>Ga0207707_10006141_pt1 | contig 10498 bp, 7 predicted proteins | sample KBSC83BmetaG_FD_184336 | JGI IMG/M metagenome (GOLD analysis project Ga0207707, IMG submission 184336) | Corn rhizosphere microbial communities from Kellogg Biological Station, Michigan, USA - KBS C8-3B metaG (SPAdes) (version 2) | ecosystem: Host-associated > Plants > Roots > Rhizosphere ... | reverse complement strand
GGTCGCTATCGATCATGGCAAACACACCGGTGTGAAGTCCGGAATGGTCATCTACGGTCCTGGCCGCCAGACGAACTGAGAAATGATGCGTAAACTCGGCGACGTCGTTGTTGCGATATCTATTTTCCTGCTCGTTTCAAACGCTCTGGTTTTGCAGACTGTCGCGCAATCCGACGCGCCGTTGTATGACATCGTCATTCGGAACGGCCGCGTCCTCGACGGTGCGGGTAATCCCTGGATACTTGCCGATGTTGCGATCAAGGACGGCAGGTTCGTCCGCATCGGCAAGGTCGAAGGCAAAGGGAAACGCGAGCTCGATGCGAGTGGGCGTTATGTCTCGCCCGGTTGGATCGACGTGATGGATCAGTCGGGCGACGCATTGCAACAAAACGGGCTGGCTGAAAATAAGCTACTCGAGGGCGTCACATCGGCGATAGCCGGGGAGGGCGGAACTCCGGTCCCGGCCGAAAAGATCGGCGATTATTTCGCGGAGCTCGAAAAGAAGGGGATAAGTCTCAATTTCGGCAGTTATTTTAGCGAGACGCAGGCACGCGAAGCCGTCGTCGGCGAATCATCGCGGGCGCCGACGCCCGAAGAGTTAACACGGATGAAGGGCATCATGGCCACAGCCATGAAAGCCGGCGCGATGGGAATGACGACCGCGTTGATCTACCCGCCGTCAAGTTACGCAACGACTGAAGAATTGATCGAAGTCGCAAAAGTTGCGGGACAGTACGGCGGCATGTATGCCAGCCACATAAGGGGCGAAGGCAAAGAGGTTGTTCAGTCCGTCGGCGAGGCGATCACGATAGGTGAGAAAGGCGGTCTGCCTGTCGAGGTCTTTCACCTGAAAGTTGCCTATCAGCCTGGTTGGGGCAAGTTGATGGGCGAGGTTGGTAAGGAGATCGATGAAGCCCGCGCCCGCGGCGTCGACGTTGCGGCGGATATGTATCTGTATGATGCCGGCGGCACTGGGCTGGAAGCTGTAATTCCGTCATGGGCGTTCGACGGCGGAGCACCAAAATTATTAGAGCGACTCAAAGATCCCGCAACTCGGACCCGACTCAAAAAAGAGATCGAGACGGGCTCGCCCGGCTGGTGGAATATAGTCGAAGCATCTGGCGGCTGGAACAACATCGTCCTCGCCAATGCTCAAAACAAAGACAATGCGAAATATGAAGGGAAGTCCTTGGCTGAGATCGCGAAAGCGATGAACAAAGAGCCGGCCGAGGCCGCTTTCGATCTCGTAGCTCAGGGCCATGGCCGCGTGCTTGCGATCTATCACATGATGAGCGAGCAGGATGTAGAAACGGCGCTCAAGTTTCCGTGGACGAGCATTGGCAGCGATTCAGGTGCGGCGGTGAAGCTCGGCCAGATAGACGAGATCGGCCTGCCGCACCCGCGGGCGTATGGAAACTTTCCGCGGCTGATCGCTCACTACGTTCGCGACCAAAAGGTGCTTTCCCTGCCGGAAGCGATCCGCAAAATGACCTCGTGGCCCGCGACGCGTTACCGGCTTGCCGGTCGAGGTCTCATCAAGGAAGGCTGCTGGGCGGACGTTGTCATTTTCGATTACGACAAGATCCAGGACCGAGCGACGTACGAGCAGCCACTCCTGACGCCCACGGGCATCGATTATGTTCTGGTCAATGGACAAGTCGTGGTCGATCAGGGAAAGCACACCGGAGCAAAGCCGGGAATGGTGCTCTATGGGCCCGGACGCCAGGTGCGGCAATAGACGATGACAGCGATCATTCAGGCACACGCGGCAACTGACGTCGTGATACGCGAGATCGAACGTCCGGCGGAGATACGAGCGGCAGAGGAGCTGCAAAAGGAAGTTTGGGGGTTGCCAGATCTTGATGTCGTGCCGTACACACAGCTCATTGCGGCCAAAGCAGCGGGCGGAGCCTTGCTAGGGGCATTTGATAATGCTGTCCTTGTGGGTTTTGTTTATGGTTTCGCTGGTTGCGAAGACGGCATAATGACACATCACTCGCATATGCTTGCGGTAAAGCCAGGCTACAGAAATCTTAATTTGGGTTACAGGCTCAAGCTCGCTCAGCGCGATCTTGTCCTTTCACAGGGCATTACGGAAATGACATGGACGTTCGACCCGCTTCAGAGTTTGAACGCATATTTCAATTTTGGACGTCTCGGCGTGATCTCAGATCGCTATCTGATCGATTTTTACGGAACGGATGCGGCAAGTTTCCTGCACCAGAACGGGACCGACCGCTTGTGGGTAACCTGGCCGCTGGCGAGCCGGCGTGTCGTCGAGCGTTTGGATAGCGATCAGGATGATCTGGAACCCGGATCGGTGACCGCGCTCGTTGAGTTTGGTGATGGCGACGCTCCGACGTCGAACGAAATCGACTTAGAGAATGCAGGTGATCGTATCTCGGTCGAGATACCGGCGGATGTCAGGAGTATCGAGCAGGAAGATCCGGCAATAGCTGCCGCCTGGCGACACGCGACGCGAGCTGCTTTTACCGAGGCGATTTCCGCCGGTTACATCGCGACTGAATTCGTCCGCGGAACTAAGGCAGGGAAATATATTCTCCGTCGCGGGCAGGATACGAGGCCTGGATCAGTTTAAGCGCCGGGTGTCGAACAAAGGTATGAAAACAGAACCAACTAAAACATCGTGGACAAAGATAATTGCGGTCCTGGCCGTGATGATTTTGGCTTTGAGTTCATCGACTCGTTCGCAACAAGGCGTCGCTCCGCCGCCTGCACCGGAGCGATGGCGTGGGCTGATCGGTGAGTATGGGACCGATAAAGCCATCCTTTATATCTTAGAAAGTGACGGGAAACTCTGCGCATCTTTTGCGAGAGCCGAGCCGTCGTGTCTGGCGGAGGTTTCGGAGAGTGTCTTTAAGTTTCCATCCGCTGGTCAGCATGCGAACGAACAGGTCACCTTCACGCGTGACGCGAAAAAGCACGCCACACAGGTCAAGATCGGCGATGCAATTTATGCCCGACGTCAGATCGGACCCGAAGAAGGAGCTCCTCAATTACATGTCGATCCCGTCAGGCCGGTCCCTGAACTGATAAAAGAGGCGCTCGCCGCGCAGCCTCCAAAGGAGACTGGTGATTTTCGCAAGCCGGACCTCGTTGAGCTTACGCGGCTCGACCCGACGATCAAGCTCGACATTCGATACGCGACGACGAACAACTTTCTCGGCACCGTCTTTTATTCCGAACCCCGTGCGTTCATGCAGCGTCCGGCGGCCGAGGCTGTCGTGCGGGCCAATCAAAAGCTGAGAAAAATGGGATTCGGCTTGCTCATCCACGATGCTTATCGGCCGTGGTATATAACAAAGGTCTTCTGGGATGCGACGCCGGTCGACAAACATATCTTTGTCGCCGACCCTTCACAAGGGTCGCGTCACAATCGCGGCTGCGCGGTCGACCTGACTTTATACGATCTGAAAACCGGGAAACCGGTCGAAATGGTCAGCACATACGACGAGACGACCGACCGCGCATATCCCGATTATCCCGGCGGTACGTCACTCCAGCGATGGCACCGAAAGCTCCTTCGCGAGGTGATGGAGTCGGAAGGCTTTACCGTGTACGAGGCCGAGTGGTGGCATTTTGATTATAAGGACTGGAAGCAGTATGGGATCGGTAATGTAACCTTTGAGAAATTAGATGCCGCAGGGCGCTAGGACACGGCCGAACTGGGCACAAGTACAGGCGAATTTTCTCCCGGATCAAGAGTAGTAGGGTTTCAAATCGAAAGCGAGGCTAGCACAATGAGAAAACTTACGGCATTGATAATTATCGGGATTTCGTTCTTGTCGCCCACGGTCGGCCAAAATCCGAATAACCAAACGGTCCAATCGGTCACACAGCAGGACCCCGAGACCACCGGGCCTCAGGCGACAGCGCAATTGACTCCGACAGATGTCGAAGCTTTCCTCGACGGCGTCGTGCCGCTGCAGCTTGCGCGAGAGGACATCGCAGGTGCGACGGTCGCCGTGGTCAAAGACGGAAAAGTGATATTCTCAAAGGGCTACGGCTACTCTGACGTAGCTGCAAAAAAGCCAGTGTCGCCTGAAACGACGATGTTTCGACCGGGTTCGGTCTCGAAACTCTTTACGTGGACCTCGGTCATGCAGCTTGTCGAGCAGGGAAAGCTCGACCTGAACAAGGACGTGAATGAGTACATCGATTTCAAGATCCCCGAGGCGTTTGGAAAGCCGATCACGTTAACAAACCTGCTTACGCACACGCCTGGTTTCGAGGAACAGGTCAAGGACCTGATCACCAACAAGGTCGAAACGCCGAACCTCGGAAATTATCTGAAGACCCATATCCCCGCGCGAATTTTTGCTCCGGGAACGGTGCCCGCCTACTCAAATTACGGTGCCGCGTTGGCCGGATACATTGTCGAGCGCGTTTCCGGTGAACCGTTCGATCAGTACGTCCAAAATCATATCTTCAAACCGCTCGGCATGACGCACTCGACGTTCGATCAGCCACTTCCTGCCGATATGGCGCCGAATATGTCGAATGGTTATAAGCTCGGATCTGAGAAGGCCGAGCCTTTCGAGACCGTGACTCCCGCTCCGGCCGGAAGCTTGAGCAGCAGCGCGGTCGACATGGCGCAGTTCATCATTGCCCACCTACAGAATGGAAAATACGGCGACACTCAGATCCTTAAGCCGGAAACCGCCCAGCAAATGCACAGCCGATTGTTTGGTTTGGACCCGGCTGCGAATGCGATGGCTTACGGTTTTTATGAAGAGACGCGCAACGGTCACCGGATAATCGGTCATGCCGGCGACACGGAATGTTTTCACAGCGATCTTCATCTGATACTCGATTCCGGAGTCGGTTTTTTCATTTCATACAATAGTGCGGGCCGCGGACAGGTCTCGCCGAGGACGATACTTTGGGAGCGGTTTCTCGATAGATATTTTCCGTATACGCCTCCGGCGGCGACGGCACCGGCAAGTGTCAAACAGGACATCGCGGCCGTATCTGGAACATACGAGGTCAGCCGCCGCAGCGAGTCGTCATTCTTCAAGACCTTTTCTCTGATCGGCGAGACAAAGGTCTACCCCGCTGAAAACGACACTATACAGGTCGACTCGCTGCTCGCACCGAACGGCAAGCCTAAGAGTTTCCAGGAGATCGCTCCTATGCAATTTCGGGAGGTCGACGGTCAGGACCTCCTGGTGTTCAAACCTGACGAAAGCGGCCGGATGCAGTTGATAATTCCGTATCCGTTCATGCTGTATCAAAAGGTCGGTTTATGGAGCAACGGCAAGCTTATGCTGCCGGTCGTGGGCATCTGTCTGTTCATTATGCTCCTAGGACTCGTTTTGTGGCCGGTCGCGTGGTTTATCAGGCGACATTATGACGCACGCATTGACCTGACCGGGCAAGAGTGGCTGCTGCGTGTTGGCGTACGGATCTCATTTGCGCTCGTTCTCATCTTTGTAGTGGCGCTCGTCGGCATTCTCATGTATGCGATCAGCAATCTCGACTTCTTCAGTGGCAGCGGAGTCACGTGGATCGAATTTATTCAGGTCATCGGGATCGTTGCTGCCGTCAGCACTCTGATCGTATTTGCAAACGCCGTTCTGGCATGGATGAGCAGCCGTTACCGGATCTGGGGCAAGCTTCAGGCGACGATCTTTGCTATCGCCGCCCTAGGTTTTCTATGGTTCGTCTTTGCCGGACATCTACTGTATATAACGTCGAGCTTCTAAGATGAGCGATCTAAATTTACAAAAACTGGAGCTGGTCGAGATTGGTCTGCCGCTCAGGGCACCCTTCGAAACCAGCTTTGGCACCACGCATGAACGACGCATCCTGATCATTCGCGTGATCAACGCCGACGGAGCGGTCGGCTACGGCGAATGCACCGCGCCCGAAGGGCCGTTTTACAATCACGAAACGGTCGACACGGCATGGTCGATCATTGCTAAATTCGTGGCACCTATGCTGGCCAAGGCAAAAGTCTGCTGCGCAAAAGACGTATCGACGGCGTTAGCCCCGATTCGCGGAAATCGCATGGCGATCGGGGGTGTCGAAGCAGCCATTTGGGACCTCGAAGCAAAGCGCGCTGGCAAACCGCTATGGCGTCACCTGGGCGGGACGCGAAGCGAGATAAACTGCGGCGTCTCGATCGGACTGCAAGAATCGACCGACGTCCTTCTCGAAAAAGTAACCCGTGAGGTCGACGCGGGATATCAGAGGATAAAACTTAAGATCAAACCCGGCCAGGACATCGGGCTCGTGAAAGCGGTCCGAGAAAAATATCCGGACATACTGCTCTCGGTCGATGCAAATTCGGCGTACAGACTTGAACGGGATGTCGAGCTGCTTAAAAAGCTCGATGACTTTGATCTTCTGATGATCGAACAGCCGCTTGCTGCCGGCGATATCGTCGATCATGCAAAGCTGCAAGCCAAAATAAAAACTGCTATCTGCCTTGATGAGTCGATCACCTGTCTTGCGGATGCGCGACACGCGCTTGAGCTTGGCTCATGCCGGATCATCAACATAAAACTTGGCCGCGTCGGCGGGCACGCCGAAGCAAAGGCAATTCAGGAGTATGCGATGCAGCGCGATATTCCGGTTTGGTGCGGCGGCATGCTCGAAAGCGGCGTCGGCCGCTCCCATAACATCGCCATGTCGACCTTACCCGGATTTACACTGCCCGGCGACGTTTCAGCATCGGCGCGATATTGGAATGAGGACATCATCGATCCGCCGGTGATCGTGAGCAATAAAGGCGTAATAAGCGTTCCAGAAGAGCCCGGGATCGGGTATGCGATAAACGAGCAAAGGATACAGTCTCATACAACCCGCAGAGAAGACATTGATCTAGCTGCGGCGATCTAAATAATATTCGTATCTATCTCTCCGAAAAATGAAATATCTTCATGGACTCGGGTTCTTCACGATCCGTGGACGCGTATTGGCCGTGAGCTTATTTGAGGTTGTAGCTATCGGTCGATCGCTTTTTCCGCGCTTCGCCGTGTCAGGCTTCGGCAAGGTTTTGCCTGTGCCAGCTGCTGCCGACCGAGTCGCGGCTTTCTTGTCCGTTTTTGAGACAACGGTTGGTTGGCTCTTAGCCGACGTCGATTTTGTTGCGTCGGGTTTGGGTGCGCTTGAAACACTCGAATTTGTGTTTGGCCGTGGACTGTCAAAATATTTCAGCGGCTTCTTACGCTCTGCCGGTTGCTGATCGATGACGGCTGCTCGCTGTGGATCGGAGCTGGTCGCCACAACGGCCTCCGATCGCGAATCAACCGAAGTCCTGGAACTATATCGTGAGCCTAACAGAACGCTAAACGAAAAGATCGCGACAGCCGCCGCCGTGACTCCAGCGGCGAGCATTACCTTTTGGACCGGCCATCCGAAGCGCGACGACCCAGGGTCGTAGAAGGCAGAAAGAATTGACGCTGAAGGATGGTTATTTGTCGCCGCCGTACCGGAACTGAGCAAAGTAGGAAAGTACGATGACTCGTCCGCGGGAATCGGTATCGTATTCCGAACCGGGCCACGGGCCGAAACTGGTTTCGGCGAGGCGATCTCGATCCGGATCGGGTTTCCGCGCGGTACGGCGGTGATCTCGTCTGGCGCGTGATGCGATGTTGCGAAGATCCCGGAAAGATGAATTCCGGCCGACGCAGCGGCAGCTCGAGCCGGAGCCGGTTTTGAAGTTGCGATCGGTTTAGCTTGCTCCACGATAGGTTCTGGAACTTTCGCGAGAGCTGGTTCCACTCGCAAGACCGGCATCTCCGATCGGACCGCCAACACCGCCTCCATCGATGGAATATCACCATCGGGCTGATCCCACTGGATCTTCGCGATATCTTTTTTGACCGTCGGCATCGGATCTTCAGCCGAAGGTAAGACAAATGGCCGTGAGGTATCTGCTGGTTGTGAAGCCGAGACCACCTGCGTTGGCGCGTCTTCGAGAAATGAAGTATCAGCGCTTTGCACGCGCTTTCGACGTAGCCCTAAACGCGACAATCGCTGGCGGATCGACGGCGCTTGTTCAGGCATAACGCCGCGGACTGGCAACGCCTCGACCACAGGTGCGGGTCGGGGTTCTGTCTTGTCTTCCGCTCTTAGAAACGAAATATTCTCGCTGATAATGACCGGTTGTGGCACTGCCGACACGACGTTCACATCCGCAGGTTGGCCTGCATCAGAAATATGGATCCGCGGTGAGTTTCGCAAAGGCTCGGGCGGGACGATGCCGGCCGGCGGCGGAGTCGAAACATGGGTCGACAGCTGTTCGACATGCCGAAGTTGACGCGCGAACGCATTCGCCGATGATTGACGATCGCTCGCATGTTTGCTCAGCGATTGCATCAGCGTGTGAGTGACCAGCATCCGCACCTCAAAATCGTCGATCTTTATCTCGGCCGGCCGTCGATGTCGATGCATCTCGATCAGGCCCGACGCCTTTGGCGAGTCGAACGGAGGCCGCCCGGCTAGCATTTCATAAAGCACGATGCCGAGGCTGTAAACATCAGTCTTGATGCTGATAGATTCGTTATTGCACTGCTCAGGTGCGAAATAACGGATCTGATCGCGGGCTGAGTCGATCGTAAATTTGTCCGCCACGATCGCGTGCTGACTGAGACCGCCGAGGTCCGCGTCTTTGATGCGAACAAGAAGATCCCCGTGATCGTCATGCGTCAGAACAATGTTTTCGGGTCTGATCGCTCGGTGGACCAGCGACTTAAGATGCATGGTATGGATCGCCGACGCGGCTTCTGTTGCGATGCGTATAGCGGTCATCAGCTCGGGCATCTCCCTGGACATCATTTCGCGAAGCGTTTGCCCGGCGTAGTCTTCGGTCACAACAAAAAGATCGCCGTTATCGAGCTGACCCATCTCGTAGATATCGACCACATTCGGATGAAAGAGCGACGATGCGATCTCGGCATCGCGCAAAAAATCTTTGACGCGGTCTGTATTCGTACGGATTAGCTTGATGATACATGAACGGTCCGACTCGATATGGCGGGCCTTGAAGACACATTCTCGGGCCGCCGAATGATGTAGGGATTCAAGTTGATAGCCGGCCACGATCTCGATATCGCCGTCGTGAGGTTCGAGGAGAGCTTGATGCGACTCTTCGGCGCAGTGAACCGCCCGATCTTCGTAGCATCGGTAACAAACTGAACAGATCTTCATGCTCTACCCCCTAATTGCGTCGCGACTGCGGGCTGTCCTGCTCGCGCGATCCGAGAAGAAAAACAAGGACAGTCAAAGAATGCTTAAGCGTGATCCAAAACTGCAAGATCAATGCTATGTCCGCTCGAATTAAGTTTTATCCAGCTTAGGGCTTGGAAAACACCGGAGAGAGGAATGGCAAAGTTATTTCAAACCGTATTCACTGTTTACTACTTTGGGCGGTCTAAGTCAAGAATTTTTTACCTCGCAGGACGCCGCTGGCCGCGTAGGTCGATAACGCGGGAACACTTATAATCAACGCAGCGTGAATATACCAACACTGTCGCAAATTCGGTCCTCGCGAGAGCATGTCGCCAAGTCCGCAAATCGGACGCCGCTCGTTCGGCTCAATGTCGCCGATGCGCCCGCCGAGATCTATCTAAAGCTCGAAAATCTGCAACCAATCGGGTCATTCAAGATACGCGGAGCGGCAAATGCGATACAGCGAATGTCTGCTGATGAGCTTAAGAAAGGCGTGCTTACGGCGTCGGCGGGAAATATGGCGCAAGGCGTTGCATGGCAGGCACGTGAATTGAACATTCCATGCACGGTTATTGCTCCAGACACTGCGCCGCAGACAAAAATTACCGCTATCGAGCGCCTCGGTGGCCGCGTCATAAAAGCTCCGTTTGAGGAATGGTGGCGTGTGTTTCAGGAGCGCGCGTATCCGGGCATCGACGCAGCCTTTGTGCATGCCTTTGACGATGTCGACGTGATGGCCGGAAATGGAACGATAGGCCTCGAGACCGTCGAAGATCTGCCCGATGTCGACACGGTCGTCGTTCCTTGGGGCGGCGGCGGACTGGCATGCGGCATTGCGGCCGCGATGCGAGAGCTGAAGCCATCCGTAAAGATCTATGCCGCCGAAGCCGCGACCGCCGCGCCCCTTGCGGCCTCGCTTGCCGCGGGTTCGCCACAGACGGTCGACTATCAGCCGTCATTTGTCGACGGCATCGGCGCCAAGAGCGTTTTCCCGCAAATGCTTGAGCGAGCACAGTCGCTACTTGACGGCTCGCTAGTTGCGGAACTCAACGCGATCGCCGACGCCCTTCGCCTGCTTGCCGAGCGAAACCGTGTCATCGCCGAAGGCGCGGGGGCGACGCCGGTAGCCTGCGCGCTTTCAGGTCAGGCCGGCACCGGAAAAATTGTCTGTGTGGTCTCGGGAGGGAATATCGATTTTGAAAAGCTTTGTGGGATTCTGACGGCTCCGCCACATATTCAATAGAGGGCGTCAACGTTTGCGCAGCGTTAGTTTTATTCCTGCCCGCGCGGTTCTCAGTCC
>Ga0207707_10006136_pt1 | contig 10501 bp, 12 predicted proteins | sample KBSC83BmetaG_FD_184336 | JGI IMG/M metagenome (GOLD analysis project Ga0207707, IMG submission 184336) | Corn rhizosphere microbial communities from Kellogg Biological Station, Michigan, USA - KBS C8-3B metaG (SPAdes) (version 2) | ecosystem: Host-associated > Plants > Roots > Rhizosphere ... | reverse complement strand
CGGCCCCTTCTTCACGGAAAATTTTCCATTCGACTGATCGTAGATCTGCGTCCCCACGACGTCCGCCGGCAGAAGATCGGGCGTGAACTGGATTCGGCTGAAGCTGGTGTTGATCGTCTCGGCGAGCGTTCTCACCGTGAGCGTTTTCGCCAGTCCGGGAACGCCCTCGAGCAACACATGCCCGCCAGTGAGCAGGCTTATGAGAAGTCGCTCGACCATGTAGTCCTGGCCAACGATGCGGCGGCCGACCTGCCTGACTACCTCCTGAACTATCGATGCATCAGCGGCTGTAACGGCGCTTCCTGTCACGTGGTGGTCCTCGCTTAGTGGTCTTGCTTCGCTCGCCGCCCGTGGTAAGCGCGGACTTGATTGTCTTGCTTCCTTCGCCGCCTTTCGTCAGCGCAGAAATGATCTCGCCTTCGCGGGCCGTCAGCGCCCGAGTCTTTCCGGTCTCCAGTGATCCAAGCTTTACGGGCCCGAACTTCGTGCGCACCAGCCGCTCCACTCTCAAGCCGAGCGCCTCGCACAATCTTCTGACCTCGTGCTTCCTGCCTTCCGCGATCGTGAGCTCGAGCTCCCACATCCCCCGCGCGACGCGCCGCGCGACGACATTGCGCGGTACGACGAGTCCGTCCTCCAGCTCTACACCTCTCATCGCCGCGCGTGCCGCGTCAGCCCCGTCGCCGCGGACCGTCGCGATGTAGGTACGCTCGATCTCGCTGCTCGGGTGAGTCAATTTGTGCGCCGCGTCGCCGTCAGTGGTCAGGAGAAGCACCCCTTCGGTCATGTAATCCAGCCGGCCGACGTACGTGAGGCCGGGCACATCGTTCACGAGCTCGAAGACTGTGCGGCGGCCCGCGGGGTCGTCGCGCGTGGTCAGCACGCCAGTCGGCTTATTGAGAACTATCCACCTGAGGGCCGTCGGTGCGGCGATCTTTTTCCCGTCAACCGTGATCGTGTCGCGCGCCGGATCGACGCTCTGTCCGGTCGCGGCGACCACACCATTGATCTGTACCCGCCCTGCTGCCACCAGCTCCTCGGCGCCACGACGCGAGGCGACACCGGCGCGCGCAAGGGCGCGCTGAATCCGCATCGACTCGGGCATCAATCTGCCCGTGGCGGGGCCTCGCCGTTGTCCTTGACTGCGGGTACTGAAGTGGGAGTGGCCGGTCGTGGTGCGCGGAGCGCAATCGCCAGCTCGTCGGCGCGCGGAAGCTCCTCGAGGTGCCGAAGCGCGAACTGCTCGAGGAATGATGGAGTCGTCCCGTAGAGAAGCGGCCTTCCGAGACCTTCACCGCGCGCGACGATGTCGATCAAAGCGCGCTCGTGAAGTGACTTGAGTATCGCGCCGGCGCCGACGCCGCGAATCTCCTCGATCTCCGCTCTGCCGATGGGCTGCCGGTAGGCGATAATTGCCAGCGTCTCGAGAGCGGCCGCCGAGAGACGCTGAGGCCGCGCCGCCAGCTGCGCGCGCTCGATTGCCTCGGTGTACTCGGGGCGGGTCAAAATCTGCCATCCGCCGGCGACTTCGATCAGCTCGACCCCGTGCCCGTCGGAATCATAGTGATCCCTCAGCTCGGCGAGCGCCGAGTCGAGCGTTGTCTCGCCGTCGTCGGCATGCTTCGCCATGACTCGGAGTGCTTCGACCGGAACCGGAACCGCGCTCGCGAAGAGCGCGGCCTCAAGCAGCTTCGCCAGTGCTGTCACGAGATATCTCAAAGGCGGCGAACGGGCGCGGCTGGGCTAGTCTGAGCTCGCCAAGCTTGGCGAGCTCCAGCAGCGCAAGCAGCAGTGACAGAACTTCCCACGGCTCCGCCTTTCGAGGCAGAACGTCCTTCCATTGAGCGTGCGACCGGATCGCCAGCAGCGCGCGGACGATCCCGATCGCGCCGTCCACGTCGAGCGCACGTGGAACCACGTCGTGGATGTGCGGCTTTCGTGCTAGGCGGAGCACCCGATCGACCGCGCTGAGGAGCTCGGGCAACGAAATCTTCAGCGCGCCAGGCACCGGTATCTGGATTGTCTGCTGCGAGTAGGCGCGCGCGAAACGTCCGCGTCGCTCTTCGCTCCGGCGCTCCAGCACGTCGACGACCTCGCGCACCTGCTGGTACTCGAGAAGCCTGCGCACGAGCTCAGCGCGCGGATCCTCCCACACGTCCTCACCCTCTCGCCGCGGCAACAGCATCTGAGCCTTGATGCGAACGAGGCGCGCCGCCATCTCGAGATAATCGGCCGCCTCGTCGAGCTTGAGCGAGGATATTCGCCCGAGGAACTGCTCGGCGATTCTGGCGATTGGAATGTCGTAGATGTCTATCTGCTCGTCGCGGATGAGCGAGAGAAGCAGGTCGAGCGGCCCCGAGAACTCGGCCAGCTCGACGACAAAGACCTCCGAACCGGACGGAGTCATCGTGCGAGGCGGATCAGCGAGCGCTACATCGTCCATTGACTGGGCAGGATGTATGGGAAAACCGCGCGCGAGGCGAGGCGATCGAGAAAGAGTACCGGCTTGAACCAGAAATTTAGCAGCGGACCGCCGAAGCTGATGAGAAGAAAGAGTATCAGCAGACCCTGCGCGCCGAGTCGCTGGTAGTTGAGTGCCCAGGCGGGCGGCAGGATGTACTTGAAGACGTGAGACCCGTCGAGTGGCGGAATCGGGATCAGGTTGAACGCGGCCAGCGCGAGATTTATCAGGATGCCGTAGAGGAGCATCGTCTGGATCAGTGAGCCCGTCTCACTGGCCAGTGGAACGGCGCGGCCGAGCGCTCCCACCGCGATGATGAGCGGGATGCACGCAATCGCAATCAGAAAATTCGTCGCGACTCCAGCGAGCGAAACTATGATGTCTCCGCGCTTGTAGTTGCGGTAATTCCTCGGGATGACCGGAACCGGCTTGGCGCCCCCGAACGCGATCCCCGTCGTGAAGTACGTGATCAACGGCAGCAGGATCGTCATGAACAGATCGATGTGCGGAATCGGATTCCATGTGAGACGTCCGAGGGAGTACGCGGTGGTATCGCCCTGCTTGAGCGCGGCGTATCCGTGCGCGTACTCATGCGCGACCATTGAAAAGAGTAGGACGGGGGCTATGAGTATGAAATTCTGGAACTTGTCCAATCTCTTCCGGGTTGAGTGTTTGATCCGCGAGTGGAAGTTAGCATTTTACCTCACGAGGTGTGAGGCATGATTTCGACTCCGACGGCGGCGCGGCACGCACCCGAACGCGTCGGCTAACACTCTGCCGCGACTTGACATAGACGCGCGGCCGACCCACATTTGACGGCTACGATCGCAGCCAAAAAATCCCGGAGATCAGTTAGTGCCCAATATTGCTTCAGCGAAGAAAAACATGCGGAAATCGCGCGCCGCCGCGATCCGAAATCGCGCCCAGAGATCCGCGCTTCGTACCGCGCTAAAGCGCGCCTCCTCCGGCGGAAACGCCGAGGAAAAGCTGGCCGCCGTCAAGCTCCTCGACCGCGCCTCGCGGAAGGGCCTGATCCACAAGAACGCCGCGGCGAGACACAAGAGCCGCTTGGCAAAAGCTGCGAAGTAAACGCAGTCCAAACGCAAAGAGGCGCCGGAAGGCGCCTCTTTTTATTATCGAGCCCGCAGTTGCAGGTGCCGTAAGTCCACAACGATCGGTCCCTGCGCAGTTGTCTGAGATCAGATATCTACGCCTCTGGCAGCTCGCATCCTGTTCGTTTGCAGTTCCGCCCAACGCCGGACCTACATCGTAGCCAACTCTCCGCCGCACCGTTCGCAGTACCACTCGGTCGGATAGTTCGCCGCCCCGCACTCCGGACACTTTAGCGTCTTGTGTTGCTCCGATCTCGGATCCGGCGCGCTCTTGGGAACCGAAGGCGGAGTCGCGACAGCAGTAGTCGTCTGCGGTGGCGTGCTCGTCCCTGGCCCAGATCCCGGCCGAAGTACCGGAAAATCATCGAAGGGCGATCTGGGAGGGGGCGCGTTTGGCGACTGATTCTGCGGCCGAGCCGGAACAGACTGCTCAACCCGTGACGGAGGGTTCAGAGTCGGTGGTTCAGGAACCGCAGGGCGCGGGACAACCGGCGAAATCGGGACTCGCGATCCATCCATCGAACTTGGGCGCGGTTGGGCGGCCGCCTCTGTCTGCTTCTCCTGCACGCTCGCCGCGAAGATCCTCTTCAGCTCGCTGAGCTGCAGGTCGACGGCACTCTTGTCCTTGACGAGCCGGGCCAGCTCCTTGTCCCACGCGCCACCGATCTCTTTCCACTGCTTGTCGGTGTATTCACCGACGGCCGCGCGAAGCTCTGCTTCCTGGCGCGCCTCGCGCTGCTGATTTTCCTGACGGGAGATGTCCTCGAGCCTCATCGCCAGCGCGTCGATATTCTCGCGCAACTCGCCGGCACGCTCCGCCAGTTTGCCCGAGACCTCGCGCAGGCGCGTTTGATAATCGGACTGGACTCGCTGATACACGGATTCGGGAGTGTTCGCGCGCTTCTCTTCCAGCGCCGCAAGCCACTCCTCGTATCGTTGCCGCTCCTTGAGCAGCCCATTCAACGCGTCCAGCGAGACTGGCTCTCTCTCAGCCATCGTCCATCATCCCCTGACTGGATTCATACTTTCCGCCCGCGGGCAGGAATTCCCGATCGAAAGACGACCGACCCAGCCACAATAGTACAATTGGCGCGCCCGGCCAGGGTCATTCCGGTGTAGGGGCTGTTCCGTCCCTTGGAGAGAAATAGCGACGGATCCACCTTCCAGCGGGCCGCCGGGTCGAAGACGGTGACGTCCGCCGCGGAGCCGCGCTTGAGCGAGCCGCCCGGCAGATTGAAGATGCGCGCCGGCGTGCACGACATGCGGTCGACGAGATCCGCGAAGCCGAGATACCCCTTCTCTACCAGATTCGTCACGACCACGGCCAACGCGGTTTCCAGGCCGACGATTCCATTGGGGGCGTCGGCGAACTCGCGCTCCTTCTCGTCGTAGTGGTGCGGCGCGTGATCGGTCGCGATGAGATCGATCGTTCCGTCCTTCACTGCTTCGCGCAGCGCTTCCACATCGTCCGCTGTCCGAAGCGGCGGATTCATCTTCGCGTTCGTGTCGTAACCGCGCACGCTCTCCTCCGTGAGCGAGAGGTGGTGCGGGCAGACCTCGGCCGTGACATTGATCCCGCGATCCTTACCCCAGCGAATCAGCTCCACCGAGCCGCGCGTGCTCATGTGCGCGAGATGAACGTGCCCGCCGGTCAATCGCGCGAGGAGGATATCGCGAATCACCATTATCTCCTCCGCCTCGGCCGGCACACCCTTCAGGCCGAGCTGCGCGCTGACGATGCCTTCGTTCATCGCCCCGCCCGCCGCGAGCGTGGGCTCCTCGCAGTGGTCGATCACCGGAATCTTGAACGTCCGGGCGTATTCCAGCGCGGTGCGCATCAGCTGTGCGCTCGCGACCGGCTTGCCGTCGTCGCTCACCGCGATCGCGCCCGCCCCGACCATCTCGCCAAACTCCGCGAGGACCTTCCCTTCCTGCCGGACAGAGATCGCGCCGATCGGATACACGCGCGCCGACGCCGCGCGCTGCGCCTGTCGAACGATGAAGCCAACCGCGGCCTGGTTGTCCGTGACAGGGTCGGTATTCGGCATCGCGCAAACCGCCGTGAATCCTCCCGCGGCAGCCGCTCGCGCGCCAGTCGCGACCGTCTCGACGTCTTCGCGGCCGGGCTCGCGCAGATGACAGTGCACATCGATGAAGCCGGGCGAGACGATCATGCCATCGCAATCGACCACGTCGGCGCCATCCGGAGGGTCAATCTTCCCTCCCACCGCGCTGATCTTGCCGTCAGAGAGGAGCAGATCGCCGCGCGTGTTCATCTTCTGCGACGGGTCCACCACTGTGCCGCCGCGCAGGAGGATGGGCTTCACTCGCGATCTCCTGCGTCGCGACCGCGTCCGCTTCCGCCCTTCGCCGCTTCAGCGAGCTCGGGCTTCCCGCCCGCGAGGAGATAAAGCACCGCCATCCGAACGGCGACGCCGTTCGTCACCTGGTCGAGGATCACGCTATGCGGACCGTCGGCGACGTCGGAATCGATCTCGACGCCGCGGTTCATCGGCCCCGGATGAAGAATGAGAATGTCCCTCTGGGCGCGGTCCAGCCTCTCGCGCGTGATGCCGAACACCCGGTTGTATTCCCGCGCCGACGGAATGTAGCCAGCCGTCATCCGCTCGAATTGCAGCCTCAGCACATTCAGCGCCTCGGCCCACTCGATCGCTTCTTCGATGCGGTCGAAGATCCGCACGCCGAACTCGTCGATCGCGTTTGGCAGCAACGAACGCGGCCCGCAGACGGCCACTTCGGCGCCGAGCTTGGTCAGACCCCAGATGTTCGATCTCGCCACGCGTGAGTGGAGGATGTCGCCACAAAGACAGACCCGTCGTCCCGCGAGATCGCCAAACCGGTCGCGCAAGGTGAGGATGTCGAGCAGGCCCTGCGTCGGGTGCTCGTGCGTTCCGTCACCGGCGTTGATCACGTTCGACTCGATGCGGTCGGCGAGGAACTGGGCGGCCCCGGATGCCGAGTGTCGAATGACCACCATGTCGATCCGCATCGCTTCGAGATTCCGTGCGGTGTCGACGAGCGTCTCACCCTTCGAGACGCTCGATCCCGACGCCGAGACGTTGACGGTATCCGCGGAAAGTCTCTTCTCCGCGAACTCGAACGAGATTCGGGTCCGCGTGGAATTCTCGAAGAACAGATTGACGATTGTCGAGCCACGGAGCGCCGGCACCTTCTTGATCGCGCGCTCGCTGATTTCCTTGAACGGTTCGGCGGTGTCGAGAATGAGTCGAATCTGGTCGCCCGTCAGCGACTCGAGGCCAAGGAGATCTTTGCCGAGGGCTCCCGTCACGCAGCCGACTTGGGGGCAAGCACCACTTCGCTCCGCTCGTCGAGCTCGTTGACGAAGACGTCAACGCGCTCATCCGGTCCAGCCGGGATCTCCTTCCCGATGACGTCGGCGTGGATCGGAAGCTCACGTCCCCCGCGATCGATCAGAACCGCCAGAGAGATCTTCGCCGGTCGCCCGAAATCGGCGAGCTCGTCGAGCGCTGCGCGGACTGTGCGCCCCGTGTAAAGCACGTCGTCGACGATCACGATGTGCTTGCCGTCGAGATCCCATGGGAGATAGGTCGGGCCCACAACCGGTCGCGGGCCGACGGTCTGGAGATCGTCGCGATATAGCGTGATGTCGAGTGAGCCCTGGGGAACGAGGACGCCTTCGCCGGCATCGATCATTCGCACCAGCTGGTCGGCAAGCTGCACTCCTCGGCGCTGGATTCCGACAAGGATCAGGTTGTCCGTTCCGCGATTGAGCTCGACTATCTCGACCGACATTCGCTTCAAGGTGCGCTCGACGGCCCTGGAGTCGAGGACAGTCGTTGTTTTCGTGGTCATCGGTTCACAAATATGGTGCGAGAGGCGGCTTAATTGAAGGCGGGCGCCTCATATACATTGCGGGCATGCTGTCGGAGCTGCTCAAACTCTTTCAGGTGCGCCAACCATCACCCCGGATCACCGAGCATTCCGTGCACGGAATTCCGGTGCTCGTCAATAACACGCGCCCCGACATCGACACCCGCGATGTACTCGCCCGACTCGACCGCACGCTGGCGTTGATCGAGCAGTACGTGCCGCACCACTTTCGGCATCTCAAGCGCGATTTTGCGTACATCGTGGTCGAGCGGTTCGCCTGCCGCGGAGCGTACTTCCATCAGCAGCACGCGTGTCTGGTCGAGCTCACGTTCACCGTGAATCCGGACTTCTCCGATGCTGAAGTGGCGGCGACAATCCTGCACGAGGCGATGCACGCGCGTCTGCACCGTTTGGGATTTCCGTTGGAGATGGAGGACCGCGCACGGCAGGAGCGTTTCTGCCGGCGGGCCGAGATTGAGTTCGGTGAGCTGGTGCCGTCGGGCGATCGTGTGGTTGCGCGCGCCAATGCAACTCTGTTGGCATCTGACGAAGACGTCGCGCCGGTCATCGATCCTCGCCTTGCGGCCGAACGGATCGCCGAGGTGGATCGACGCGCTACTTGATCTCGAGGCCGTTCTCAGCTTCGACCATCTTGACCGCCTCGACGTGATCGGCCTCCTCGCCGAGCTTCTCCCGGGCCTCGTGAAATCTCTCCGCCGTCAATGAAATGAGTGGAGTCAGGACGCCAAGGTCTTCAGCGAGGACTGCCGCGATGCCGATGTCCTTCTCGAGAAGCGCCAGGCGAAAAGTCCGCGGGAACGCCCGCGTCAGCACCCGCTGCGGGATGAGATTCTCGGAGCTGTTCGATCTGCCGCTCGAGGCGTTGATCACGTCGAGCGCCGTCGCGGGATTGACGCCGGCTTTTACCAGCACGGCAAGTCCCTCGGCCGCGGACAATATGTGAACGGCGAGAAGCGCGTTATTCACGGCTTTGAGTGCATCGCCGGCACCCACCGGTCCAGCGTGAACGATTTTCTTGCCGAACGCCTCTATCACGGGGCGCACCCGCTCGAACACCGACTCATCTCCGCCCCACATGACGGTGAGCGTTCCGGCTTTGGCCGCGGTCGTCCCTCCGCTCACGGGAGCGTCGATAAAGTCGACACCTCGCCCACCCAGCTCGGCCGCAATGGACCGCGAAGTCGGCGGATCCCCGGAGGTGCAGTCGATCAGCACCGCGCCCTTTCGAAGAGATTCCAGCATTCCGTTCTCGCCGTGCAACACCGCCTCGACTTCGACGGAGGATGGCAGGCACGTGATGATAACCTCGGCCCCAGTCACTGCCTGGGCTGGGGTCTGCGCGATGCCAACGCCCTGCTTTTGAGCGAAGTCGTTCGCCTTGGACGCCGTGCGATTCCATACGACGAGCTCGAACGGCTCGCGCGCGAGGTGGGAGGCGATCAGTGCTCCGATATCGCCGAGGCCGAGGAAAGCGATTTTCATTTTGCGGTGCCCACGGTCGCAGAACCAGAGTGAGCGCTATTGCGCGCGTAGATGAGGGAGGAGACGTCCGCTATGAGCTTGCTCGACTTTGCGCCGTCCTGAATGCCCCGCGTAAGAACGACGAGCACGTAGGGTTTGCGCCGCGGCGGATAGACGATCGCGGCATCGTGCGAGTGGGCCGTGATCTCGCCAGTCTTATGCGCGACGCGGACACCGGCAGGAAGGCCGGCAGGAATTTTTTCGTTGAACTCCTGAGCGAGGAGGATCTCCCGCATCTCGCGCGTCGCGTCGGGAGGCGCCGCCCTTCCCTCTTCTATCGCCTCGAGGATTATCGCAAGGTCACGAGCCGTCGTTGTGTTGTTCATGCCTTTGTCGAAGGCTTTGCCGTCCTCCACACCGCGAAGCACCTGAATCCTGTTGGCTCCGAGTGAGCGCATGGTGCGAGTTACGGCGTCGGCGCCGACGAGCGAGATCAGCGTGTTCGTCGCGAAGTTGCTCGAGCGCGTGATCATCAGTCGCAGGAGCGTATCCACCGGGATGCGTTGACCGATGCGGTGGTAGAGCGTGCTGTCGCTGTCCGAATTCGGATCGAGCGCGTACGCAGAACCGTCGACGATCGATGCAAATTGATTCACCAGCATCAGTCCCTGATCCATCCGGAACGAACCGGCCACCGAGCGCCGAAAGAGCTCGATCATGACGGGCACTTTCATCGTGCTCGCCGCGTGGAAGCTCGAATCGGGATTGAGAAAGAGCGTGTCGCCTGAAGCGAGGTCGATGTACGCCAGCCCGACCTGAGCTCCCGCCTCCTGTCGAATTCGCTCCTCGATACGGTCGAGCGTGGAATCATGACCCTGCGTGAGCGCCAGCAGCGTCGCGGCGAGCAGAATCATCGCGCAATCCCTGTCAGGCCTTCACCGCCGACACGCCGGTTGGGTCAGCGCCCGTGTGAACTTCGGTCCAGATGCTCTCGTTGTGCCTGTCCTTGAGCAGTATCGACCCGACGACCACCGTCAGCAGCGCGACGATTATTGGAAACGCCAGCCCAGCGTAGATGTTTCCCGTCCGCGCTACGAGGCTCGTCGCAATGATCGGAAGGAATCCTCCGAACCAGCCATTGCCGAAGTGATACGGCAGGGAGAGCGACGTGTACCTGATCTTCGCGGGAAAGGCCTCGACGAGGAACGCCGCGATCGGACCGTACACCATGGTAACGAATACAACCTGAATGAACACCAGCAACGTCAACGCGACGGGATTCACTGGACTCGAGTATGCCTTCATCGCGTGATAGATCGGGACGTAGGAGATCGCGGCAAGGAGATTCCCCGCCATCATGATCTTCTTCCGTCCAATCCGGTCGGAGAGACTTCCGAAGAAAATGAAAAGCGGCGTCCCAAGGAACAGCGCAACGGCGACGCACACGTACGACGTGACGAGCGGGACCTTGAGAACCGTCTGCAGGAATAGCAGCGCGTAGAACTGTCCCGTGTACCAGACAACCGCCTGCCCAGCCGCGGCGCCAAACAGCACGGTGAGGAAAAGCTTCCAG
>Ga0207707_10006135_pt1 | contig 10503 bp, 5 predicted proteins | sample KBSC83BmetaG_FD_184336 | JGI IMG/M metagenome (GOLD analysis project Ga0207707, IMG submission 184336) | Corn rhizosphere microbial communities from Kellogg Biological Station, Michigan, USA - KBS C8-3B metaG (SPAdes) (version 2) | ecosystem: Host-associated > Plants > Roots > Rhizosphere ... | reverse complement strand
GCAGCGGATCGCTCTTGGGATCGGCCAGTACCTGGTGAAACTCCTGGATCTTGTGGTTGAGATCTTTCATGGACACGGCGCTTTCGCGCGCTATCTGAATCGTGGGCGTGGTGAGAATCATCCTGAGCTTGCTCTCGCCCATCACATAGTGAAGCGTCACCGCGCCGTGCCCGAGCGCGCCGAGTGTGTCTTGCAGCGCGCGCAGGTTGGTGAGATTTCGCTCGCCGACTTCGCGGTTGCGTTGCGCGCTGGCGGTATTCAGCTCGCGCATGAGATCGCCGAGAAAACGATCCATCGATTGCTGCGCGACTTTGCGATCGGCGCGCAACTGTTCGCGCCGCGCGCTTTCCGCGTCGGTGAGTTTCACTTTCGCCTTGCGGTCGAGATCTTCGAGCTCGCGCCCGATGCTACCGAGCTGGCCGCTGATCTCCTGGTAGCGCTTCTGCCAGGATTGTTCGGCGGCGGTGTACCCTGCCGCCGTGGTGCGGTTGTCTTCGTTGCCTGCCCGGTTGATGAAATCGAAAAACTCCTCTTCCTTGAGCATCGCCAGGACCTGCTGCGCTTCGGGCAATCGCCCTTGATCGATCAGCAAATCCGCCAGGCCACGGTAGACCTTCGTCTTGTCCTGCAAAAACGAGCGTTGGAGTTCGCGATCGAGACCGGTGAGACCTGCTCTCATGTGCTGGATCGTGTTCACCGCCTGCTTGCCGAAAAAAATCGCCAGCTCGCCTCGGCCCTCGCGCGCCAGAGTTTCCCGCAACCCGTCTTCGACCCGCCACTGAATTTCCGGCGCCTCGCTCGCCCCGGCGATTTTCAATGCGCGGTTGCGCAGCGGCAGAACTTTTTCAGACTGTCGCAGCGATTCGTAAACACCTGCCAGATTGTTGAGGCTGGTGGCGACGGCAGGATGTTCGGGACCCAGCGCCTTTTCCTGGATTGACAGCGCGCGCTGATAGAGCGGCTCCGCTTTCGCGTATTCTTCCTGTGCCGCGTAGAGCTTCGCCAGATTATTGAGGCTGGTGGCGACGTGGGGGTGCTCTCGGCCCAGAGATTTCTCGAGAACCGCCAGCGAACGCTGGTAGAACGGCTCCGCTTTGGCATACTCCTCCTGCGCCGCATAGAGCTTCGCCAGATTGTTGAGGCTAAAGGCCACGTAAGGGTGATCAGGGCCAAAGACTTTCTCGCAGATCGCCAGCGAGCGCCGATAGAGCGGCTCCGCCTTGGCGTATTGATTCAATATTCGGAAAACCTCGGCGAGTTCGTTGAGACTGAGCGCTACCGCCGGGTGATCCGGCCCGTAGGTTTTTTCATTGATTGCCAAGGCGCGCCGATCCAGCGCCTCCACGCGACCGTACTGCCCGGAATCCCTGTAGAGGGCGGCCAGATTGTTGAGGCTGCTCGCTACATAAGGATGCCCGGATCCGAATACCTTCTCATAAATGGCGAGCGAGCGTTGATACAGTGGTTCCGCTCGCGCGAACTGTCCCCGGACCTCAAAAATTCCGGCCAGATTATTGAGACTGGTGGCAACTGAAGGATGATCCGGTCCCAGAACTTTTTCATTGATTGCCAAGGCCCGCTGATACAGAGCTTCGACCTGGCCGTATTGACCTACGTCCTTATAAAACGAGGCCAGCCCATCGAGGATCACCGCCACCGCGGTATGATCCGCGCCGTAGCTTTTTTCGTTGATCGCCAGCGCTCTCCGATAAAGCGCCTCGACACGATCGTACCGGCCTTGAATCTGGTAGAGCCCGGCTAGATTACTGAGACCGGTCGCAACGTTCGGATGATCGGATCCGAAAGACTTTTCGTAGATTGCCAGCGCGCGCTGGTATAAAGTCTCGATCTGGTCGTAGTGGCCCTGGTCTTTGTAGAATGACGCTAAATCGCTGAGGTTGGTCGCGACGTTGGGATGATCCGGGCCGTAAGTTTTCTCATTGATCGCCAGCGCTCTCTGATAAAGCGCTTCGACACGATCGTACCGACCTTGAAGTTGATAAAGCCCGGCCAGGTTGCTGAGATTGCCCGCAACGTACGGATGCTCGGGTCCGAACGCCTTCTCGTAGATAGAGAGCGAACGTTGATAGAGTGCCTCCACTCGCCCGTATTGACCCTGATCTTTATACAACAACGCTAAATTGTTGATGCTGGTCGCCACGCTGGGATGCGCGGGACCATACGTCTTCTCGTTGATCGCCAGCGCTCTCTCATAGAGCGGTTCCGCCTCGGCATAGCGGCCCTGGATGCGGTAAAGACCGGCTAGATTATCGAGCGCTGCCGCCACATTCGGATGATCGGGACCATCAATCTTCTCGAAAATCGAGAGCGCCCGCTGATACAACGACTCGACCCGTCCGTACTGACCGCGGGTTTGATAGAGGCTGGCGAGACTACTGAGGCTGGAGGCGACGTTGGGATGGTCCGGACCGAAGGTTTTTTCCTGGATCGCCAGCGCGCGCTGGTACAACGGCTCGGCTTTTTCATACTGCGCCTGCGCTACGTAGAGCAGCGCGAGATTATTGAGACTATAGGCTACACTGTAATGCTCCGATCCAAGGACCCTTTCCCGTATCGCCAGGGAGCGCCGATAGAGCGGCTCGGCCTTCGCATATTGAGACTTGACTCGGTAAAGCTCAGCTAGATTAGCGAGGCTGGAGGCTACGTCCGGATGCTCAGGCCCCAGGGCCCTTTCTAAGATCCCCAGTGAGCGTTGACAGAGCGGCTCGGCTTTATCGTATCCGCCGAGCTCGATGTAAATTGCTGCGAGATTATTGAGACTTCGGGCAACATCCGGATGCTCTGAGCCGAGCGCCTTTTCCCGCATTTCCAGCGCGCGCCGGCTCAGTGGCTCCGCCTTGGCGTATTGCGCCTGGGCTCGGTAAAGCTCCGCCAGATTGTTGAGAGCGGTCGCGACATATGGATGCTCGCTTCCCAGAACTTTCTCTAAAATTGCGAGCGATCGCTGATACAGCGGCTCCGTCTTGGCATACTCGCCTCGTGCCTGGTGAATTTGAGCCAGATTATTGAGAACGAAAGCAACCTCGGAATGCTCCGAACCGAAAACTTTTTCGTCGATGGCCAGCGCGCGCTGAAAAAACGTCTCCGCCGTCGCATAACGGCCGAGCTGCACATGAAGCTGGCCGAGATAGTTCAGCGTGCTCGCGACGCTTGGATGTTCGGGACCGCGCTGTTTTTCCAGGATCGCGAGCGCGCGCTGATACAGCGGCTCCGCTTTGACGTATTGGCCCTGAGCGTAGTAAAGCCCGGCAAGACTGCTGAGACTCGCGGCGACATCCGCGTGTTCCGGGCCGAGGACTTTTTCGCGTATCGCCAAGGATCGCCGGAAAAGCGGTTCGGCCTTGGCGTACTGACCCCGAGCCAAGTACTGTCCTGCTATCCCGTTGAGATTCGTAGCGACATTGGGATGCTCCGGTCCCAAAGTTTTCTCCAGGATCGCCAGTGAACGCTGATAGAGCGGTTCAGCTTCGGCGAATTGGCCGCGCTGCAGGTAAAGCGAAGCGAGGTTGCTGAGTACGGTCGCGACTCCGGGATGATCCGGCCCAAGAAATTTTTCCGTGATCGCCAGCGCGCGCCTGTAGAGCGGCTCCGCCTTATCGTACTGCGCTTGCGCGCGGTAAAGCTCAGCAAGATTGTTGAGGCCGGTGGCAATGTTCGGGTGCTCCGCTCCCAGAGTTTTCTCCAGGATCGCCAGCGACCGCCGATACAGCGGCTCCGCTTTCACATACTGCCCCTGTTGAGCGTAGAACAGCCCGAGATTGTTGAGAGTGGTGGCGATGTTGGGGTGCTCCGCTCCCAGGCTTTTCTCCAAGATGGCGAGCGAGCGCTGATATAACGGCTCCGCTTTCGCGTACTGCCCTCGCGCCACATAGAGCGCTGCGAGATTGTTGAGGATCGTCGCGATGCCGGGATGCTCCGTTCCAAGAGCTTTCTCGAGAATCATGAGCGCGCGCTCATACAGCGGCTCGGCCTTGGCGTACTGCCCCTGCGCTCGGTAAGTTTCGGCCAAATTGTTGAGGCTGGTCGCAACCCGAGGGTCTTCGGGTCCGAAAGTTTTCTCCAGGATTGCGAGTGCCCGGCGATGGAGCGGCTCCGCCTTGTCGTATTGTGCCTGCGTCCGATAAAGCTCGCCCAGACTGTTGAGGCTGGTCGCGATATCGGCGTGCTCGGGTCCTAAAATTTTTTCCTGTATTTCCAGGGCGCGCTGGTACAGCGGCGCAGCTTTGCCGTACTGGCCCTGGGTTTGATAGAGATTGCCCAGCTCGTTCAGCGTCGACGCGACATCGGCGCTTTCGGCTCCAAAAATCTTCTCGCGAATGGCCAGGGAGCGCTGATACAGCGGCTCGGCCTTGGCATATTGGCCCTGGGCTCGATAAAGCGCCGCTAAAAAGAACAGGTTCGTCGCGGCATCGACACTTTCCGGCCCAACCGATTTTTCCCGAATCGCCAGCGCGCGCTCGAACAACGGCTGCGCCTTGGCCAATTGACCTTCCACGAAATAAATAACCGCAAGCTCGTTGAGACTGGTAACAACATCCGAGTGCTCCGGATCCAAGACCTTTTCGCGAATGGCCAGCGCGCGCTGGTAAAACGGCTCCGCCTTGGCGTACTGGTTTTGCGATCGATAGAGCGCCCCGAGATTGCGCAGACTGGCCACGACATCGCGGCTTTCCGGACCGGAAATTTTTTCTCGTATGGCGAGTGCGCGCTGGTAGAGCGGCTCGGCCTTGGGATACTGTTTTTCCTCCTGGTAAAGGTCGGCCAGGTTAGTGAGGCTGGCGGCGACATCGGCGTGTTCCCGGCCCAAAACCCGTTCGCGGATTTCCAGCGCGCGCTCGTAAAGCGGCTCTGCCTTCTCGTATTGACCTGCTGTTCGGTACAGGTAAGCGAGATCGTTGATGCTGGAAACGACCTTGTCGTGCTCAGGACCAAGTTGCTTTTCGCGTATCGTCAGCGAGCGTTGATAGAGCGGTTCCGCTTTGGCGTATTGTTTTTCAACCCGGTAGACAAAAGCGAGATCATTGAGAGTGTCGGCGAAATCGAGATGATCCGATCCCAGCACTTTTTCCTGGATCGCCAGCTTCCGCTCGAACAGCTCAGTGGATTTTTCGTACTGATGCAGGAAGTAGTACAGCCATGCGAGGCTATAGACACTCCGGATCGTGTCAGGGTGCTCCGGTCCGAGAATTTTCTCGCGGATTTCCAGCGCGCGCTGGTAAAGAGGTTCCGCCTCCGAATATTTATCGGCGGCGTCCAAATTGCGGCCTTGGTCCGTCAGCTTGTCTGCCTCGGCGAGCGCTTCCTTGTCCTCTTGGCTCTGCGCCGCCGCGAGCCCTGGCGCCATTGACGCCGCGCACACAAGCGCGATCAGCAGCCACGGCAGAAAAACAAGACTTAACTTGTGCTTTTTTCCGCTGCTCGCCGTCATTCGCATTGCCGATCGGATTTTCATTTGTGCCGAGAATTTTTTACCGCGCCTAGGAATCGGCGCTGATGACCAAAAGCCCGTCTTTATATAACTGCAGCTTCACCTGCCCGGCCAAATCGCTTACGGACGCGATCGCGATCAAAAGATTTTGTTTGATCTCCACGTTCTTGATCTTGTGCACCGGCATCTGCGGCGCCTTCTTCTCGATGATCTCGAACAAATCGCTGCGCGACTCCGCGCCGCGCTTCGGGTCGTGGTCGATCAACGCCTGCTTGAGGTCGCCGCTCAGTTCAATGCGGCTTTCGGCAACGACATCTTCCGGTGCCCGCGCCGCCCCCCCATCGCGCTCCGCCAGTTTATTGAGAGTCGGCCCGGCACCGGGAGATACCACGACCTCTGGTTGGTATAGTTGACTCACGATGAAAATCGCAAGCGCCGCGACGGCGCACGCGCCCGCTCCGGCCCACCATCGCGGATGCGCGACCGCACCTTCGAGCCACCGGAGAATACTGGGCCATGGACCCACCGTGGCCGGACTCCGCGCCGTCGTCGCGGGTGCGCCCAATCGTATCGCCTGCTCGAGAAGAGCAACGGGGGCTTTCCGGTACTCGCTCGGCGCGCTCGCCAATTGATCCGCGGCAGCGATCACTTCATGCAGACAGGAGCGACAGCGCGCCAGATGCGCTTCGATGCGGGTCCGCTCTAGCGCCGAACCGGCACCGTCCAAATAGCCTGCAAGGCCCGGCGCGCCGGGACATTCCTCGGGGCGAAGGATAGGCGTGGATTCCGAACGGACAAGGTTCGGTAAGGTGTCTTCAAGCCCTCGAATCAACGCCAGTTCCTTTCGGCATTTCTCACAACCTTCAATATGTCTTTCGATATCCGACATGCCGTCCGTGGGAGCCCCTCCGCAGGCGAACCGAATCAAGCTTTCATCGCTCGGACAAGCCATAAACGATCGCTCTACTTTTCCTGGACGGACAAGTCGGCCTTTTTCACGCCCGCCTTGTTTTTGAGCGCGTTTTTCAAGCGGGCAAGTACCTGTTGGCGTATCCGGTAGATCTCCCGCTCCGCCCGTCCCATCAGCCGGGCGATTTCTCGAGGCGATTTCTCCGGCTCGCTAAAAAACCGGAGGCGCACGTAAAGGGCGTGTTCGGCCGGGAGCTGGGCCAAGGCATTTTCGAGGCGCGCCCTGTGGCTCTCCTGAGAGCGCCGTTCTTCGGCTTCGAGCAGCGCGGTTTCCGGCGCGTAGGTGAAATCGACCAGCTCCAGTTCCCGGCCGGCGTCATCGCCGTCCGGCGATGCCAGCGAGATCTCCCGCACCGCCGGGTCGCGCGGCCGCAGCGCGGTATTTCTCAACGCCGCCAGAGCCTGCGCAATGCGCGCCGGCGCATAGCAGCTTCCCGTCTCGTCGCGCAGGATATCGGCGAGATCTTTCTCCTGGCAGCCTTTCCAGTGTACCTGCCGGTAGATTTCCTGTTCCAAAGGCGGCAGGCGCAGAATAGGTTCCGGCAGCCGCCGCCGCCCCTCGCTCGCTCTGCGAAGATCCAGACACAACCGATCGATCACTCGCCGGATATATCCGCTGAAGCTGCCGCGGCCGTCGAAACTCAGAATGCGCCGGTAATTATTTTCGATCAGAAGAACGCAAACGTCCTGGTGGAGATCCTCGCCGCGCTTTTTTAGGGGATCGAGGATTTCCTTGAAGCAGCGTTGGAACGCTTCCCAGCCGCGCCGCGGATCCGCTTTGAAAAGCGCCAGGACGCGCCGCGCCAGCAGGTCACGCAGTTGGACGGTGAGAAAAGTGGCGAGCGAGGCGCGACCGTCAAAAGCGCGGAGAATGGCGAACTCGTCGGCCCGCAGGGAGCGAAAAACAGCCAGGTATTCCGCTTCCAGGTCGGCTTCAGCGAAGATCGAGGAACAAAACGAGTAGACGGAGTCGCTGAAGCGGCGAACGAAATCCTCCCACGCGCCGGGCGCTTCCGAAAGCACAGCGTCCACCAGAGCGCGGTCGTTGCCTATGTCGCGGTTTTGCCGGCTCATCGGTGTCAGCGCAGTATTCGGACGATGACCGGGAAATCAGACAATCTGCAAGTCAATTCGATGCGGTGCGGACTTCGCGTTTGGCTATTTCCTGCCGATTTCCCTGAGCAGCTTCTCCCACTTGTCGTTTTCCTTCTCGTACTTCTCGGCGGTCATGCCCGCTTCGGCATAAAAGCGCTTGAAGTCCGGCTTGTTCATGGCGCTGTCGAGGCCGTATTTGCCGAGAAACTTCTGGCCGTCCGGGCTGAGGAGAAAATCGCCGAACAGGAGCGCGGCATAGGGGTGCGGCGCATCGGCGGGAAGCGCCACGCCGCCGGCGTTGGTCGGCACCAGATCCATCGCCACCCATTTGATCGGCGCGCCTTTGCCGATCGAAACCCGCGAGTGGCTCAGAAACACCGTGGGTGACGCGCCAAGTTCGCCGGAGATCACCAGGTCGAGAATCGCGCGCGCCGACACCGAATGGAGAGTGATCTGCTGGGCCCTCAATTTTTGCACGTACTCGGCGCCTTTGCTCTGAAGCATCGCGGCGATCACGCGATTGCCCGTGTCGCTGGTGGCAAAGCCGATCTTTCCGCGCAGCTCCGGCTTGAGAAGATCCTCGAAATTCTTCGGTGCCGCAGCGGCAGGAATCGAATGCGTATTGTACGCAAGGCCGATGTAGGACTCCCGGTCGGTCGCCCAGTAGACCAGCTCTTTGCCGGTCTTTTCTTTCACTTCGTCGGGATAGGCGGCGAGATACGGCGAGAAGTACGCCGTCAAAAGTTTGTACTCCTGCAAGACCTTGAGAATCGGAAAGGTCGTCTCGATCGAATCGACGATATGCCGCTTCGCCTGCGCTTCCTGGAGAATGCGCGAGATCAGCGTGTCGCTGTCGCCGCGGTAAACCTCCACCTGCACGCCGGGGTATTTGGCCTCGAAGACTCTGGGCACGTCGGTGTTGGGCCCGCCGGTGAGCGACGTGTACCACATCAGCCTGCCCTCTTTTTTTGCGCCTTCGTAAAGCATCTTCTCGCGATCGGGCTTGTTGTACGCCGCGAGCTCGGCCACGGACATGGATTTGGCGGTCTGCGCCCAAGTCAACGAAGCCGGCGTCAACACAGCCGCCAAAATAAAAACCAAACACTTCACAGCGAAAAATCTCCCTTCAACAAAATTCAAAGGTCGAAGCGCGAAGCCCGAAACGTAGCGGGACATCGGGCGATCGAATTTTTTCAAAACTAGAGGGGTTCGAAGAGGTTTGCAAACGCCCGCCGGCTGGGGCGCCTTTGACCTCCGCGCGAGATGCAACTACGGCTTGAGCCTTATTATGTTGTAGGCGGGCACCGGCCGGTGAAAACCCTTGAGCGTCAGCTCGCCGAGGGACTGCGTCTCGACCAGAGACTCGATGCTGCCAAACAGACGCTGGGAAATCAAAATCTCTCCTGGCTTCGCCTCGCCGCACAGGCGCGCGGCGAGGTTGGGCACGCTGCCGATGGCGCCGTACTCCCAGCGGCCTTCGTAGCCAATTGCGCCGATGGTCGCGTAGCCCTGCGCGATGCCGACACCGAAACCGAGTTCGTGGCCGAGCTTGTGCCATTTGACTGTGAGGTCGCTCACCCGCTCGCGCATCGCCAGCGCCATCCGCGCCGCGCGCTCCGCCGCGTTGTCGACCGGCACCGGATCGTTAAAGAAAATCATCATCCCGTCGCCGGCGAAGTGCTCGAGCGTCCCTTCGTGCTCGGCGATCAAAGCGCCCATCTGCGCGTGGTACTCGTGGAGGATGGCCATAACCTCTTCCGGCTCGGCGCTTTCGGCGAACGCGGTGAAGCCGCGGAGATCGAGATAGACCACCGTCAAGTCGCGCCGGTGGGTTTTGAGCGGATCGTCGGTTTCGCCGCTCACGATCAGCTCGGCGAGCTGGGGCGAGAAAAATCGCTTCAGCCGTCCTAGCCGCTGCATCTGTTGCAACTGCTCCTGCACGCGCTGCTCCAGAGTGCGATTCCACTCGGCCAGTTGCGCCGATTGCGCCTGCACTTCGTCCTGCAGCGCTTTGATGCGCAGCAGCGACTTGACGCGCGCCAAGAGCTCCGGCTGATTGATCGGCTTGGAAAGAAAATCGTCGGCGCCGGCCTCGATGCCTTTGACCCGCTCCACGCCGGGATCGAGCGCCGTCACCATGATCACCGGCAGCATTCGCGTCGCCGTATCTTCGCGAATCTTTCGACAGACCTCGTAGCCGCTCATCTCCGGCATGACTACGTCCAACAGCACGAGATCCGGCCGCTCCGCTTCCAGTTGCGCGAGCGCCTCGCGCCCCGAAGCCGCCGTCACCACCGAATAGCCTTTGACACTCAGCAGATCGGCCAGCAGCTTGACGTTCTTCGGCGTGTCATCGACGACGAGTATTTTTGCGGGGGTAGCCATTCGGAATTCGGATTCATTTCTCGCAAAGACGCGAAGACGCCAAGTTCGGCAACATGGTCCCGGTCGAATTCTTAAACTTTGCGCCTTAGCGCCTTTGCGGGAAAATCTTTTTCCGGTCTCCTCAGTTCTCAGGCTTGTAGCACACGCTGCACTTCGGCGAGAAATTCTTTCAAGCTGATTGGCTTGGTTTGGTAGCCGTCGAATCCTTCGGCCAGCATCGTCGTGCGATTGTGCGTCATCGCCGAGGCGGTGATCGCGATGACAGGAATGCCTGCTGTTTTTGGATCGCCCTTGAGCTGCTTCATCGCCGTGATGCCGTCCATCCCGGGAAGCTGAATATCCATGAGAACGAGAGCGGGAGCCTTCTCGACCGCGAGCTTCAATCCTTCCTCCGCGGTCTCGGACTCAATCGTCTGATAGCCCTTCACCTGCAGCACGTCACGCGCGAGCTTTCGGTTCTTTTCATTGTCTTCGATGATGAGTATAAGCTCTCCGGCCACCAAGCCTCCTTGCGCTAGACAAAATAGCTTTTCCGGCCTAGTTCCTCGTGCCTATTCACCACGAAGGGCACGAAGGGCACGAAGTTTAGAGAACAAACCTTCGAA
>Ga0207707_10006134_pt1 | contig 10505 bp, 6 predicted proteins | sample KBSC83BmetaG_FD_184336 | JGI IMG/M metagenome (GOLD analysis project Ga0207707, IMG submission 184336) | Corn rhizosphere microbial communities from Kellogg Biological Station, Michigan, USA - KBS C8-3B metaG (SPAdes) (version 2) | ecosystem: Host-associated > Plants > Roots > Rhizosphere ... | reverse complement strand
AAGAAATCTCCGCCGGTAGAGCGGAGGGTAAGCCACTCGCCACCTTGGCGCAGCGCACCCGTGAGCGCACAATACCCTCCCGCTACAAGTCCGATCACAACGGCCGTAAGGAGTTCGGTGCGCCGAATCACCATGTTGAACCTAGAGACAGGTCGGCAACAGCTGTGCCCATATTGAGCGACGGTTCTGCAATCATTCACCGGCTCCGTGGATCAGGCTGAGCTGGGACAACATAGGAACGCTGCGAGTGCTGGCTCAAGGCTCTCAGTGCCCTGCATCAATCTGTATTTGACGCCGGCCGACAATGACACCTAGCCTTACAGGCTGAGTAACCGCTTACTGAATGGGTAGATGCTAGAAATATTCGTCAGCATCAACCAAGCAGGACGCCTCACCAAGGACTCACGAGAGCTGAGCTCGATGGCCTCTGAGAACGCTCTTTGGTGGTGGAGCGTCCTTGCAGTCGCGTGGCTAACTTGTGCGATCTTTGGCCGTTTGACACTGACACACGGCTGGATGCCGCATGATGCCGGCACGCTTGGGCAGAGTGCTGAACGAGTACTGCATGGACAGCTCCCTCATCGCGACTTCGACGAGCTATACACTGGCGGCTTGAGCTTCCTCTACGCTGCCGTGTTTGCAATATGGAAGCCAAGTATCCTCGCGATGCGCCTCGCGCTCTACGCGTTTTTTCTTGCGTGGATGCCCGCCATCTACTACATCGCGCGGCGGGTGGCTTCACGGAAAGCGGCGTTGACTGCGATGCTCCTTTGCGTTGCGTGGAGTATCCCGGTGTACCCCGCAGCCGTGCCGTCCTGGTACAACTTGTTTTTCGCAACCTTTGGCGTGGCGTCTCTCTTACGCTATCTCGATACTTCGCGAGCCAGGTGGATTGCTATCGCGGGAATGTGTGGAGGACTCTCATGCCTTGCGAAGATCACTGGAGCGTACTACGTGGGCGCGGTAATGCTGTTCCTGCTTTATCGCGAGCAGGATTCTTCGCGCGTCTCTTCATCGACTGACGGGAGGCTGTATTCCGTATTACTAACGGCCTGCCTCCTTGGATTCGTAAGCATCATCGCCGTGATGGCGGTGCACTTTGCAAACCTCTCAGTAATTATCCGCGTGCTGACACCTGCTCTGTTGCCGGCCGCGATCATTTTCATCCGAGAATGGCGACACGTATATGCAAGACCCAGTTCACGTTTTCGGGAAGTAGCACGCATGGCGGTCCCGTTTGTCGCCGGGCTTTCCATACCGCTGCTTTGCTTTGTCAGTCCTTACGTAGCATCTCACTCGCTCGACGCGCTCTATCGTGGTCTGATCATCGTACCGTCCAGATTGGTTGACACCGTTCGTCTCGCGCCAGGCAACATACCTGGAGTTGCATTCACGCTTGGCATTGCATGGGCGGCTTCACGTTTGTGGAAGCTTAGCAGAGCAGAACGGCGAACATACTATCTAGTCCCTTTGGCGCTGCTTGTGCTGGGGGGTGCGCTGGCGGGACGCCACGTGATCGTATACTTGCTGATGTGGCTCGGTATCGACTCGTTAATTCCCTTGCTGATGCTGGTGGCTGGCTGGAAGCTGCTGCGGCCACAGAACAGCATGGGGCAGGACTATCAACCGGAGTTTCTTCTACTTTCCGTGACAGCTGTTTGTGGGTTGATTCAGTTCCCATTCGCAGCGCATGTTTACTTCTTTTATGTGGCGCCTCTCGCGGTGCTAGCGGCAACTGCGCTGCTGCGTACGACGGATGAGTCTATCCGTCCTGCAGCATTTGTTCTTGGAGCGGGGTACCTGCTGTTCTCGTTGCTCTGGATTGACTCGACCAGACTTTATGCAATGGGACACGCCTTTGTAAGAGACGGCTACGTATCCCAACTAGCCCTGCCGCGTTCTGGAATCCGCGTAACACGATCAGACTCGATACAGTACGAGACGCTGGTGCGCACTGTGCTTGCCCACGCGCATTCGGAGTACATATACGCCTCGCCCGACTGTCCCGAAGTGTACTTTCTTTCAGGATTGCGCAATCCGACGCGCACTTTGAGCGAATTATACGACGATTCTACAGGTCGTACGCAGCGTATCCTGCGTGCCATCGATCAGCATGAAGTTAGCGTCGTCGCACTGAATCAAACGCCGTTGGTCGGACGGGCTGTACCGCAGGAGCTCGAACAAGGGCTCGACTTGCGCTTCCCAAACTGGACTCGTATCGGGAAGTTCATTGTACGATGGCGCGACTGACGCGACTCAAAGAAAACTGCCACCGCTCGGTGAATGTATGCTTTGAGGAGAGAGCTACCCCTGGCAAGACTCACTTCGTTGTCTTTGAGATTGCCTGACGCGGATGTGCGCTGGAGCACGCAACAGTCAACCTGTGATACGGTGTGAAATATTGCCCGCAGAACCCACGGCAGCGCCTTCCGATCTCGCTCCAGAACTTTCCATCGTCATGCCCTGCCTCAACGAGGCGGACACGCTGGAGTCCTGCATCCGCGGCGCTCAACGCGCCCTCGCCGAGAACGGTATCGTCGGCGAAATCGTGATCGCCGACAATGGCAGCACCGATGGCTCACAGGAGATCGCCACGCGTCTCGGCGCACGCGTCGTCCCGGTCGCAGAAAAGGGCTACGGCAGTGCCCTGATGGGCGGCATTGCCGCGGCGCGGGGACGATACATTCTCATGGGCGATGCAGACGACAGCTATGACTTCGCTGAAGTACCCCGCTTCCTGGCCAAACTCCGCGAGGGATACGAGCTCGTGCAGGGCTGCCGTCTCGAGACCGGCGGCGGCATCGTGCAACCGGGCGCGATGCCGATGCTGCACCGGATCTGGGGCAACCCGATGTTCTCCGCCATGGCGCGCACCTGGTTCCGAGCGCCAATTCACGACGTCCATTGCGGTATGCGCGCCTTCACGCGGGAGCTCTACCAGCGCCTCGACCAGCAGTGCACCGGCATGGAGTTCGCGTCGGAAAACATCATCAAGGCCAGCTTGCTGGGTGCACGAATGACCGAAGTCCCGATCACGCTCCGCCCCGACGGGCGCGTGTCGCACCCGCCGCATCTCAAGACGTTCCGCGACGGCTGGCGGCACCTCCGCTTCTACCTGATGTACAGTCCGCGCTGGCTCTTCCTCCAGCCCGGCATTCTGCTCATCCTGCTCGGCCTCGTCGGGTACGGCGTCGCGCTGCCCGGCCTCCGCATCAGCGGCATCAACTTCGACGTGCACACGCTGCTGTTCGCGAGCCTCGCGATCATCTGCGGCTATCAATCCGTGCTCTTCGCCGTGATGACCAAGATCTTCGCCATCAGTCAGGGACTGCTGCCCGAGGACCGGCGCATGACGCGCCTGTTCGAGATCGTGAACCTCGAACGTGGGCTCATCGCGGGAGCGATCCTGATGCTCATCGGACTCGCCTTTCTCGCTATCGCCGTGGCGGAATGGTACGGACGGCACTTCGGCAACCTGGACTACGAGCGCACCATGCGCTGGGTCATCCCGGGTGTCACGCTCACCGCGCTGGGATTCCAGACGGTACTGTCGAGCTTCTTCTTCAGCATCCTGGGATTGAGGCGGAGATGACCAGCGTCATTGGCGGCGTGCATGGCCGTTACGTGATGACGCGTCGCGTGCGCATCCTGAGCGACCATCTGCGCAGTCGCATCCCGCAGGGCTCGAGCGTCCTCGATGTGGGGTCCGGCGACGGCACGGTTGCCAGGACCATCGCCGACACGCGGCCCGACATCCGTGTCGAGGGAGTGGATGTCCTGGTCCGTCCAGTCACCGCGATTCCCACGTCGCAGTACGACGGCCTGCACCTCCCCTTCGCCGATGCCAGCTTCGATGTCGTCATGCTCGTGGATGTGCTGCATCACACACCCGACCCCGGCGCCATACTGCGGGAGGTGGCGCGAGTGGTGCGGCAGCGGGTGGTGATCAAGGATCACCTCACCGATCGCTGGGGCGGCACGCCCGTCCTGCGTTTCATGGATTGGGTTGGCAACGCTCCTCATGGTGTGGCGCTGCCCTACAATTACCAATCGCGCGCGCAATGGCTGGAGCTGTTCGCCCAGGCCGGTCTCCGCGTCGAGGAATGGCGGGAGGATCTGGATCTTTATCCGTGGCCCGCGTCGTGGATTTTCGGTGGATCGCTGCACGCGCTCATCACGGCTGTCCCCGTTGCCTGCCCGTCGCGAGCATCGTCTTCGTGAGGTACGGACGCGACTCGCCTCCGTTTCTCTCCCGAATCTACATGTCATGACAGCCTTCCCTCTCGAGCTGGAAACGGCGCGCATCACCGGCGCGCCGGATGACCATCCCGAGATCACTATCGTGATGCCCTGCCTGAACGAGGCGGATACGCTGGAGTCGTGCATTCGCGCGGCCCAGCAGGCGCTCGTGGAGCACCAGATCTGCGGTGAAATCGTGGTGGCCGACAATGGGAGCACGGATGGCTCGCAGCGCATCGCGGAGCGGATGGGCGTGCGCGTCATCGCCGTGGCCGAGCGCGGATACGGCAGCGCACTCATGGCCGGCATCGCGGCGGCTCGGGGAATCTACGTTCTCATTGGCGACGCGGATGCCAGCTACGATTTCAGCGGGATTCCGCGCTTTCTCGACAAGCTGCGCGATGGATACGACATGGCACAGGGGTGCCGCCTGAAATCGGGTGGCGGCACCGTGGAGAAGGGCGCCATGCCGCTGCTCCACCGTGTGTGGGGCAATCCCATGTTCTCCGCCATGGCGCGCATGTGGTTCCGTGCACCCATCCACGATGTGCAGTGCGGCATGCGCGCCTTCACGAAGGAACTCTATAACCGGCTCGATCAGCGCTGCACGGGCATGGAGTTCATCTCGGAGAACATGATCAAGTCCTGCCTGGGCGGTGCGCGCATCGCGGAAGTGCCCATCACCTTGCGGCCGGACGGACGGGTGTCGCACCCGCCGCATCTCAGGACGTTTCGCGACGGCTGGCGAAATCTGCGATTCTATCTGATGTATTGCCCGCGCTGGCTCTTCCTCCTGCCCGGCGTCCTCCTCCTGGGCCTCGGGGTACTGGGCTACGCGATCGCGCTGCCGCGGCTCCGCATCGACGGGGTCACCTTCGACGTGCACACGCTGCTGTTCGCGAGTCTCGCCATCATCTGGGGCTACCAGTCGGTGATCTTCGCCGTCATGACGAAGGTCTTCGCGATTGCCGAAGGCATGCTGCCCTGGGACCGGCGCATGACCCGGCTGTTCGAGATCGTGAACCTCGAGCGCGGCCTGATGGCGGGCGCCGTGCTCATCGTGCTGGGGCTCGCGCTGCTCGCCACGGCGGTGGTGCAGTGGTATCACCTGCATTTCGGCGACCTGGATTATCCGCGCACGCTGCGCCTGGTCATCCCTGGTGTCACGCTCGCGACACTGGGGTTCCAGACTGTCCTCTCGAGCTTCTTCATCAGCATTCTGGGCATGAAGCGGCGGCGAGTCGCGTGAGCGTCGCCCGTCGCGCGGTGGGTTCGTGACCTACATGCTGACGCAGCGAACGCTCGCGGTCGCCGCGATGCTCGTCGCGCTTCTGGTGGCCCGCCGCTGGACGCCGGCGTCTCTTCTGGACCGGATCTCCGCCGCGCTCCGCTGGCGCTGGGCGCCCGCGGTCGCTGGTGTGGCGACGGCATGCATCATGGCGTGGGTATGGGGCTCACTCCGCGGCGCGCCGGTCTTTCACGATGAGATCGCGTACCTCACGCAGGCCAGGATCTACTCCAATTTCCATCTGTACGCGGCAGCGCGGCCACTGCCCGAGTTCTTCGAGCAGTATCACATGTTCGTCACGCCGCACTTCATGGCCAAGTATCCTCCCGGCCAGCCGGCTGCCCTCGTTCCCGGGATCTGGCTCGGACTCCCGGCACTCGTGCCTCTTGTGCTCGCCGGAGTAACCGGGGCACTCACGTTTGCGCTGACTCGCCGCATCACCAATGAATGGGTGGCGCTCGCTACCTGGATGCTGTGGGTCACGGCGACGGGAGTCATGCAATTCCTTCCCTCCTATTTCTCGGAAACGACCATCTGCGCGCTGTGGCTCCTGGGATGGTGGGCACTGCTGCGCTGGCGCGAACAGGGAAGTCGCCGGTGGCTGCTGCTGCTCGCCGCGTGCATCGGCTGCAGCGTGCTGACGCACCCGTTCATCGGGCTGCTCTACGCCATCCCCACCGGGGTCGCGGTGCTCGTCACTGTCTTTCGCCGCAGTCAATGGCTGGAGCTCGCGTACGCGGCCGCGCTGGGAACGGCGTTCGTGCTCGTACTTCTGGCGTGGAACACGGCCACCATGGGGCGCCCGCTTCGTTTTCCATGGAGCGTGTATGCCCGCACCTACATCCCAGTGGACGCCATCGGCTTCGCTGTGGACAGTACGCCGCCGCTGCGTGCTTTGCCACAGGACATGGTCCGCTTCGCGTCAACGGTTCGCTGGGTGCACGAGCAGCATACGGTGACAGCGGCTCCGGTCCGTCTCATGAGACAAGTGCAGATGCTCCTTGGCGACGTCTGGGGAGACTGGCGTTATCCGGTGGGAATTCTGGCACTGCTCGGGCTTGCAGGGATCACCGCCGAGCTGGGGTTCGCGCTGGCGTCGGCCGTGGTCGTCATCGCAGGATTCGCGCTCTACGCCCACCCGGCGAACTGGACGCTCTACTACCTCGAGATTTTCCCGGTACTGGCCTGCGTACTGGCGCTGGGCGTCTGGCGGTTCTTTGCGTTTTTGGGCAGCCCCCATCCGCGACTGCGGGACATTCCTGCACTCATGCCATCGCGCCAGGCCGCCATGGGAATCCTCATCACTGGCATCCTGTTTCTCCCGCTCTATGGTTCTTCCGCGCGCATGTCGCGCCAGTTGCACCGGCTGCACTCGCTGCAGATAGACGTGTTCAACTCGTATCTCACCCAGCTCCCGGGTGATCGCATCATGGTCTTCGTGAGATACAGCCCCCGGCACGACCCGAATTTCACACTCATTTCCAACGAGCCCGATCTGGACCAGGCACGCGTCTGGACGGTCTTCGACCGCGGCCCCGACGACATCCGTCTCATCCGTCAGGCACCAGGTCGCATTCCGTACCTGTTCAATCAATCCGCGAACAGCTTTGCGCGCATGGATACGATCGCCGCTCCCACGCATGTCACATCCGACTCCGGACAGAGAGTTGCCCAGACGCATTGAACCCGCTGCGCTCGCGGCCTTCCTCGTCGCCTGCCTCGCGTTCCTCCCCATTGCCAACTGGATTCCCGGCGGACACGCCGCGCCATGGTATGCGTCCGAGCGATCCACCTGGATCAGCGGCACCGCCATTGCGCTCGGCGTCGGCATCGTGCTCGCCATCTTCTCGGGCAAGATCGCGTGGCTCTGGCGCGACCACGCCACGGAGAGTGCGGCCGACGCGTTCGCGCGCCGGCCGATCGCCGCGTCACTGTGCATTGCCGGCCTGGCGCTCCTGCTCTACGCCGTCATTGCGCGCGTGGTGCTCGGCGCGCGCCCGCTGCTCATTGACGAGATCGTGCAGATGGTCCAGGCCAACATGCTGGCCCACGGCCATCTCTGGCTCCCGGTGGATTCCCACCCGGAGTTCTTCAGCAGCATGCACATCGTGGACACCAACGGCCGGTACTTCTCGCAATTTCCCGTTGGCGGTCCGGCCATGCTCACTCTGGGCGTGTGGCTCCACGCTCCCTGGCTCGTTGGCCCGCTGTTCGGTGCTATTACGGTACTGGCGTTCGCTGCATACCTGCGGATCGCGGAACCGCGCCCCGGCGTGGCACTCGGCGCGACGCTCGTGCTGGCGTTCGCACCATTCACCGCGTTCATGGCCGGCTCGTACATGAATCACGTCACGCTGCTCACGTGGATCGTGATCGGCATGGCAGCAATGGCAAAGGTCATGACCTCCGATACGCCACGCCCGGTGCTGGCGCTGGTGAGCGGACTCGCCTTTGGCATCGCGGGCACCATTCGCCCCGTGGATGCGCTGGCGTTCGCGCTCCCGGCCGGCGTGTGGTACCTCGTTCGGGCGGTGCGCACGCCGGCCCGCTGGAAGGATGCGATTCCCGCCGCCATTGGCGTGGCGATTCCGCTTGCGCTGCTGCTCTGGGTGAACGCGCGGACCACGGGTTCTCCCCTGCTCTTCGGCTACGAGCAGCTCTGGGGTAAAAGCCACGCCCTGGGATTCCACGCCGCGCCCTGGGGCATGGCGCATACGCCCGCACGCGGGCTGGAGCTGGTGAATCTCTACTTCCTCTGGCTGCAATCGTACTTCCTCGAAACGCCGGTACCATCGCTCCTGGCGGCGATCATTGCACTTGCGCTGGCGCCACGGCTCGACCGCTTCGATCGCTATCTGCTCGCGAGCAGTGCGCTGCTGGTCGGACTCTACTTCGCCTACTGGCACAAGGGACTGTATCTCGGACCGCGTTTCATGTACGCGCTGCTCCCGGCGCTGGCCCTCTGGACGGCCCGCTTCCCCGGCGCGATGCGCGACAGATTCGGACAGCATGCGGTGTACCGATCCGCAGTGTACGCCACGCTCTGCGCACTCGCCATCGCCGTCATCGCTCTCGTGCCGCTGCGTGCCAGGCAATACCGGCAGGGCATGCTCACGATGCGGTGGGACGCGGACAGTGCCGCGTCGGCCAGCGGCGTGAAACATGCGCTCGTGTTCGTGCGCGAAAGCTGGGGCGCAGAACTTGTGGCACGCCTCTGGGCCCTCGGAGTCACCCGGCCGGAGACGGAGCTGCTCTACAACACTGTGGACGCCTGCGCGCTCGAGCAGGCAATCACGCATCTGGAGCAGGAGAACGTGCGTGGTGCGGCGGCGTTCACAGCGTTGCGGCCGATGCTCGCCGACTCGGCGCGCACCGTCGCGTCCACCTTCTCGCCGGACACTACCGAGCGCGCGCTTCCCGGCATGTCCTACCCCCCCGTGTGTACAGCCAGGATCGAGGAAGATCAGTCCGGCTTCACCCTCTTCCCGCCGCTGCTGCTCGCCCGCGGCGGCGACAATGTCTACGCACGGGATCTCGGAGCGCGTGACACGCTGCTGCTGCGGCGGTACCCCGACAGACCCGTGTACCTCCTCAAGCCGCCTGACTCGGACGTTGGCAACATGCCGGTATTCCAGATGGTGCAGCGCAAGGCCACGCGATAGCGCAGATGCCACGGCCGCTCCGCCGCGCGCCCTTCGCGCTCGCGGCAATCCTCATCGCCGCCCTCGCCTTTCTCCCGTTCGCGAACTGGATCCCCGGTGGCGCGAGCGCACCCGGCTACGCGCAGAATCTCACGGACTGGATCTACGGCAGCGCCATCGCGCTCGGCGTTGGCTATGTGCTCGCCATTTCATCCTCCTCGCGCGGCCTCACCTGGCTCTGGCGCGACGATGCCGCCGCGCGCCCCATCGCGTTCTTCTCGCGACGCCCGCTCGCCACGTCAGCCGCCGTAGCGATTGTCGCCTTCCTCGCATACGCACTCATCTCGCGCCTCGTCTTCAACGCCCACCCGCTGCTCATTGACGAGATCGTGCAGATGGTGCAGGCGAACCTGCTCGCGCACGGACATCTCTCCGAGCCTGTCGCCGCGCATCCGGAGTTCTTCAGCGGCATCAACATCGTGGATACCAACGGCCGCTACTTCGCGCAGTTTCCCATTGGCGGCCCGGCCATGCTCGCCCTCGGTGTGCTCTGGCACGCGCCCTGGCTCGTGGGCCCGGTCTTCGGTGCAGTCACCGTGCTCGCCTTCTCTGTGCACGTCCGCATCGCCGAGCCGCGAGCGGGTATTGCGCTCGGCGCGCTGCTGCTGCTCGCGTTCGCGCCATTCACGGCGTTCATGGCTGGCTCGTACATGAACCACGTCACGGTCCTCACCTGGATCGTGATCGGCATGGCAGCCCTGGCGAAGGTCGTGACCTCCGACACACCGCGCCCCTGGCTCGCCTTGCTCAGCGGACTGGGCTTCGGCATCGCCGCCACCATTCGCCCGGCCGACGCCGTGGCGTTCGCGCTCCCGGCCGGCGTGTGGTACCTCGCACGCGCCGTGCGCACGCCGGCCCGCTGGAAGGATGCGATTCCCGCCGCGATCGGAGTGGCGATTCCGTTGTGCGTCCTGTTGTGGGCGAACGCGGCGACCACGGGTTCTCCCCTGCTCTTCGGCTACGAGCTGCTCTGGGGCAAGAGTCACGCGATCGGATTCCACACGTCGCCGCTCGGCTTCTCGCACACGCCCGTGCGCGGGCTCGAGCTGGTGAACGACTACTTCCTCAGGCTGCAGACGTTCTTCCTGGAGACGCCCGTCCCGTCGCTCGTGCCGGCGATCGTCACGCTCGCGCTCACGCGCACGCTCGATCGCTTCGATCGCTACCTGCTCACGAGCTCGGCGCTGCTCGTGGGCCTCTACTGGGCGTACTGGCACAACGGATTCTATCTGGGCCCGCGCTTCATGTACCCGCTGCTCCCCGTGCTCGCGATCCTC
>Ga0207707_10006133_pt1 | contig 10505 bp, 9 predicted proteins | sample KBSC83BmetaG_FD_184336 | JGI IMG/M metagenome (GOLD analysis project Ga0207707, IMG submission 184336) | Corn rhizosphere microbial communities from Kellogg Biological Station, Michigan, USA - KBS C8-3B metaG (SPAdes) (version 2) | ecosystem: Host-associated > Plants > Roots > Rhizosphere ... | reverse complement strand
CGAGACGATCCTCGAGCTCTTCGCGCTGCTGATCGACGGCGCGAACGGCCCGTTCCAGCAGCACCGCAGGGTGCTGGCTCGGGTATTCTCCGTTTCGATCCGCAGTGGAAGTATCGACGAGGCGCCATTGCGCAGCCGTGATCGCACCGAGGCCTTCCGCTGATAGCGCCGTCAGGTACCGGAGCGGCAGATAGAGCGCGCGCTCGACGCGAGGCGGTTGATGACCCCAGGTCACCAGTCGCTTGTTGACACGCACGCGCACCGCTGAGGAAATCGTCCCCACAACGATCGGCAACCCATCGATGTGGCCGATCACCTGGACCTTCTGGGTGCCGTCGAGAAATGCGCCGAATCCCGAAGCCATCTCCCGACTCAGACCGGGGACCTTGATCGCGCGAAGTGCGCTGCCCTCGACGATCTGCGCCGCCCGAAGTATGGGCGGATCGCTCGAGATCGGAGGTTCGGAGCCCCCGCCGCCCTCGATCGGGCTCAGACCCGGGAGTTTTTCGACCAACAGTCGAAGCACGGCCCGGCTCGTCGCGTCCGGACCAGAGTTGCTCACCAGCATTGCACTACTCCAGGCCGATGTCCCAGGCCTGCTCGAGATCTTTTTTCGAGTACGCTCTGAATGCGGTGAGGGTGTGGGTCGATTTGATTCCCGGAACCACCGTGACTTCCTCGGTCACGATCCGGGCAATGGCTTCGTGCTCGGCGACTTCGATCATCGCGACCAGGTCCCATTCGCCGGAGACCGAAAACACCTGGGAGACGCCATCGATGCCCGCGAGCGTCGTCGCGCACTCGGCGATTCGCTGCGGCTCGGCCTTGATCAATACGATGGCGGTAATCATGGGGGCCCCAAGGCTGCTATCTTTGGTGAGCGGCGACGCCGCGTGGCGGTGAGACATATAACGATACCGGCGTGGCGGACCATGCGCCACGTTGCAAAATAGAGGTCGAGGATGCCGGAATTGGAGGAAGCAGGAGAGCGCGCTACTGGACAGGTCGCGCGCAGCCAGAACGTCGTTTACACCCTGCCCCACGCCACCGAATCGATCAGGGAGTTTCTGACGCCGGCCCTCGGGCGAGTTGATCCCGGCGCTGGCGGTACGCAGGTGGTCGTCGTCACCCGGGATCCGGAGACGGCGCTGACGATCTCTGAGACGGTGCTGCGCTTCTCCGGGCCGGCGGCGATCGAGATCGTGCCCATCACCAGCGCCAGTCGTGCTGGACGCATCTTCAAGAGCCGTCCGGTTCTCGCCGTAGCGGGGACACCGACCGAGCTCCAGGCGCTGGTGCGGGCATCGCTACTCAAGCTGGAGAATGTGCGGGCCATTGTGATCGCCTGGGCCGACGACGTTCTCGAGGAGGATGCCGCCGCGGTCCAGTCACTGGAAGGCCTGCTGGGAGAGCTCCCCGAGGCAAATCGGGTGATCGTCGCGCGCAAGATCACGCCTGCGGTCGAGAATCTGATCGAGCGCTATGCGCGGCGAGCGCGCCGCGCCGGAGTGCCCGAGACCGAAGTTCCGCCGGTGCCCGTGGATTACGAGCTGCCGATCATCAAGTACATCACCGTTGGAAGCGCAGCGCGAGGCAGCGCCTTACGAAAGCTGCTCGACGAGCTGGATCCGCCATCGGCCCTCATCATTGCGCGCGATGCCGCCGCCGCCGAGCAGGCAACTGGAGTGATTCGAACCCTCGGCTATCACGAGGACGACAAGTCAATCAACGTGACTCGCCGCGAAATCGGCACCGCTCCCGCCCACACGGTGATCTTCTACCAGCCGCCGGTGGTCCCCGCCGAGCTGCTGCAAGTCGCGCAGGTGAAACCGGTTCAGATCGTTGCCCTCGCCGCGCCGGGTGAAGTCGCGTGGCTCCGTGAGCTCGCCAGCGGCCGCCTGTCTCCCCTCAACCTGCACGGCCCCGAGCGTCGCGCGCGCGACCGTGAAGAATCGGTGCGCGAAGAGCTTCGCGCCGTGCTCGCGCGTGGTGTTCCGGCCCGCGAGGTCATCTCTCTCGAGCCCTTGCTCCACGAGTTCGATGGCGCCGAGCTCGCCGCCGCGGCGCTCAACCTCCTCGAGCGCGAACGCGCCCAGCGCCGCGCGGCTGAGATCAATCAACCGGCGGTCGCCCGTCCCCGACCCGAGGCGGATCGAGCGCGCGCGGGCAGTGGCGCGATGACCCGACTGTTCATGACGGTCGGAACGCGCGACGGAGCGAAAGTTGGTGACATCATGGGAAGTATCGCCGGCGAAGGCGGCATCCCCGGCGACAAAGTCGGCAAGATCGATCTTCGGGAGAGCCACACCCTCGTCGAAGTCGCGCCCGATGAAGCGCCGGGAGTGATTGCGCGCCTCAACGGCTCAAACATCAAAGGAAGACGCGTGGTGGTGCGCGCCGAGCGCGATCGCGACGAGCGCGAGCGAGCGGCAGGCCCGCGCGGCAGGCCGGGGCGCGACGCGGAAGGTGAGCGCTCGCGTCCGCCCCGCAAAGGCGGGCGGCCCGGTTTCTCCGACAGGCCGCGCGGCGGCGACCGGCCACCACGTAAGAATCGCGATCGGTCGTGAGTGGGCCGAGCGGACCCTTCCACCAGACTGGTGGATGGATAGAAGTCATTGCGGGAGTCATGTTCAGCGGCAAAAGCGAAGAGCTCATTCGCCGGGTCCGCCGCGCCATCATCGCTCGTAAGCGCGTTCAAGTCTTCAAGTCGCACCTCGACGCGCGCTACGCCGGCATCTATTCGATTTCCAGCCATGACGGCCGTACGGTGCAGGCAATCCCCGCCGATTCCGCCGCGCAAATCGGCCAGCAAATCGACCCGACCGCTCACGTGATCGCGATCGACGAGGCGCAGTTCATGGATGAGGGGATCGTCCCACTCGTCACCTCCCTTGCCGCCCGGGGCAGACGCGTGATTCTGGCTGGAACCGACACCGACTTCCGCGGAGAGCCCTTCGGACCGATGCCCGAACTAATGGCTATAGCCGAAGTCGTCGATAAGCTGCACGCGATTTGCGTTCTGTGCGGGGGCCCCGCCAGCCGCAATCAACGGCTGATTGGAGGCAGGCCAGCACCGTACAATTCGCCGCAAATCATGGTCGGGGGAACAGAGTCGTACGAGGCGCGCTGCAGGATGTGTCACACGGTTCCAGCGGGAGACGCGGCCCAGGTCCCGCTGCTCTAGTAGCTCAGGGTTTTTGCTGCTGAGTTGGCCCGTACTCAACAAACCAGCTGTTTATGCGTGACAGAGATGGGATTACTTCCTATTTTGCCGCGCACGGCGGCTGACCTCACCTCAATCCAGTGACAGATGCTCCTCATCGGACTGACAGGAAACATCGCCAGCGGGAAATCAGAGGTCGCCAGGATGCTTGGCGAGCGTGGCGCGACCGTGATCGACGCCGACGTGCTCTCCCGCGAGGCAGTGGAGCCGGACACCCAGGCGCTCAAGGACATTGTGAAGCGCTGGGGCAAGGACATTCTCAATCATGATGGTAGCCTCGATCGCAAGGCGCTGCGTCGGATCGTCTTCGCCGATCAGAACGAGCTCGATGCTCTCAACCGGATCGTCCATCCGGGCGTGACCCGACTGCGGGACCGCGAGATCGCGCGCGCCCGGGAGCGTGGTGATGCAATCGTCGTCTGCGTGATCCCGCTGTTGTTCGAGCGCAATCTGGTCGAAGAATACGACGCCATCGTGTTGGTAGACGCACCGCGGCCGATCCGCCTCGAGCGTCTGGTCGCAACCCGCGGTCTCGACGAGACCGAAGCGATGAATATGATCGCCGCACAGATGCCCGCCGAGCTCAAGCGAGCACGCGCGGACCACTGCATCGACAACAACGGATCGATCGACGATCTGGAGCGCGATGTCGACGCGCTCTGGAGCTCCCTTCAGCGCGATGAGGCGGAATTAGAGACTGCAGTCCGCGTTTCTTGACTCCGTTTTGAGTCGACCATAGACTACGCGGCCCCCGGTCTGGCCCTCTCAGCGGAGCATCAGTGGCAAACGTCCCAGGCGATCTGCAGTACACCGAAGAGCACGAGTACGTCCGGAAGGCGAAGGACGGCACCGTCGAGATCGGCATCACCGACTACGCGCAGGGCGAGCTCGGTGATGTCGTGTACATCGAGCTCCCCAAGGTCGGCACAACTTTCGGCAAGCACGATGTGTTCGGAACCATCGAGGCGGTGAAGGCGGTGTCCGAGCTCTTCGCTCCGGTGGCCGGCGAGGTCGTCGCCATCAACGACCGCCTCGACAAGGAGCCCGCGTTGGTCAACACCGATCCGTACGGTGCGGGGTGGATGATCCGGGTCAAGCCGAGCAATCCGGCCGAGATCGAGGGACTGCTGAAGGCGGACGCGTACACCAGGCACATCGGGCAGTAGTCTTGGGCACGACGCGGGCTCAACTACTGGCGATCTAAACCAGGGAGTGGTGGGTTGCCCGTAGCACGGTTGCCGGTGGCGGGCTGACTCCCGCGCGAATCTCTCCGCCTACGTTAGTCCGCGCCGTACCAGGCTCAGCGCCTGATCGAAAAGAAAAAATGCGATGAGTGCATGGCGAGTGCCTTCCGAGCGACATCCGTAGAAATGGCACCTGTGGCCGCTCAATTGCACCCCCGGCGACCGATGAATTCCCGCTTTTTCACCCCCCAAAACACTCAGTGATGGATAGTCACGGGGAGGAGTGCGATGTCTGCCACAACCGGAGGCAAGACCGAGTCACGTAAACGCTCTGGGCGTTCCGTAATTGTTTTCATTTTTCTGGGCATCGCGCTCACGGCGTGTAGCGATCTGCCGACCGCGCCGCCGTCCTCTCCCGTCACACCGGGTTCGCGCTCGGACCTTGTCGGAGGGACGGTCACCTACCTGACTCAGCAGCTTCTCCTGCTCCAATCTCGCTTGCCCGACGGGAGTCTCATCGTCGACGATCCTCCACCGTTTGGGAATACAATTCATGAAGTGACTCACGACAACCAGGATGGCTGGAAGATTCACGTCTCTTCGGGGACAGTCACTTTCGAGCAGGATAACTGCAATCCCGCGGCGACGCCTTTGCCGAATGGCGCACTGCACCTCGTCGTAGTGCCAGGGGCAGGGCCGCTCACCTATGCGCGCCTTCGTTCAACCCGCTACCATCGCACCTACCTTCGAGATTTGACCCGCCTCGATTACTACGCCTGCGAACAACAGAACAACCTGCAGCAGTGGCCGTTCATTGCACTCGAAATCGACTGGGATGGAAACAACACCATCGACGACGAGCTGATCTTCGAGCCCGCATACCAGTCTGATGACGGTGGTGTATGCGGGCTAACTGAAAGCCAGCAGCAGGAGCCTGCGTACAACGTGTGGCAGTACTGGGATGCTCTGCGAAAGGATCCGTCAGCCAGCACTTACCGCGCTTGCTGGTGGTCAACCGATGATCCGGCCTTTCTTCCCGGCGTTACAATCCGAACTCTCTCCGAGTACATCGCGGCGCATCCTAATGCCGCGATCGTAAACCGGGACGGCAATCACGGCGGCATCTCGATCATGCACGGATTTGCCAGCGCCAGCGACAGCTACGATGGCTGGGTGGATGCGTTCACCATCGGCAAGGATGTGAACAACACCAACAGCCAGAGGGAAAACAGCACCATCACCTACGATTTCGAACCGCAATAAGACGGGGGCGCGTCGAGGTTATAGAGCGCTGGCCGAATCATCGGCCAGCGCTGCGACCCGGCGCCGCCCCGAATCGGGAGGGAACAACCGTCAATCTGCGCCGGCTGAAAATAACGCGTTGTGGGTTGTGGGTTGCGGGTAGCACGGTTGCCGGCTGCGGGGGGGCCGTTCGCCCTGCGGCGACCTGATGCGCCGACGCGCGTTAAGTTGATGTTGGCATGTTAGAGCGCGGGCCTAGCATTCGCGGGTGAGCGATTTTCGGAAGCTTGAAGTGTGGCGGAAGAGTCACGCCCTCGTCCTGAACATCTATACGGCCGCCAAAAAGATCCGGGGCGCTGAACACCTTTCACTCCGCAGCCAGATGATACGTGCGATGTCGGTTCCCGCTAACCTGGTGGAAGGTGTCGGACAGAGAACCGGGCCCGAATTCGGCCGATTCATCCGGATTGCAATCAACTCCGCAAACGAGCTCGAATATCACCTTGTGTTGGCTCGCGACATGAATGCGCTGCGGCCAAATGAGTTCGCGTCGCTGCTGAGCCAGACTATCCAAGTGCGTAAAATGCTTCACGGTTTGCACCGGAGCATAGCAGCCAGATCTGACAAGCGATGAGGGCGGTCCGCACCGCAGTCAACCCGCAACCCACAACCGTGCTACCCGCAACCCACAACGCGTTATCTCACAAGGTCAGTAGTGCCCAGCCCGGTTTTTTATTCCGTCTCGACGTACGAATCCGTCGGCGGACAAGAACAAACGAGGTTCCTATCCCCGTACGCACTCTCGACCCTCGCGACAGCCGGCCAGAACTTGTAATCGCGCGTCCACTCCGCCGGAAACGCCGCCCGCTCGCGAGTGTAGGGATGCGTCCACGCCGAAGCTGTCACCCGGCTCACAGGGTGCGGCGCGTTCTTCAGCAGATTGTCCTGCCGATCGCCTTCGCCTGACTCGATCTCCCTGATCTCCTGGCGAATCGAGATCATCGCTTCGCAAAACCGGTCCAGCTCCTCCTTCGGCTCGCTCTCCGTCGGCTCGATCATCAGCGTGCCGGGGACGGGGAAAGACACCGTCGGCGCGTGGAATCCGTAGTCCATCAAACGCTTCGCGATGTCCTCGACATCGATGCCGCTTGCCTGCTTCACCACCCGCGTGTCGACGATGCATTCGTGCGCAATGGTTCCGTGCGCGCCCTTGTAAAGCACCGGGAAGTGCTCCGCCAGCCGCTTGGCGATGTAGTTGGCGTTCAGGATCGCGATCTTGCTCGCGTACTCGAGGCCATCCCCGCCCATCAACTTGATGTAAGCGTGGGAGATGGGCAGAATGCTCGCGCTCCCCCACGGCGCGGCCGACACCGCGCCAACTTCCTCGCGCCCGTCGAGCCGCACCACCGGATGGCCCGGCAGGAACCTCACCAGATGCTTCGCCACTCCGATCGGCCCCATCCCCGGACCACCGCCACCGTGTGGGATACAGAAGGTCTTGTGGAGGTTCAGGTGACAGACGTCAGCACCGATGTCCGCCGGTCGGCATAACCCGACCATTGCGTTCATGTTGGCGCCATCCACGTAGACCTGGCCGCCGTATTTATGCACGATCTGACAAATCTCGACGATCGACTCCTCGAACACTCCGTGGGTCGACGGATAAGTCACCATCAGCGCCGCGAGATTGAGTGCGTGCTCTTCGGCCTTCGCCCTCAGATCGGCGACATCGATGTTGCCGCGGTCATCGGTCTTAACCACCACCACCCGCATCCCCGCCATCACCGCGCTCGCGGGATTGGTCCCGTGCGCCGACTGTGGAATCAGACAGACGTTGCGGTGCGCTTCCTTCCTCGAGTTGTGATAGGCGTCGATCACCAGCAAGCCGGCGAACTCGCCCTGTGAGCCGGCGTTGGGCTGCAGCGACACCGCCGCGAAACCGGTGATCTCGGCGAGCGCGCTCTCCAGCTCGTCGAACAGCTGGCGATAGCCATCGGTCTGATCGAGGGGCGCGAAGGGATGGATCTTGGCGAACCCGGGCCACGTGATCGGCATCATCTCCGCCGTCGCATTCAGCTTCATCGTGCAGGAGCCGAGCGGAATCATCGAGTGCACCAGCGAGAGGTCGCGCGACTCGAGCTTGTGCATGTAGCGCAGCATCTCGGTCTCCGCATGGTGCTTGTTGAACACCGGATGCGTCAAAAACGGAGTGGTGCGGTTGAACCGCTCGTCGTAGCGCGGATCCGCGCCCGAGGCCAGCTCGTCGATTCCGAAATCCGCCTGCTTCGCGCCGTTGAACGCCGCCAGCAGGTTCGAGATGTCGTCGTTGCCCACCGTCTCGTCGAGCGCGATGACGATGCTGCGATCGTCCATCACCCGCAGGTTGATGCGGCGATTGCGCGCCTCGTCGAGAATCGCCTGGCTGTTCCGCTTGCCCGGAGCGACGCGGATCGTGTCGAAGAAATCGTCGTGGACGATGGTGTAGCCGAGCCGGCGCAATCCTTCCGAGAGCGCGGCGGTGAAGCCGTGGATGCGGCGCGCAATCCGCGTCAGGCCCTGGGGTCCGTGATAGACCGCGTACATGCTCGCCACCACCGCCAGCAGGACCTGCGCTGTGCAGACGTTGCTCGTCGCCTTCTCGCGGCGAATGTGCTGCTCGCGGGTTTGCAAAGCCATCCGCAGCGCCGGCTTTCCGTCGGCATCGCGTGACAGCCCGATGATGCGGCCCGGGATCTGGCGCTTGAATTCATCTTTGGTCGCGAAATACGCGGCGTGCGGCCCGCCGTAGCCGAGCGGCACACCGAAACGCTGGGTGTTGCCGACCACCACGTCGGCACCCCACTCGCCGGGCGGGGTGAGCAGCACCAGGCTCATGATGTCCGCCGCGACGGTGAGCATCGCATCCACCCCGTGCAGCTTCTCGGCGGTCTGGGTGTAATCGATCACCGCACCGTCAGTTGCAGGGTACTGCACCAGCGCGCCGAAAACTTCGGCACCGAACTTGAAATCCGCGTAGCTCGAGACCCGGACCTCGATGCCCCGCACCCCGGCGCGGGTCTTCACCACGTCGATGGTCTGCGGATGGCACTCCGACGCGACGAGAAAAACTTCCTTGCCCGGCTTCCCCTTCACCGCATAGCTCATCGTCATCGCTTCCGCCGCCGCAGTTGCCTCGTCGAGCAGCGATGCGTTGGCGATCTCCATCGACGTTAGATCCATCACCATCGTCTGGAAGTTGAGCAGCGCTTCCAGCCTGCCCTGGGCGATCTCGGCCTGATACGGCGTGTAGGCGGTGTACCAGCCCGGGTTCTCGATGATGTTGCGCTGGATCACCGGAGGCGTGACACAATCGGAGTAACCCATTCCGATGAACGAGCGGAAAACCTGATTCTTGGCGGCGAGGGCCCTGAAGTACGTCAGTACCTCGAGCTCGGTCATCCCTTTTGGCAGGGAGAGTCCGCCGCGCAGCCTGATTTTGCCGGGAACAGTCGCGTCTATCAGCGCATCGAGGGACGAAAAACCGAGTGCCTTGACCATCTCGGCGACGTCGCGCTCATCGGGACCTACATGTCGGGGAACGAACGATTCAGCGGGGGGAATCGCTTCTTCAACGTGCTTGATTGTGGTGCTCATAGGAGTGACAATTTAACACTCTATGCACCCCCGGCGAAGTTTCAGCCGCTGGCGTCTGCTCATCGCGCCGCCGCGCACCGGCGCCGAGAATATGGCGCGAGATACGGCGCTCCAGGCGCGCGCCGCGCGGACCGGCGAGACCGTGTTCAGCGTCTATTCGTGGAGCGCCCCGACGCTGTCGCTCGGCCGCAACCAGCCGGCCCGTGGGAGCTACGATCTCGACAAGCTGCGCGCATCCGGAGTGGACGTCGTGCGGCGCCCGACCGGCGGCCGCGCCATCCTCCACGATCGCGAGGTCACGTACAGCGTCACCGCACCCGTCGACGAGGATGCATCGCTGCGCGAGACGTACGAGCGGATCAATCGAATCCTCCGCTCTGGTCTCAGCCGCCTCGGGGTATTCGTCGAGACCGCGGGCCGCGCCGATCGCGCCCACGTGCCGAGCATCCGTCCCTGCTTCGAGATTCCGTCCGAGGGAGAGCTGGTCGCCGAGGGCGCCAAGCTCGTGGGGAGCGCCCAGTGGCGCGACGGCGGCGCTTTGTTGCAGCACGGCTCTATCCTCGTCGATGATGATCAGTCGTCACTGCCCATCTACGGGAGCGGTGTCGAGTCGTTCGGCGGGACGATTCCCGCGCCGGCCACTCTGCACTCACTGCTCGGGCGATCACCCGATGTCCGCGAAGTTGCGACGGCAATGTTCGATGCCGTGCGCGCCCTCGAGGACGCCGACGCGACGCGGCTGATGGAGACGGAGATCAGAGACGAGGCGATGCAGCGCGTTCCGCAATTTCTCGATGAGGGCTGGACATGGCGGCGATGAGATACACCGCGATCCTTTGCGCGCTGATCGCGGTTGGATGCACAGACGCCGGATCCTCATCCGGGGGAAACACCGGCGGTACCCTCGTCATCTCCGTCGGCGGCGATCCCGGCGTGCTCGTTCCGGCGCTCGTTCAGTCGGTTCAGACCGCGGAAGTGGTCGACATGATCTACGATCGCCTCGCCGACGTCGGCGACTCCCTCAACATTCTCAACGACCAGGGCTTCACACCGCGCCTCGCGGATCGCTGGACCTGGAGCGCCGATTCGCTGAGCATCGCGTTTCACCTGAATCCCAACGCGAAGTGGCACGACGGCCTGCCCGTTCGCTCCAATGACGTCCGCTTCACCCTCGCCAGCACCAAGGATTCCACCCTTGGCTCGCCCGCCGCATCGGTGATCTC
>Ga0207707_10006132_pt1 | contig 10507 bp, 11 predicted proteins | sample KBSC83BmetaG_FD_184336 | JGI IMG/M metagenome (GOLD analysis project Ga0207707, IMG submission 184336) | Corn rhizosphere microbial communities from Kellogg Biological Station, Michigan, USA - KBS C8-3B metaG (SPAdes) (version 2) | ecosystem: Host-associated > Plants > Roots > Rhizosphere ... | reverse complement strand
GTCATGATTGGGGCACTCATGATGGAGTTGCTCGTCACGCCGCTCATCACATTGTGGCAGCTGCGCATTGCGCGATGACGTCTTTGATGAGCGGCCAGGCCGGCTGCGGATGGTTCGATTTGACGACGCGGCTCGCAGCGGCAGAAATATCGCGGATTGCCTGCGACGCGATCGACCTCGCCGTCCTGGGCAGCGTCCTTGTGACGGGGCGCAACCGGAATGGCGCCGCGATCGCCGGCATCGCCGTGCTCGGCGTGACGCTGCTCGATTTCCTGTGCGCCCGCCAGCTTTCGGCGGAGCCCACCCAGATCGGCCGCCACCCGGCGCCGCGTCGCGCGTCGGCCTCGCCGCAACCGACGATCCATTGAACCGGCACGGATCCTAAGCACATCGTCGGTTGCCCCTGCGACCCGCACTGATCGCGGAGCCGGGTTGTCTCGGCCGCCGGGCGACGTACTTGATCTAGGACCGTTAGGGATGCGAGCGGGCCCTGTGAGAGCGACCGGCGAGGCTGGCCTCTCCAGGGCGTCAAGCGAGGAAATCAGCTTGAGCGGATCGGTCGTCAGATCCCCAGCATGGCCAATCGCCGTTGGCTATTTTGGTGCGAAAGGGAGAGGAGTCTTCGCAACGACCGACGTCGCGGCGGACAGGCTTCTCGAGCGTTGTCCGGTGCTGATCATTCCGGAGCAGGATCGCAGCGTGGTCGATCGCACGATCGTCTTCACCTATGTTTACATGTGGGAGCCGAACACCACCGAGCAGGATCTTTATTCCGGCCGGGGCCGCGCCGCGATCGCCCTGGGGTTAGCCAGCCTGCTCAATCATTCTTACGATCCCAACGCCACGTTCATCCGTCACTTCGACGAGCTCGAGCTCGAGCTGCGCAGCCTGCGTTCGATCCGGGCGGGCGAGGAGATCACGATCGACTACCAGATGAGGCTCTGGTTCGATCCGGCCTGAGCGCCCGAGCCGGCCGCGGCGGCGCCCAAAGATGCGTGCGGTAGCGCGCAAAGCAGCGCGCTCCGGCGGTCAGCCGCAGCAAGGCCCCTTCGGCAATGGCTGTCGCAACCGCGGGCGACTCCGCCACCAGGGGCGCCAGAACTTCCCGGTTCCAACTTTCGGAATGCTGCAGGTCGAGGATGCTGTGGAGCGCGAAGTAGTGCCGGGCCGCGCGGGCAACGCCGAGGCGCTTCAGTCCGTGCGCGACATGAACGGCGCGCGTCGGTGCCGTCAGCTCGATCGCGCCTAAGGCGCCGATGGCGTGGAAGGCGTAGCAACGATTGACCGCGAGGGCCATCATAAGATTGCCCAGAGCCAGACTTTCCCACACCAGGGGAACGTGAAGGTTTTCGACGCCGAGCGCCCGCACCAAGGCGGTGAGCATCGGCCCATGCATGCCCTTTTCGTTGCCGCGCCCCATCTCGTCCCAATAGTTGCGCGCCATCTCGAGCTTGGGACGCGGCGGCAACTTCAGCTGCGCAAGGGCGGTGAGATCCTCGAACCCTGCCTCACCGGCGGCCTCCTGCTTCACGAACCAGCGCATCTCCTCGAGGCTGGCCGACTCCGCCAACCAGGAAAACAGAGGATCTCCCTGCCCCGGCCCATCGACTTTCAGCGCCTCGAACCAGCCGGTAAATCGAGCGGCGTCGCGCGGCGCCTCGGCAGCCCGCGACGCAACAGCGCGGCGCTCGCGATCGACGAACGCACATTCGAGGCGACGCTGATCGAACTCTTCGGCGAGCCCCTCGGCGACATCGGAGGAGGGCAGCGCGGCACTCAGCCGAATGTGGTTGAACTTGGCCAGGCGGTCATGGAGGGTCGCAGGCTCCGCGCGCGCGACGGCTCGATCGGAAAGAGCGTTGTGCTGCACGCCGCCGGAACTCCTCAAGATGGTCATGGAGTCCGTGTAACGGTCAATGCGACCGCTGCGATCCGGTCGACTTCCCGATAGGCAGGCTGATCCAGCTCTTCGCCGAAGACGTCAGGGTCCAGCTCTCGATAATGATAGTCGAGGCCGGCGCGGTCCAACAGCGGCGCCAGGGCACTCGCGAACCCGTCCCTGCCCCGGCATATTGCCGAACCGGTGTACAGCACGAGCCTGCCGCCGGGCGTGAGGCGCGCGAGCGAATCGCCCACGATTCTCAAGGAAATCTCTTCGCCAAATCGCCCGCCGCCGTCGCGATAGGTTCGGCGTCCTGCATCCATCATGTAGGGTGGATTGGCGATGATCAGGTCGTATTGGCCGGAGGTCGCGGCAAACAGGTCGCTTTCCAACAGAGTGGCAGCCAGGCCCGCGAGCGCCGCATTGACCCGTGCGAAGGCAAGCGCCGACGGGTTGATATCGCTTAACGTCAGCTCCAAGCCTGCCAAGCGGTGCGCGACATGGAGGCCGCCGACGCCGGTTCCGCAGCCGAGATCGAGGAGCCGTCGCGGCGCCGGGGCGCCCTGCAGCTCGCAATCCAGAAGCTGGGCGAACCGGTAGGAGTCCGGTCCGAAGAAAACGGCGTTTTCATCCTCCGTCGGAAAGGGCGAGTGGAAATAGAGCGCCTCGCCCAGGGTCGAAGCGCGTACGGCGCTGCGCCAGCCCCCTTCCGTGGGAAGAATGAGACGGCTGTCGCGCAGCATCGCAAAAAGCGCGCGATCGATCAGCGTCTCCAAGAAGGGGCGGTTCCATCCGAAGATGCCGGCGAGGTCGGTCGCCGAATGGTTTTCAGGCCGCCGATTGACCCGGACAATCGTCGCCGGCGTCGGCGTGATGAAGCGATACCCGTGGCCGCGAAGCGCGCGGCCGAGGCTCAGCAACGGGGCGTCCTTCATCGGTCGAGATATCCCCAAGCTTCGAGCCGGGCAACGTCGCTCGCCACCCGTTCGCCGATGTCGCGGCGATACCGCAGGTTGGCGGTGGAAACACGTTCCGCCCGCGCGAGAGCGTCGAGGCGGGCCTGCTCGATGGAGCGCCCGGTACCGGTCACCACCATTGTCCAGCCATAGAGTCCCGAGGTCACCAGCCTGCCATCGGCCAAGCCCATCTCCCCGAAATGGAAATGCTCGTCGGCGCCGCCGGCAATAAAAATCGGCAGGCCGATCTTCTCGTCGATCTGCTTGCGGGTATAGGGAAAGGGGGGAACCGTCAGCACGATGCCGGCGGCAAATCCTGTCCTGGTGGCAAGGCGTTCGGCGCGCCGCGACATCGCCTGAAACAGATCGGCCCAGCCGGTCTCCTGCAGGGCACCGAGAATTGCGAATCCCGGATAACCGAAGCGGCAGGTGAATTCGAGCGGCCAGATACCATGCTCGTCGACGATGGTGTTGAGATTGACGTAACCGCAATGACCATGCGCGCGAAAGGCGGGTTCGAGCGGTTTGAGCGTCCGGGCGAAGAAGCTGGAACTCCGTTCGTAGGTGACGATCGTGCCCATTTCGCCGGTGAGCTCGCCGAGATCTCCGGGGAAAAGCCGCTTGTGCTCCCAGTCGAGGCAGGCAGGCTCCATGAAGCGCTCGCCGTTGAAATAGGCGCCCGTCCCGATCTCGACGCCGTCGACATGCTGGGCAAGGACGAAGCTCGCGCCAGCTTGGGCGATAGGCGCGCGGCGCGCCTCGATCACGGCCCTGATGTCCTGCCCATCGGGATGGTGGCCGACGTAATTTTCGGACGAGCCGAATGTTCCGCCATTGAACTTCAGGACGTAGCGAGCCGGGCGGCGGTCGAGGAAGGCGAGCGCCTCCTCGGGGCGATCGAAGGAAAAGGTCGGCGTGATCGTCAGCCCGTTCTCGGCCAGCAGCGCTTGCCCGAAGGCGCGATCATTCTCCAGCCGGTCGCCGAATTCGCTGCCGCCGATGACCTGGAAGCCGTCGCGCCGCAAACCGTCCTGAAGCGCGCCACGCTGCTCGGCCACATTCTCGAACAGCAGGAATCCGTCGGCGCCGGCCTGTCGAATCCAACCGAGATCGGCGCGCCAATCGGCGCTGCGCGGGACCATGCCGGCGAGCGTGCCCTGGCATCGCTTCTCACCAATATGGATGCGGACCTCGTGACCCTCCGCCATCAAGCGGAGATAGAGCGCCCCGAGATCGCAGGAATCGCCGATGCCGAGAAATCGCATAGGATCCTTTTGACGCTCATGGCGCTCCGGGATTGCGTTGGTGGGCTGCCATGCCCGCGCAACGGCGGAGCTGCCGGCCGGTTGCGGCGTTGCGGCGCAAGCTTGGCCGTAGGAGCGTCGCCGACGCATCCCGCGTTTCAGCAGAGGCTCTGGCAGGGAGCGCCAGCCAGGCACGAAGGCAAGGGCCGCCAAGGAAGGGATGCTTATGCCCGCCGCCATCCAGGGCGCGCCTGTCATGTCGAACGGCGGCGCCCCACACGCTGAACACCATCGCCATTGGTGGTCCCGCTCGTTCGGTCGCTTCGCGAGTTGGACAGCGCATGCGTCCGGCCGGTCATCGACCTTCTTTCTGGCGCTGATCATAATCCTGGTTTGGGGCGGCACCGGACCCCTGTTCGGCTATTCCGATACGTGGCAGCTGGTGATCAATACCGGCACCACCATCATCACATTCCTGATGGTGTTCGTGATTCAGAACAGCCAGAATCGCGAGAGCGCCGCCATCCAGCTCAAGCTGGACGAGTTGATTCGCGCCGTCGGTGCGGCGCGTAATTCCATGCTCGATCTGGAGGAGATGGGCGAAGACGAGCTGGCGGAGATTCGGGTCGCATTCTGCGAGCTCGCCGAGCGCGCCCGGAAGTCGGGCAAGGAAGGGCTGGCACGGCGGCTCGAGACCGGCGGCAGAGGGTTGTTGAAGTCGCCCGCCCCGGACGTGCCGGACGAGGCCGCGGCGAAAGCGCCGCGCTCTGCGGCCTGATGGCCCTCTCGCCCAGCCGCTCGGAGTAATCCCGTGGCATGGGCTTCGACGCAAAGGCGCTCGGGGGCGCCGCGCCGGCACGGAACCGGATTGTCGGAAAATACGTTTTACTTCCTATCGAACTCGCCTCGGGTAATCGGGCCATGACACGCGACGAGATCGCGGCCGAGCTGATGCGCCTGCATACCCATCTGCGCGCGTCGGCCGATGCGCCAACGAAATTCGCCATCCGCCGCCGCATCGACGCGCTGGTCCGCGAAGCCGCGACATTGTCCGAGGCAGGCGCCTCGAAATCGACCGAGGGCGCGGAGCCGACGCCACCAGACGCGCGCGACGCCGGCAAGGTGAGGTAGCCGAGATGCCGCCCTTCGAGCCCCAGTCGCCGCCGCAACCTCGCTCATTCTCCGACGCCCGCAGAGCGGCTTGATCCAGGAGCGGCCGTTCGCCACGAACTCTGGCGAATTCTGGACGAATTCTGGGGACACGATACACAACTCGCTTTCAATTACGTATTGTGTCCCCAGAACTCCTACTCTTCCGGCTGGTCGAGCCGCTTGCCGGCGAGCGTGCGCGCGGCGCGCTCGCGGTCGGCCTCTTCGCGCAGCCGCTCGGCCTTCGAGCGGCCGAAGCGGGCGCGATTGGCCGCGGCCTCCCGCTCCTTGTCCTGGCGTTGCCCGGCTTTGCGCGCCTGCCTCAGATTGACGATGTCGCCTGCCATCCGATCTTTCCCTGGCCTTGGCCGTTAGTAGGCGGGATTTCGAGCATGGAAGCGAGCAGGATTCTCTCCCGAACCGAAACGGCAGGACCGGCGGCACGGTCGCGGCCGCTGCTGCGCTATGAGGACGAGCTCTTGTTCGCGGCCGATCCGCGGGCCTCAGCCGCGCCCTTCGCCGACGCATGCCTGCGCATGGTCCGCTGCGACGCCAGCAATTTCCGCGAGATGCTGCCCGAGGCGGCGCGCGCCGCGCTGTTTGCCGAGGAGCCCGGCGCGAAGACGGCGGGCCTGGCGCGCGGCGATCTGCTGTTCGCGGTGCTCGATGCCGAAGGCGGGCTGCTGCATCACAGCTTCGTGCAGAATGGGGCAACCGTATTGGCGCTGCTCGGCGAGGCGCGCGCGGTGCCGCTGATCGGGCGCTGCGCCACCGTGCCGGCGGCGCGCGGCCGGCGGCTCTATCCACGCACGCTGCGCCACATCATGAGCGCGCTCGCCGCGGCCGGGCATGGCCGCGTCGCGATCTATTGCGACCGCGACAATGCGGCCTCGATTCGCGGCATCCGCCATGCCGGCTTCAGCGCGGTCGCGCATCTCCGGACCTTGGTGATCGGCGAGCGATGGGCGGTGCAATGGCGACGGCCCGGCGGCGTGCGGCTGATCGCTTTGTGACCGGCCTCAACCGCCGTGACGCACGGGGTCGGCGAGCGGCCGGCCCAGCGTCGCGAGCTGCAGCAGCCGGCGCTTGATCGAACGGCCGCCGATATGGCGCGCCGCCAGCGCCAGGCCCGCGAGGCTGCGCGGGTTGCAGGCGACAATGCCCCAGCGCTCGCGCCGCTGCGGCAGCCAGCTCTCCTTGTAGTCGTCGTCGCCATGGCCGAAATCGACCTCGGCGACGCGCTCCTGGTCGAGCATGTGCCGCATCATCCACCAGGTCAGGGCGGTGCCCGGCGAGGTCGGACGGAAGCGCTCGTCATAGGCGAGCTTGAAGATCGAGGCACGGCCGTCCCATACCAGCCAGATCTGGGCGGCGATCGGGATGCCGTCGAGATGGCAGAAGCCGAAGCGGAGCGCGCCCGCCTCGGCGGCTTCGCGCACCAGCTCGGGGATGAAGCCGCCATAGCGCTCGGGCATCTTCCAGCTCTGCTGATAGACGTGCTCGTAATCGGCCAGCGCGGACTCGAGCGCCGGGCCGCCGGTGACCAGGCTGAAGCGGCCGCCGGCGTTGCGCAAGCCGCGCAGCTTGCGCTTGATCGTCCGCCGCAGCTGGGACGGGCGTTGCGCGAGATAGGCCGCGCTGTCGAGCCCGGCCGTGGGCAGATACCAATTGCCGAAATGAAACCAGCTCTGGCGCAGCCAGCCGGCCGCGTCGAGAGACTGCTCGAGGCAGGCGAAGAGCGGGCTCGGACAAGGCAGGCTGTCGATGCGGATGAGGTCGGCGGTGTCGAGGGCGGCCTGCGAGAAATCGACCAGATCGCCGACGCCGCCGAGCTCGCCGAGCGGGCGATATTCGGCCGCGAAATGGCTGGTGAGGCTGACCAGGCGCCGGATGCCCCAGCGCCGTGACCGGCGCAGCGGCAGCAGCGCGCCGCCGGCGCTGTGATATTCGACCCGCTCGCCGCCGTCGAGGCAGGCGGTCGACTGAAGACGGAACCACCAGGGTGTCGCATAGACGCTCTCCCCCGGCTCCGAAAGAAGAAATGGTCCCGTGCCGTCCAACGCGCCCCTCGCTCGCAAAAAGACTGCGCCGGGGCTGTAACGCGGGACAAGCCATGCGGTGTTCACTGGGCCTCCCATCCTTGCGCGCCGGCAGAGAGGCCGCAGCGGCGAGGTCCGCAAATTGCCCCGCCAGAGACACCGCACTTGACCGAAAAAGCCGCGAATCTATCGGCCGAATCTCGGGCGAATGCGCGCTGCCGGCGAGCGGATTGTCGCGCTAGAGCAGCAGCCGATATTGCCCTAGCCGGTCTTGGCGAGGTCGGCGCCGGCCAGCGCGCGGCGAATGAGCGCGATGGTCTCGTCGCGGCCGTAGAGCGCGACGAAAGATCCCATGCGCGGTCCCTGCTCCTGGCCGAGCAGCACCTCGTAGAGCACCTTGAACCAGCCGCGGAGATCGCTCGCCCAGCCGTGGCTCTTGCCGATCTCGTAGACGGCGTTCTGGAATTCCTCCGCATCGGCGGCGGCCGGCAGCGCCGCGAGCGCCTCGGCGAGCGCCGTCATGGCGCTGCGTTCCGGCTCGCTGGGGGCGCGGTAGCGTTTGGCCGGGCGCACGAAATCGCGATAGTAGGCGAGCGCGTAGCCGACCAGACCGGCCAGCAGCGGCGAGCTTTCGGGCGTCGTGCCCGGACGGTAGCGGCTGATGAAGCCCCACATCACCGCCGGCTCCTCGGCATGGATCACGCTTGCGAGATTGAGCAGGATCGCGAAGCTGAGCGGCGCGTCGGCGGCCGGCGGATTGCCGTCATGGATGTGCCAGGCGGGATTCTCGAGCTGCTGCGCCGGATCCTCGCCGGCATATTTGCCGAGATAGGTCAGATATTCGTCGACCGCTTTCGGAATGACGTCGAAATAGAGCCGCTTGGCGCGGCGCGGCTGCTGATACATGTAGAGCGCCAGGCTCTCGGGCGGCGCATAGGTCAGCCACTCCTCGACCGACAGGCCGTTGCCCTTGGATTTCGAGATCTTCTCGCCCTTCTCGTCGAGAAAGAGCTCGTAGGTGAAGCTTTCCGGCGGCTTCACGCCGAGCACGCGCGCGATCTTGGTCGAGAGCTCGACCGAGGCGATGAGATCCTTGCCCGACATCTCGTAATCGACGCCGAGCGCCGTCCAGCGCATCGCCCAATCGACCTTCCATTGCAGCTTGCAATGGCCGCCCGTCACCGGCGTCTCGACGAGCTTGCCGGTCTCCTCGTCGCGCCAGGTCACGGTGCCGGCGGCGACGTCGTGCGCGACGATCGGCACCTGCAGCACCTGGCCGGTGCGGGGATGCAGCGGCAGGAAGGGGCTGTAGGTCGCGGCGCGCTCCTCGCGCAGGCTCGGCAGCATGATGGCCTGGATGGCGTCGTAATGGCGGAGCACCGCGCGCAAGCTCGCATCGAACCGGCCGCTTCGATACCACTCGGTCGAGGACTGGAACTCGTACTCGAAGCCGAAGGAATCGAGGAAGGCGCGCAGCCGCGCATTGTTGTGAGCGCCGAAGCTCGCATGGGTCCCGAAGGGATCGGGCACCGAGGTCAGCGGCTTGCCGAGATGCTGCGTCACCATCTCCTTGTTGGGGATGTTGTCCGGCACCTTGCGCAACCCGTCCATATCGTCGGAGAAGGCGAAGAGCCGCGTCTTCACGTCCGACAGGCGGTGGAAGGCCTGGCGCACCATGGTGGTGCGCACGACCTCGCCGAAGGTGCCGATATGCGGCAGGCCGGACGGGCCGTAGCCGGTCTCGAACAGGACATAGCCCTTGGCCGGCGGCGCGCTGCCGAGGCGCGTCACGACCTTGCGCGCCTCCTCGAAGGGCCAGGCCTTGGCGGCAAGCGCCAGCTCACGGGGAACGGTCATCGGCAATCCTGCGGGTGAAGAGCGCCTGTGTTAGACGACGATGCGACGGTGCGCAATCATCGCTTTTGCCCCTCTCCCGCAAGCGGGAGAGGGAGGGACCCAACGCAAAGCGTTGGGAGGGCGAGGGTGAGGGTGCGGCGGAAAGGTCCCCTCACCCTCCCGTTGCTGCGCAACGAGCCCCTCCCTCTCCCGCAAGCGGGAGAGGGGCTTTATCAATCGCCGATCGCCGCCTTGCCCGGCGGCTTCAGAGCGCGCGGGGCGGGCGGTGTCGTGGCGGTGCCGATGAGATCGGCCAGCCGGTCGATATCCTTGAGCGTCACGGCATGCTCGCGCACCGGGATCGCGATGCCGGCGGCGCGCAGCGCGAGCAGCATGGCGATGCGCAGCTCGCTCTCGATCTCGCGGATCTTGCCGACATCCTCGATGAAGGCCTGCAGCTCGAATTGCAGCGCGTCGGTGCCGAACTGCTTCAGCAGCGCGCGGGCCGGCGGATATTTGGCGACGTGCGGCGAGGCGGCGGCGGCGGCGACCAGGGTCTCGCAAACCCGCTTGGGATCGGCGTCGTAATCGATGCCGATCTCGATATCGACGCGCGCATTGCGGTCCTTGTGCGTCCAGTTGGTGACGGCGTTGGTGAGCAGCTCGGAATTGGGGATGATCACCGCGGCGCGGCGGAAGGTCTCGATCTCTGTCGAGCGCACCGAGATGCGCTTGACATAGCCTTCCTTGTCGCCGACCACGACCCAGTCGCCGACCTTGATCGGCCGCTCGATGAGCAGCAGCAGGCCGGAGACGAAATTGTTGACGATGTTCTGCAGGCCGAAGCCGATGCCGACCGAGAGCGCGCCGGCGATCAGCGCCAGGTTCGAGAGGTTGAGCCCCAGGGTCGAGATCGCCATGGCGGCGCCGAGCACGATGCCGACATAGCCGATGCCGGCCTTGAGGCTGTTGCGCACGCCGAGATCGAGGCGCGTCTTGGGAAAGACGCGCTCCTCGAGCAGGCGCTGCACGAAGCGCGTGCCGGCGAGCGCCAGCGCGAAGATGGCGCCGGCCGCCAGCACATCGGCCAGCGAGAAGGTATAGCCGCCGATCGGCACGCCGCGCATCAGCGCCACGCCGACGCGTCCCATCTCGCCCCAGCTCATGCCCCAGAAGGAGAGGACGAGGAGCGTCGCCGCCAGCCACAGGCCGATGTCGAACAGGACGACGAGCCAGAACTGCCACAGCCGCACCGCCTGCGGGCCGAGCAGCAGCCGCTCGCGCACCCGCGCCGCGATGCCGCCCTCGCGCTCGAAGATGGCGGGCAGCGCCTCGCGCACGAACACCCGCAGCAGCAGCGCCAGCCCCAGCACCAGCGCCGTCTCGCAGAGATTCATGTAG
>Ga0207707_10006127_pt1 | contig 10511 bp, 9 predicted proteins | sample KBSC83BmetaG_FD_184336 | JGI IMG/M metagenome (GOLD analysis project Ga0207707, IMG submission 184336) | Corn rhizosphere microbial communities from Kellogg Biological Station, Michigan, USA - KBS C8-3B metaG (SPAdes) (version 2) | ecosystem: Host-associated > Plants > Roots > Rhizosphere ... | reverse complement strand
TGGCCTGGGTCCTTTAGCCAAATGGCCGAGTACCCACTTTTCTTGGATCGTGAGTCGTGATTCAAGATATGGATGATCCCCGAAGCAAGAGAAGTCCACCTTTCGAGGAAAGATCGCAAGGTGCGTGAGGCGTGTTGTCGCTCACCGATGACATTGCAGCGCGATTTGAAGCGGGCACGGATCGTTCTGTTGGCGGCGTCCGGGCGCAGCACCCGCTCGATCGCCAAGGAAGTCGGGGTCCAACCGCGGATTGTCAGCCTTTGGCGGCATCGCTATGCCGACCATGGCCTTGAAGGGCCGCAAAAACAAGCCGCGGCCGGGCAAGCAGCCGATTTATACGAAGGCCACCGACAAGCGGATTCTGAGGTTGCTGGACAAGCCGGCACCGGAAGGGTTTGCGCGCTGGACCGGGCCGCCACTGGCCGAGGCGCTGGGCGATGTTGACGTCCAATATGTCTGGCGGTTCCTGCGCAAACACAAGATCGACCTTGTGGTTCGCAAGTCCTGGTGCGAGAGCAATGACCCGCACTTTACGGCCAAAGCTGCCGATGTTGTTGGCCTCTACGTCGCCCCGCCCGCGAAGGCCATCGTGCTGTGCGTGGACGAGAAGCCTTCGACCCAGGCTTTGGAGCGAGCGCAGGGCTATCTGAAGTTGCCCAATGGCCGCGCCTTGTTCAGTTCGAAGAAATTCGTGTCGGCTCATAAATTTCGGCTATAGGCCGCGGCTGCGCGGGTTGCCCGCGTACCGCTTCGCCAGACGTCCAATGCAGGCCGTGCGCCGGTGTTCCTATCACTTCGTGCTACCAAGGGATGACGGCGCCAAGTCGTTTCCCTTGCCGCGGTCTGCTGAGGAACCCGCGGGCTCGCGCGCGCGTTATCGGATATTCTTGCATTACTCGGGACTCCCGGATGTTTCGACGAATGGCCATCATGCTGGTGCTGGTCGCCGCGGTTTTCGCGGCGATCTTCGGGGTTTGAAGCCTTCAAAGCTCGGATGATCCAGAAGGCGATTGTCGGCTTGCGCAACCCACCACAAACCGTCTCCACCATCACGGCCGCGACGCAACGATGGCAGAAACGGCTGGAGGCCGTTGGCAGTACGAGGGCGGAAAAGGGAGCCAACCTCAGTTCGCAGGTTTCCGGCATTGTCAAGGAGGGGCTGATCAGCAAGCATGCGATCCTGATTATCGAATTCGCAAATGATCTGCAGCGCAGTGGCGTCGCGAAACGCGAGGCGATCGAGCAGGCTGCCGGAATCCGGCTGCGTCCCATCCTGATGACGACGGCGGCGATGGTACTTGGCGTCGTGCCGCTGATCCTCGCCAGCGGCGCCGGTGCCGTGTCCCGCTTCAACTTGGGGCTGGTGATCGCGAGCGGGCTTTCGATCGGGACGCTGTTTACGCTGTTCGTGGTACCGGCGGTCTATCTGTTGATCGCGACGGATCATTCCCGTCGGGCGGAGCGCGGCGCTTCGCAGGTCCCCGCGGTCAGTGATGCCGCGCGGAGGATTTGAGATTTGGTTCCGCTATTCCTCGCGACACCAAAACAAGGCTCGCCTCGACCGAGTCCTCCGGCGCCCCACATGATCGGCGCAGGTTCGCCCCTCACTGCAATCATGCTTGCCTTAAGGTCTGCAAACGCCGTGCGGATCGGAACTTGTCGCGGTTCTTGCTGTGGATGCCGACAATGCTTGCCGTATTGATCTCTGCGGCTCTGGTGATTGCGAGCCAGTCGCCGCACGAGTCTCGCCCACCGGCTAGGTAGCGACACAGCCAAAAAGTTGACCCGCCCCAGGGTCAGTGGAGCGGGTCGAGGCGTTGCGAGCGGCGGCAGGTTCGCCTCCGCACGCGGGAAAATCATTAGCACGCTCACCTTACGCGGCGCTGAAACCGGGCGGGAGCGAATTAAGATAGTATGTCGCAGCTCCAAAGGGCCTTCAGGGTTGATGCCCCAGTAGTGCCAGCCTTGCGCCAGGCTGCTCAGACTAAAACCTCAGCGACTAAATGTGTTCAGCTGTTTCGGCAAAAGCTTGTCGAATTGCAGCTGAGTCGCATCCGGCCCTAAGTAGAAGGGACATCAAAAGGCGGGCCTTCAGTCCGCTTAGTGAGCCCGCCGAAATCAGACCCCGCTTAAGCAAATCGGTCTCTGATCCTGGGAAAGCGTAGGTTCTAGTGAATGTCGGTCCGGTATCAACGCGCGACGCCAGCACGACGGGGATCCGCTCGGCGAGCGAAGCCAGAAGAGGTGCGACCTCGGCTGGGACGTGACCTGCGCCCATGCCCTCAATCACGGCACCGGAAAATCCCAACGAAGGCAATGCAGCGATAATGCGGCCGTCATCGCCAAGGCTCATTTTGAGCAGCGCGACTGCCCGATCGGTGCTGGACAGCGTTGTTGTCAGCGGTATCGAGCGTTTGATGTCGAGTTGGAAACATGCGCGGCCCTCGGTCACGAGGCCGACCGGCCCACACAATGGTGATTTGAACGCCGATGGGAGCGCTGTATGGCTCTTCTGCACGTGCCGGGCAGCATGTATCTCGTCGTTGAGCACAACGAGCACGCCATGACCTCTTGCCGCGGCGCTGGCTGCAACGATCGTCGATGCGAGTAGATTCCCCGGTCCGTCGGCCCCGGCAGCCTCCGGGCCGCGCATGGCGCCCGTAACGATTACGGGGCGGTCGCCAACGACGAGGCGATCGAGCACGAAGGCGGTTTCCTCGATGGTATCGGTACCTTGAATGACGACAGCGCCAGCGGCGTCGCCCGCGAGCTTGTCATTGAGCAGCGTGCCGATCGAGATAAGATCGTCGATCGTCAGCGACGCGCCCGGCTTGCGAAATGGCGAGAATGTTTCGATCCGCGCGACCGTTTCAAGGCCCGGAACCGAACGCGCCAGGTCGTCGGCGTCAAGCGTCGGCACAATGCCGCCGCTCTTATCCCGCGTCATGGTGATCGTACCACCGAGAGAGACCATCAGCACCGTCGGAAGCGCGCGCATCTTGACCACTCTACGCCGGAACCTGCGAGCGGTACCAGTCGAGTATCTCGGCACCAGTCCACATGATGACGCCCTCCTGACCGAGGATATAGTCGTACAGCATCTCGAGGTATTTGATCCGGTGTGGCACGCCCGTGAGATACGGGTGAATCGAGATCGCCATCACGCGCGGTGTCTTCGCACCGTCGTAGTGTAGCCGGTCGAACTGGTCCTTGCCGCGGCGGTAGAATTCCTCCGATGGCTGTTGTTGAACGGCAGTGACGACGACGTCGTTGACTTCGACCGTGTAGGGGACCGAAACGATCTTGCCGGCGCGTGTCTTGAGCTCGACTGGCTGATCATCGAGAACCCAATCGGCGACATATTCGATACCGGCTTCCGCCAGGAGGTCGAGGGTCTCGTCGGTCTCGGTCAGGCCGGGACTTTCCCAGCCGCGCGGCGCCTTGCCGGTGAACTTCTTGATCGCGGCAATGGTCTCAGCGATGGCCGCTTTCTGATCGTCCACCCTGTGCATGGGCCGCTGCACGAAGCCGTGTCCCATGAAATCCCAGCCGGCATCGCGTGCGGCCTCGCAGATCTCGGGATAAAGTTCACAAACCGACCCGTTGAGGGCGAACGTCGCCTTGAGTTTGCGGTCGGCGAGGGTTTCGAGGAAGCGCCAGAAACCCACGCGCATGCCGTATTCATGCCAGGCCCAATTGGGCAGATCGGGCAGGAGCGGTTGCCCCATCGGCGGTGGGAGCACGGCGCGCGGCATCGCGCCCGAAGGGCTCCAATTCTCGACGTTGACGATGGTCCATACGGCGACGCGCGCATTGTCCGGAAGCTTGAGCGTGGGCCGCCGGTGGATCGGGGCATACGCCAACCTGGCGCGAATGCTGTTGCCAATCGTTTCGCTCATGAGCTGTCTCCTTTTGGTCTTCATACGGCGGATTCAGCGCCGTGCCGCAGCATAGGCATTGGCGCTCGTTGATCCCGTTCTCTGGCACGAGCGCGGGAGTAACGTGGTTCAACAAACACCGCCAGAAATGTTGATGAAAATTCAATACACTTGACTGTAGGGAAAGGCGAGGGTGGCGTCAGATTCAGAAGCTTGGCGGCGTGTTGACGACGATCAGCCTGGCGTGTTCGGCGCCGCCGTTTGTGTACCCATGCGGCTTCTCGGAGCGATAGCAAATGGAATCGCCAGCCTTCAGCAGGAAGTGCTCGTCGCCGACGACGAACTCGACCTCCCCCTCGAGAATATAGGCGACTTCCTCGCCTTCATGAGAGACGAGGCCGCCGCTGCCGCCCGGAGCGATGTTGTGGATGCTGCCTTGGAGAAGATGGGATTGATGGTAGGGGATCAGTCGCTCGAGTGTCAGTCCAGGGCCGTTGCGCAGCGGATCCGCGTGCACGATAGGGCGTTCGCCGCCGCGTGATACGAGGCCATTGGGCTCCGCGGGCTGCGCAAATAGCTGCCCGACGGTCAGGTCCAGTGCTTCGGCGATACGGTACAGCGTTTTCAATGAAGGAACGGCGCGGCCGTTCTCGATCTTCGACAGCATGCTCTCGGAGCACTCTGCCTTTTCGGCAAGGTCGCGCAGCCGCAATCCTTTGGTCATGCGCGTGTGCCGCAGCTTCACGCCAAGATAGTCATTTTCGCCGCCTGGCAACTCGGCCGCGTCTTTCTCGGCACGGTTCATCTTCTTGAGCATCTCTCGTTCATGTCTGCTGTTGCCTCCCGCGACCAACTGAATTCATCCGCGTCAGGGAAGGCTTCAAGTCGAGATTGTGTGACGCACCGGATACTGGCGAACAATAGCACAGGGCGAACAGGCCGGTTGCCCAAAGAAAGCAATAGTGAATAGAATTCAAGTGACTTGAATACCTGTCAAAACCTGCTAGCGTCTCCAAAAGAGGACGCGCGCCAACAAGCATAATGCGCGTGACAAAGGACGAGCGAAGGGAATTGCGGCAGCTATGGCGGAAGAGCTTCTGATCGATCAGGTCACGGACGTGACGCACGGCATGTATCAGCCTTACGGCTGGCACCATTGGCCGAAATATCCGTGGATGAGCTATCAATTGCGCCGCGCATTGGGCGAAACGCAGGAGGGCGGCGGCGCTGTCTCCGAGTGCTTCCTTGCCGCCAGCCGAATGATCCCCGGCGACAAGGAAAGCTGGCACCGGGAATGGAAGCGCATCGCCGACTTCAACCAGGATCGCGGCGACAAGGAGTTCAGCAAAGGCCATGTGCGCACCGCGATGAATTGCTGGCTGCGGGCGGCCAACTATTATCGGCACACTGAGTTCTGGCTTGAATATTCCGATCCACGCCGGCTCGAAGCGTTCACCGACATGGAGGAGTGTTCGCGGAAGTTCATCCAGAACCTCACGCCGGCGGGCGAGGTGCTGCAGATCCCCTATGAAAACGGCAAGACTCTGTTCGCCTATTTCGTCCGAGCGCCGTTCGACACCGGCAAGCAGCCGGTCCTGATCTGCATGGGAGGCTTGGACTCCATCAAGGACGAGATGTGGTTCATGCAGGCGCATGGCGCGCTCCAGCGCGGCATCTCTGTTCTCATGATCGATGGCCCCGGCCAGGGCGGCACGCTACGCCGTCACAAAATTCCGACCCGGCCGGACTATGAGGTGCCGATCGGCAAGTGCATCGACTATCTCCTGACGCGACGGGATATCGATCCGGCGAAGATCGCGGTCTGTGGTTCGTCACTTGGCGGATATTACGCGGCCCGGGCCGGCTGTTACGAGCATCGGCTCGCGGCGGCCATCTCACATGGCGCAATCTGGTCGATACCGGAGCTGTGGACCGGCGCAAGGGAAGACCACGGTCTTGCCGACCACATCAAGACCGTGTTCGGCGCCGGCTCGATGAAAGAGGCGATGGAGAAGTCCAAACCTTTCGTCCTCGAGGGCCATCTCGATCACATGAAATGTCCCTACCTGATTGTCCATGGCGCTCATGACGTGCTCGGCGTCGCCTCGGCGCGGAAGGTTGCCGATTACGCGAAGTCAAAGGGCGTCGATGTCACGCTTCGCTTCGTGACTGAGGAGGAGACCGGCGCGGATCACTGCCAGCATGACAATCCGACCATAGGCCAGGAATTGATGGCTGACTGGCTTGCGGACGTATTCAAAATCGACGAGCGCGAGTTGCGCAAGAAGGCGATGAACCCGTTGATCTGACTCAACCGCCTGCGAAGGAAGACACCCATATCTGTGGTCAAGCCGTATGACGACGCATACTATTCCATGACGTGGATGGGACCGAAGGGTTATCCGGAAAACGGCAATGCTGGCCGCTGCTACTTCACCGGACTTCTTGGCATGTTCCGGCTCCACGGCGAGAGCGATGTTCTTTTTGCCGACGGCACCTCAGGCGACGGCTTTTCGTTCCGCTGGTCGCCCGTGTGGGGTGCGCCCGCTTTCAACGGAGGCGCCGTGACGAGGGCCTGGGCCGGCGTCAAGCTTATCACCGAACGTACTCCGGTTTTGAACCACAGGGCCGCAGAGTAGCGGCGCGCTCATTCGAGAAAAAAGGAGGGGATTGTGCAGAAACACCACGCCGCGATCGCAATGTTCTTGGTCCTGCTTCTGTCTTACATATTGAACGCGATCGATCGGAGCCTGTTTTCGATTTTGACGATCGAGGTGCGCGACGCAATGAGTTTGTCGCTGCCGCAGGTCGGTCTCGCAGCAACCGTGTTCACGCTCGGCATGGGATTGGCCGGACTCCCAACTGGCTATCTGCTCAACATCATGTCGCGCAAGTCCGTCGTGCTGTTGGGGCTCTTTGTTTTCTCCGTAGCTACTTTCCTGACGGCTCATGCGAGAGGGCTGCCGGACCTTCTGGCTTATCGCTTTATATCGGGACTTGGCGAAGCCATGCAGGTTACGGCGCTGATAGCGATCGGTGCCAGCTATTTTTACACGCGTCGGGCGTTAATCACAGGCTTGATTTCGTTTGCCTACGGCATCGGGGCATTCACTGGTCCCTCGATGACGGCTTCTCTCTTAAACGCATATGACTGGAAAATGCCTTTCATCGCGTTTGGCCTTGTAGGCATCGTCGTGATGGGGATTGTCGCACTAGGCGTCAGACCGTGGTTCAGCGAGAGCAAAGCGAACGAAGAGCAAGCGAATGTTGATCATGGCAATCTCGCTGCCTCGGAAGCGACCGATACGATCTGGAATCCGACGACCATCCTGTTAGGGCTCGCATCGATCTGTTCTGGCGTTGCAGTCTACGGTTTCTCTGGTCTTTATCCAACGTATCTGCGTGGCGCCCTCGGATTCTCGCCGCAGCAGGCCGCGCTGGTGATGGGCGCTATTGGTGTCGGTGGCTTCCTCGCGCCCATCGGTGGATGGCTTGGCGATCGCGTCGGTTATCATAAGGTACTCTTCGTAGCGCTTCCGCTTGCGGCACTGTCGGGAGGGATCTCATTCACCGAACTGGGCCGATCCGTGATTTTGCACGCCGTTGTCGCGGGCGTCTTTGGCATTGCGGTCCTCAGCCTTCTGTACGCAAACATGTCCGCCATCATCATCAATTCGATGGGGCCGGCCAAGACGGCGCAAACATCTGGGCTGTTTATCGCGAGCTATTACATCCCGGCGGCCTTTGCAGGCTATCTGTTGGCGCAGTTGAAGGAAGCGTCGAACTGGACTACGGCCGGTATCTTGCAAACGTCCGGCTTTGCACTGCTCGCCATGATCTTGATCATGGTCGCGGGCACGAGACGCAAGCCGGCCATGTCCCCTGTGAGAACATGAGCCATGAACGTGCCGAGTTGAGCTTCACGAAGCTTTCTCGCCTCCACGGTCCTCGCGACAATCCGGCGTCGCGTTGGATCGAACAACGAAGAACAATCAATCATAAGGAGATCTGCCATGACGCAGACTGACGATCGCACAATGCCCCCGAAATTTGCCGATGCCGAGAAATTTAGCGTCATGGCGGGCGGTGGAACGGTGCCACTTCGGCTGCCGGCCGGCGCATTGAATTATCTCGACCGCAATCAATACGCCTCCAACGTGGAGGTCATTGCTTTTTATCCATCGATCAATCTGACGATCTTCGGGGATGAGCATTCGTGCATGTGGGCGAAGGGAAAACGCCGCCTGATTGCTTATCAAGGCGGCTGGGTGGACATCACGGAGCCCACGAAAGCGACGGTGATCGGTGAGAGCAACCTCGGGGTATTCCAAAGCTGCGTGTACAACAGCCGGTTAAAGAAGTGGATCCGTGTCGTTGCGCACCAGATGCCGCTGACGCCGGGGACGCAGCAATATCCGCGAGGCAAGTATCACGAAGACTATGCGAGGAAGTCGATCAACGATCCCGGCTTTCGCGGCATCAAGACCTACGATGTTACAAACCCCGAAAAAGCCGAACTGCTGAACGAATTCGAAACAGGAAGGACCGGCTTTGGCGTCCACTGTCCTTTCTATGATGGCGGCCAATACGGCTATCTGGCTGCCGGTTGGGACGACCAGTTGCGCATGGAAAGCACGGAGCGCGTCTACAGCAATGGCTTGATGATCGTCGACATGTCCGACCCCGCCAAGGTGAAAGAGGTGTCGAGATGGTGGGTTCCGGGCCAGAGGCGCGAGGAGGACGAGCTTTACCGCACGACTTATCCGTTCGCCGGCGATCAATGCTCGTGGACCGGCAACCGGACGCCTTGCATTGTTCCGATCAGGGTCGAGGATGGCGGCACCGTGGGATATGGCGGTTGGGGGCATTTCGGGATGTACGTCCACGATCTGTCGGACATCCGTAACCCCAAGGTTTACGGCAAGGTGACGCATCCGCTCGAGCCCATCGGCGGCATTCCTTTTCATCATGTCGTGCCTGTGAATGCAGATCCGGCGCGTTATCCGCGGCTCCAGAATCTGGTTATCGCGATCCCCGAATCGCTTGAGTCGGACTGCCGCGAGCCCTTCCACACGAGCTATGTCGTCGACGTGACGGATCGAGCCAAGCCGCGCATCATCGGTCTCTTCCCACGCCCGAAGCCGCATCCCGATGCTCCCTACAAGGACTTTGCGATGGCGCGCGGACGATTCAGCTCGCGCGTCATGCAGCACTGGATTGCGCCCGGAAAAGCGCGCCCGGACGTCGTCGCGTTGTCGTATCTCAATGCCGGGCTCCGCCTGTTCGACATTTCGGACCCGACAGAGCCGACGGAGGTCGCGTACTTCGTTCCGCCGCGTGACGGCGAGATGGACAATTACATGAGCTGGCGTCGCGGTACGACGGAAGCGGTCTTCATCGAATGGGACCGCAACCTGATCTGGCTGTCGACGCACGCGGGACTCTATTGCTTGTCGGCTCCATTCCTCGGCCCGCCGGTGCTTCAGCCCACGGCCGTTGCCCAATGGTCGGTCCCGCATGTGAACGCCGGCTGGGAAGGATGAAGCGAGAAACAGGGCGCTTCCCGTCGACGCCATGAAGGGACGCGCCGCCTTCGCAGCATTGGGCGGTTGTTGAGGCGGCCCCGAAGAGTGAAGGTCACCCCGCTCAGGCCGGATCGCCCGGATGCCAAACCGACTTTTTGCCTAGTCGCATCCGGGCCATCCCCCATGATTCCGCTGAACCGCGCAAGGTGAAGGATCAGGAGGATTGCTGCACTTGGCGCACGAAAACGGGGGCCGCAGCGGGGTCGCCGTTTGCAACCGCCGATCCTCGCTGCGTGTAAACGAGCCAGCCCATCAACGCGCAGACGAAAATAAGTGTCAGAAGCGAAGGAACGCGCATGACCTGATGCTATTGCACGATGAGCGGAACCTCTATCCGCCTTTAGATGCGGGTGTGGAAGGAGGCGCCCACCAAGGGCGGCCCTGCTGGTGAAAAGCAGGGCTCTTTTCCCTTAGGCAGCGATTTGCCTACCAACTTCCCACAGCCAGTCTCACCTCAGGAAACGCCGGGTTCGTCGGCGCCCGAGGCATTTCCGAGACTGACGGATGCATCCGGGCAAGCAACGCGTCGTTGGTTGGAGAACACAACCAGGCTGGATGCGATCGGAACTGCTACTTCGCGGCAGCTGTCGGCGCGGAAGCCACGCCGTCGAGAACAGCCAATAGCCCGCGGAGAATTTCGAGCGGTGGGGGCGGGCATCCGGGGACATGAAGGTCAACGGGCACCACCTCTCCGACGCCTCCAACCACGGCATAGCTGCCCGCAAAGCACCCCGCATCGCGGCCGCAGTCGCCCACGGCCACCACCCACTTCGGATTGGGCATTGCGCCATAGGTCCGTTCCAGCGCCACGCGCATGTTCCTGGTCACCGGTCCGGTCACCAGCAGCACATCCGCATGCCGCGGCGATGCGACGAAGCGCAGGCCGAAGCGTTCGAGATCGTAATAGGCATTGTTGAGCGCGTGGATTTCCAGCTCGCAGCCGTTGCAGGAGCCGGCGTCGACCTCGCGGATCGACAGCGAGCGGCCGAGGCGCCGCCGCGCCGCCAGCTGTAGCGCCGCGCCCACTTCGGCAAGTGCTCCGTCGTCG
>Ga0207707_10006125_pt1 | contig 10514 bp, 10 predicted proteins | sample KBSC83BmetaG_FD_184336 | JGI IMG/M metagenome (GOLD analysis project Ga0207707, IMG submission 184336) | Corn rhizosphere microbial communities from Kellogg Biological Station, Michigan, USA - KBS C8-3B metaG (SPAdes) (version 2) | ecosystem: Host-associated > Plants > Roots > Rhizosphere ... | reverse complement strand
TCGAGACGATCTTCGCCTTCTGCACCGACGGGGACCGGCTGACTGTGGAGGGACAGTCCCTCGATGAAGGACTGTCCCTTTCCGTGACCGGTCCGTTCGCGGCGGAGCTTCCGGCCGAGGGGGACAATCTCGTGCTCAGGGCCGCGCACGCGCTTGCGGACGCAGCGGGTCCGGGCAAAGGCGCGGCGCTGACGCTCGACAAGCGCCTCCCCGTGGCGTCGGGCATCGGGGGCGGTTCGGCGGACGCCGCCGCGGCTCTCAGGCTGCTGACGTCCTTGTGGCGGATCGATCCCAAGCATGCGGAAGCTGTCGCGCCGGTGCTGGGGAGCGACGTTCCCGCCTGCCTGCTGAGCTTGCCCGCGCGCGGCACGGGCGCCGGGGACGAGCTCACGCCCGTCGCCGTTCCGGAGCTGTCCGGGGCGCCGGTGCTGCTGGTGAACCCGCGCGTGGCGCTTTCGACCGCCGAGGTGTTCGCCGCCTGGGACGGGCAGGACCGCGGGCCGCTCCTCGACTGGCGCGACGGGAAAAACGATCTCGAGGACGCTGCGATCGGACTGGTGCCTCAGATTGGAACCGTGCTTGCCTGGCTGTCAGCCCAGGCTGGAGCATCGTTCGTCCGCATGTCGGGATCGGGCGCGACTTGCTTCGCCTTGTTCCAGAGCGAGGAGGAGCGCGATTCGGCCGCCGACGGCGTGCCTCGCGAATGGTGGCGCCTGGCGACCTTCCTGCGCTAGGGCGCGCCCATGACGGGCCGCCCGATCCTCACCGCCGATAGAATGCGCGCCGCCGAGCAGGCGGCAATCGACGGCGGAACGACCGTCGAGCAGCTGATGGAGCGGGCAGGGGAAGCGCTCGCGGAGGCGGCGTACCGCTTCGCCGGGCCGACGCCCGCGCTGATCCTGTGTGGGCCGGGCAACAATGGCGGCGACGGCTATGTCGCGGCGCGGCGTCTTGCGGCGCGCGGCGTGGTTGTGCGCGTGGCGGCGATGAACGAGCCCAAGGGCGATGCCGCGAAATGGGCGCGTTCGCAGTGGAACGGCGAGACGGAAACTCTGTCCGGTTCGACGGATCCGTCACCACTGCTGATCGATTGCCTGTTCGGAACGGGCCTCAAGCGCGGCCTTGAAGATGCTGTTTGCGCGCAGCTTTCCAGATTGTGCGGCGCAGCCTTGCTGAAAGTCGCCTGCGACCTGCCGAGCGGGGTCGAGAGCGACAGCGGCGCCGAGCTGGGCGATGTTCCGACATTCGATATGACGGTGACGTTCGGCGCGCTGAAGCCCGCGCACCTGCTCTATCCGGCGATGCACAAATGCGGGCGGCTCGTGCTCGGCGACATCGGAATCGAGGCCCAAACGCAGTGGCACGAGATCGCGGCGCCTCAGCTTCCGTCGCTCGATCCGGGCGGACACAAATACGATCGCGGGCTGGTGCATGCGCTGGCCGGTAAGATGCCCGGGGCGATCGCGCTCGCCGCGAAGGCAGCCGCTTATGCCGGAGCGGGCTATGTTCGAGTGAGCACTTCACGCAGCATCGAGGGACTTCCATCGGCGATCGTCCAGACGGATACGGCGGAGGTCAATGACGAGCGCATCGGCTGTTTGCTGGTCGGACCCGGGATGGGCGACATCCCGCAGGTGCTGACGCTGGCGCTTACCTCCAGGGCCCCGAAGGTGCTGGACGCCGACGCCATCTCCAATCTCGGCGAGCCGCAGCGGCTGAAGGGCCAGGATGCGATCGTCACGCCGCACGAGGGCGAGTTCCGGCGGCTGTTCGGCGAGATTGGGGGCACGAAGGCGGAGCGGGCGCTTGAGGCGGCGCGGCGCTCCGGCGCGGTCGTGGTCTACAAGGGACCGGACACGCTCGTCGCTTCCCCCGACGGGCGGCTCGGATTCCGCCGGCCTGCACCCGCGTGGCTCGCGTCGGCCGGAACGGGCGATGTGCTCGCAGGGGTGATCGCCGCCATGCGGGCGCGGGGGTTGCCGCCCTTCGAGGCCGCCTGCGCCGGCGTGTGGCTGCAGGGACGGGCGGCCGAGATCGCCGGATCGCAAATGATCGCCGACGACCTCGCGCAGGCGATTCCCGCGGCGACCGCGCTGTGCACGAGCTGATCGTCCGGATCGCCGCGCGCGGCGACGGAGCGACGTCAAGCGGCCGGCACGTCGCGTTCGGGGTCCCGGGCGATGCTCTTCTCGATGACGGTGCGCTCGCGCCCGGGCCGCACCACCAGGAGCCGCCGTGCAGGCACTTCCCCGAGTGCGGCGGGTGCCAACTCCAGCATGCCGATGACGAAGCGTATCGCGGCTATCTGGTCTCGCGGATCGAAACGGCGCTTGCGCAGCACGGGCTGGAGACGGAGATCCGCGAGCCCCATCTGTCGCCGCCGCGCTCCCGGCGGCGGGCGACGCTTCGGGCGCTGAAGATCGGGGAAAGCGCCGTCCTCGGCTTCAACGGCGAGAAATCGCACCGGATCGTCGACATGCGCGAGTGCCATATCCTGAGGCCGGAGCTGTTCATGCTCGTCGCGCCGCTTCGGGAGCTGATCAGCGGATTGCTTCGCCCGAAGCGTCCTGCGGAGGTCCAGCTCACCCTGCTGGATCAGGGCGCGGACGCGCTGCTGAAGGGCGTGCAGGCCCACGGCCTCGCCGCGATGGAACGTCTGAGCGAGTTTGCACTGTCGCACCGGCTTGCCCGGCTGAGCCTCGACCAAGGGCTCGGGCCGGAGACAATGTTCGAGCCGCAACCGGTAACGGTCACACTGTCGGACATGTCGGTCCAGTTTCCCGTGGGCGGCTTCCTGCAGGCGACGGGGGATGGCGAGGCTGCATTGACGGGCTGCGTCCGCGAAGCCGTGGACGGCGCCCGGGCAACCGCGGACCTGTTCGCCGGCCTCGGCACGTTCGCGCTGGCGGTGCGCGCCGGATATGCGGCCGAGGCCTCGCGGGACGCGGCCGCGGCGCTCAAGCGCGCCGCCCCTGCTACGGCCGTCGAGCATCGCGATCTCTATCGGCGGCCTCTCGAGGTCGCCGAGCTGAAGCGCTTCGATGCTGTCATCCTCGATCCGCCCCGGGCGGGTGCCGAGATGCAGATGAAGGCGCTCGCCGGCTCGTCCATCGGGCGAATCGCTTATGTAAGCTGCAATCCCGCGACGTTCGCGCGCGACGCACGAACGCTGGTCGACGGCGGCTACACGCTCGAATGGATCCGCCCAGTCGGCCAGTTCCGCTGGTCGACCCACGTCGAGCTCGCCGCCTGCTTCACTCGCTAGAAGCGGAGAATCCCGCAATCGTGGAGGATCTTCAGCCCGGCATGGGTCGTCAGCCCGAGCAGGCACAGCGACGCCAGGGTGAAGATCAGGAAACGCCAGGTGACGACGTTGACGGTGGCCTGGACGAGACTGTGGATGATGCGCAGCCCGACATAGCCCCACGCGAGCCAATAATTGATGCCGCCACCGAAGTTCATGAACGCGAGCGTCAGGGCGATCGCGTAGAAGATCGTCGGCTGCTCCATCAGATGCGCGTAATTGTGCGCTTTCCAGTTCGCCTCGTCGGGAATGACGCCTTCGAGCGCGCCGCCGCGGGTGCCGACGCGGCCCTTGAGGCTGATCCCGGCGCGCTTCATCGCGGAGAAGCGCGACGCGTACAGCCAGACCTGCATGACGAGCGACCAGGCGACGAGCGCGACCACCGGCGCGAGAATTGGGCTGTAGCCGTGCATGATTTCCCCCTTCGTCATCCCGGCGTTGACCCGGGAACGACCTCTCTTAGCAGCTTTGCAGACGAGGTGGATTCCCGCTTGCGCGGGAATGACGAAATGAATTGTTCAGGCCGTCAGTCGAACAGCCTGGCGAAGCGTCGCTTCTCGCGGTTGCGCCAGGCGCCGCGGTGCCAGGCGTCGCTGGCGAGGAGCGGGAGGACGCTGGTCGCCTCGGCGAAGACCATCTGCTCCATCGCGGTCGAGACCTTGCCCCAGCTCGCCGCCTCTTGCAGGGTGGAGGAGGAGCAGGCCCCATCGCGTACGTCGGCGACCGTGATCTGCACCGCATATTTGTGCACTTCGACGTCCTCGTGGCCGAGGATTTCCGCGCAGACCACAGTATCTTGCGTGAAGTTCTTGGGAACGCCTCCGCCGATCATCAGCAGGCCCGTGGTGCCCGCCTTGATCTTGATGTCGGTGAGCTCCCGGAAGTCCGCGATCGAGTCCATCGTCATGTAGTGGCCGCCGCGCTTCATCGCGTCGACCTGGTGCTTGACCAGGCCGAAGCCCGCCGATGAGTCGGTGAAGGCCGGGCAGAAGATCGGCACGTCATGCTCATATGCGAGCTGGACGAGGCTGCCCTGCTTCTTGGCGTTCCCCTCGCTCAGCCACTTGCCCATCTCGCGGATGAAGGCGCGGCTCGAATAGGGCCGGGGCTCGAGGCTGTCGGCGATCAGGCCGATGGTGTGGTCGCAGTCCTGGAGCGCTTCCTCGTCGATATAGGTGTCGTAGATGCGGTCGATGTAGAGCGAGCGCAAAGTATCATCGTCAGGGATTTCATTGGCTTGGTAGTGCTTGTGGCCAAGCGCTTCGAAGAAATCCATGTCGACGATCGTGGCGCCTGTGGCGACGATCGCATCGACCATGTTGGACCGCACCAGCTCGGCATAGAGGTCCATGCAGCCGCCCGCGGAAGTCGATCCGGCGATGACCAGGATGATCGAGCAGTCCTTGTCCTCGATCATCGTGTTGTAGATTTTCGTGGCGCGCGCGAGGTCGCGGCTGGTGAAGCTCATGTGGCCCATCGCCTCGACGATCGGGCGTGTATCGAACTTCGTGATGTCGATATGCTCGACCGGCGTCGATAGCAGCTCACCCTTGCGGGTGTCGTTGATCAGCCCGGAGTCCTGGACCTTGTTCAGCGTATCGGTTTCCATCGCAAATACCTCGTCATTCCCGCGAAAGCGCGGAATCCCGCTACTCGCGTTCGAAAAGAAAAACAGCTGGATCCCCGCTTCTGCGAGGATGACGACCTGAGCTTACAGCTTCACGACATTCGAACGCGTGGGCTCGGTCGCTGCTCCGTAGAGGCTCGCCATCGGCTCGTCGTCGACGATCGCGGAGTCGACGACCCCGAAGCCGTTGAACTGCGTGCGCATCGCGCAGCCGTAGGCGCCGAGCATGCCGATCTCGATATAGTCGCCGGCTCCGACGTCGCCCGGAAGCTCGAACGGGCCGGCCATCCGGTCGAGGTCGTCGCAGGTCGGGCCGTAGAAGCTGAACTGCATCGGCCGCACGTGCGAATCTTGCTTGCGGATGAGCCGGACGGGATAGCGCCAGCCGATATGCGCGGCGTCGAACAAGGCACCGTAGGCGCCGTCGTTGATGTAGAGCTCGTCGCCGCGGCGCTTCTCGACGCGCACGAGGACGCTCGCATATTCCGCGCACAGCGCACGGCCCGGCTCGCACCACAGCTCGGCCGAATAGCTGATCGGCAGCGATTCGAACGTCTCGTGGATGACCGCGAAATAGGTCTCTAGCGGGGGCGGCTCCATGCCGGGGTAGGAAGAGGGGAAGCCTCCGCCCACATCGACGATGTCGACCGTAACCGCAGCCTCGACGATCGCGGTGCGGACGCGGGTCATGGCTTCGGCGAAAGCCGCCGGGGTCATCGCCTGGCTTCCGACGTGGAAGCAGACGCCGAGTGCGTCCGCGGCCTGGCGGGCGGCCATCAGGAGCGCGCTGACGTCGCGCGGATCGGCGCCGAACTTCGAAGCGAGGCTGAGCTTGGCATGATCCGAGCTGACGCGGATGCGCACGAGCAGGTTAAGGTCGCTTGCGGGGACGCCGTCCTTCGAGGTCGCCCGGACGATCTTGCCGAGCTCCTCGATCGTGTCGAGGCTGAACGTGCGGACGCCATGGGCGAAATAGGCCTCGGCGATCGCCTCCTCGGCCTTCACGGGGTGCATGAAGCAGATCACGGCCTCGGGCAGCGCATCGTGCACGAGCCGGACCTCGCCGATCGAGGCGACGTCGTAATGCGTGATTCCGGAGTCCCACAGGATTTGCAGCAGGTCCGGAGACGGGTTCGCCTTGACCGCATAGAGCGAGCGGCCCGGGAACTTTTCAACGAAGAAACGGGCGGCGCGCTGCGCGGCGTGCGGGCGCAGCAAAGTCACCGGCTGGACCGGTCGGCTCATGGCGATAGCGGCAGCCCCCCGGCTGCCGGTTGGGGCGGCGGCTAGCCCCAGCGCGCGATGGTGATTGTGCAACTCAAGGGACCTCCAACAGGCACGTTCGACATAAAGCTGCCTTGCGGTTGGAAGTCCCATGGGGCAGCGGGGCGCGATATATGGTCGGGGGGTCCCCCTGTAAAGATTATTTGGTCTGCGACTCGGGAATTCCCCTCCGTATGTCGCTGATCTGCAACGGCTAATCGAAAGGGTGAAATATCAACCAGTTAGCAGAAGCGGCCAAAGTCTCCCGCGAGGACGTGGTCGCCGCCGGAGCCCGGATCGCGGGACAAGTCCTCAAAACTCCCCTCATCGAGAGCGAGGTCGCGGGCACGCCCATATGGCTCAAGTGCGAGTGCCTGCAGACCGGCGGCGCGTTCAAGCTGAGGGGCGCGACCAACCGGCTGCTGCAGCTTTTGCCCGACGAGCGGGAGCGGGGAGTCGTCGCTTTCTCGTCCGGCAATCACGCGCGCGGCGTGGCCATTGCCGCCCGGCGGCTCGGCATGCGCGCGATCATCGTCATGCCGTCCAATGCCCCGCAGGTGAAGGTCGACGGCACCCGCGGCGAAGGCGCCGAGATCATCTTCTACGACCGCCGCACCGAGAGCCGTGAGGCGATCGCCGACCGAATTTCCAGCGAGACGGGCGCGACCGTGGTGCCCAGCTTCGACGACCCCGCGATTGTCGCCGGGCAGGGGACAGCGGGCCTGGAGATCGTCGAGCAGCTCGGAAGGCCGCCGAAGCGGATCATCGTGCCGTGCGGCGGGGGAGGGCTGGGCTCCGGAATCGCCTTGGCGGTGCCCGAGGCGGAGATCGTCATCGTCGAGCCGGAAGGCTGGGACGACATGGCGCATTCCCTGGAACTCGGCGAGATCGTGCCGGTAGCCGCCGATGCGCCGGACACGTTCTGTGATGCGCTGCAGACTCCGCGCGTGTCGCCGATCACTTTCGCGATCCTTCGCGACCGAGAGGCGACGGCGCTGTCTGTCAGCGACGCCGAAGCGGCGGAGGCGGTCAGGTTCGCATGGGAGCGGCATCAGCTGGTGGTCGAGCCCGGCGGAGCCGTTGCGCTCGCGGCGTTGCTCGCAGGCAAGGTCGCGCCGCTGGAGGACACGGTGGTGGTGCTGTCGGGCGGGAACGTCGACCCGGCGCTCCATGCGCGGATCGTCAGCGGGGAAATCTAGCCGACGTTGCGCGTCTTGTACTCGCCGGGTTCGACATGGGCGGGGCTGGACTTTTCGACGGCCTGGGTCAGCTCCTCGAGCTCGGCGGCAAGGGTTTGGAGCTCGCCGACGAGGAATCGGCGTTCGCCCTCGGCGATCGATTCGGACGCATCCATGAGCGTGTCGAGCATCATCGCGATGCACGGCAGGATCGTCTCCTCAATGCGCTCGAACGCCTCTTCGAGGCGCGCCTGCTCGTCCCCACTTCGCATGCGTGCCAATGTGGACTGATCTTGGTTAAGTCTTTGTGAAGTCAGGAGCGGAAATGGACGATTTTTCCACCTTCGCGGTGGCCCTGGGGATGATCGCCGCCTTCCTGCTCCTGATCGGCGGGGGCAAGCTCGCAGCGAAGCGTCAGACGAGGACGCGCGGAATCCTGATGATCGTCGCCGCCCTCGTCATCGTCATGAACGTGATGATCTGGACGGTATAGCCGGCTTTACCGGGTCGGTTGCGAGCCGCATGTCGAGATAATCGTCGACCGACTTCATCAGCTGATCGAGCTCGTTTGCGAAGAAGTGGTTCGCGCCGGGGATCAAGTCGTGGTGGATCGTGATGTGGCGCTGGGTGCGGAGCTTGTCGACGAGCTTCTGGACCGCGCTCGGAGTCACGACCTCGTCCGCCTCGCCCTGGATGATGATTCCCGACGACGGGCAGGGGGCCAGGAAGCTGAAGTCGTACATGTTCGCAGGCGGAGCGATCGAGATGAATCCGCGAATCTCCGGCCGTCGCATCAGCAGCTGCATCCCAATCCAGGCGCCGAAGCTGACCCCCGCGACCCAGGTGGTCTCCGCCTCGGGATGGATGGACTGGACCCAGTCGAGCGCCGAAGCCGCGTCGGAGAGCTCGCCGATTCCGTTGTCGAACACGCCCTGGCTCTTGCCGACCCCGCGGAAATTGAACCGCAAGGTCGCGAAGCCCCGCTTGACGAAGGTCTGGTAGAGAAGCTGGACGATCTTGTTGTTCATCGTCCCGCCGGCCTGCGGGTGGGAGTGGAGGATCAGCGCTACGGGCGCGCGAGGACGCGTGCCGGGGTGGAAACGGCCTTCGAGACGTCCCTCGGGGCCGGGAAAAATGACTTCGGGCATCGGCGGTTGGAGCTCTGCGAATGAAAATGGGGCTTGCCGTGGGTGCGCCGCGGCGTCGGCTCCTATATAGGGGCGGGCGTTCAACTGGCAATCGGCAGGAAACCCGTGCTTTTGACCACGCCCGACCGCCTCTATCTCGATCATGCCGCGACCACGCCGGTTTTGCCCCAGGCGCGCGAAGCAATCGCGCGCGGCCTTGCGGCATGGGCCAACCCCAGCTCCCCCCACGCTGAAGGACGCGCTGCCCGCGCGCTGCTCGAGGACGCGCGTTCGACCATCGCCGAGGTGCTGGGCTGGCGGCATGACGTCATCTTCACCAGCGGCGCCAGCGAGGCGATCGAGATTGCAGCCCAGCGCGCGCGCATCGCAGGAAGGGCGCACGGAGCGACCGAGCACGCGATCGTCCCGCATGCGATGGGACCGCAATCGAAGGTCGTTCCGGTCGACAGGAACGGGCTGATCGATGAGGCCGCGCTCGACGCGATTCTCACCGAAGGGCCGTCGCTGATCGCGATCCAGCAGGTCAACAACGAGACCGGGATCATTCAGCCGCTCGCTGCGCTCGGCGACCGCATCCGGTCGGCAGGCTCGCTGCTGCTGACCGACTGCGCGCAGAGTGCGGGCAAGCTGCCCTTGCCGGACGCGGACTTCATCGCCGCCTGCGCGCACAAGCTTGGGGGCCCCCCGGGGATCGGCGTGCTGCTCGTCAAGGACCTGGGCGCGATCGAGCCCGTCGGCGGGCAGGAGAAGGGATATCGGCGCGGCACGCAGGACGCGCCCGCCGCGCTTGGATTCGCCACAGCGCTGGCTGCGCGGCCCTACGATATGGAACGGCTCGCGGTCCTCAGAGCACGCCTCGAGGACGCGGTGAGGGACTCGGGTGGCGTCGTCATCGGCGAAGATGCCCCACGAATTCCGACCATCGGCGCAGTGGCCATGCCGGGGACGAACTCCGCCTCGCTCCTGGTGCAGATGGACCTTGCAGGGATCGCGGTTTCGGCGGGAAGCGCCTGTTCCTCCGGCAAGTTGAAGGCGAGCGAGGTGCTCGCCGCAATGCAGGTTCCGCAGGACGTCGCGGGCAGCTTCATCAGGGTGAGCTTCGGCCCGTCGACGAGCGAGGCGGACGTCGACCGCTTCCTCGTGGAGTGGCGCAGAATCGGCAATCGTGCGAAGGCCGCCGCCGCATGATCTACCTCGATTATCAGGCGAGCACCCCCGTCGCGCCCGAAGTGGCGAAGGCGATGCTTCCCTGGATCGAGGAGAAGTTCGCAAACCCGCACTCGCCGTCGCGCTGGGGCGCTGAGGCGGCTGCTGCGATCGAAGTCGCGCGCAAGCGGGTCGAACAGGCGATCGGCGTCAAGGGCGGCAACGTGGCTTTCACCGGGAGCGCGACCGAGGCGCTCAACTGGGCGCTCAAGGGCACGGTCGAGAAGGCGGCCGAAAAGGGCAAGCGGACCCGCAACCGGATCATCACGCTGGCGACGGAGCATGCCGCGGTGCTCGACACCTGCGAATGGCTTGCCGGGCAGGGCGTGGATCTGACCATCCTTCCGGTCGGGAGCGACGGACGCCTGGACCTCGAGCTGCTCGCCCGCGAACTCGACAAGCGTGTGCTTCTCGTCGCGGTCATGCAGGTCAACAACGAGATCGGTGTGACCCAGCCGATTTCGGAGATCGCAGGAATGGCGCATGACGCCGGGGCGCTGATGCTGTGCGATGCCGTGCAGGCCCTCGGGCGGATGGAGCTGTGCAAGGGCCCCGACCTGGTCGCGGTTTCGGCGCACAAGATCCACGGGCCAAAGGGGATCGGGGCGTTGTGGATGCGCAAGGGCGCGGAGCCCGCGCCGCTGATCCATGGCGGCGGGCAGGAGCTGGGCCTTCGCTCGGGAACCCTGTCACCGGCCCTGTGCGTCGGCTTCGGAGCGGCGGCTAAGTTGGCGGAGGAACGCCAGCACCGCGACTACGACCATGTCCAGAAGCTATGGAAGGCCGCG
>Ga0207707_10006121_pt1 | contig 10515 bp, 9 predicted proteins | sample KBSC83BmetaG_FD_184336 | JGI IMG/M metagenome (GOLD analysis project Ga0207707, IMG submission 184336) | Corn rhizosphere microbial communities from Kellogg Biological Station, Michigan, USA - KBS C8-3B metaG (SPAdes) (version 2) | ecosystem: Host-associated > Plants > Roots > Rhizosphere ... | reverse complement strand
TCACATCCAGCAGCACCTGCGGCAGGAACTCGCACTGCTCCGGCTGATGCGGCTCAAAAATAAACACCGGCGGCGCGTTCAACGGTTTGCCCTTGGCCGGATAGCCCAACGCCTGCGAATACACCCGCGTTTCGAGTGATACGCGATTAGCCGTCTCGTGATCCGGATTGTACGGATCTTTGAAGGAATGCGTCAGCACGAACTCCGGCTGCAACTCGCGATACTCCTCGACGATGGCCTGAATCGTTTCCTGCGTAGTGACGATGGGATAATCGCCCGAGTCAAAGAAACGAATCTCGGCCCCCAAAATACCCGCCGCGCGCGTAGATTCCGCCCGCCGGATCTCTTTGACCTTCTCGATGGTCATGCCCGGCTGCTTCCAGGCGCCTTGGCTCTCGCCGCGCTCGCCAAACGACAGGCACAGAATGCGCACGCGATACCCGCGCGAAGCATACAGAGCAATCGCCCCTCCCGCCCGCCAAACAAAGTCAGCCGCATGCGCGCTGAACACCAGAATATTTTTTTGATCTGCCATGAACCCTATTCCATTAACGATGCCGGGATGGTCGCCGCCATGTGACGAATATCACTCACACTGAAGCCGGCATCCAGCATCTTCTGCGCGAACATCGCGAAGCCCTCGGCCACTCCGGGATTGATCGTCTGCCCCAAGTCCGTCGAAAGGATGGTCCGCTTGATCCCGGTCTTGCGCGTAGCTTCGAACATTCCTTCCCACGACGACTTGCCCGTATGCATGGTCGTGAAACAATGTTCGATGATCGCGCCCAACTCGGCCAGTTCAAACTGCTCTTGAGCCGTCAGACTTTGCGAAGGAAACTCCGCGTGCGTCACCACCACCTTGCGCAGCCCAATTTCTTTTGCCGTCTTGACCAAAGCGAAAATTTCCTTGCGGCCCAAGTGCCCAGTCGCCAGAATCATGTCGTACTTCTTGATCAGTTCCAGCACCGTGCGCGCCGTAGCCGAGCAGTTGCCCTCCGCGTCAATCACCGTCATCGGAGGTGGATTGATCCCCGTCGCCGCCAGCTCCAACTGAATCTTCGCCCAGAACGGCAGCTTGGCCTTGGTCCCATCCGGACGCCCCGCGGTTTCGTTCGCGGCATCCACCGTAGGCATCCAGACAATCTTGTTGCCCGACCGCCCCGCGAGCTCTACTGCCACCGGATTCAGCCCGCCTACGCTATGGTTCAGCGCAATCGCGCCGAACGCCTGTATCCCCGGCACCGCCTTGGTCACGACTTTGGCGCGCTCCGCAGTAGGGAAGTAGTGAGACTTCAGCACGAACCCCTTCAGCCCGTGTGCCAAGAATTCCTTGGCCAGATCCAGATCGTCGATGCGGCGCTCAATCACATCCGGCGCCACGTGCACCTGCAGATCGTAGGCCCCCTGCAAGGCGTCCCATGCCGCCGGGGACACTTCCGCTTGCGCTAGTTCCACACTCATATTCTTCCTTAATTTTGCTACCGCGTATTATTTCGGTTCGCGCGTGCCCAGATGAATCAAGTCCTTGTTGTTCTCCAGGCAGACATATTCAAGCAATTCCCACCCGGCCTTGAACGGAATCTTGAAGCTGGTAGTCCAAGGCTTGGTGTAAGCGCCCGGATCGTCGATGGTCGCTTCGTAGCTCAGCGTATTCAAATCCGGCCGACGGAATTTTTCGATCACGTGCAGCTTTTCGGTAGCCGGATGCCCCACATAGTCCAGCCAAGTGCGCCCGTTGAAGCCCACCGAGTCCACCACCAGCGTGTCATTGCCTTCCCACCAGCCAATCGATTCGCCGAGCCAGGTAGGATTCAGCTTGTCTTCGGCCGTGTGCTTGCGCCCGTCCATGAAGACCGTCCGGTACATGTGCGACGCGCCTTCATACAGAATCACCATGCGATCCGGAAGCTGGATCATCTGAAATGGATAAGGCGTGCCGGTGTAGCGCGGCACGCCCGGCGGCAGACAATAACCCTCGGGATCGTCTTTCGACTCCGTAGCCCGCCGCTGCTGAAACGTGGCGAACGCGGACGGAGTGAACGGAACCTCAACTGCCTTATCCACCCACTTCGGATTCGCCCAGTCCAGCACCCAGATCGGAGCCCATACGCCCTTGCCGCCGAAATCCACCTTGCCATCCGCCAGACGCGGCGTCGGCTGCGCCCAGGCACAGGCGGCAACAAGCGCACTTAGAGCGAGCACACGCATCCCTTGCTTCATAGCGAGAGTACTCCTTGCGCCCGGATGGGTGTTTATTTGCTGGGGCCGCCGTCGTCAGCCGCGCCGGCGAATACTTTGCGTCCATCGGCCAGCGCCACGGTGCGCGCGTTCGCCAGATGAGCGCCGTCCTTGGCCAGGTAGCCGTCGACGGTGATCTTATCGCCCTCTTTGAGCGAATTGCGCGTCCAGCCTTTGCGCATCAGCCCATTGGGACTGCCGAGTTCGAATTCCCAGTTGGTGACTTTGCCGGCTTCATCTTTCACGTCCACGTAAAAACGGGCGTGCGGATTCTGCCATTCCATCTTGGTCACCGTGCCGGTCAACGTCACCGGCTTGTTCGAGTCATATTCAGCCGCGAACGAATGATGGGCCAGCACCGGGACCGCCGGAATCATCAGAGCGCCGCTGACTGCTAAGACAGACAGGATTCTATTTTTCATGCCAATTGCCTCCAGGCTTTTGACTACGTTATCACAAATTCCGGGCTAAGCGGTCCGCTACTTAAAGTCCAAAGTCGAGCGTCTCTTGTCCCTGGGGCACATACAATGTGCCGCCGATCCAATCAATAGCCGATCCAATCAATAAAGGAAAAATACTCCAGTAAAGAACTAAGCTGCTTCTTGCTAGCATTGTTCGCAGATGCGCAAGTTAGGCTGGGTTACTCTATTCGCGATCCTCTCCAGCAGCGTCCACGCGCAGTGGTTGAACTTCCCCACTCCGGGAACGCCGCGCACGCGCGACGGCAAACCGAACCTGTCCGCTCCCGCGCCGCGCACCAGCGGCGGTAAACCGGATCTCTCCGGTGTCTGGATGCACGAACTCACCACCGTCGCCGAAGTGAAGCGCCTGTTTGGCGACTTCCTTGATGACGCCATCAAAGTGAGTGTGCCCGGAATGGAAATCGGCACGCAGCACAAATACGCCTTTAACATTCTGATAGACTTCAAGCCCGGCGAATCCCCGTTGCGCCCGGCTGCCGCGTCCCTCATGCGCCGCCGCGGAGAGAACGACAACCCAGCGGCGGTTTGCGCCGACATCGCCGGCATCCCGCTCGCTGGTCTTCTCTCCGAACCCATCAAGATCGTGCAAGCGCCGCGGCTCACCATGATCTTGTACGAAGTCGACAACCTGCATCGCCAGATCTACACCGACGGCCGCACCCTGCCGAAGGAATTCGACTTTCCGGCCTACCTGGGCTACTCAGTCGGCCATTGGGAACGCGATGTCTTTGTCGTCGAAACCGCGGGCTTCAACGACAAAACGTCATTGGATTTGCTAGGCCACCCGCATAGTGATGCCCTGCGCATCACCGAACGTTTCCGTCGCCGTGACTTCGGACACCTCGACGTCGAAATGACCTTCGACGATCCCCAGATGTACAGCAAACCGTTTACACTCAAAATCCCGCACGATCTGCTGGCCGACGCCGACATCTTCGAAAGCTTCTGCAATCAGAACGAAAAAGACAGCATTCACCTGGGTAAACAGTAGACGCCGATTCCGGATTATACTGGGTGACGCCCAAATCGTAAATGGGTATGAGGAGAGAAACACCATGAAACTCTGGTCGAGTCGACTGATACTGGCAGTGGCCACAACAGCCGTCGCCTGGGGCCAAGCCCCCGCTGCGAAAACGCAAACCGCGGGCGAAGCTTTCAAGAACGTCACCACCAGCACGCTCAAAGGCCTGACCGTGAGCGATTTCCTGGGCGCCATGGGCGTCATGTCGGCCGCTCTCGGCTACGACTGCGCCGATTGCCACGTCGCCGCCGGCACCGACAAGGTGAATTGGGAATTCGACACGCCCAAAAAGAAGACCGCGCGCAAGATGGTGGAGATGGTGGCCGTCATCAATAAGACCAATTTCGCCGGCGTCCAGATGGTGACCTGCTGGACCTGCCATCACGGCCGCTTCATGCCCTCGACAACCATCGGCCTCGACGCGCTCTACGGCACTCCCAACGACGAGCGCAATGACATCGTCGTCCCCGGCGAAGGCGTGCCCCCCGCCACCCAGGTTCTGGATAAATATATTCAAGCCGTCGGTGGCGCCCAGCGCCTGGCCGGACTCACAAGCTATATCGCAACCGGCAGCAGCTTAGGCTACGAAGGCCTCGGCGGCGGCGGTTCGTTCCAGATTTTCGCGAAGTCCCCGGATCAGCGCACCACGCTGATCGCCTTCAAAGATCACCCGGAGCGCGGCGACAGCACTCGCGCCTACAACGGCACCTCCGGTTGGATCAAATCGCCGCGTGGCCTGTTCCCCGCCTACGACCTGACCGGCAGTGAGCTCGATGGCGCACGGCTCGACGCGCTGCTGTCGTTTCCCGGGCAGATCAAGACGGCTCTCAATAACTGGCGCTCCGGCTCGCTCGACAGCATTGGCGATAAAGAGGTGCAAGTGGTGCAAGGTAGCGGCCCCCGCGGCCTCCTCGCGACCCTCTACTTCGACACTAAGACCGGTCTGCTGGTGCGCCTGGTGCGCTATAGCGCATCCCCCATCGGTCGCGTTCCCACGCAAATCGATTACTCCGACTATCGCGACGTCAACGGCATCAAGTTCCCGTTCAAGTACACGTTCTCCTGGTTGGATGGCAGAGATTCCTTCCAACTCAGCGACGTGAAAATTAACGTACCGATCGACGCCGCGAAGTTCGGCAAGCCCTAACGCCTATTTGCTAGGTCCCCCGTCGTCAGCCGCCCCAGCAAATACCTTCCGCCCATCCGCCAGCGCCACAGTGCGCGCGTTCGCCAGACGAGCCCCGTCCTTAGCCAGGTAGCCTTCGACCGTAATTTTGTCGCCCTCTTTCAGCGAATTGCGCGTCCACCCCTTGCGCATCAGCCCGTTCGGACTGCCCAGTTCGAATTCCCAGTTAGTAACCTTGCCGCTCTCGTCCTTCACGTCCACATAAAAGCGAGCGTGCGGATTCATCCATTCCATCTTCGTCACCGTGCCGGTAAGAGTCACCGGCTTGTTCGAATCGTACTCGGCAGCAAAGGAATGATGCGCGAACACCGGCGCAGCCGCCAGCGCCAGCAAAATACCCGCAGGCAGAATCATCAATCGCATTTTCATAATGAAATCCCCCGGCAGATAATCTACTCCGATTCCTTCCGGAGCTCAAGGGGCAGTGAGAATCTGATTCAGCAGTGGAATGCTCTTCGCGGACGGCGCTGAATCCGGCAGAGTCTTGAGGTACGCATAGATGTCCGCCATTTCCACATCCGGCACCGCCTTCGCCGAATACGACGGCATTTGATTCGGCCGTGGCGGATTCCGCACGTAAGCAATGAACCCGGCCTGGGCGATCTTCATCGGCACCAGCCGCGCCCCCGGTCCGTTCTGTCCGGAGAAGCCATGGCACGCATAACAGGAATACTTGACGAACAATTCTTTGCCATGCGCGGCGTTCCCCTGCGCGTTCACAGTAGCCGCCAGCAACACGAGTAAGAAAAACTTGAGCATGGGATTCCTTCTACCGCGGCTGCGTCACCACATCGATCAGAGCGGGCTCGCCCTTCTTCACCTGCGCAATCGCGCGCTGGAACGCCGGCGACAGATCTTTCGGATCGGTGATCGGCCCTTCCGCGTACTGCCCATAAGCCTGTGCCATCTTCGCGTAGTCGATATTGGGGTTCCACAGCTTGGTCCCGATGTGCGCCCGGTCGGCGCCGCGATTGCGGATGCTCGCCTGCTGCTCGATGAACATGACTTCCTGATGATACCCGCGGTTGTTATGCATGATGGTCAGCAGCGGAATCTGATGATGCGCCGCCGTCCACAATACGCCCGGAGCGTAGTTCAAGTCGCCGTCCGTCTGGATCGAAACGCTGAACCGTCCATGCTTCTTGTTGGCGAGTGCCGCCCCTACCGCTGCCGGTGCGCCATAGCCCATGCCGCCCGCGCCCTGTCCGCCGATGTATTGATAATGTTTATCGAAAGTCCACAACCGCCGCGGCCACTGGCTGATGAATCCCTGCCACGACACTAGTGACCAGTCTTCATTTTTGATCAGCGGCCACAGCTCCGCGCACAACCGCGCCAGACTCACCGGACTCGCATCCCAGCCCACCGCAGCCAGTTCGATATCCCGCGCGCGAGCCTGCTTGTGCGCCTCCGCCAGCTTCGCGCCGCGTTCGTCGAGCGCCCGCCTGCGATCCGCGGTGATCAGCTTCTTGCAAGCCTCGATCAGCGCCGGCAGCGTGGCCTCCGCATCCGCCCCGATATTTAGATCCACTTCCGGATAATGCCCGAACTCCTGAATATTGCTCTTGTGCGAAAGATTCAAAGAGGTAATGCTGATAGTCTTCGCCCCGCGTGCCCGCGCCGCCCGCGCGGAATTCGAGACATCGTTCACTTCCAAATTCAGCACCACATCCGCTTGATAACCTGTTCCGCCCGTGCCCGCCAGCGGATGGCGATTCGGAAAATCCATGCGCTCCTGATTACTCACCGGAGCCTGCAGCGTCTCCGCCAGTTCGATCATCAACTTCATCCCATGAGGCGTGCGCGCCGTCCGTTCCGTAAGGATCAGCGGACGCTCCGCCGCCACCAGCATTTGCGCCGCCTCCGCCACCGCGCCCGAATCCCCCTGCGGGGGCCTGGTCCGGCTCAACTTCGGAATTCGCAAGTCGTTTTGCACATTAGGATGTGCCTGCAATTCGTAGTTCGCGACAATCAGCACTGGCGCCATCGGCGGCGTCATCGCAATGTTGTAAGCCCGCACCGCCGATTCCGCGAAATGCCCTAGCGAATACGGCTGATCGTCCCACTTCACGTAATCGCGGACCAGCGCCCCAATATCCTGCGCACTGTGCAGCGACGCCACACCCGGAGTCCGCTCCGCCCCATCGGCGTGATTGCCCGCGACCATATAAATCGGCACGCGGTCGACATAAGCGTTATAAATCGCCATCGACGCATGCTGCATCCCGATGGTCCCGTGCATCATCGCGATCATCGGCTTGCCTTCGATCTTGGCGTAGCCGTGCGCCATCGCCACCGCTGATTCCTCATGGCAGCACGTGAGAAACTCCGGCATTTTGTTATCGCCGTAGTTGATCAGCGATTCGTGCAGGCCTTCGAACGTCGAGCCCGGATTCGCTGCCAAATACTCGAAGTCGAGGGTCTTCAGCACATCCACCATGAAGTCCGACCCCGGCTTCTCGACGATGCGCGACGCGACAGTCGCCGGACGCCGCCCCGTGTCGGCCGCGACAGTAGTCGCATTCGGTTGCGCCGTAGCATTGCGCGGTGCGCTCTCCTGCGCCTTCGCGGTCTGCGACGGAGCCACCACCGCGACAGCCGCTCCAGCAGCGGCGCCCTTCAAAAAACCTCGGCGAGATCGTGCCATTTTCGAGTTCCCTCCTTTACATCGCCTGCCACATTATCATATTCCTTTGCCATGGCCCCCAACCGATTTGTGACCCTCCCAGGCAGCCAGCGCAAGCCGCTCGCGAACTCTCGCGCCGCAGGCCCCACCGATCCCACGGAAGTCACCAGCGTCACCATCCGCCTGCGCCCCGTCAACGATATCGCCGCCCTGGCTGCGACCGTCGAAAAACTCTACACCCGCCCGCTTGCGAAACGAAGTTATCTCACCCGCGATGAACTCGCACACCGCCACGGCGCGCGCCGCGGAGATCTGGACGCCGTCGAACACTTCGCGCAGCGCCACAATCTGACCGTGTCCCATCGCAGTGGCGCCCAGCGCTCCCTGACGCTCACCGGCAAGCTAGGCGATATTCTAGACGCCTTTCCCGCCAAACTCCGCATGTTCGAGCATTCGAGCGGTACCTACCGCGGACGCAGCGGCGGTATCTCCATCCCGCGCGAATTCCGCGGCATCATCACCGGCGTCTTCGGCCTGGACACGCGCCCTAACGTCAAAGCCTCCTTCCGTCCGCGCACGCGCCGAGCATCCACACTAGTCCCCGCCACCGAATTCGCAGGGCGTTACAACTTCCCCAAACTCGATGGCTCCGGACAATGCATCGGCATCATCGAACTCGGCGGCGGTTTCACGCACAGCGATCTCCACGCGTACTTCCGCGGCATTGGCATCCAGACGCCCAACGTCGCCGCCATTTCCGTCCACCACGGCGGCAGCCGTAAACTGCAATTCGCCGACGGAGAAGTGATGCTGGACATCGAAGTCGCCGGCGCCGTGGCGCCCAAAGCGCGCCTCGCCGTGTATTTCGCGCCGCAGCGAGGCTCCGGCTTTTTAGACGCGGTCAACGCCGCCGTCCACGATGCCGAGCGCAACCCCAGCGTCATCTCCATGAGCTGGAGCTCTCCCGAAGACCCCGACGCCCAGCAAACCATAACCGCCTTCCACGAAGTGTTTCTCGAAGCCGCCGCACTGGGTATTACCATCTGCGCCTCGGCCGGCGACCACGGCACCGCCGGCATGGATGCCGCCGACTGGGACCACAAAATCCACGTAGCGCATCCCTCGGTGGACGACCTGGTGCTGGCCTGCGGAGGCACGCAGATCGACGAATACGGCAATGACGTAGTGTGGAACGACGGCACGCCGCTGAGCGCCGGAGGCTGGGCCAGCGGCGGCGGCATCAGCCAGACGCGCCCGGTGCCCGGGTATCAGAAGCGCGTGAAACTCCCGCGACCGCTGGTCGGTAAAAGGGGCCGAGGCGTCCCCGACATTGCCATGAGCGCGACCGGTTATCTCTCCCGCGTCCACGGTACGCAAGGCCCGCAAGGAGGCACCAGCGCCGTGGCTCCCCTGATGGCCGGATTAATCGCTTTACTGAATCAAGCCAAAAAGAAAAATGCCGGTTGGTTAAATCCATTCCTCTACGCGAACGCTGGCCAGGGAATCATGAAGTATGTTACGGAAGGCACCAACGCCATAACGGATACCGTCAAAGGCTATCACGCCAAAGCCGGCTGGAACGCGTGCGCCGGTTTAGGAACGCCGGATGGCGTCGAAATTCTCAAGCGCCTCTGACCCTCAACTCCGCGCGCCTTCGCTGAAATGCAGAGTGGCGGTCGGCTCGCCCACCGGCGTCATCCCCAAGCGGGTGAGCAATTCCAGATAACGGGAATCGTCGCGCAGCGAATCATACGTCGGAACGATCTGGATGTAGCACACCAAACCATCAAACGCGTCCGCGGCTTGGAACAACCGCTCAAACGCTGCGTCCTTATGGCCCAGCGCAGTGTGCACCACCGCAAACGGCAGATGCAGTGGAGGGCCGCCTTCCTTTTCCCGCTGCTTCAGCTCTTCCAAAATCTCCAGCGCCTGATCGCGCCGTCCGGCAGCGGCGTAAGCGGCTCCCAGCCAGCACAGGAACAAGGGATCGCGGCCGGTGATGGTCGCGCCTGCTTCAAACGCCGCGATGGCCTCATCGAACTTGCCCAGCCGCTGGTACGCCATCCCCAGTACGTAACGCAGTTCGATGAAGTAGGGATGCATTTCCAGCGCTTCCTTGCAGCGGCGGATAGCGGCCTCGCAGCGTCCCATATAGGTCAGCACCATGGTCTCCGCCGCGGTGGTGGATGCCGAAAGAGGGTCGAGTTGATGCGCCGTGCGCGCGCGACGCAGGGCCTGCTCCAGGCGTCCGGTTGCCATGAAATAAAAACCGTAACGGAGGTGGGCTTCCGCGAACTGCGGCCGCAACTCGAGAGCTTTGCGAAATTCCATCTCCGCCTCGGCCCAGTTGCGATCGTAAAAAGTTAACACCGAACCGAGCGCCGCATGCGGCTCGGGAAGCTGTGGATTCGCTGCGATGGCTTTCAACGCGGCAGCCTTGGCTTTCGGCCACATCTCGCGCGGCGGCGCCAGCCCGTAGCCCGCCATCAACGTGTAAGTATCGGCCAGACCCGAATAGGCCAGCGCGCAATCCGGATCCTCGGCCAGCGCATTCTCGAAAAATTCCTGCGCCTTCTCGAGGCCCGCCGGAGTTTTCTTATTCCAATAGAAGCGTCCCTTCAGACACATTTGATACGCTTCCATGTTGGTGTGGCTCGCGGGCGCGTGCTCGGTGCGGAGCGGTAAGGCCAGCTTTAAAGCCTCCACGATCGCGGCGCTGATTTGGTCCTGGATCTCGAACACATCGCTTACTTCGCGATCGTAGCGATGGGACCAGACATGATAACCGGTGGCCACGTCGGTCAACTGTGCCGTGACCCGCAGCCGGTTCCCGATACTGCGCACGCTGCCTTCCAGCAGCGATTGCACTTTCAGCACCTCGCCGATCTTGCGGATGTCCTGCGCCTTACCCTTGAACTCGAAAGAAGAAGTTCGTGAAACCACACGCAGGCCCTTGATCTGC
>Ga0207707_10006119_pt1 | contig 10516 bp, 11 predicted proteins | sample KBSC83BmetaG_FD_184336 | JGI IMG/M metagenome (GOLD analysis project Ga0207707, IMG submission 184336) | Corn rhizosphere microbial communities from Kellogg Biological Station, Michigan, USA - KBS C8-3B metaG (SPAdes) (version 2) | ecosystem: Host-associated > Plants > Roots > Rhizosphere ... | reverse complement strand
TACCTGCTGCGAGCGGTCAAAAGGGGAAATGGTTACAGCGACATTGCTGGACATGGTCCAGCCGGAGGTGGTGAGACCGGGGCTGGCCGGCATGACTTTGGCGGCGGCTAAAACTGGCATTTATTTAATAGATACCTGACAAAGGTAAGGTAAAATCTGTGGAAAAGGCCCGATGACTTCTGCTTCGCTCTACGAACGTTTTTACTTTTCTCGCCCTGAGTACATCAGCGGGACTGTGCGCTTTCACAATCTCATCCGTGAATCATGCCGGATTGAATCGGATATCTTGGAGATCGGCTGCGGTCCATCGAACGAAACCTCCCGCTTTCTAGCCACTATAGGCCCTCTAACCGGCATCGACATCGAACGAATTGAAAACGAAGCGCTATTCTGCTTCGAGAAGTTTGACGGTTACACTTTCCCGTTTGCAGCGCAGAGCTTTGACATGTGTGTATCCAATTACGTGCTCGAACACGTTGCGGATGCGGAGATGCATTTCCAAGAGGTCGCCCGGGTTCTCCGGCCCGGCGGGTTTTATTTCTTCCGGACTCCTAACCTCTGGCATTACGTGACGCTTGGCGCTCGCCTCTTGCCTCACTCGCTGCACCTGAAGCTTGCGAATCGGCTGCGCGGGATATCCGGCCACGATCCCTATCCTACTCACTATCTCGCCAATTCCCGCAATGCTCTTAATCGCCTTTGCTCTCAGGCCAGATTGAACCCACTTCGCCTTGAAATGGTTGAGGCCGAGCCATCCTATGGTCGGGCTCATCCGCTGCTGTTCTACCCGATGATGGGCTATGAGCGGGTTGTAAACCGCTTCCATTGGGCTGAGAGATTCAGGGCAAATATCCTAGGAATCATTGCTTCTCGAAAGTAGCCACGCAATCCGCAAGGGTTTCAGTGGCTCCGGTCGCATACTGGATTTGCAGCGTATCTCCAGCAGCCACAGCGAAGCTATGCGTGACGTCATTGCAGGTTGTTCCGGTTCCGGTCGTGCATGTAACCGTGCTGGCAGCATTGTTCTTCTTGATCGTAAAAATTCCGGAGCCAGCAGTTGAGCCGCCGGTGCCACATCTAACACGTAGATTCTTGATTGTTCCCGCGCTCGCAGATGGCAGCTCACCAGCCGTGGAACTGCTGGTACACGCACCTCCAGCCCATTGCATGAGCAGAGTGTTAGCAGAAGACGCTGTTCCCGAACATGCCTGCCACAAAACAGCGGTTCCGGTCTGATAGCCCACGGTGGCCGTAGCGCCAGAATCGGGGAATGTGATGTTGGTCGGCTGCGCGAATGTTCCTGCCAGTGTGGCATTGTTTGTTGCCGCATTTCCGATTTTAACGTTGAGCCACGGTAACGCCGCTGTGCCAAGGGTTGCCCCGCCAGCAGAAGCAGGGGCAATATTTCCGGTCTGCGGATCAATTAAAAACTTGTTTGCGCTGAGCGTGGCAAAGCTAAACAAGCGCGTACTTGGGTTGTAGGTGAAGGTGTCTGCCTGATTAAGATTGTTGAAAATGTTGGTCGCGGTCGTGTTGTCGTGGCTTGCAAGGATGTTCGCAGGATTGTTGATAAAATCAATGCCATTCCCGCCTGAGCTGTTGCCGCCCGGATCGGCGCCCCACGTATTATCGAATCTGATTCCAACGTTCAGCTTGGTGGTACTATCCACCCATCCGGCCCAGAATGCTCTTGTCTGATCGCTGTGGACTCTCCAGCCAAAAGTGGGATAGCTCCCGCCCCAGGGGATAGCAGGCTGAACACTCAAAAGCAGCCCGCCAACGTGATTACGATAGTCAACGGGCGTTTCAATGGTCTGCGATGCTCCCCATCCCGTATATCCGTTTGTTACGGTGACGCTGCCGAAGGCGGAAGCATCGGAAATCTGCGAGCACTTATAAATCGTGTAGGCTCCGGTCTGGTTTGAAGGCCAGCTTTGATTGGTGGTGTTCACCACGTAAGAGAGTACGAGGTGCGTATCGTCTGTGACGCTGGTAATCGGCACAACAAATTTGCGCCCGCTCAGAGTGTCGCCATTAACCGCGAGGCAGATGTCTGTGTGCGCTCCGGCGCCAAGCCCTGCAATCCATCCCGTACCGCTTCCCACCGCTGTAATCGTTCCCGTGCCAGAGAATGAGGAAATGGTTCCTGTCGTGTACGTTCCACCATCGGTGCGGATAAGCCAGCGATTTGGCCCGCGCGCCGGAACTTCATTGGTCGGCGAAGTGTAGTTAATAGTGAAGGTTGACCCGTTGTTGCTAGCGCTGGAAACTGTCGCAGTAAAGGAGGAAAGCTGTGTTGAGTCTGCCTGCCCTCTTAGAGCTTCTACGCCCTCGCCGCCATTGTCGTCATTCGGGCCTCCGCCATAGGCAAACGATTGCAGCGTAACATTGTCGCCCGAGCCTCCCGAGTAGCTCACGGTGTAGATACAGCCGTGCTCGCCTGTGCTGTTGTAGATTCCATTGCAGATGATTCCCACAGGCTTGGTTTTGCCAGACGAGTCAGAGCCACCGGAAGGCTGGTAATTTGTTATCACGATAGGCGCATACTCATCTGGCTGCGCGGATTCAGTTGTGCTGCGATTAGCATTAAACGGACCATGAAGGCCGCCGATAAATGCCGTGACGGTAGAAGGCAGGGTTGAACCTGTAGTATTTGTGCCGGTATTCGTCTCTGCGAAATTGCCTGAGAGGATGCCACCGCCGGTAGCCAGCAAAGCGCCTGTGGCTGCCACTGCTCCCGCACCCGCATTGCATGGGCCAATCTGCACATTCTGCTCTACATAGCCAGTGAGTCCGCTGCCAAAGAATGCGAGATCATACTGACCGCACGCGGCATAAAAATGGAAATTGCCATGCGAGTCTGAGGTCGCGGTGCTGCTGGCGATGGGCGACGTAAGCGCAAGATCGCTATAGATGGTTGCCGCCGGCGAGCACGGATTGCCGGTGCTACCGGTGCTGCAAACCTTCACCGACGCGCCGGAGGCGGGACGGCCGGTATCGAGCAGCACGATTCCATCATAGCGAGTGCCTTGGGCGAAGGCCGCAGAGACACAAAGACAGAAAAACAGAGCGGAGAGAAATAGTTTTTTCATGATTTGCGATTTGAAATTTGTGATTTGCGATTTACGTTCGGCGCGAAAGTTCAATCTGCGCGGCCACGCTGGATTGCACCGCCTGCTGCATGGCGGCGGACATGCCGCGCTGGATGCGCTGTTCTACGCCGGCATCTGCGCCGCGGGCATCGAGATACTGAATCACCACGCTGGGGCCGCCCATCCCGCCAAGTTTGGAATTCGGAATGATGGTACCGCTGGTGCTCGGCACGAATAATTCGGGGCCATTTTCGCCGACGAGTGACACCTGGCCCACGGGCGGCGATCCGCCGTCGGCAAAGCCGAGCAAATGACCGAGGAAGCCGACGAAGCCGCCGGTCCCGCTGCCGCCTCCGGAGAAGAACTTGCCCAGCGAATTCAGCAGCGTGGCCTTGAGGATGATCTCAGCCAGGTCCGTGATGATGTTCTTGAGAAAATCGTGGAAGCTCTCACCCTTGAGAATAAGGTTATCGAGTTCCGTGGTCAGGTCCTTGCCGAATTCGGTGGACGCATCCTTGAGCTTCTGAAAATCAGGATTGGCCAGCAGCAGTTCTCGGTTGAGGGCGCTGATCACGTCCGCCGGCACGGAGCCGTTGGGGCTGTTGCCCTTAAGCTGCTGCCACACGGCATTGATCTCGGCGGACTTGAGTTGAAATTCCTGCTCAGGGGTGAGCGAATCCTGCAGCGCCTTCTCCAGGAAGTTGGCCGCGGCGGCGCCATCTTTGAAGCTGCCGGTGAGGCGGTCAACCTGGGCAGACATGAAATCGCCAATGCCCTGGCCTTCACCCGGACGCGGACCAGCGCCGATGCCGGCAAAGATGGAGCCGGGCAGCGCCTGGTTCTGGATGATGGCAGCAGCAGCCTTCAGCCCTTCCTGCTCATGCTTGAGTTCGGCGTCAAATTCCGCTTTGCGCGAGGCGATGCCCTGGGCGGAGATATCCGTGAGCGTCTTCTGGTAGTTCTGGTCAGAAATCTGGAGCTGGGTGTAAATCTCTTCCAGCTTTTCCTGGTTGCGGCCCGGATCCTGCTTGAGGATGTTGAGACGATCCACCAGCGCCTGCTGCTCAAGCTGGTAACGCTGAGTGGCGTTGGTGCGCAGCGCCATTAATTCCTGATCCAGCCCCATCTGCCCGGCCTGGTAAAGCTTCTGGACGGTCTCCTGCGTGGCGGCAAGGCGGTTGGATTCCGCATCCTGCCAGTTCTTGACGCGGGCGAGATCGAGGCCGCGCTCATATTGGACGAACTGATCATCACTGCTTTTGGATTTGTTCAGGATGTCATCAATGGCCTTTTGCGCGGCAGACACCTGGTCCAGCAGGTCTTTGTTGTCCTTGTTGAATTTCTCCAGCGCTTCCCGGCGCGCGTCGTCATTCAGCCCGGCATCCGGTCCCGCTTCACCGGTGACGGTGTTGATGGTGCCCGGATCAAACGACATCTTGAGATTCATATCGGCCAGCTTCACCGCAAGCTGGGCCTGTGCGCTGGCCAGCAGGACTCGCTGCTGAGCGAGCTCATCATTCAGGAATTTGGTTTCCAGCGCATGGCGCTCTTCTTCACCCTTGCCGATCAACTCCAGCGCCTGCTGACGCTGCTGCGTGGCGATCACGGCCAACTGCGCGGCATTGGCGATGTCGCGGGTGTTTTTGGCTTCTTCTTCCGCCTGCTTGGCCGACTTCTCCAGATAGCCGTTGATCTTGTTAAAGGCCTCAACGCCAAGATTGATGAAAGCGAGACCGACGAAAGCCTCAGACATGGCCATGATGGCGGTGCGCGCAGTGGCGCTGGAGGCAATCACCTTGGCCAGTTCTCGCGGGATGCCGATGCCGATATCGTCACGCAGCAGAGAGAGAGTCTGGCGCGTTTCCATCATGTCACGCGACATCTGCGATGAGATCTGGCGCGAGGACTTGGCAATGGTGTCCTTGACCGAATTCATGTCGGCCTGGAGCTGGGCCAGGTCAGCGCGGATGTCAATGACGAGCGAACCTACGGATTGTGTGGAAGCGGACATTTATCGGGTGATCGGGTGATCCGGTGATCGGGTGATCTTCAGGCTTTCTTGTTCGGGTCCGGGGCGTAGCCGGAATCGGATAATGCTTGGAATATGGCCAGGATTTCTTCCGGACTCTGCTGCTTTGGTGGCGCGGGATCGACCAGGCTGGAATAGAAATCGGATGCGGTGAATGCTGTTCCGTTCTTCTTGCCGCCCATGGCATTCATAGCCGCGGCGCAGACATCTCCGAAATGACGATCTTCACGGCGGCGCTGCGCATTGAGACGATCCAGCAGCGCCTGAAATGCGCCATAAGTAAGGCGCCCAAATTCATGCCCGCTAAGGCCGAGATCGAACCGGGCAATGGCCCATAGTTCGCGCAGGCTTAGCGGCCTGGAGGGTTTGCGGGTTCGTTTTTAGCACCCCCCTCAACATCCCCATGGCCCTTCTTCTCTTTGGGATTGGCATAAAAAGCCAGGAGAGCTTCCCGGGTCTTATGCGTGACTTCAGTGAAGTTGCCCCGCACGATCATCTTGCCTACTTGCTGCATGCTGAAGCAAGGCGGCACGGTGATGCGCCCGAACTCATCAAACTGGACCTGCTTATCGAAGTGCAAAAGCTGTGCCCAGAGCAAAGCACGTGTGAAACGGGAAGCAATGACGAGACGGCCGCGTTTATCGAACAGATCGCCGATGGTGACTCCGGTGACTTCTTCGAATGCAGCCTGCGCATTGAAATCGAAGACGAGACGGAACTTCTCTCCGGCCAGTTCGATTTCCTGGAAAGGGATGATCTGATTTTCTGTGTTCATTTATTCCTGCTCACAGCCGAGGGCGGCTGTGCCACACGGTTCTTGAATCGGGGCAAAGCGCACAGACAAGAGTGTCTGTGCCACACGCTTATGCGATGGTGATTGCGCCAGAGACGCGGAGGCCGATGGTGCGGGTGATCTTGTCCTCCACCGGGATGGAGCCGGAGAGGGATTCAACCAGTGCGGCAAAGCTGATGGTTTTACCAAGCACGACAGGCAGAACGATCTTGAAGTTGCGCAGGGTGCCATTGTCGAAGTCTGCCTGCAGGCCATCATGCTGAACGTCGCCCGGTACCCAGGAGATATCGAAGCTAAGCGTGCCATTGTCCTTGAGTCCGGCGATGAATTCCTTGGCCGACCCCGGCGATTGCATGTTGGTGGCGTCCTTCATGTCGCGCTTCTGGTCCGGGCCCTTGATGCTGGTGACTTCGCCAATGGTGGTGAAGCCCTCATTCGGCGGCGCAACGCCGTCACCTCGCTGAAGTTGTGACGAATATCCGAGCTGTGCTTTGGTGGTCATTGAAATTTCCTTTGCTGAGAAATGAGCGCGCTAAGCGCGAAGTGGTTTTGAAGAGCACGGCCGAGGGCGGCTGTGCCACACGGGCAATTAATTGATCCGGAGGACTGCGAATTTAACCGTGACGGCGCTGGCCTGGAAGTAGATGTTGTTATCTGCTTGGATCCATCCATTGTTCGCGTTGTGGAAATTGAAGGCGGCAAAGCCGCCGGCCGGGATGGAGTAGGTGGCGATATCTGCGCTGCGTCCGTAGCCATCCGGTTTGGTGGTAAGAGTGATGGTCTGGGAGGCGGCGTCAGTGTTCTGGACGATCAGCACCTCATTGCCCGCAGCAGCGAAGCTGTTGAGGTTGACGATGTCGGCAGCGGTGAAAGTGAAAGCCAAATCACCGGCGTTCACGGTGCCCGGATATGGTCCTTTGACGGTGACCGGAGTTACGGCGGTGCGGGTGAAGGCGAAGGCTGTGGCCACGGCGAGCACACACATGATGGCCAGAAGAATCAGTTTCAGTTTGCGCATGGTGAAGAATCCTTTGTGAGAGCAGGCAGCCCTCAGCAGCCAGCATCCCTGGAGGCCAGAGCGCCTTACTTGGGGCGCTAGCCAGGCTGGAATGCTGACTGCTCAGAGCTGTGTTCGTGTTTTATGCGGCTGGTTCGTATACGAATTCGATATCGGCGTGACGGAAGTAGAGTTTGGCGTCGACGCTGTAATCGTCAATCGGGTCCATCACCACGCGGGCCTGCTGCACCACCATTCCGTTGGGCAGTTGGCCAGCATAGCCGTGCAGGATGGAGATGATGACATCGAGCAGGATGGCGCAATCGTCATAGCCGGAGCCGTTGGCGGCCTTTTCATCAGATGATGCGACGGTGAATTGAAAGCGCGCGCGGATAGGGCTCTCCGGGCCAGTCATGGTAAGGGAGCGAGCACCCCCCGCGCGCGCAAACGCTGCTGCCGGCAGCGTGGCCTCTTCCGCAATGGTGCCCGGGTACAGACGGCAGTTAGCACCGCTCGCATCGGGGAAGAGAGACGAGGCTTTCATTTCGGCCCGGCTATTCAGCAGCCCGAAAATACCTTCTTCTATGGTGGGCATGGTTTATGAATCGCCGTCATCGCACGTGATCGCCGTGATCGCGCGTGATCGGGAAACCATCTCGTGGTTAGTTCTTCTTTACCCTTTTCGCTGCGCGTTGGATTCCATCGGCCAGGGATTTCTTGATGGCATCAAGCGCGGCATTGGCAGAGACTGCTAGCGAACTGCGCATAAATGGCCGTGGACGCTCGCCCGGGTGATAAACTTTTGTCCCGAATATATTTGTGCCATCGCTCAACACTTTTTTGTGCTTCTTCAGGATGGCGTGCGCGGTGGTGCCAAGCTCAGTCCAGCGAGCCTTTGCCGATACCGCTTTGCTGGGGCCGACAACTACTTCAGCGGCCGAGCCGATTACTTTGCCTTCGGCCTGAACGACGATGTTGTCCGCAATGTGCTGATCATTCTTTGGTCTGGGCCCGATATCCTGGCTGCGCGGGGCCTGGGCTTCCATCTCATCGCCTACAACGTGTCCGCCGGCGAGAAGCGCATTGGTCAGTTCTTTCTGCGCGATCTCGGTTGGCAGCTTCATGAGCGCGTCGCTGAGCTGGTTGAGGCCTTTAATGTCAATGGTCAGCATTTAGGAAATCGCAGATCAATGCACAGCCGAGGGCGGCTGTGCCACACGTTTCTCTTTGGTCAATGCGGCATCCCAGGCGCGGCGAAGGTATGGAAGAAAGCGCAGAGGCTCGCCGAGGTCTTTCATTTCCTCCGCCAGGGCGGTGACGGCGCGTTCACAGCGTTGCTTCTCCGCTCGTACGGCGGCAAGAACTTTTTGAGGGCGGGGCTTGGGCATTATGTGCACTCTTTCGGTGACTCCCGCTAGCACGAACCGGCACCCAGCGATGCCAGCGTGCAGGTGGGCGAAGGTGATCCGCCGCCGCCTCCGGATGCGACCAACTCGACGGCGGCAGCGGCCCAGGTTGCAGCGCCATGCGTCACAGACGTTGTGACGGAAGACGCGCTGGCGCTGGTGTTATCCACCATGTCTTCGTCAACTGAGCCGCGGTTGGACATGTGGCCGTCCTGCCTGAGATTGCCAGTGCCAGCCGTGGATGCGGTGTTGGTGTTATTGCCCAGAACGCCGAAGACCCAATTCCCGCCCGTCGCGATGGTGAGCGAGACGGAAGGATTCGCGGTGGATCCAGTGGCAGTGACCGGAGTCGCGCCGAATGATGAAACGCCGGTATATGTGGCCACGCCGCATTCAATGTCTCCGCTGTTGCTGGATGCGGTACAGGTGACGGAGCTTGACGACGCGGCGGCAGTAGCGGTCCAGATGGTGACCTGGATGGCGCCATTGCTTGCAGTCGTCAGCTTGGTGAAAGTGTCGCCGCCAGTATCGGTGATGGTGCTTACCACGGTTCCAGAAACGTCAGTAACCGCGCCCACCAGAACCGTTTGCCCGGCAGAGATGGAAATGGTGGTTGTGGTGGTCTGGCGGTTGCCGGAGGTGGCCGATGTGACAAAGGCGACCGATGCACTGGCTGGCAGCGAGAGACAAAGCGCGAAAATAAGAACCAATATTCTTCGCATCAGCGCACCCCGAAGTTGCAATCGAGCGCAGTTGTTGGCGCAGTCGAGCCGGTGGCCGTGGTGGTGGCGGCAACTTTTATGGCGGCGGTGAAATTCAGATTCACGCCGGAGAGATTGGCCGCTCCATCATTGGGCGGAATGCGAATGCTCCACTTGGGCGTGCTGGTGCCGAGCGTGACCGTGCCGGCGATGTCGAAGATCTGGACGTATTCAGCCGTGGTATTTGGGTTGGCGCAGTAGTAGCTGTCAAGAATGGCAGCGCCGGCGCTGACGGTCTTTACCGTGGTGGAGAGCGCATTGGCTAGGATAGGTGTAGCGCCAGGAGGCTCAACAACCCATGGCGTGGTATTTGGCGTGTTGCCTGGCTGCACGGTCCATGTGCCGCCCTGGTTGGCAGTGACTGTGCCACTGACTGGCTGGGTGGCAGGGAAATTGGAGACGGCAACCGTTCCAGATACCGGCTGAGTCGCCGGGAAGTTGCTGACCGCCACAGTTCCGCTGACCGGCTGGGTGACGGCGCTGCCATCGACTTTCACGGCGGTCATGCTGGCCGCGCCCTGGACCGTAATGACATCGGCAGATGGAGTTCCGGCAGTTCCCAGCGCAGGCTGCTTGGCCGAAGTCGCGGCGCCCGAAGGCAGAGGCAGGGAAGCGGCTGAGATCGCGAAGGTCCCGCTCCCGGCATTGGCGGTAACCGTCCCTGAAACTGGCTGCGTGGCGGGGAAGTTGGAAACCGATATGCTGCCGGAAATGGTTTGCGTGCCGGAAGGAATGGGACGCGTGACCAGGCCGTATTCCGTGCCAGCGGGCGAGCCATTCAGGAAGATGGACCGATGCTGCGCCGGAGTGGCCGCCGTATCATAGCCGCCAATGATGACCGGATTCGCAACAGAAGTGGAACCATCGGCAAATAGACCTTGAACCAGAGGATCGCCAGGAACATATTTGCTTCCGTCAAAAATGGGAATCTGTCCCGCGCTGGATGCGGCCGTGGGCGAGAAGTCGGCCAGGTCTGTGCTGGCGGGCTGCACGTAAGCCGGAGCCGCGCTGGATGCAGTGTTGTTCCCGAGAAAAGCATGGGCCGATGCATTCGAAAGCGCGAAGCTCAGCGCCGGCGTGGTTGTGGCCGTAGCGACGGAAGTGGTGAACAGCGGCGAAAGAGTTCCAGCGCTGAAGCTGGTTACGGTACCTGATCCAGCGCCTGAAGCCGTCTGATCGGTGGAGCAGGTGAATAGGCCGGTGGTGGAGTCGTAGGCTGAGACCTTGTCGGTGCCGAGGCATGTTTTGCTGGCCGGCAGCGTGGGAAGACCGGTTAGATCAGAATAATCTGGCTGGGTTTGGGTAAAGAGTCCGGTTGTGGCGTCGTAGCTGTTCAGCCATTTGTGCACTGCATTGGTGATGCTGGCGGCGAGGACCGGAGTGCCGCTGATGTCCGCGTATGCTGGCTGGGCCTTGGTGAATGCTCCGGTGGCCGAAT
>Ga0207707_10006115_pt1 | contig 10520 bp, 9 predicted proteins | sample KBSC83BmetaG_FD_184336 | JGI IMG/M metagenome (GOLD analysis project Ga0207707, IMG submission 184336) | Corn rhizosphere microbial communities from Kellogg Biological Station, Michigan, USA - KBS C8-3B metaG (SPAdes) (version 2) | ecosystem: Host-associated > Plants > Roots > Rhizosphere ... | reverse complement strand
TCTGCTGATCGGCTGTCTGCGTCCGGAGCGCCACCTCCTGCGGCGACGGCAGCGCCACGGGCGACGGCGGCGCTGGTTCCGGCGTCCCCGGTGTACGCCCTGAACACCCCAGCGCGATCGAGAGCAGCAAGACCGTGTGCAATCGCATGGTATAGTGTGGACGAGCAGCGCGGGAGAATGTTAGGGGCAGGCAAAGGCAGGCAAAGGGGCAGCCCATGGGGCAGCCCCATGGGCTGCCCCTGTGCCCCCTTTGCCCAGCAACCAACCAGCAGCCTCACGCGTTAACCACTGCATGCCGCGCCGTCACCCGGAACTCCTGCACAAACCAACCTGGAAGGAACGCCTCAGAGCGCTCCGCTACGTGCCACCCCTCATTCGCCTGGTCTGGGGGACACACCGGGGATACTCCGTCTTCATGGTGGTGCTGCGCGTCGCGCGGGCGTTCGTGCCGGTCGCCACCTTCTGGATCGGCAAGCTCATCATTGACGCGGTCATCGCGCTCCGCTCCGACGCGTCGCATCTCACGCGTCTCTGGGAGCTCGTCGCGGTGGAGATCCTCATCGTCATCGCCGGTGAAGTGCTCGCGCGCGTCAGCACGCTCGTCGAGAGTCTCCTCGGCGACCTCTTCTCCAATCGTACGAGCGTGCTGCTCATGGAACACGCCGCCACGCTCGACCTGGAGCAATTCGAGGACCCGACCTTCTACGATCAGCTCGAACGCGCGCGCCGCCAGACCACGGGCCGCATCGGGCTCCTCACGCAGCTCCTCTCCATGGCGCAGGACTCGCTGACGCTTGCCTCCCTCGGTGCCGCGCTCTTCGTGTACAGCCCCTGGCTCCTCCTCCTGCTCGTGGCCGCGGTGCTGCCGTCGTTCCTGGGCGAGACGCACTACGCATCACTCGAGTATTCGCTGCTCTACCGGTGGACGCCCGAGCGGCGCCACCTGGACTACCTGCGCTACCTCGGCGCCAGCGATGAGACGGCCAAGGAAGTGCAGATGTTCGGGCTCGCCGGGTGGCTCACGAACCGCTATCGCACGCTGGCGGACCGCTACTATGAGGAGAACAAGCGGCTCTCCGTGCGCAAGGCAATCGTCAGCACGCTCCTCTCCGTGCTCGGCATGCTGGGCTACTACGCCGCGTACGTGATCATCCTGCTCCGCGCGGTGTGGGGCATGATCAGCATCGGGACACTGACCTTTCTCTCGGCGTCCTTCTCGCGCAGCCGTGACATCATCCAGCGCGTGCTCATCACCGCGAGCGACGTCTACGAGTCGAGCCTTTACCTGAAGGATCTGTTCGACTTCTTCGACAAGCAGCCGACGATCACGTCACGGCCGGACGCGCGCCCGGTGCCGGAGACCATTCGCGAGGGCTTCGTCTTTGACGACGTCGGCTTTCGCTACCCGGGGAGCGAGCGCTGGGCCGTGCGGCACGTGAACTTCATCCTGCGCCCGCACGAGCGCATCGCGTTCGTGGGCGAGAACGGGGCGGGGAAGACGACGCTCACCAAGCTGCTGGCTCGCCTGTATGATCCCACCGAGGGACGCATTCTGCTGGACGGCGTGGATCTGCGCGACTATGACCTCGCGTCGGTCCGTCGCGCGATCGGCGTGATCTTCCAGGACTTCGTGCGCTTCGACATGCGCTTCGACGAGAACATTGGCGTCGGCGAGATCCACCATGTGCGGGACTATCTCGACCACGGCAGCGACAACGTGGCAGTGGAGTCCATGCCACCCGAATGGGCATACGACGCGAGTCCGCTCTCGCTCGGCAATGGCGCGCACGAGGACGACGCGCTGCCGGTGCCCCAGAGGCTGAGCGCGGCCGCGGAGCACTCGCTCGCCGCGACGCTGCTGCCGCGTCTTCCCGCAGGCTATCGCCAGATGCTGGGCCGCCGCTTCGATGGCGGCGTGGACCTCTCCGGGGGCGAATGGCAGAAGGTCGCGCTGGCGCGCGCGTACATGCGCGACGCGCAGGTGCTCATCCTGGATGAGCCCACCGCCGCACTCGATGCGCGCGCCGAATTCGAGGTGTTCGAGCGGTTCTCGGAGCTGGTGGCCGGACGGATGGCCGTGCTCATCTCCCACCGCTTCTCCACCGTGCGCATGGCCGACCGGATCGTGGTGCTGCAGCACGGTCGCGTGGTGGAGGAGGGCACGCACGCCGAGCTGGTGGAGAAGGGCGGACTGTACGCGGAGCTGTTCGCGCTGCAGGCAGCCGGGTACCGCTAGGCGCGGCCAGCCGCATTCGGCGGACTGACGGCGCCGCAGCGCGCCGCCCCCGGCGGTTCTACGCGGCCGCGTGCTGGCCGGGACCCGCTTCGAGCACCTCCAGTATCTCCGCCAGCGTCGTTTGTCCACGATCCCGGGCATACCAGGTGCGGATGAACCGGTAGCGCGCTGTCTTCTCCATCCCGAGCCCTGTCGAGAGCATCCAGCGCTGCAGCTCGCGCGGGCGCGGCCCCCAGCGGGCAATCTCCGTGAAGCGTTCGTCGAGCACCATGACGAGCGGAATCGAGCGCGACCCATTCGTGAGATGGGTATCCATGAGATCCAGATGCCTGTCGCGCTCGAGCAGACGGACGTCGAGCGTCCTGGATGCTTCCGCAAGGCGCACGATCACGGGCACGGTGTTCACCGCGTCCCCGCACCAGTCTTCCGCGAGGATCAGCAGATGGCGCTTCGCCGCGAGCGCATTCGCGCGGGCCGCTGCCGCCGGCGGCGTGATGCTCAGTCTGTGGAGATCGCGCCAGAGCTCCACGTTCTTCGTGGCACCAGCCAGAAACTCGGCGAATGTGAGCGCCGAGTGAAATCGGTCCTGAAGGTTCATGCTGAAAGCTACCGGGCTTCACGATTATTGCTTGACCGCGCGGCGGCAGGTGAGCGGGATCGCGCGTGGCGAACGCAGCGTGCTGCGCCGCTGCTAACGGCTTGACAGGATTTCAGGATTGACAGGATGGACAGGATTCACACGGAGCCGTTCCCAAACCAGTTGCGGTGATGCAGCGAACGGACCGGAATTGGTGGACTCGGCTCCCAACAATCCTGTCAATCCTGTCAATCCTGTCTCAATAATGCCCGCCCGGTGTATCCTGTCCGCTGCCCGAGCCCATTACCACCCTCCCCCGGACTTTGCGAACATCATGACCGCAGATCATCAACAGCCGACCGCCGTCAGTTCTCCGCTTTCAGCACGTAGCCGCTGCCGCGCACCGTATGAATGAGGTGCCGGCCCTGTTCGCGGTCGATCTTCCGCCGCAGGTAGTTGATGTACACGTCCACGACGTTCGTGAGCGGGTCCAGTGGCTGGTGCCAGACGTTCTCGCTGATCATCTGTCGCGAAACCACCCGACCCATGTTGCGCATGAGGTATTCGAGCAGCGCGTATTCCTTCTGCGTGAGCTCGATTCGCTGCCCGCCGCGTTCCACGTGGCGCGAGATGGGATCCACAGACAGGTCGTCCACCCGCATCACGGCGCTCTCGGCGGTGAGCGTGGACCGGCGCAGCAGCGCCTTCACGCGAGCCACGAGCTCGGCGAAGTCGAACGGCTTTGCGAGGTAATCGTCCGCGCCGGCGTCCAGCCCGCTCACCCGATCCGGTACCGAGCCGCGTGCCGTGAGCATCAGCATCGGCGTGAGAAATCCGCGCGATCGCAGCTCGCGCGCGACGTCCACGCCGCTCATGCGCGGCAGACCCAGGTCGAGAATGATGAGATCGGGCGCATGGTCGAGCGCGGCATGCAATCCCTCCTCACCGTCCTTGGCGGTGCGCACGGAGTACCCTTCCCGCTCGAGTATGCGGTTCAGCACCGCGAGCAGGTCCAGATCATCGTCAATGACCAGTACGGTCGTCCCGCCGTTCAATGGTTCAGTCATGGCGGCTCTTATATAACGGCTGAAGACGCGGCTGCCAAGCGCTCCCCTTGTACCGCGCACCGTACTGCCTTTTCTTACCGCGATGCTGCGCGAACGGGTGTATCAGGGAGTGTGGGCGGGGCTCATCGCCGCGGCGGCACTCGCCGGCGTTCTGATTGGATTCGGACGCGCGCACGGCGCCATCTTTCAACCACTCAACTCCATCGCGCACGTGGCCTATGGTACGCGCGCCCTGTTGCTCGATGAATTCCGTGCGGCGATCACCCTCACCGGCGTCCTGATTCTCGTTGTCGCCACGATGATCTGGGGAATCGTCCTGGCGATTCCCGCGGGCCGCCTGCGCGGGATCCCGCTCTTCCTCGCGGCGCTCGTCGTGAGCGCCGTGTCCTTTCTGTTCAATCACTTCATCCTCCCCAGTCGGGTAGCTCCCGCCCTCGACCAACTGCTGACGCATGGTGAGATGGTAGCCCTGTACCTTGTCATGGCGATAGCCCTGGCGATCGGTGCGGGATTGGCCACACCACTTGCACCGCCGCCGGCGGCGTTGCCCGGGAGCAACGATAGCAAGTCAAGCGCCACAGCAAATGTGGCGGAACCGTGACATGCATCACCTCTCAATCGTGAAGGAGGCAGCTATACGTTCCGGGAACTTTCAGTGTCTCCGTGTGTTGGAGCGTTGGACGATGCACGACCACCGAACGGCCCCGCTCTTGCGCTCTGCGCTCTGGAGACGCTCGGTCCCCCGGGTGCGGATGCGCACCCATGGCAGTTTCACCCTGTTGGGAGGGACAATGGATTTTCTGGTGATGCTCGAGGAAAGCCCTGAGCAGTCGCCGGTGCTTGCGCGAGTGGATTCCGTTCCCGCGGTGCTGTCGCCGGAACGACGGGCCCGGGATGTCGTCACGCTGTATGGGACGCCTCGGACCGAATCACTTGCCCTGGCACTTGCCGCGGCGATGGAGAGCCATCGCGCAGGCGGAGACTACGTGGGTGCGTTCCGCCACCTCGGCCTCTGGCCCGGGCGTGGCGCGGTGGGAGATGAAGCGTGGTGCGACGCGAAGACCGGCGATCTCGTGACGCGCGACCTCGATTTCCCGTTGGATGTCCTCAACCCGGCAGCGCACGAGCTGCTGGCCCGGGTCGGGACCAGGCTGCAGCGACTGATCGCCGGACTCGCGATGCCCGACTGGCCGGAGGGTGTGCTGCGCGCGATCAGCATCTCGATCGAACCCGTTGCCGACCATGCTCGCGGCGCGATCAACCGGCTGGATGAGTTCCTGGACAAGTTCCGTGAAGCGGATGCACTCACCTTCGAGTACGAGGGAGACTAGCGAGGACTGCTCCGTCTGACGATTCGCCGCATCATGCGACGGAGGCCGCCCCACGCTGGGCGGCCTCGTGCGTTTCCAGCCGAACGTTCCGCGGGAGATGTGGAGCCCGTCCCATCCGTCGCCGGCAGCATTTCCCCGTACCGCCCGAATCCCGCCCGCCGAACCAGTGCCCACCCGATGCCCGCTCCCGCGCACTGGATGAGCACGTGCGTCACATCCAGGAAGCGCTCCGCCACCACGATCTTGCCGAATTCCAGCACCACCGACAGGTAGACCACGGGCCACATGCCCCGCAGCCATCCCTCGCGCCGCACCGGCCAGACCGCGAGCAATGCGCCGAGCGGCAGAAAGAGGAGAAACTGCGCGATGATGTCGGTCACGGTGAAGAGATCGAAGCGCGCGGAGAGCGCCATGAGCGGCACCAGGTGGATCGCGCTGAACTGTTCCGCCATGGCTTCCGCGGTGACCTGCAACCGGAATGGCCGCCAGCTCCAGAACATGACCGTTACGGCGTACGCGACCGCCAGGAGCGCCGGCCGATTGCGTCCGTGAACACGCCGGCTGAACGATGGCAGTACCCGCGCGGCGAGCAGCGCACCGGCGGCGATCGCCACGACGTGGGTCAGCGCCGCGCCGATCACCACCGGCTGTTCCACCACGCCGTGAACGACTTCGAGAGACGGGAACAGGATGAGCCCCGCGAGGGCCGCCAGCAGCCCCGCGGCGCGCAGCGACAGGCCTGCTTCGGCCAGTGCGGCAACGGCAAGGAACCCTGCCGGCAGGAAGAGCAGGACATCTGTGAGTGGGATCTCGCCCACCGAGCTCGCCCGCATCGCCACCAGGCCACGGGCGATCCGCGCGAACGGACTGCCGCCGATGTTCGGGAGGAGGTCCTGCCGCAGGAGCGGATAGAACGACTCCATGCAGACGGCCACCCCGTAGCTCAGGGCAAAAATGATCGCGGGAATCCCCACGTAGGACCGCTTGCCCCGTCGTGCCTCCACGATGTCCAGTGCGGCAACGGTAGCGAGCGCTCCCAGCAGACCGCCGAGCGTATTGGTGGTGACGTCGAGCAGGCTCGACTCGCGCACCGCCGAGAAGAGCTGCAGCGACTCCACGCCCGTGCTGGCCACCAGCGACACGAGCGTCACGGCAACGATGGAGCGCCACGGGTGTTCGGACCGTGAGGTCGCGATCCAGACGGCGCCGAGCCCGGCGAAGATCAGGACGTTGCGTGCCCCATCAACCAGGTCATGCAACGCGAGCTGTGGGTGCAGGGCACGCGCGAGCCGGAAGTGCACCTCCGCCGGCGCTGGGTCGAAGTGCAGGTCGGCGAGCGTCGCGATGAGGATCACCACGAGATACGCCAGGCGCGCCGCCGTCACGCGCCGCGACGTCAGAACCGAGGGGTGCACGCGCTCCGGCTCTGGATGCCCGTGATGAGTGTCAGATGCGTACCCGGCTCAGGTGGCTGCGCGAGCCATGGCTTGACGCGGGGCGGATGTGATCGCACGCTTGACGCATGCAACATCCCGCGCGCCAGGCTCGTCCATACCGCCAGCATGCCCCGGGCTCCGAGCGCGTCTTCGAGGACGCGCTGTCCCGGCTCTGGAGCGCCGGCCTGGCCACGACATCCCAGAGCGTTGACGCGGTCGTGTTCACCTGCATCAGCGAGCCGCGCGAGGCGCATCGGGCTGTGAGCGTGAGTATGGAATTCGACCTCCTGGGCGCCACGCCGGACGATTTGCGCACGCTGCTCACGGTTGCTCCACGAGTTGGTCTGCTGTGAACGTGGAGTGCGCGCGCCAGAAGCGCCCTCAGCCGGATGAGTTCACGGCAAACCGGAAGATCGCCGGATGCAGAAGCGAGTCAAGACCGGCCGCGGGGCGTCTTGCCTCTCCTCCGACTCCGCCGTAGCATAGCAAAAGAGCCTGTCAGGCAGCCAAGCGAGGGAACGCTTATGCGGGAGTACACCAGTTCGGAAATCCGCAACGTGGCCGTTGTGGGACATGGGGGCTGCGGCAAGACCACTCTGGTGGATGCACTCGCGTTCGTGTCCGGCGCGAGCAAACGCCACGGGTCGATCAAGGATGGCACGGCACTCACCGACCACGCCCCTGAGGAAATCGAGCGCAAGTACTCCATCAACCTGGGATGTGCTTACGCCGAGTGGATGGACACGAAGATCAATCTCATTGACACCCCGGGGTATCTGGATTTCCAGGGTGATGCCATTGCCGGCGTGGTCGCCGCCGACGGCGCGCTCGTGGTGGTGAGCGCCATCGGCGGCGTGGAAGTCGGCACGGAAAAGACCTTTCACGAGGCGGCGGACCGCAAGGATCCCGTGCTCTTCGTCGTCTCCATGCTCGACAAGGAGAACGCCAGCTTCGACCGCGCGTACGAATCCATCAAGTCGCGTCTCACCAGCAAGGTGATTCCGGTCGAGATCCCGGTTGGGGAAGGTCCTGATTTTCACGGGATCATCAACCTGTTCTCCCGGAAGATGCACGCCTACCGGAAGGGCACGACCGCCGGCGAGTACGAGGAAGTGGACGTGCCCGCGGAGCACCAGGCGCGCTTCGACCGCTACTACCAGGAGCTCATCGAGACGATCGCGTCCACCGACGACTCCATGCTGGAGCGCTATCTGGACGGGGGTGAGATCACGCGCGATGAAGCCATCGCCGCCATGAAGGAGGGAATGAAGCGCGGTGAGCTCTTCCCGCTCTTCACTCTGTCCGCCGAGCTCACCTACGGCACGCGCGCGCTGCTCACCAAGATGGTGGAGCTCATGCCATCGGCGTACGACATGGAGGAGCTGCACGCGCTCAAGGGCGCCGAAGGCAATCAGTCCGTGGAAATTCATGCGCGCGATGACCAGCCGTTCTGCGCGCAGGTCTTCAAGACGCTCTCGGAGCCGCACGTCGGCGACGTCTCGTTCTTCCGGATCTTCTCGGGCATGGTCGTGAACGGACAGGACGTCTTCAACGCCACGCGGAACGGCGTGGAGAAATTGGGCCACCTGTCCGTGGGGCAGGGGAAGGATCGCACGGAGGTCCAGCGGCTGCATGCGGGCGACATCGGGTGCGTGGCCAAGTTGCGCAACACGCACACGAACGACACGCTCTCCACGCGCGAGCATCCGGTGCGGCTGCCGGACATTCACTTTCCCGAGCCGCTGGTGGTGCTCGCGGTACACGCCACGTCGCGCAATGATGAGGAGAAGCTGCAGCAGGGGCTGCACCGGTTGCACGATGAGGATCCGACGTTCGAGACGCGCTACGAGCCGGAGACGCACGAGACGCTGCTCACCGGCCTCGGCGAGCGGCATCTCGAGGTGGGCATGTCGAAGCTCAAGCGCAAGTTCGGCGTGACGGGCGAGCTGACGCGTCCCCGGGTGGCGTACCGGGAGACGATCAAGGGGCGCGCCGAGGGGCAGGGACGTCACAAGAAGCAGACGGGCGGGCGCGGCCAGTTCGGCGACTGCTGGGTGCGCATCATGCCGTTGCCGCGCGGCGAGGGCTACGTGTTCGACGACCAGATCGTGGGCGGCTCGATCCCGGGGAAGTTCATTCCGGCGGTGGATCGCGGCATCCAGGAAGCCGCCGCGCGCGGCGTGCTGGCCGGCTTCCCCATGGTGGACTTCCGGGTCGAGTGCTTCGATGGCTCCTACCACTCGGTGGACTCGAACGAGATGTCGTTCAAGATGGCGGGCATTCAGGCCTTCCGTGCCGTGGCGCCCAAGTGCAAGCCGGTGCTGCTGGAGCCGCTCGACGAGCTGGACATTCGTACGCCTGATGAATTCATGGGCGACGTGCTGGGCGACATCTCCGCGCGGCGGGGACAGATCCTGGGTTCCGGCCCATCGCCCGACGGCCGCGGCACGCAGGTCCGCGCGCTGGTACCGCAGGCGGAGCTGCATCTCTACGCGACGCATCTGAGTTCGATGACGCGCGGCTACGCGACGTTCACGAAGCGGTTCCGCGGGTACGAGGAGATGCCCGCCGACGCCGCGCAGCGCATCATTGCGGACGCGGGAAAGACGCGGGAGGAGGCGATGGCGGAGGCGTGAGGGCCGGCCCTCGCCCATTCCACCCCGCCCTTGGGAATCGGCAATCGGGAATGGGGAATCGTGGGAATGGGGAGTCGGGAACGGAGAGGCCGAGTCCCTATGAAATTTGGGTGGGGCTGCAGGGGGCGGATTGCCTTACGGATTCCCCATTCCCGATTGCCGATTCCCAAGGGCGGCCTGGTGCGGAGCGGAAGATTCCCAGGGGCGGAGTGGGGAGGCGAGGTCAGACAAACGCGGCCGCCCGCGGGTACTTCCGTCGCAGCGCTGCCGCGTCGCTGGCCTGGTCGCGGAGCATCGCGAAGTCCGCGAAGTCGAAGCCCGGACCCACGGTGCAGCTCACCAGCGTGTACGGACCCGTGCTGCGCGCCGCCTGCCAGCATCCCGCGTCCACCACCCGCACCGGCCGCGCGTCATCGCCGTACGGGCCGAGGAGCCCGGCTCTCATGCGATCAAAGGTCGCATCTGCCGTGTGCAGTTCCAGCGGCGCGCCTTCGAGGAAGCTCCACACCTCGTCCGACGCCACGCGATGCCAGCGGCTCACGTCGCCATTTGCCAACAGGAAGAAGATGGTGGTGAGCGCGGCTCGCGCCGGACGTCCGTCGTCCGGCTGCACCGCGCGCGCGGAGCGATGGATCTCGCGAAAGTACCCCCCTTCGGGGTGCGGGGAGAGTGCCAGCGCCGTGACGAGCTCCACGGCACGAGATGGCAAGTGCATGACGAAACAATCTCCCGTGCGGCTCCCGCCGCCGCAATCGGCCCCGCAGCCGCCGAGCCTTCGGCCCGGCCGCCGCTTCCCGATCCCCATCGTCGCACGTAAGTTCGCGGGAGCAGCACCCGACCCCAGCCCCCCAGCCCCAGCCCCCTAGCCCCCTAGCCCCCTACCCCCCCCATGCATCGATCACTCTTTGCTCTGTGCCTCCTGCTCGGCGCGATGCCCGTCGTGGCACAGACGCAGCAAGCAGACCGAATAACGGGACGGGTGACGGACGTGTCGTCCGGCGCTCCAGTCGCCGGCGTGCAGGTCACGATTTCTGGCACCCAGCTCGGTACACAATCCGGGCAGGATGGCTCGTACACTATGGCCAACGTTCCCGCCGGCGCCCACACGCTCATCGCCAAGCGCCTCGGCTATGCGCCCGCGCGGCAGGACGTGAGCGTCAGCGCCGGTGCCCCGGTCACCGCCGACTTCAGACTCAAGGCCGTCGCCCTCACGCTCAGCGCCACCGTCGTCACCGGT
>Ga0207707_10006108_pt1 | contig 10530 bp, 8 predicted proteins | sample KBSC83BmetaG_FD_184336 | JGI IMG/M metagenome (GOLD analysis project Ga0207707, IMG submission 184336) | Corn rhizosphere microbial communities from Kellogg Biological Station, Michigan, USA - KBS C8-3B metaG (SPAdes) (version 2) | ecosystem: Host-associated > Plants > Roots > Rhizosphere ... | reverse complement strand
TCATTTCGGATCTATTGAACCGTTTCGAGAGAGGAGCGCTCTCACGGCGCGGGTTGATTCAAGGCCTGGCGATGTTGACAGCGGCTGGCGCACAGGCGCAGGAGACTGCGATCAAGCCCACGAAAATCGATCACGTGAGCATTCAGGTGACAGACCTGCCGCGATCGATTGCTTTTTACCAGAAAATATTTGGATTTACCGTCGTGAGCGAGGACAAGCCCAACGAGATCGTGCGGCTGGGCCCGGCGGGGAAGGTGCTGGTCTCGCTGCATCACAAGAGTCCCACGGGCTTGGTGGATCACTACGCGATTGGCGTCGAGAAGTTCAACAAGGAAGCTGTGACGCGTGAATTGAAGGATCGCGGAATTACTCCGGAAGAGAATCTGGACGCCGGATTTCACATCAAAGATCCGGAAGGAATGCGGGTTCAGATTGTCGGGCCGGCTTAACTCTTCAGTGGTTCAACATTGGGATGCTTTTCGACGCGGGCGGTGCGGGGATGCTCTGCAGGAACGCGTAGATGTCGGCTAGCTCCTGATCCTTCACCACTTTGCTGGTGTAAGGCGGCATTTCACCCTTGGGGTTGCGCACGTAGCGAGTGAACGCTGCAAAGGGAATCGGATTCGGCGCCAGACGCGCACCGGCTCCGCCCTTGGCGTCGTGATCGTGGCATTGATAGCAGCCATACGTGTCGAAGATTTTCTTGCCGTTGGCGGCGTTGCCTGCGGGAGTCTGCGCTCCTAACACACAGGCCATCGCGAGAAGAATGAAGTAGCGCATTGTGATCCCTTAGCGCGGCTGCGTCACCACGTCTACTAGAGCGGGTCCACCGCTGCGCTCCACCGCATCCAAGGCGCGACGGATCGCCGGGCCAAGGTCTTTGGCTTCGGTGATGGGGCCTTCGCCGTGTACGCCCAGGCCGCGAACCATGGTGGCGAAATCGATGTTGGGGTCGGTGATGGAGGTGCCGATCCCGGCGTTCTCGATGCCGCGCTGGTGGCGATTGGCCATGCGCTGGATGTGCATCACTTCCTGGTGGTACGCGCGATTGTTGTGCATTACGCTGAGCAGAGGGATGCGGTGATGGGCCGCGGTCCAGAGGGCTCCGGGAGCGTACATGAGATCGCCATCGGTCTGGATCGCCACCGATAGGCGCCCATGCTTGCGGTTCGCGAGCGCGCCGCCGACTGACCCGGGCGCGGTGTAGCCGACGCCCGCCGCGCCGCCGCCGCCCGCAGTGCGATAGGTTTTGTCGATGTTCCATAGGCGGGAAGCGCCGCCGCCTACTAACGACCAATCTTTGGTGCGGATGATTTCGTACAACTCGGCGTGCAGGCGGGCGAGGCTGATGGGGCTCGAATCCCATCCGTATGCCGCTTCGTCGCGCGCGCGCTGCATGCCTTGTTCGTGCGCCGCCGCGAGTTTCTTGCCGCGATCTTCAAAGGCTCGCTTGCGATCGGCGGTGATCAGGCGTTTACAGGCTTCGATCAAGTAGGGCAGCGTGGCTTCGGCATCGGCCACGATGGAGATTTCGGTTTCCGGGTAGCGCTGGAAATATTGGTAATTGCTCTTCATGCCCAGTTCCAGGGCGGAGATGCTGACTACCTTCGTGGTCGGCTTGATGAAGGTCTGCGTGGAGCGATGCAACTGATCGCGTACGGTGTTGACGGTTCCCCACAGGTCAGGCACTTCCAGGCCAACAATGAGGTCGGCATTGGCGATCAGCGCGCGACCGCCGGCTTGGCTCAACGGGTGATGGTTGGGGAACTTTCCTCCGACGACGGGGGCTTGCAGGGTCTCGGCAAGTTCGACGAGCAGCCCCTGGCCGGCTTCGGTACGCACACAGCGATCGGCGAAGATTAATGGATTCTCGGCGTTAACTAAGAGCTTGGCTGCCGCGGCCACGGAATCCGAATCGCCCGCGGGCGGGCCGGACGCCGTGTATTTCGGGATGTGCAACTTTAGATTTGCTTCGACTGGCGTCTCTTGTAGATCGCTATCGGCGACCAGAATCACGGGACCCATTGGCGGCGTGACTGCCAGCTTGTAAGCGCGCACGGCGGACTCGGCGAAGTGAGGCAGCGAGATCGGCAGATCATCCCACTTGGAGTAATCGCGCACCATGGCGACGGCATCTTGAGCGCTGTGATACCACTCGATCAGCGGGCGGCGCGCGGTGGCGTCAATGGTGTTGCCCAAAATGATGAACGCGGGCGAGCGGCCAGCGTACGCATTGTAGATCGCCATCGCGGCGTGCTGCAAGCCGACGGTGCTGTGCGCCATCACCGCCAGTGGCTTGCCTTCCATCTTGGCGTAACCGTCGGCCATGGCGACCGACTGCTCCTCGTGGCAACAGGTGATCAGCTCCGGCGCTTTGTTGCCACCGTAGTTGATGAGCGACTCATGCAGAGCACGGAAGCTCGAGCCCGGGTTGGCGCAGACATACTCGAAGCCCAGCGACTTCAGCACGTCGACCATGAAGTCCGAGCCAGGGCGGTCGGCCGTTAATACTTCGACGTCGGTCGCAACCGGTTCGGTCTCCTTAGCCAGCGCCGTGGCGGAGGGCACCGCGACATTGCGGCGCGTTTCGGGCGCTTGCGCTTTCAGCGGCGACTGGCCCACCAACGCCGCCGCGCTCGCCGCGGCCGCGCCCTTCAAAAAGCCACGCCGTCCCGAGGGATTCTTCGATTTCGCCATATTAACCGCCGCCTCCTACCTGCTGATATTTACTGTGAACGATAGTCTTGGGATCTACATCTTTGCCGACCACTACTCCATAGAACGGGTTCATCATTTCTTCCCACGTCATGGTTCCGTAGTATACCGTCTTGTTCGGATTGGGATTGAATTTGTTGTTCACGGAGTTGTCGAAATGTGCGTCGACATGGAGGACGGTTCCCTTGGGAACCTTAATCGACGTGTTGTAGCCGAGCTGCCAGTTGAAGTCGTAATGCGGGACGCTCAGGATGGTCTTCTGGGTGCCGTCCGGGAATTCCAGAATGTAGGTCATGTCCTTGCCGCGGAAATGCATGTGCGGCATCAGGTAGACCAGTTCGGCCTCCTGCAGGAAGGTGACCTCCGCCGGCGGGCTTAGCCAATTCGGATCGTTGGGCGGAATTGCGAAGCGCTTGGCATCGGTGGGCGAAGTGGTCAGGAACGAAACGTAGCGGCGCTCCGGGGCTTTGTCCAGAATTGTGAAGCCGACCTTTACGTGATCCGTCACGGCGGTTCCGTTGGGTGTGTAGTGCAGGTTGAAAGTAATATCCGATCCGGCGGGGATCAGTTTGGCGGCGTTGATCGAGCGATAGTCGGCAGCGAAGTTTCCAGGCAGGTAGCAGTCTTCGGCGCCTCCGGGAGGCTGCGAGCTGTCACGTGAACTTCCGCTATCGCTACTGCGGGGTGTTCCACCGCCGAGGAATGTCGGGCCCTTGTCGGGGAGCGCGGAGCCTTCTTGGTCGCGCTCCTTATCGGCCCAGTAGGCCACTCCATATTTGTAGTCCGGATTGTGCGGCAAGTAGCCGATGCAAATGTGATGTGTGACCGCGGGGAATTCGGGCTTGATCTGCACCGAGGTTACCCAAGTGTCTTTAGTGAAACCCGTGGGCATGATCACGGTGATCCATTCGACCACGTTATTTTTTGGGCTCGCGGGTACGTCGGTGACGGGTCCATCGACGATGACGTCGGGCTTGATGGCCCAACCCTCCGGCCGCGTGACGGCGACGGGCGTATCCTTGGCGTCTCCTTCGGGTGCGCCGGCGTCGGCCCATTTCGCGATAGTATCGATGTCGTTTTGTTGGAGAGAACGGTCGTTCAGATATGGTCCATGCTGGGGATCGGCGAACCACGGCGGCATCTTGCGCGCGACCACCGCGGCTTTCATCGCTTTAGCCCAGGGGCGGACGTTTTGATACGTCAGGAAGGACATGGGCGCGACTTGCCCGGGGCGGTGGCAGGTCTGGCAATTGCGCTGCAGGATCGGCTCGACATCTTTGTGAAACGTGACGGGCGCGTCGGCAGCAAGCGTCACGGTCGCGGCCAGCAAGAGAGTCAAGCCGATACTGAATGAGCGGACACGCATGCTACCGCCTCCCGGTCCGGGCGCTTTCCAGACGTTTGATTTTCCTACCAAAACCTGCCGGGCGCAAGCGGCTGCGGGCTATTTTTCTCCGCCTGACGCAACTTTGGCGCGGTCGGGATGGAGCGTTACTTTCTGGACTCGCCAGTTATTCATGTCGGCGATGAAGAGGGTGTTCTCGGAGGGGCACGCCATGCCGTGGATCCAACTGAACTGGCCCACGTCGTGCCCGGATGCGCCGAACATTCCGAGAATTTTGCCGTCGAGCGTCAGTTTGTAGACACGGCCGGGTTCGTTGTCGGAAGTGTAGAGATACTGCGTGGGGCCTTGCGTGATGCAGATGGTCCAGGGAGCGGTTTCGTCGGGGGGATTCGCCGGCATGTTGCCTAGCACCGGATGGCGCTTCTTGTTGTAGGGTACTTTCAGCAAAATGAAGCGCTGGAAGTTTCCGTCGCGATCGAAGACTTGGATGCGGCGGTTGCCGCGGTCCGCGACGTAGACGTTGTTCTGGCGGTCGATGCCAATGTTATGCGGGGTGTTGAACATGCCGGGGTTCTCGTTGGCATGCACCCCGCCCAGGCCGCGTTCGCCCCAGGACTTGATCCAGTTGCCGTGCTTGTCGAATTTGGCGACGCGCGAGTTGATGTAGCCGTCGCTGATATAGATGTTGTCGTCGGAATCGAAAGCGACGTCGGTGGGAGCGCGGAAGTTGCCATCGATGTGCGGAAGAGCAGGAAAGACTGAAGTCGCTGCGCCGCCGCGGCCTAGGCCGTTGCCCTTATAGTAATCGGGTTCGTCGGGGCCTTCGGGGCGGCGGCCGAGATTCAGCGTGACCATGCCCGCCGGGTTGAAGCGCATGGCGGCGTGCGTGCCTTTGTCGACCACCCAGAGGTTGTCGTATTTATCGAAGCGGACACCGTGCGCGTACCCCAATCCGTAAACGCCTTTGCCGAGTTCGCGGATGAGTTTGCCAGTGGAGTCGAATTCCAGAAGCTGCGTGGTGGCGTTGCCGTAGAGCGGGCCGGAGGTGGCGCTGCCGGGGTGATTGAGCACCACGATCGTGCCTTTGGAATTGACGGCGACCCCTAGGACTTCGCCCAGATTCAACTGGTAGTTGAGCTTGAGAAAGTTGGGGTCGGGATCGAAAGGAATTGTGGGCACCGCGGTTTGGGCGACCGCGGGCAGTGCCAATAGCAGGAGTGTTGCGTAACGCATTTGGGAAATCCTTTCTGGCTTATTTGGGAGCGCCGGCTGTCATATCGTTGCGAATCACTTTTCCACCCTTCATCACGAACTTGACTCGCTGGAGTTCGGTGATGTCGGCGAGAGGGTCGCCTGAGACCGCGACCAGATCCGCGTACTTTCCTTTTTCGACGGAGCCGATTTGATCTTGCCATCCCAGGGCTTCGGCGTTGACGATGGTTCCGGATTGAATGGCGTGCGCGGGAGTCATGCCGGCTAGTTTCACTAGTGCTTCGAATTCGAGGGCCTGGGTGCCGTGGGCGAAGGTGGAGCCGTCGGCTCCGCTGCCCACCATAACCTTAATGCCTTTGGTGGCGGCTGCCATGGTGGCGGCCTTCGTGAAAATTGGGATGATGCGGTATTTGCCGGCCGTGTTCTTTTTGTCGTTGTCGTCCATGTAGGGCTCGGTGTAGCGGACGATGGTGGGGTCGTAGAAGAGGCCCTTGACGACCATCATATTCACTTGCTCCTGATCGAGACCGAAGCCGTGCTCGATGGTGTCGCAGCCGGCGATAATGGCGTTCTTCTGGCCTTCACCGCCGTAGACATGGCAGCCGTTCTTCTTGCCGAGGCGATGCGTTTCTTCGACCAGGGCTTGCACAACCGGTAAGGGGTAGGTGACCTCGTAGAGATCTTTGCCGGCGGCGTTGAAGGAGTAGGCGCCGGCGGGATACAGCTTGATCCAATCAGCGCCGTGGGCGATTTCTTCACGCACGGCGGCCCGCGCTTCTTCTACCGTGTGAACGGCGATGGGGTTTAGCGGGTTCACGGGAACGGCGGCGTCCACGGGGGCTGCGCTCCACACGATGCCGCGCGTCGATACCTGGTAGCGGGGGCCGTCGAGGCGTCCTTGATTGATCGCGTCGCGAACGGCGACGTCGCCGTAGCCGTTGCCGTGCGAGGTCATGTCGCGCGCCGCGGTGAAGCCCGCGCGCAGGTCGTTTTGCACGTTCTGGACGGCGATCAGCATGTAGTCTTCGGTGGTCCCGTTGGGTTTACGCTGATTGAACATGTGGGTATGGGCGTCGATCAGGCCGGGTAGCACGGTGGCTTGGCTGAAGTCGATCACTTCGCTGCCGGCGGGGATTTTGACTTGGGATGCGGGACCGACCTCGGCGATGCGGTCGCCGGTGATGAGCACTACCTGTTTCGTCAGCATCTGGCCGGTCTTGCTGTCGAACAAGCGGCCGGCGCGCACGGCGATCGAGCGGGGCGCGGGAGCGCATTTATAGATGCCGCCGTCGGAACCGACGCAGGGCGTGGGGCCCGCACCGCGCCACGGTGCTGGAGGCGGTTGGGGCTGCGCCCACAGCGCGGCTGCACCTAACAAGATTCCGAAAACCAATTTCATCGCTTGACCTCCTCTAGTGCCCGCACGAAGGCGGCGGCTTTGTGACTGCTCTCTATAAACTCGGTATGGGGATCGGAGTCAGCCGTGATGCCGCACCCGGCATAGTATCGCACTTGGCCGTCGGACGTGAACGCCGTGCGGATGGCGACTGACAACTCCATGTTTCCGTCCATCGAAATCCAACCGATTGCGCCCATGCAGGGGCCGCGCAGTTGGCCTTCTTCGCGCATGGCGGCGCGGATGGCTTCGATCTTGGGGGCGCCGGTGATGGAGGCGGCGGGGAAGGCGGCGCGCAGTAAATCGACCAGTCCTTCGCGAAGACGGCCTTTTACGGTCGAATACAAATGATGGACGGTGGGGAGGGTCATCAGCGCGGCGTGTTGGACGACTTCAACCGATCCGGTTTCGCAGACTCGGCCGAGATCGTTGCGCACTACGTCGACGATCATGGCGAGCTCCGCGCGATCTTTTTCGCTGGTGAGGAGGTCGGCTGAGAGGGCTTGGTCTTCGGCGGCGTCGTGAGCGCGCGGGCGGGTGCCTTTGATGGGTGACGATTCCACTGTTCCTGCGTCGACCTTCAGGAACAGTTCGGGGCTTATGGAGAGAATGGCGCGCTGGTCGTCGATTTGGATGTAGGACTCGTATTGCGCGGGACTGATGGCGCGCATTCGCTGGTATAAGTCCCACGCCATGGCGGGGTCCAGATCGGCTTCCAGGCGGCGGCAGAGATTGGTTTGAAAGATATCGCCGGCGCGGATGGTGGCGACGATTCGCTCGACAGATGCCTCGAACGATGCGCGGTCGGGGCGGCTGCGGAGCGCCGGTGGAGTTCGCCAAGCGGTAGTTGCTGTGTGGCGCCATTGCTTGTTCTCAAGCGTCAATGCGGAATCGTATAGGGCGAAGTAGAACTGCGGGAAAGTGAAGTCCGGCGGGGGGACGGGGCCGAGGTCTTCGATTTCGGTGGCCAGGTCGTAAGAGAGGAAGCCGGCAAGAATGGCCTCTGAGGGGCCACGCCAGGCTTCGAGCATGGCTTCTAGCACATCGAAGGCGAGGGCGGAAACTTCGATGTTGCTTACGGGGCCGGTGATTACGGCAGATCCGTTGGAGTAGGTTATGGTCGCTAAGGGATTGTGCAACAGCAGGGGCTTTGTGCCAGTCACCGATGTGAAACCAGGCGCGAGGTGCAATGGTTCCTGCACTTGATCGAAGCTCGCCGTACCGCGGAAGCTCGGCGCGGGGAGCACCGAATGCAGTTTTGCGACCAGTGCGCGCAAACGCTCGGGAGGGGTGCGATCAGACCACATGCAGAAAGTTTTCGAAGATGCGGGCGCCGTGTTCAGTGAGGAAGGATTCGGGATGGAACAGCACGCCCTCGACGGCGCGATCCGGCAGGCGGACGCCCATGATGTGGCCGTCTTCACTCCAGGCGGAGATTTCGAGTTCGGCGGAGACGCTGGCGGGGTCCACTATTAAAGAGTGATAGCGGCCGCCTGAAAAAGGATTCGGCAAGCCGTGCAGGAGACCCTTGTCATCGTGACGGATTGGCGAAGCTTTGCCGTGAACGGGGTGGCCGGACGGGCGGACGTCGGCACCCGACATCTTTGCGATGAGTTGCATGCCCAGACAGACTCCCAGGATGGGGACGCGGCCGGAGAACGATTTCATGACCTGGGGGCAGATGCCAGTTTGATCCGGCCCAAAAGGCCCGGGGGAGATCACGATGCGGTCGGGCGCGTGCGCATCCACTTCAGCCAAGGTGATGCGGTCGGAGCGGTGGACCACACAAATACCGCCAGCGGTTTCCAAGGCCTGCACCAGATTCCAGGTAAAGGAATCGTAATTGTCGAGAACCAGGACCTTCAATGCGAAGCTGTGCGCCAACCTTTAGCGTACTCTTCGCGGGCGACTTTAGAGTAAGGCACGGGGCTGACGATGGCGCGGATCTCGGCCTGCTTGTGGCGCTCCACCGTGGTTTTCTTCGAACCGCCGTCCTCTTCGCCCCAGTAGAGCGTGACTTCGTTACCAATGGCGACGTCGGGATCGACTACGCCTAGCGACAGCATCGAGCTTTCGTTATAGCTATAGCCGCTGAACATCGAGATGCCGACCGTCTTGCCGCCGTTCGTTACCTTGTCGTAGGAAGCGGACGAGTAGTTCGACAAGGGCAGGTCGATGTATTTGTACTTGGGGCCGGCGTCGAGCTGCGAACGGAATACTTTGCCGACGTCATCGGCGTTCCAGGCGAACGTCACTTTCCGGCGCTGCGGCCTGTCGGCGATTTTTTCGAGGGCTTCGCGGCCTATGAAGTCATGGTCGAATTTTACGAAGGGGCCATAGCCTAGTTCGTAAGGTGTCAGATAGTAGTCTTCGATGTTATTCGAATAGAGACTGCCGCCTAGCGAGCCGGTGCCTTCGTAGCCGGTTGCGGGCAGCCACTGCCGGTAAGCTTTCATTTTTTCGCCGGTGTAGACGGCGGGCAGCGGCGACGGAATCCAGCCGGATTCCAGAGTGTTGGTGGCGTAGGCGCGGCTTCCAACCTGGTGCAGGCCGAAATCCTTGCCGGCTTCGACGATCGCGGCGCGGATTTCTTCACCCTCGGCGTAGGGGCCGAAGACTTCGAGTCCAGGAGCGCCGGCCATGCCATGACGCAGCGCACAGACCTTGCGTCCGGCGATGGTGATGTAATCCATGTTGAAAAACTTGATGTCGGGGATGGGGCCGCCGTTCAGCTTTTCGATCACCTGCTTGGCGTTCGGGCCTTGAATCTGGTAGCGGTAGCGCTTGCGGATCACGGGCTTGCCACCGGGGCGGGAGGGCGAGCGGTCGTCCTTCTCGGTGGTCACGTTGTAGCCGCCGGTTTCGGCATGGAATTGAATCCAGTTGGCGGTGGGCGCGCGCCCGACGAACACCAGTTTGTTCTCTTCCATGTGGAACAGAATGCCGTCGCCAATCACGTGGCCGCTGTAGCTGCAGGGCACGAATTGTTTGGCGCGGTTGACGGGGAACTTGGCGAAGCTGTTGATCGCCAGATGCGACAGTAATTTGAGGGCATCTGGGCCCTCGATGTTTACATCCACCATGTGGTGGGACTGGTCGAACAGCACGCAGGTATCGCGCCATGCGCGTTGTTCGTCACGCCAGTTGGTGTATTCGCCGGGCACTACCGGATAGACGTAGGCTCCGATTTGCGAGTTACGGAGCAGGTTCACGGGATTCCCGACGGTCTGTAATAACGCTTCTAGATTTTGTGCGCTCATAACCACAGATGAGAATAACACGCCTGGGTCACGGTCGCTGTCTTGGGCGTCAGGGTAAAATGGAACGGTCGTAAATTAAGGATACTCATGCGCCTCTATCGTGCTGTGTTGCTTCTTGCCGTGGTTAGCGGGGTGCCGGCTTTGGCACAACCCGCGCCGGCTCCATTCGTCCCAGTGACTGACAAAATTTTACAGAACCCCGATCCGGCCGATTGGCTGATGTGGCGGCGCACGCTGAACAGTTGGGGCTTCAGTCCGCTCACCCAGATCAATCGCGCCAACGTCGGCAAGCTGAAGATGATCTGGACCCGCGGCATGGGTCCTGGAATTCAGGAAGCGACGCCGCTGATCTACAAGGGCGTGATGTACCTGCCGAATCCCAGCGACTACGTGCAGGCGATCCAGGCGGCCACCGGCGATCTGATTTGGGAGTATAAACGCAAACTGCCTGAGGATCTCAATAAGTTTCTGATCGTCCCCAGCATCAACCGCAACCTGGCCATTTACGGCAACATGATCATCGACACCAGCGCCGACGATTTCGTCTACGCGCTGGACGCGCAAACGGGCAAGATGGTGTGGGAAAACCGAATCGTCGATTA
>Ga0207707_10006105_pt1 | contig 10534 bp, 11 predicted proteins | sample KBSC83BmetaG_FD_184336 | JGI IMG/M metagenome (GOLD analysis project Ga0207707, IMG submission 184336) | Corn rhizosphere microbial communities from Kellogg Biological Station, Michigan, USA - KBS C8-3B metaG (SPAdes) (version 2) | ecosystem: Host-associated > Plants > Roots > Rhizosphere ... | reverse complement strand
ACGAGAAGTACGCCGAGCACATGCAGCGGCACCGGCTGAAGCGCGAGATCATCGCCACCGCGGTGACCAACTCGACGATCAACCGCATGGGCGCCACCTTCATGATGCGCATGCAGGAAGACACCGGCAAAGGCCCCGAGGCGATCGCCAAGGCGTATACGGCGGCCCGCGAGATTCTCGACGCGCGCCAGTTGTGGGCGCAGATCGAGGCGCTGGACAGCAAGGTGGCCGAAGACACCCAGCTCGACGCGATCAAGCAGATCTGGTCGCTGCTGCGGCACATGACCCGCTGGCTGCTGAACCGTCCCGGTGGCTCGCTCGACATCGCCGCGAACGTCGCGCGCTACCAGGAGGGCGTCTCCGCTTTGCGCCAGGTGCTGCCCGAGGTGCTGACGCCGACCGGCCAGGGCGATTTCTCCTGCACCCAGGAGAAATGGGAAGGCCTCGGCATGCCGGCCGAACTGGGTCAGCGACTGGCCCGCATGCCGGATCTGCGCGCCGCGCTGGACATGGTCGAGGTGGTGCAGCAGAGCGGCCAGCCGATGGAGCAGGTCGCCCGGGTGTTCTTCGAGCTGGGCGAAGCGCTGGATCTGGAATGGCTGCGCGGCCAGATCGAGGCCTTGCCGGTCGAAGGCCACTGGCATGCGCAGGCGCGCGGTTCGCTGCTGGACGAGCTCAACCACCAGCATCGCGCGCTGGCTCTGCAGGTGCTGGCACTGGCCGGCAAGCGCACCGATGTCTCGCCGGTGCAGGCGTGGCTGCAGCGCGACGACGCCACCTTGCAGCACACCCGCAGCATGCTGGCCGAGATCCTCACCCAGAACGCGGATTACCCGATCGCCTCGGTGGCCGTGCGCCGCCTGGCGCAGTTGGCACAAGTGCCGGTGGCTTAGGAGCCGGGAATCGGGATTCGGGATTGGGGATTCGGAAAGGCGGCCGCGCACGAACTTGATTGGCGCGGCTATTGCCCTGATGATCGAAAGAGCCGGGTGCCGGTTCTGCCGAATCCCGAATCCCGAATCTCGAATCCCGGTACCCCCATGCACTTTGCCTTCGTCGCCAGTGACATCAGCGTTGCCCAGCAGGCGCGGCGCAAGCTGGCGGAACGCTACGGCGACGTGCCGCCCGAGCAGGCCGAACTGATCGTGGCGCTGGGCGGCGACGGCTTCATGTTGCGCACATTGCATGCGTACCGTGAACTGGAAGTGCCGGTGTACGGCATGAAACTGGGCCGGGTCGGTTTCCTGATGAACAAGCACAAGCTCGACGGCCTGCCCGAGCGGATCGCGCGCGCGCATACCGCCGCGCTGTTTCCACTGCAGATGCAGGTCGTCGATGCGGCAGGCAACGAGCACACCGCCCTGGCGTTCAACGAGGTATCGCTGCTGCGCCAGAGTAACCAGGCCGCGCACCTGGAAGTGCAGCTCAACGACACGGTGAAACTGCCGAACCTGATCTGCGATGGCATCATGGTCGCCACTCCCGCCGGTTCCACCGCCTACAACCTGTCCGCGCACGGCCCGATCCTGCCGCTGGATGCGAACGTGCTGGCGCTCACCCCGATCAGCCCGTTCCGCCCGCGCCGCTGGCGCGGCGCGATCCTGCCGCATCGCACCGGCGTGATCCTGCGCGTGCTCGATCCGGCCAAGCGCCCGGTCAGCGCCACCGCCGATTTCCACGAAGTGCGCGACGTGCGCAGCGTGATGATTCGCCAGTCCGGCGACCAGGGCGTGCGGTTGCTGTTCGACCCCGAGCACAATCTAGAACAGCGGATACTGGACGAACAATTCGCGGCGGAGTGAGGATCTGCCCGAGGCACGCGTCGATCCGGGTTCCACCTTGTTCGCCACGGCGCGCGACAACCGCACTTGCTGTTGCACCACGAGCCGAGGTGGCATGCTTTTTTCGATATTGACCATTCTTTTTCTGGCCACCTTCATCCGTTCGGCCTTCGGGTTCGGCGAGGCGCTGGTGGCAGTTCCGCTACTGGCTTTCGTGATGCCGATCGAGGCGGCTGCACCGCTGGCGGTAATGGTTTCGATCACCGTGTCGATCGTGGCCATCGCGCAGGATTGGCGGCATATCCACTTCCGCAGCGCGGGGTGGTTGTTGCTCGCGACGGTGGCAGGCATGCCATTGGGGTTGCTTGCGCTGAACGTGGTCGACGGGCGCATCATCAAGGCGATTCTCGCCGTGGTCATCATCGCTTTTTCGACATTTTCGTTGCTTGACCGTGCGCCGGCCGCGCTTCACGACGACAGGAAAGCGTGGATTTTCGGATTCGGTGCCGGTGTGCTGGGCGGCGCCTACGGCATGAACGGTCCGCCGCTGGTCATGTATGGGGCGCTTCGCGGCTGGTCGCCACAGCGTTTCAGGGCGACCCTGCAGGGCTATTTCCTGCCGGCCAGCCTGATGGTGCTCGGTGGCTATGGGATGACCGGGCTGTGGACCGCCAGCGTGAACCATCATTACCTGCTGGCGCTGCCGGTGGTCGTGCTGGCGATACTGCTGGGGCGAGCAGCCAACCAGCGAATGAACGCTCGCGTGTTCACGCTCTGCGTCCACCTCGGCCTTGTCGTGGTCGGCAGCCTGTTGTTGCTCCAGGCCACCGTCGGTTCGAAAGGAGGATAAGCTGCAGGAAGTGACATGTTTGCCGTCCACGCTATTTTGTTGCTCCGGTGGATTCTCCGTGCCGGGTTTCTTTCATCCATCGTCCGCGCCCAATGACTTCATCACTTCCGGTAGCCCATGATTCCGCCGCGGCGGGCGACAACCGCCTCGTTGTCGCGATATCCTCTCGCGCGCTGTTCGACCTTGGTGACAGCCACGCGCTGTTCGAGCGCGAGGGTCTCGACGCCTACCGCACATTCCAGATCGAACACGAGGACGAGATCCTGCAGCCCGGCGTGGCGTTTCCGCTGGTGCAGAAGCTGCTGGGCCTCAACAAGCTGGCCGGCGACGTGCCGCCGGTCGAGGTGATCCTGCTGTCGCGCAATTCCGGCGACACCGGCCTGCGCATCTTCAACGCGATCCAGCACTACGGCCTGGAAATCAGCCGCGCCGCCTTCACCAGCGGCGCACCCACATCCGACTACATCGCGCCGTTCAAGGCCGACCTGTTCCTCTCCGCCAACGCCGAGGACGTCGGCCGCGCGCTGGCTGCGGGCGTGGCCGCGGCGACGATCCTGCCCAGCACCGCGCCGCCGCGGGCCAGCGAACAACTGCGCATCGCCTTCGATGGCGACGCGGTGCTGTTCGGCGACGAGGGCGAGCGCGTGTCGCGCGAGGAGGGACTGGAGGCGTTCCACCGCAGCGAATCCGAACATGCCACCGAGCCGCTGTCGGTGGGCCCGTTCCGGGGCTTCCTCACCGCGTTGCACCACCTGCAGACCGCGTTCCCGGCGGAAGACTCGCCGATCCGCACCGCCCTGGTCACCGCCCGCTCCGCGCCGGCGCACAAGCGGGTGATCCTGACCCTGCGCAAGTGGGGCGTGCGCATCGACGAGGCGCTGTTCCTCGGCGGCCGCGACAAGGGCCCGTTCCTCGACGCCTTCGGTGCCGACATCTTCTTCGACGACTCGCCCGTCAACGTGGAATCCGCGCGCAAGCATGTGGCCACCGGGCACGTGCCGCATGGGGTAAGCAATCGCTGATTTGCGGTGCAGGCCAGACAGGTGACGCCTGTCACTGGCAGATCGAGCGGCGACGGCTTACCGTGGAGGCACCTTGTGGGGAGTGCCCGTCATGTCCGTTGAAGAATCAAGGCAAGCTGGCTGGAGCTCCGGCCGAATCGTGCCGGCCTTGGTGGTGATCGCCATCGGTGTGTTCTTCCTGCTCGGCAATCTCGATATCGATCTTCCGTTCTTCGACCTCGCCAACTGGTGGGCATGGCTGATCCTGGTTGCTGCTGCGGCCCCCTTGTTGCAGGCCGTGGAGCGCTATCGTCGTGTCGGTGGCATCGACGGCGACGTGCTGCATTCGCTGCTCACCTGCGCGGTCATCGTGCTGGTGGCGCTGATGTTCATCCTGGAGCTGTCGTGGACACGCTGGTGGCCGCTGTTCGTCATCTATGGCGGACTGTGCATGCTAGTGCGCAGCCCGCGCCGCGGCCGGGACGGCGACAGCCGGTAGGGCGCGATTCCGGCGCTTCGACTCCGCCCGCCGTGCGGGCTACGCTCAGCGTGAACGGCTGGGAGTTGGGCGGCACTGAGTAGAGGCCGTACTTCGCAGACTTTCAGTGCACGTAGTTGAGCGCCAGTGCCGGCGTGATCGTGGTGGTGGTATTGCGGCCGGTGATCAAGCGGGTGCCGAGCAGTAACCCGAGGTTGGCGCTCCAGCTGTATTCGATCGCGGGCGCGAAGCCGAACGCCTCGCTGATTCCTGAATTCCGGTGGATGGGCATGGTCGGCATGCCGTCGCCGTCGAGTGGCTCGTATCCGCGCACGCGAGTGCCGTGGCTGTGGCGGTAAGTGACATCGAGCGCCAGTACCCAGCGTTGGCTCAGGCTGTATTCCCAGGCTGCGTTGACGTAGAAGGAGCGGCCTGGCCTGGCGTGGCCGCGGAACCCCTCCGCCGTGCCGTACACGCTGACGTCCTGCACCGATGCGCGGCTGGAGAAGGATTGCGCCACGTTGAGACGCATGCGCAGGATGCGGCCGTTCGCCAGCCAGAAGTACGTCTGCGTGTTGAGCTGCAGCGTGGTCGTCGCGGCGCCGCCACCGAGGCCGTCGGCCGGCCGGTTGCCGAGCCGGTCGTACTTTCCGGTCGGCAAGGTCTCCTGCAGCATCACCGAGATCGTCGGCAGCGCGCTGCCTTCATGGAATTCGGTGAGCCGGTATTGCGCCTGCACGCTGACATCGCCCAAGCCGATGCCGCTGCTGCCCGGGGCGTTGTCCAACCTGTTGTAGCCCAGCACGGGAACCAGGCCGACCGTCAACCGGTCGGTGAGTCCGTAGAGCAGGTAGGTCAGCGAGCCGAAGCCGTCTGCGTGGGGCGAAGAGACGTCGTAGACGTAGGGTTCGACCAGGAAGTGGCCGCGCGGCAGGGTTGCAGCGGAGTTCGCCAGCATCGGCCCGGTCCACCACGCATCGTCCAGCGATTGACGCAGCACTGGCGACGGCGCCGTGGCTTGCGCCGCCATGACCGCATGGCCGCCCGCCGAGGCAGCCTGCGGGAAGGCGGCCGGCGGCAACAGCAGGCCACCCAGAAAACAGCACGGGAGCAGGCCCGGTGCGTGTCGAAGCGCGAACATGATTTCTGCCGGTTTCATCTTGCCTGGATAGTCCGTATCGGTCTGGGAAGCAGGCTGCCGTGGACACGGCAGTCATGCGGGCTGGATGGCGATGGACTATCCACCGGTCGCGGGCTGCCCGCTATCCGATTCTTGCCGTCGGCGGTCGTCATGGCGCGTGGAACCGCCGGCTGTCCGCGGGTGCCTGTTCGCGCTCGCGCATGCCGTAGTCGCGGTTGACGTTGGCCACGCGCAGCCGGTAGTCGCGGAAAATGCCGGCGCGGCCCCGGCCCTGGGCGAGGCGATGCGCTTCCGTCCGACGCCAGTTCGCCACCGCTTCCTCGTCGCGCCAGAACGACAGCGAGAGAATTTTTCCCGGGGTCGAGAGACTCTGAAAGCGCTCGATCGAGAGGAAACCGTCGATGCCGTCGAGCAGCGGGCGCAGATCGGCGGCGATGTCCAGGTAGTCCTGGCTGCGTCCATCGGCCGGCACGAGTTCGAAGATCACCGCGATCATGGCTGCATCTCCTGCGCTGCGTGGATGAAGGCGTGCACGCTCCGGTACAGGGAGTGACGGTTGCGCTCCAGGTGCATCACGTGGCTGCCGTGGTCGATGCGCATGCGCCACGTGAGCGGGCTGGCGCTGAACTTCGCCAGGAAGGCCGTGGCGCCGGCATCATCCGTCACCGTGTCGTAGTCGCCGTACACCACGAAGACCGGAACCGTGATGGCCGCCGGGTCGTACGGATAGTTGCCGCCGGATGCCACCGCGTCGATGTCCGCCGCGGGGCCGGCGGGAATGCGCAACTCGCCTGGCGGGTCGCCTGCCACGTGCGGCACCGACGCGTCGAATTCGCTGGCCCAGCGTCGCGCGACGGCCGGTTCCAGCAAGGTCAGTTCCGGCGGCAGGACATGCTTGAAGCGCAGCTGTTGATAGCGCGCCTCGGCACTGATCGTCCACCACGCGTCGTGCACGGGTTCGGCCGGCTCGCCCGGCTTCGGTACGACCGGGCCGAACAGGGTGAGCGAGGCCAGCGCGCCGGGATGTTTCGCGGCGAACGTGGCAGCCGGAATGGTGCCCCAGGAATGGGCGACCAGGTGGACGCGGCCCATCCCGCGCATCTTGCACAGGTAGCTGATGGCCACGGCGATTTCCCGCGCGGCTTCCGGCGCGCGGGTCACCGGCGCGGCGTCTGCAGCCGCGTGTGCCATGGCCGCGGGGCGGCTTGACGCGCCAAAGCCGACGAAGTCCAGGCCACAGGCGAGAAAGCCCTGCTGCGCCATGAAGTCCATCCAGGAATCACCGGGCACGAATTCGAAACCGAACGCCAGCATGGTTGGGAAACTGGCGCCGTGCACGAACAGCACAGCCTGACCGTTCGCCTGCGCCGGGGCCACGCAATGCAACGCGACCTGCTGGCCGTGATCGTGCGTAACGGGCAGGTGGATCGTAGTTGTGGAAAGGGCGGAGATCAGCCCGAGTGCCAGTAGTCCCGACATGCTTGCGGCCCATATGGGGTGGAGGAGCCGCCATCGTGGAACCCACGCGGCGCGGAATGTTTCGGTTCCTGGCGAAGCGTGCCGACTGCCGTACATGCCTCCATTCAGCGCAATCCCCGCCAACCTTCGAGGCCGGTGAACGCTGCCACCGCCACCAGCAGGGCGCCCACGCAGCGCGTCGCCAGCATGCCGGCGGCGGGCTGGCCCTGCAGCCACTGCCGCGCGCGATCGGCCATCAGGGCCACACCGCCGTAAACGCACAGCTGGTTGAGCGCGAGGATCATCCACATCACCAGCGCCTGCAGCCAGAGCAGGCCGTACTCCGGGCGCAGGAACTGCGGGAACACCGCCAGCATGAACAAATAGGCCTTGGGGTTGAGCAGGCTGGTCAGCAGGCCCTGGCGAAAGGTCGCGGCTTGCGAGCGCTGCCGGGCATCCGGGTGCAGGCCGAGCGAAGATTCGCTGCGCATCAGCGAAACGCCGATCCAGGCGATGTACAGCGCACCGGCCAGCAGCAGGGCGTTGAATGCGCCGGGAACCAGCCGGATCAGCACGCTGATGCCCAGCGCCGTCATCAACACATGGCAGATCCCACCGGCGACGATGCCGGCCACAGCGGCGAAGCCGCGGCGGCGCCCACCCGCCAGCGCGCTGCCCAGCACGAAGGCCATGTCCAGGCCCGGCAGCACCACGATGCCGAAGACCAGCGCGAAGAACAGCCACAGTTGTTCGACGTGGCTCATGGCGATGCCCCGGTGGCGGCATCGGGCAGCCAGCGCAGGCGCGAGCGTGGGGTCGGATCCATCACCACGCGTTCCGGCTCCCCGCGCAACAGGCCACCGACGGCCAGCGACTGTTCGGCGGCGGCCAGCCGCGGCGCCAGCTGCGCGTCCAGCGTGGCGTTGTCCCTGACCACGCCGAGCCAGACCAGGAACGGCCCGTCGGTGCGGACCGGCAGTTGCGGGAAGTTGTTCGGCACGTCCAGCGACACCAGCACGCCGGCCGGATGCACGCCGTCGATGCGGTAGCTGGCGAAGGCGGCTTCGGCCTGTTGCGCGAACGCCTCCTCGCGGCCCTTCGCCACCGCGAAGATCTGCGCGACCACGATGCCTTGCGCGCCGCGTTCCTCGGTCACCGGATCGACCGCCGGCAGCACGCTGAGGCCCCGGTCGGCATGCAGCGGGCGCAGCAGCATCACGTTGTCGCTGTCCGGCAGGATCGCGTTGACCTTGAGCCGATGCTCCTTCCACAGTGGCCCGTAGTAGAACGCCGCGTTGACGATCGGGCGCGCGTTGATGTCGTGGAAACCGCGCAACCAGGTGAAGCGGTTGGCGTGGCCGCGCTCGGTGAACTGGCCGAACACCATCGCGCCGAGCTGCTCGAAGGCTTCCGGGAAATACGCGTCGAAATACTTGACGAAATGCGCCAGCTCGCCGTCGCTGGTGACGTAGCGGCGGAACTCCACGACCTGGTAATCCTTGAGATGCTGCACGCTCGGCATGGGGGTGGTCTCGCTGGCGGGTTGGGCGGATGCGACCATGGCGGCGAGCGCGATGGCGAAACCGGCCGGCAGTCGCTTGAATGGCGTCATGGGTGATCCGGGCCTGTTGCGGGTGACGTGGGGCACGGTAAAGCCCATACAGGTCAAATTTCGCCCTGATTTTTCGCTACGATGGCGCTGTCATGGCGAAACCCACCACCCGGGTGCTGGCGGTGCTCGACCTGCTGCAGAGCCACGGCCGCATGAGCGGCCCGGAACTGGCGCGGCGGGTTGGCGTCGACGTGCGCACGCTGCGGCGCTACATCGTGATGCTGGAGGATCTCGGCATTCCGCTCACCGCCGAGCGCGGCCGCCACGGCGCCTACATGCTGGTCGCCGGTTTCAAGCTGCCACCGTTGATGTTCACCAATGACGAGGCGGTGGCGCTGTCGGTGGGCATGGTGGCGGCGCGCGGCCTGGGCCTGGCCGAGGCGGCGCCGGCGGTGGCCAGCGTGCAAGCGAAACTGGCCCGGGTGATGCCCGATGGCCTCAAGCGCCACGTGCGTGCGATCGCCGACACCGTCAAGGTGGATCTGCTGCCGGCTACACACGCGCCGGCCAGCAATGCCGCGCTGGTCGCGCTGACCACGGCGGCGCAGGCGCAGCAGCGCGTGCGCATGAGCTACGACTCGGCCCAGGGCAGCCATACCGAACGGGAGTTCGACCCCTACGGCCTGGCCTGGCGTGCCGGGGCGTGGTACGCGCTGGGCATGTGCCATCTGCGCCGTGGCTTGCGCTCGTTCCGGCTGGATCGGATGGGCAAGGTGATCCTGCTGGACGAGAGCTTCGAGCGCCCCGCGGATTTCGACGCGCTGGAGCAACTGGCGCTGGGCATCGCCGGCATGCCGCGCGGCCGCGCCATCGAGGTGCTGCTGCACACCGACCTGCCCATGGCGCGCTGCGCCTTTTCGCTCGGCTTCGGTCTGTTGGAGCCGGTTGAGGCCGGCGTGCTTCTGCGCAGCAGCGCCGATGACCTGGCCTGGTTCGCCCGCCAGCTTGCCGGCGTGCCGTTCGATTTCGAGATCCGCACGCCGGCGGCGCTGCGCACCGAACTGGCGCGCTGCGCGGCCCGCCTGCAGGCGCTGGCGATCAAACCATCCGGATGCGCTTCCACCAGCGCGTCACCCGTTCCTCGCGCACGAAGGTGAACAGGCCAGCGCCAAGGATGATCGCGATGCCCAGCGCCATCGGCCAGTCCAGCTTGTCGTGGAACAGCACGTAGCCCAGCAGCACGGCCCACAGCATCTGGCTGTACTGGGTCGGTGCGACGTGGTTGGCCGGTGCCCGGCGCGTGGCCAGCATCAGCAGCACCGCGCCGAGCGCAGCGAGCAGGCCGTAGCCAAGCAGCAGCAACCATTGATGCGCGTTGGGCCAGCGGAAATCGGCCAGCATCAGCACGCCGGTGAGCAGCATCGAGCCGATCACCCCGGCGCCGTACAGGGTGATGCGTTTTTCGTGCATCCCGGACAGCCGCAAGGCAATCATCGAGACCGCGCCGGCGAGCCCGCAGACGAGAGCGGCCAGATGCCCCGCGCCCAGCACGCGGAAGCCCGGCCGCAGCACCACCAGCACGCCGATGAAGCCGGCCACCACCGCCGACCAGCGGCGCCAGCCCACCTGCTCCTTCAGCACCAGCACCGACAGGATGGTGATGAAGATCGGCATCAGAAAGATCAGCGCGAACGCCTCGGCCATCGGTAGCGCGGTGAAGGCGATCACCGCCGCGGTGCTGCCCACCGCGCTGGCCACGGCGCGTAACAGCCACAGGCCCTGGCGCCGCGCCCGCACCACTTCCTGCCAGCGGTCCTCGCGATCCTTGATGAAGGGCAGCGCGGTGAGGCCCAGCGCCGCACCGAAGAACACCGCCTCGTAGGCCGGCAGCGAGCCCTCCAGCAGCTTCACGAAGGCGTCGCTGAGCGCGAACGCGGCAAAGGCCATGAAGCCGAGCAGTACACCTTTGAACATGGGATCCGGGCAGGGGACGAGGGAGCCAGCGCGAATTGTACGATGGGCTGCGCCGCCCCCGGCCCGGCCTATGGAATGGCGTGGTCCGCGCTACAATGTCGGCTTTAGGTGCCCGCATCGGAGCTTACATGGCTGTCCGTCTGAATCCGCTCGATCTGTACGATGTCCGCGCGCTGCTCAGCGACGAGGAGCGCATGGTACAGGACACCGTCGGTCGCTTCGTCGACGAGCGCGTGCTGCCGATCATCGGCGACTGCTTCGACCAGGCGCGCTTCCCGAAGGAACTGATCCCGGAGATC
>Ga0207707_10006100_pt1 | contig 10539 bp, 13 predicted proteins | sample KBSC83BmetaG_FD_184336 | JGI IMG/M metagenome (GOLD analysis project Ga0207707, IMG submission 184336) | Corn rhizosphere microbial communities from Kellogg Biological Station, Michigan, USA - KBS C8-3B metaG (SPAdes) (version 2) | ecosystem: Host-associated > Plants > Roots > Rhizosphere ... | reverse complement strand
GGATATGCTCTCGGGTCTGCGGCATCGGGCCGTCCGTTGCAGCCACGACTAGGATCGCCCCGTCCATCTGGGCTGCTCCGGTGATCATGTTCTTGACGTAGTCTGCGTGCCCTGGGCAGTCTACATGGGCATAGTGCCGATTCGCCGTTTCGTACTCGACGTGGGCAGTCGCGATCGTGATGCCTCTCGCTTTCTCTTCGGGGGCATTGTCGATCGAATCAAAGGCACGCACCTGGATCTTCGGATTGTGCTTGGCCAGAACCTTAGTTATGGCTGCCGTCAATGTCGTCTTGCCATGATCGACGTGCCCGATCGTCCCGATGTTCACATGCGGCTTTGACCGATCAAATTTCTCTTTGCTCATCTCTTTTTCAGTCCTCGAAAGTTTATTTCGCTTCTAGTCCTAAATACTTCTTTATATGCTTGACGAGGTTCTCGTCGACTTCTCTATGCCTTGGAATCGGCTGTTTCATGCCGTTCTTCGGGTTTATATAAACGTCGTGTCGCGAACCATGTCTCAGCAGATAGCACCCTTCGCCTTCGATCTGCCGAATGAGGTCTTTTCGCTTCACAGCCGTATCTCTTTGATTTCGTAGCTACTTGGAACTTCGTCCATAGCCATCAAGAGGTACGCGTCTTTCAAGTTTTCCTCGAGCTCCTCCAATGATTCGCCCTGCGTCATAATTTCAGGATGTTCGAGCAGTTTACCCAACCAGAAATGTTCCGATCGCCAATAAACCATCGTCATCTTTGTATTTATATCGCCCAACGTCATTTCGAAACCAAAAATCTGGAGCCCAAATCGGGATTTGAACCCGAGACCTCGTCCTTACCAAGGACGCGCTCTACCCCTGAGCTACTTGGGCAAAAGCTCTTGGAGCGGGAGACGAGACTCGAACTCGCGACATTCAGCTTGGAAGGCTGACGCTCTACCAACTGAGCTACTCCCGCTCATTTTGCAAAAGTGGTGCAAGGGGTAGGATTCGAACCTACGTACGGCTCTCGCCGGCCGGGTTTACAGCCCGGTGCCATTAACCACTCGACCACCCTTGCAACCGTATTTATTGTTGCCTCAATCAGCTTTTGGAGCTAATTAGCAAATTTCCAATAATAGCGAAGACCGTGCTTTGATGCAAGCCGATGCGGGCGGGTTACGCGTCTCGTTTTGCCTTTGAACGCGGGTGGAATTGATCGTAGGACCGTCTCAGATGGGCGTCGGTGATATGCGTGTAGATCTGTGTCGTTGAAATATCAGCGTGACCAAGCATTTGCTGGACCGAACGAATATCGGCGCGGTTTTGGATGAGGTGCGTCGCGAAAGAATGTCTCAGCGTGTGCGGCGAAACGCCCTCGAGGCCGCATTTTTCGGCGTATTCGCGTATGAATTTGTAAATGATCTGCCGGTTCAGGGGCCGGCCGAGCGGCGTTACAAAGAGGTTCGGGACGTCGATCTCGCTTTTGCGGCGACGCAGCACGAGATAGCTTTTCAGCCATTCGACGGCGCTTGAGCCAACCGGAACGCGGCGGGTTTTGCTGCCTTTGCCGGTCGTCGTGAGAATGCCGGAGTCAAGCTCGATGTCGCTCAGCCGCAGCCCGGCGGCTTCGGAAACGCGCAGGCCGCTCGCGTACATCAATTCAAGTATCGCGCGGTCGCGAAGGCCTGTTTCTGTCGATACATCAGGCTGTGCGAGCAGCATCTCGATCTCGGCCTGATTCAAAAACTTCGGCAGATAAAAGCCCTTTTGCGGCGAATCAAGATTGTCGGCGGGGTTTTTCTGCAGATGGCCGTCGATCAAAAGGAATTTGTAAAACCCGCGCATCGCGCTGATCATGCGGCGTTTAGAGTTTTCAGAAAGCTTTCCATGGCCAAGATCGATCAGCCACTCCCGAAGGTCCTGCCGGGTCAGCGTAAGGAGCTCAAAGCCATTTTTCTCGGCCCACGCTCGAAGGCGTGCCAGGTCGCGCCCGTACGACGCCAACGAGTTAGCGGCTAAGCCCTTTTCTACCTTGAGATACGAGAGGTATTCCTGAATGAGGTCGCGGTTCACTTGTAAGAGTTTAGCAAACTGCGCAAGGAACAAAGCGGCCTATTTTGCTTGTACTGAGGCATTGGCTCAAATGAAATTCACGTTCCCCGGACGCTCACCAGATTCACCAGCCGTATGACCAAATAGGCGGTTCGTATGACCGGCGAATTACGGAAAAATCGTGTTCAGACGATAGGCGACGAAATCGACGTGCTCACGTGTCCGATCTTGAGACCTGGCGCGCATTTCGTGTTGTTTCGTGTATTTTCGTGGTTACTTCCTTTGGATCGTAAAACCGGAACCACGAAACTACACTAACAAAACCAAGGAACGAGATCAGTTGAAAAAATAGTTGTTGACAAGTGTGATACATCTGTGCTATTGTCGCAACATTGTGCCGCTGATGCGACACGATAGAAACCTATGGCACTTGAAAGAAATTGGGAAAAGTTTAACGGCGGGCCGGCCCGCTCAGCGGCCGACGAGCTGCGCGTCTCGATCAACGAACGCGGCCGCATTTATATGAACGCCCGCCTGTACCAGGCCACGGGCCAGCCAAAGGCCGTCGCTATCTACTACAACCGCGACGACGACGCGATCGCGCTCGAGCCCGCCTATCCGCGGTTCATCCAAAATTTTCCGGTAGTAAAGCACATGTACGGCTGGATGGTCCACGCCTCGAGCTTCTGCCGGCATTTCCGGATCAACGTCCCCTCGACCCAACGCTTCATCCGGCCGGAAATAACACAAGAAGGCCAGCTCATCCTAAAGCTCCGCGAAACCGTAACCGTCGGCGGCGCGCGCAGACGAAAGAAAGAATGAAACCTTGGGTTAGGTTTTGCGGGCTTGCCGCCAAGATGAGCGGAAGGGCTTTCGCAAGCTAGATGGTTAGACCTGCGGCTTGCCGCCAAGATGAGCGGAAGGGCTTGCCCTTCCGACGAGCTTTCCCTAAAATCTGCCGAGGCTCCGCCTCCAGCTTATGATCATTTCATTTGACACGCCTTGTTATTACTTCACCTCGGTGACGCACAAGCGGCTTCCGATCTTCCAGACCGACAAAATGAAACAGATCCTCGTCAATGCCCTGAACGAAGCCCGGCGATCGTCAGGCATGCTGCTCTTTGCATACGCGATTATGCTCGATCATCTGCATCTGATCACGGATGGAAAGAGGAAACCTTCCGACTGTCTTAGATTCATCAACGGTGTTTCTGCAAAACACATTCTTGACCATCTCAAGCAGAACGAATTGACCGCGTCGCTTGATAAACTGAGACAAGCCAAAAAACGCGACGGCTCGCAGTACTCAGTCTGGGAACATCATTCGGACAAGTTTCTGCTAACCAGTGAATCGATGTTCATGCAAAAGGTCAATTACATTCACGACAATCCGGTCAAGGACGGTTTGGTAGAGCGGCCTGAGGATCATCTTTATTCCAGTGCCAGGATCTGGCGAGGCACGCCACTTGAGGACGAGCCTTTGGATATGGATATCCGAGAGATCAAGTGGAGAAAGCGGTGAAGGGAGGCAGAGCCTCCCACTCATTTTAAGGAGCCTATCGGAAGGGCAAGCCCTTCCGCTCATCATCGCGGCAAAGCCGCCCATCTAAATACAAACGGGAGGAGTCCTTCCGCTTATCATTGCCTCAAGCGGCTGAATCCTCTTCATGATGTTTCACGATTCACCGAGCTTGGTTTTGGAGTTGGATCCATCGAGCTAGTCATATTTCGACGGGGAATGACCCGTTAACGCGTAGTATAAATTTTTAAGCTCGCTCCTTTCTGGAGAACTGCCAGGCGCATCGCGGTAGATATCCCAAACCTTTCCGGGGTCGACGAGCGGCGAAAGAGTGCGAAGCGTAGAGACCTCTGACCGAATAGTTTCCGGGGAGGCACCGGCGAGTGCGTCGAGACTATTGTTTACCCGCACCTGGAAGACGTATGGCACGGTCAGTCCCCAAAGGACCCCAACCATCGCTGCCGGAATTAGTTTTGAAAGCTTAAAGCTCGTCTCTGCGGCTCGGAAGGCGCGGACGGCATTTCGAAAAAAGATCACTGATGTGAAAAGAGGTGTGAAGCCCGGAAGGCCGATGAGCGCGAATGACCCGAGCAAGCTGAATGGAAAAAACACAATGCCGAGGACGAGCGAGATAGCCGACGCAACCAAAAACAGACCGCCAAATATAGCGCTATAACCGCCGAGCCGTTGGCGCCAGAGAAGCCAGGCCATCATCAGCATTATAGAGATGAAAGTTACGGTATAGGCGAACGGCCGATAGGTTCCCAATATGGCAGCATCATTGGAGACATGGTTGGCGAAAATAAACGGATCGAGATAGATGCAGACAACGGGCAGGACGACGCCAAATGCCCAGTCCCATCGTTTCTGTCGTTCGGTCGGCACAGACTGAAACTGGCGCTCCCAAAAGCCGGTCGTTTCTCTGCCATCTTTTTCAGGCTCGTCGCATAAACCGAGTTTTATCATGTCGGACCCTTCCATTTTGGTTTTAATATCGAAGATGCTCTTTGGCTCTCTAAGCTCCTCAAGCTGCGAATCTGTGTCTTCGTCTGTTTGGACGTCAAACAGACTCTTTTGTTCCCGGTACTCGTTCTCGATCGCTTTTGGGTGCATGCTTCCACCTAGTACTGCTCAGCAGACTCGGAAAAAGCCGATGTTGTCATCCAAGCCGGACATCCATCGACCTGATGCAATACCGGGTCATCATCGTGAAGCAGGTGCCAGGCGCGTTTCCGCGACCAGTTGAAGGACCGAGGATCCGCAGTCTCACCAAGGGTACGATAGTGATTATGCAACTCAGTCTTAACTCTGCATTGGTCTTCGAGGTTCATTTCCGGAAGCGCTGAAAGAACTTCTGGTATAGAGTCACTGCTGAGGTTGGAGTTATAAAAAGCGTCGAACGGTCTGCCTTGTTTCATTAGTTCGATGTTCGTGCGGACGATGTATGCGTCGGGGTTGAGGACGTGTGTGGCGGCCAGAATGAAAAACGCCGACCAGAGCGCGCCCCAGGCGAAGTATTTGCGTTGGTTGCGGAGGACCGTCAGCGCAAACCATACGAAGACCACGCCGAGCCAGCTCATAAAGATCATCGGGTAGAGGCGGACGGTCGTCATGCCGTAACCGAGCGGGCCGGTCAGGATAACCAGTCGCTGGACGGCGGACGCCATGACGACAAAGAGCAACACGATCTGGATCGAGGCGAGACCGCGGAAGAGCTTTTGCGCGACGCGGTTCTCTTTTTGGATGAGCCAATGACCGATCAGCAGCACCGGCAGAACGAGCGCCGACACGGCTACCAATTCTCCAAATCCGCGACGGGCGTATTCGGCCAGCTTGAAGTCGGGCGTGTTTTGCACGAGGTCCATACCGCCGAAAAGATATGGGATCTGGACGATGACAAAGCTCAGGAAAAGGAGATTCAAGAGCCCGAGAACGACGCCGACCTCGACCGGGCCGAGCGTGAACGCCGAGGGCAGAAATGAGCTGTCGATGTTTGGCCAGGGGAAGGGTTTTGACTCCTTTTTTCCGTCGTTCGGCTTTGAAGCAGAAGACACACTCCCTAACGGCCGTGTTTCCGCCTGTGTGTTTGGCGGATCGGATTTATTTATGTGTTCGAGAATGGTGGCACCGCCGAGCGGAGAGGCTGAATCGTTGACCTCGGCACTTAGGTTCTCGACCCTGCTTTCGGATGATTCGGAAACACCCTCCCTACCGGTCGGGTTTCCCCCTGTTTGGCCGGCGCTCGTTTTCGCGTCGGGTGCCTCAGTTGTGTGCGGGTCGATCGTGAATTTTGGTTCGCCGGTGAGCATTATGCCGCGGAGGTAGCCGGCGGTGGCCCAGGCAAAGACCGAAAAGATGACGGCGTGCGAGACGAAAACTGAAATGTCGATATTAAATGTGCGTTCAACCAGGCCTTCGTAAGCGGCATCGGCGGCCATGAAGAGCGCTCCGAAAATTAGAATGAGCGGCGTGACGAGCAGCAGCCCGCGAACGATCGCGATCGCGTTTCTCGTGAACTTGCCGCGGTCCGATGATTTCCACTCGATGTCGATCCCGATAAGCGCGACGCCGGCAAACGCAGCGTTTAACGCCGACCAGAAAAAGCTGATGATGTAATGAAATATTCCGGCGACACGCGGCGGGAGCTTCATTCGCGGGACCAGAAGAACGGACATCGCGGCCACGATCGCAAATGAGTCGGCAACGTGAAGCTGGTCAGAATCGCGCCAGACAAACATCGCGGCGAAGAAAACTTGCGCAGCCAGAAGCGCCCATGTCTGGGGCGTTAGATATTCAGGTTTTCGCCGCCACAGAAGTGCGATAGTGCCCGCGACAAACGCGAGGTTGAACAAAAATACATTCAGCCCCCACGGCATCTGCCTGAGTAAAACATCGCCGAGAATGCCAATGCCCAGCGCGACCTGAAGTATCTGGATACCTGTTTTTGATCTGGTGTTCATACTCTTTTCGGAGTGAGGACACTCTTGTCCTCGTGAGCCTCGCTTCGAGGCGAAGAAGATGTCAGGCCGCTCAAAGCAGCGACCTTGAGGACAGGAATTTCCTCGCTCCGTACCTCGCTTCGAGGCGAAGAGTCTTGTTTGTACGCTGCCGAAACGACAGCGTTGAGGACAGGAGTGTCCTCGCTCCGTAAGGCGAAGAAATTTCGCTTGTGAAAAATGCTGTCTTCGTCGTTGATCAGGACGGCTTCGATCGCGTGGTCGATGCCGTAGCCCTCGCGGAGGTCGAGCCGCGGGTTTTGCACACCACCCGGCAGGTCGAAGACGATCTGTTTTTCAAACGTCTCGCCCGGCGTGATCTGCCGCTCAAACTCAGGCTGCGGCGCGAGTTGAGATTCGGCCTGCATGTCGCGAGCATACGTCTGTCCGCTCGCATTGACCACGTGGGCATCCACAGCGAGCAGACCGAGAGTTGCACGTTTTGCGTTGCTAAAGACCTTTACGCTGACTATATAAAACTCTCCATTCGCCGTTTTGTTCCCGAGAGTTTTGCTTCGAACGACATTTGTCACTGCCGTGTGCATGTGGCAGTCGAGATAAAAACCGCAATACTCTTTTGCTTCGCCGATCGGCAGAGTATTTTCCGTGCTCGTGAAGGAAGATCCGAGAAGCATGACGATATAAAAGATCAGCCAGATCGCTACTCCGCCCAAAACAAATTTCTTTAGCCAGGCACTGTCGTTGAGCCAGGCGATTCCGAACAGAACGGTGGCTATGATCAAACCGCCGATGGTCATTAACACCAACAAAACTCCCATGAAACCACCTCCGTTCGCGACTAATATGGAATGTTTATCAACCCGAGTTTCTGATCCTCGTAGTTTTTCTCGAGATCTTGGAATTGATCAAAGCTTTTGACCTCGTGAATCTGAACTTTGATTTGTCCCAAACGGTCCGGCTCATCTTTCGCGATGGCGCTCGACGCCGTATAAATATGTAGAATATTTGGACGTTCTCGCCGATAGTACGCTTCATTTGTGTAGAGCACGACGCATCTATTGCCTCCTAAAGGTTTTTCAATGTCTATATCTTCCGCACAAAACCGCACTACCTCGCTGTCACCGAGCAGTCCAACAGCTCTCGCGTTCATGTATATTTCGAATTCGCTTCTGGAAATGGAAGTTTTTGATAATTAATGTGCTCTAAATCAAAAAAAGGAGCGTCCAGAAAATGAATAACGAAGCCGCCAACCACAGAACCCGCAAGAAAAATCACAATCAGAAGCAATCCTTTTAGCACGCTTTACCCCTTCATCGCCTTGATCAGCGCTTCCATGTGGTTTAGGTAGCGCTCGAGGGCGCGCTTGCCCTCGCGCGTGATCGCGTATTCGGTCAGCGGCACGCGGCCGCGGAAAGATTTTTCGCACTTGAGGTAACCGGCCTCCTCGAGCTTGCGGGCGTGAACGCTGATGTTTCCGTCGGTCGTGTTTAGCAAACGCTTGAGGTCAGAGAATGAAAGCTTCTCGTTGGCCGCGAGCGCGCTGATGATGCCGAGCCGCATGCGTTCGTGGATGACTCGGTCGAGGTCACCTGAGACCTTTTCGGCGGCATGTTCGACGCGCAGGGTTTGATCGCGTGTCGTTCTGTTTGAAATTACAGCGTGCTTACGTTTCATATTGATTTCTGGCCAACGATGAGCCCTTACTTACGTGCGGGCTACTGACACGACTTGATGCCCTTACTGCGTGCGGGCTTCTGCCATGGGCAGGCTTCGGGCACATTCGCTATCCTCCGAGATGCACGAGCGTTCCCCAGACCATCAGAAATCCGAAGAGGATGACGACGACGGCCGCGACCCGCATCCAGTTGATCCGAACGGTCCTTAGCGCGAACTCGATGGCGAGACCTGTAAACAGCAGCATCGCGCCCATCACGGTGAAATCCATCGGGGTCCAATTGACCTCGTTTGTGTATCGCATCGCGATGTACGGGATGAGCAACAAGACAGGCACCGCTAACACAATCAATAAGAGTCGTTTGTTTTGCATAATGATCTCGATCGGAGCGAGGAAACTCTTGTCCTCATAAGCCTCGCTTCGAGGCGAACCCTCTTCTTTGCACGCTGTCGAGGCGACAGCGTCGAGGACAGGAGTGTCCTCACTCCGTCTATCCTCCATAGCGTTTTGCGATGATGGCGCCGAAAACGATGTGCAGCAGGCCAAAGCTTGCGCCCATCAGGTAATCGCCGTATCCGGCCGGCAGCGCGAAAGCGAGCGCTCCGAACGTCATGAAAAACCAGCCCATCACCGGCACGACACGAACCGAAAACGCACCGCCGGTCACGACAGACGCCCCGTACATAAGCATCCAGACGGGCGCCATGATCTCGTACTGTTCGTACCGCCATAAACCGAGCGTGATAACGACACCGCAAACGAGCGCCGGCGTGAAACCAAACGCGAATTTTTTTGCGGGCACGGATACGAGCGATTGGTCGGCGATCTTTGATTTTTGCCACATCGCCAAGAGGCCGATCGCAAACGCAAGACCGGCCTCGATCAGCCATGCCACGAGCCAGTCGCGCCTGTAAACCTGAACGTGCGCGAAATAGGCGGCGGCGACGGCCGTCACGCCCATCAGCATCCCGCCGTAACCGGGCACGGCGGTAAAGCTGGTCGAGCGCTCCATCGTCTCGCGGATGAATTGAAGATTTTTGATCGCGTGGTCGCCGAGGTGGATGGGCTCGTTTGTTTGCTCTTGCTCGGTCTTTACAGCGGAGATCTTCGCCATGGTGAGAAAACAATATACCAAGTATTCGGTGATGTCAAGTACTTTGTATTATAAAGTGCACGAGTTCAGCGGCGGGTATTTTTCGACAAAAGTGAGAAGTAAGAGGTGAAAAGCAAAAAAGGGTAGGGACAGCTTCCAGCTTCCAGTTTCCGGTTTTCAGTTATTTCCGTGAGGTCTGATACGTTTCGGCAAAATGGTTCGCGTTAGGTCTCGGGAGAGATATTATGGCGATAAACGCGAACATTTTGGGGGCGAGGCTTGCGGATAGGAGGCTGTTTTTGGCGGCGGCGATCTGCTTTCCGCTGCTGGTTTTGATCGGGTACTCGCGGACCTATTATTTCGGCGGATTTTTTAATGCGAAACCGCTCGCGAATGCACTTGTGCACGCTCACGCTTTTATTATGTCGACGTGGGTAGTTTACTTTGCGGCGCAGGTGATACTGATCAGGACAAGGAACGTAAAACTGCATATGACTATGGGGTTTGTCGGCATTGCGCTGGCCGCACTCGTTGTCATTGTCGGAATGGTTACCGCGTACGACGCGCATTTGGTACGAAAGACGGCGCCGTCGGGACTGGATCCTTTTGGTTTTTTCGCGGTGCCGGTGTTTGACATGCTTGCGTTTGTAATTCTTTTCGCAGGTGCGATCTTTTATCGAAAACGTCCGGCCGAGCACAAATCGCTGATGCTGCTGACGGCGTTCAATTTCCTGCCCGCGGCGATGTTCCGGATGACGTTCATTCCGCCTCAGTTCACGATTGTGTGGGCGTTAGGTGTGACCGATCTCCTAGCTTTTGCGTGCTTCGGCTGGTATACATTGCGGCATCGAAAATTCAACTGGGTTTTCGCGGGAGGGCTGTTGGTGTTAGTTGCTTCGCAGCTCATACGGTTCCCGGTAGGGTATTCACAAACGTGGATCGACCTGGTTGCAAAGATCGCGCCTTAGAACGCAAGAAAAGATCAAATACCAGCTGACAGCTATCAGCTGTGAGCTGTCAGCTGGTCATTTTCCCGTTTTCTTTGGATTGTTAACGACGTCGCCCAGATTTTCCTGCGGTGGGGCTTTCGGATCGGCGACCGAAAATGTCAGGCGCTTGCCCTGCATCTGAAAATTTCGGCCGGTCCATTTGTAAAGGCTGCGTGTGAAATACGTCGGGCAGCAGATCTGTTCGAAATCGTCGGTGATCTTGCTTGTCTCGATGCCGCCGAGAAGGAAACGGTCCTGGCCGTAAAGCTCGACGAGGAG
>Ga0207707_10006099_pt1 | contig 10541 bp, 12 predicted proteins | sample KBSC83BmetaG_FD_184336 | JGI IMG/M metagenome (GOLD analysis project Ga0207707, IMG submission 184336) | Corn rhizosphere microbial communities from Kellogg Biological Station, Michigan, USA - KBS C8-3B metaG (SPAdes) (version 2) | ecosystem: Host-associated > Plants > Roots > Rhizosphere ... | reverse complement strand
CCACTTGCGGAACCCGACCCGGTCCGCCGGTGAGATCCGCCCGTGGCCGGCCTCACCACTGTCATGGTCGACCCAGTCGAACGTGATCTGTTGCCGATGAATGTCCAGCGCTCCTACGATCGCCATGTCCGGACCTCCTCCAGCTCCTGCTACGAGAACCCGCCTTCAAGACGGATCTTTCTCTTTGTGCGGAGGGGGTCCGGCGGCATATGTCATCTCTAGCGGACTCTGACTTCTTGCCCGCTGAGCGCCGACGCAGGTGCCGGTTTCATGGGCCTTAGTCGCTCATCTGCGAACTCGAACGTGATGCGCGCGGAGCCCCGCGGGCAACACAGCGGGGTCCCGTGGGGGTAGAGCGCGAAATCGACGACGACCTTTCCCGGGGTGGTGCGCCGCCGGTCGAGGTTCATGGCGTACGCCTCGGTCGTGGGCTCCTATCCCATGAACTTGCGGTCGTGCCAGAAGAAGAGCATCTGGCCCTTTGCATCAGCGGTTGGCCACCGAACGCCGATGACCGCGGTGATGGCGTGGCCAGCACCATCGCCGACCGTGAGCGGTCCGTCGATCATCGAGAAGTGTGTGCTGGGGTAGCCAACCTCAACGACCTTCCTGAGTTGCCGCCGGATCTGGGTCCTGGACGGTGCGGGAAGGGCGGCGGTGGCCGAGGTGGTCGGCCGCACTTGCGGACTGCTCGGCAGGGTCGGGCCAGCGCTCGGCGCGGGGTTCGAGGTGCACGCGACAGCGAAGGGCAGCGTTACCGCCGCGGTCCTGAGTGCGTGGCGTGACCTTCACGCGCAGCCATGATGTCCGATTGAATGTGCCGTTCCGCGTGATTGGTGGCACCATCCCTGTCGTGAGCCAGGGTGGGCACCAGGAACATGTCGTTAGGCAGTGGGCCGCGGACGACCGCTTGACTCCGTGGGTGGTCTACGACCTCGAACGGATTGCCTGGGTGATCGAGCTTCGAGCCGGTGATCTGACTGACGAGGAAGAGCGGATGGTTCGCGCGTCGGCGACACGGATGCTCGCGGCGATTGACGAGAGAACGCGCGGCCGAGCCGAATAGGTGCCGTGGTCGAGTGCTCGGGAACTCCGACGACGACGCGCCACCGGCGTTAGGCGCGGTCCGCGCTACTTGGAAAGCGGTTGTGGGAGTGGATCGGCGAATCCCGCTTCACCACGCTCCAAAGCATGAGAGACCGAGTTCATCCAGTCGAACCATTGGGCTGGATCGGAGGACAGCCTCGGGCCGTCCAGCTCCATCCAGGACAAGAGGGAGAACATGGACTCAGGCTTTCGGCCGTCGCGTTCGTAGAACTGGCGGATGAAGTAGTAGGCAGCCAGGTAGCCCTGGTCAACGGTGAGCATGGGTTCGTCATCAGCGGGCTCGGTCACAGCGCAATACTGCCCACACTTGGCCGCTCGGTATGTGATGCCGATCCCGGTCACTCGATAACGCCGCCGAATCGACAGGTGATCCGGCGTCATCTGACCTCCTCGCCAGAGGCCGTGGTCCAACGTGATGGCCTGATGCATCGGTCAGACTGCCCGCATGATGTGCCAACTTGCGAGCACAGAGATTGCTCCGGAGCGCGACCTCATCCCATCAGGTGTCTTTCACGCCTACCAGGACGGCGTCGGCCGGACCGCTTGCGGGCTACGACTTGAGCTGGACGTTCGGTTGTTCCCAAACTTCCCCTGGGAACGACGCGACTCGACCTACGGCCAGGACTGCTCCGCGTGTTCCGCAGCCGTGGAGGCTTGAGAGCTGTGCTCATAGGTTGAGAGGTGCCTGATCACGGTGCAACGTTTACTCCCGCCATCTGCTCCATGCGACCACCCTCCCCAGCAGCGAGAGCAGGAAGGAGTTGCGTCCCCTGACGTGGTGTACGACGTCGAGCGTGGCGTCGTGAACTGAGACAGCCACCGCCTGATCCTCAAATGAGTTCTCGCCAAAGGACTCAACGGAGGAGGCACACGGTGGCCGCTGGTTCCACGATGGACCCTGCTGAATGGCTGGGCAAGCAACTTGAGCATGCGAGCCCTGACCTGTTGCGGGAGATGTTGTCGACGTTCGTCGCGCAGCTGATGGGTAGCGAGGTGGATGCGATCTGCGGCGCCGGTTACGGCGAGCGGTCGCCGGATCGGGTGAACTCCCGCAACGGTTACCGGCCGCGGGAGTGGGACACCCGGGCGGGGACGATCGAGCTGGCGGTGCCGAAGCTACGGTCCGGCAGCTACTTCCCGGACTGGCTGCTGGATCGGCGTCGCCGCGCCGAGCAGGCGTTGATCAGTGTGATCGCGACCAGCTACCTGCTCGGTGTCAGCACGCGGCGGGTCGACAAACTCGTGCAGACATTGGGGATCGAGGGGATCTCGAAGTCGCAGGTGTCGCGGATGGCGAAGATCCTCGACGCCGAAGTCGAAGCGTTCCGCACCCGCCCACTCGACGCCGGCCCGTACGTCTACCTGTGGCTGGACGCGCTGACCCAGAAGGTCCGCGAAGGCGGCCGGGTCGTCACCGTGGCGGTCGTCATCGCCACCGGCGTGAACGGTGACGGGCAACGCGAGATCCTCGGCGTCGATCTCGTCACCACGGAGGATGGCGCCGGCTGGCTGGCGTTCCTGCGCTCGCTGGTCGCCCGCGGCCTGTCCGGGGTCAAGCTCGTCGTCTCCGACGCGCACGAAGGGCTCGTCGACGCGATCGCCTCGGTGCTGGTCGGTGCCGGCTGGCAACGCTGCCGCACGCATTTCGCGAACAACCTGCGCGCCAAGACCCCCAAGCACGCCTGGCCGATGGTCGCCGGGATGCTGCGCAGCGTCTTCGAACAACCCGACAAGAACGCGGTGCACCGCCAGTTCCGCGAAGTCTGCGCCGCGCTCGACGGCAAGTTCCCCGATGCGCTCGCGCTGCTCGAAGCCGCCGAGACCGACGTCCTTGCCTTCTCTGCGTTCCCAGTCGAGCACTGGAAGCAGATCCGCTCCAACAACCCGCAAGAACGGCAGAACAAAGAGATCCGCCGCCGCACCGACGTCGTCGGCATCTTCCCCGACCGCGCCGCCGTCATCCGACTCGTCGGTGCCGTCCTGGCCGAACAACATGAGGAGTGGGCCTGCGCCCGCCGCTACATGAGCGTCGAGTCGTTGGCCAAAGCTCGCGTCGCCGTCATCAACGGCGGTGACCCCCTCGCAGAACCGGAGGTGCAACAACTGCAAGCCGCGCAATAACCTGATCCTGGATCACGTGGAGGAGCTCAGCTCATACACCACTTCCGGGGACGTGACCCACTTACCGTTAACTCGCCGCTCAAGTGGCCTATCTGGTTGGACATCGCCGAGCCGCACCCAACGCAAGTAGTGGCCGTGGCACCAGCCCCGTTCCGTAGCGATGTTGGTGCATCCTTCTACGGCGCACTCGCGCGGCGTTTGTCTGACGCCAATGGGCCGATCGGCATCGACGCGCCCCGTGCGCTTGAAGCGGCCGTAATGCGCGCCGCACATGCCTCGGGTGACCGCTAGACGATCGCAGCCGTCGACGCTGCATTGTTCTGGTTCCTTGTCGGACATCCCGCACCTCCGCGGTGATGTTCGTTGCGAGGTCCGACGAATTCGGGGCAAATCCGCGCATCGACGAGAATCTGTGGATGCAAGTCCGTTCGTATCGTGAATTGGGGAAAACCATCGCCTCGGCTGAGGGCCGGGTTCGACTTGTCGGTATCGATGGCTGTGGCGGCGCAGGGAAGACGACGTTCGCGACGAGGCTCAGCGACGTATTGCGCGATGTCTCTGCGCGCGCGGAGCGCGACACACCCGTCATTCACACTGACGACTTCGCTTCACATGACGAGCCGGTCGAATGGTGGCCGACGATGCTCCACGACGTCATCGAGCCCCTGCTTCGCAACGAGCCGGCGTCATACCGCCCCTACGACTGGGTCACGCGACAACGCACGGACACCGTCACCGTGCCACCCGCTCCGGTCATCCTCATCGAAGGCGTCGGAGCAACCCGCGCGGCCTGGCGCGACAAACTCGCCATGCGCATCTGGGTCGACTGCCCGCGCGACCTGAGACTGCAACGCGGCATCGCACGCGACGGCGAAGAGCTGCGCGAGTTCTGGACGTTCTGGATGGCCGCAGAAGATGAGTACGTCGCTGCCGAACGCCCCTACGCCTTCGCAGACCTCACCGTCGACGGCGCGACCGAACCACCAGCGCCAGGCGAATACGTCGAGCTAGCGCGCCTCAGCGCACCGCGGTGAGCCGGGTCGCGGACGTCTCGACGCGCACGATCCCGGCACTCTTGTCACCGCGCCGATAGGCGATCAGGCAGTCGTCGCACGAGCACCGTCCGGACATCGCCATCAGCAGCCGCAGCGACACCCGTGGGCGGTCGTCGACAACGGGCTCGGCAGCCACTGCAGGGACGAGGCGCAAGTGCGACATGCATCGAGCGTGCCCGATTTAGCCCTTTCGCGGCTATGGCACAGAAGCACCCATTTCCGCCGTTATTTCGGACTAGTCCGCCCCTCGCCAGCCCAGCACTCGGCTGAGCGCACGCCCGGCCGCGACGACCTCCGCCGCATGCAAGCGGCCAGGCTGCCGGGTCAGCCGATCGATCGGCCCCGACACCGACACCGCCGCCACAACTGCTCCCGACGCCTCGAACACGGGCGCCGACACCGAGGCCACGCCCGCCTCGCGTTCCGCGACACTCGACGCCCAGCCGCGGCGTCGTACGGTCGTCAGCACCGCGGGGGAGAAGCGCGCTCGATGCGCCAGCCCGTCGACCACGCCCGGGTCCTCCCACGCCAAGAGCACCTGCGCGGCCGACCCGGCGGTCATCGGCAGCTCCGCACCCACCGGCACCGTGTCGCGCAGACCCGACAGCCGCTCCGCCGCCGCGATGCAACGGCGCACGGATCCGTCCCGCCGATACAGCTGCGCACTCTCGTTCGTCGCCTCGCGGAGCCGATTCAGCACCGGCCCCGCTGCCTGTTCCAGTGGGTCGGACCGTCGATGACCCGCGAGCTCCGCGATCCGCGGCCCCAGCGTGAAGCGCCCCTGTGGGTCACGAACCACGAGCCGGTGATGCTCGAGGGCGACAGCGATCCGGTACGCCGTCGGCCGCGCCAGTCCGGTCCGTTCGACCAGGTCAGCCAGTGCCGCCGGCCCTCGCTCCAGCGATCCGAGCAGGGCAACCGCTTTGTCGAGGACGCCGACGCCGCTACCCTGTTCCATACACCGATACTGCCGTCTCACATGATGAAACGCAAGCAGGAGGCGCGATGAGCACGCCAAGAACCATGGCGGAGAAGATCTGGGACGCCCACGTCGTCGGCGCGCCCATCGATGGTCAGCCGGACCTGCTCTACATCGACCTTCATCTGCTGCACGAGGTCACCAGCCCGCAGGCGTTCGACGGCCTACGCGCCGCCGCCCGACCGGTACGACGCCCCGAGCTCACCATCGCGACCGAGGACCACAACGTCCCCACCACGCCAGGACCCATCGTCGACCCGGTCAGCCGCGCCCAAGTCGAAGCGTTGCGCAAGAACTGTGCCGAGTTCGGCATCCGCCTGCACCCCATGGGCGACGACTCGCAGGGCATCGTCCACGTCATCGGCCCGCAGCTCGGCCTGACGCAACCAGGTATGACGATCGTGTGCGGTGACAGCCACACCAGCACGCACGGCGCGTTCGGTGCCCTGGCTTTCGGCATCGGCACCAGCGAGGTCGAACACGTCCTCGCGACGCAAACGCTTCCCCAGCAGCGCCCGCGGACGATGGCGATCGAGATCGACGGCGAGTTGCCATCAGGAGTGACATCGAAGGACCTGATCCTCGGCGTCATCACCCACATCGGCACCGGCGGTGGTCAGGGTCACGTCGTCGAATACCGCGGCGACGCCATCCGCGCCATGTCGATGGAAGGGCGCATGACCGTCTGCAACATGTCGATCGAAGCAGGCGCACGCGCCGGTCTCGTCGCTCCCGACGACACGACCTTCGACTACTTGCGCGGCCGTCCACATGCGGCCACCGGCGACGACTGGGACGCTGCCGTCGCCTACTGGCGTTCGCTCACGACCGACGACGGTGCGACCTTCGACCGCACCGTCCACATCGACGCAGGTTCACTGTCGCCGTGGGTGACCTGGGGAACCAATCCCGGTCAAGGTGCGCCCCTGGCCGGCGCCGTCCCGAATCCCCACGACTTCGCCGATCAGGCCGAACGCTCTGCGGCTGAACGCGCGCTGACCTACATGGGTCTCACCGCTGGCACGCCGTTCCGCGACATCACCGTCGACACCGTCTTCATCGGGTCATGCACCAACGGCCGCATCGAAGACCTTCGCGCCGCAGCAGACGTGTTGCGCGGCCGGCGCGTCGCCGACGGCGTGCAGGCGCTCGTCGTTCCCGGCTCTGCTTCGGTGAAGACACAAGCCGAAGCCGAAGGACTCGATGCGACGTTCGTGGAAGCCGGCGCGGAGTGGCGCGCCGCCGGTTGCTCGATGTGCCTCGGGATGAATCCCGACAAGCTCATGCCGGGACAGCGCAGCGCGTCAACGTCGAACCGCAACTTCGAAGGTCGTCAAGGTCCCGGCGGACGCACCCATCTCGTGTCACCTGCTGTTGCTGCCGCAACGGCTGTCACCGGTCGCCTGACTGCGCCCGCGGACCTTTAGGAGGCTGCTGACATGGAGAGTTTCACCGTCCACGTCGGTACGGCGCTGCCGCTGCGCCGCAGCAACGTCGACACCGACCAGATCATCCCGGCCGAATACCTCAAACGCGTTACTCGCAGCGGGTTCGGTGACGGTCTGTTCGCCGCATGGCGTCGTGATCCCGACTTCGTCCTCAACGATTCCCGGTATGACGGCGCAACAGTCCTTGTCTCCGGACCAGATTTCGGCACCGGATCCTCACGGGAACACGCGGTTTGGGCCTTGCAGGACTACGGTTTTCGCGCCGTCATCGCGCCTCGTTTCGGCGACATCTTCCGCAACAACGCGACGAAAGGCGGCCTGCTGCCTGTCGTTCTCGACGAGTCGATCGTCGAGAGCCTGCAGTCGCTCGTGGAGTCCGCCCCGTCGACCGAGCTGACTGTTGATCTAGACCGCCGAGAGGTCCGCGCGGGCGAAATCACCGCGTCTTTCGACCTGGACGACTACACCCGCTGGCGGCTGATGAACGGACTCGACGACATCGGACTGACCCTCGGACGGGCCGATGAGATCACCGTCTTCGAGTCGAAACGGCCGGGCTGGCTGCCTGTCACGCTCTGATCCCAGAGAAAAATCGCTGCGCCATCAACAAAAAAGTGGCGCTAGATCGTTGTTTCCGGCGCACGGCACCATTAGGTTCCGCAGAGGGTCGAGGGCAGGCCTCGACAGCAACGGAGGGACAACGTGAACAGGGCCGAGCTCATCGACGCGATCCGTGATCGTCTCGGACTGGACAAGCGCAAGGCCGAGGACGCCGTCGACGCGGTCCTCGACACCATCCAGCGCGCGGTTGCACAGGGCGAGAAGGTTGCGCTCAGCGGCTTCGGCGTGTTCGAGAAGGTGGACCGCGCCGCCCGCACCGGGCGCAACCCGCGCACCGGCGAGACAGTCAAGGTGAAGAAGACATCGGTGCCGAAGTTCCGCCCCGGCACCCAGTTCAAGGGCGTCGTCAGCGGCGCAGTGAAACTCGGCAAGGTCGCCGATGCCGCAACAAAGGCAGCGGCGAAGAGCACCGCAACGACGGCGCGTAGCACCGCGCGTACCGCTGCTGCCGGCCCGGCCAAGGCCGCGTCTGCCGCACGAGGCGCCGCCAAGAAGGCCACCAAGGCTCCGGCCAAGCGCACCGCTGCAAAGACGACGACGGCCAAGAAGGCCGCCGTCAAGAAAACCACTGCCAAGAAGGCGCCGGCCAAGAAGACCGCACGGCGCTAGAGAAAGTCCCTGGAATGGCCGGCCCGCGTCGCGGGTCGGCCATTCGTCACTCTGCCGCCATTCAGAGGGGGTTCGGCAGCGTCGCGATCGTCAGAAACGTCACGGCACCGTCCGCGTCCAGCTCGAGCCGCACTCGCTGACCCAGCCGCAACAGGCGAAGCCCGGACGCATCAAATGCGCGTGCCGGGAAGGGGAGCAGCGACCCGTCGTCGAGCAGCACATCACCGGTGCGGGTGTGCTCGTCAAAGCTTCGTACCGTCGCTTGCACCGCCCCAGGCTAGGTCGGCGAGCAGACGCGTGGTTGCAGGGCCCAACCCCAGTGCGTTCGCTTCGCTCAGATCCGCGAGCGTGTCGACGTCGCGCCGCAGGGTCGTCCCCGCCACCCCGGTCAGGTCCGTCGCACCCGCCGTGAGGTGTCGCGACCGCGAATCCGTCCCGAAACTCGGGCGGAAACCGTCCCGGTCGGTCGCAGCGAACACCGTCGTCCCGGCACCGGCCGCGTCGGCCACCATCGCCGCCTTGTGATCGCCGGCAACGCGCAGGAGCGCGGTGAGTTCGTCCGAGTGAAGCGCCGGCAGGTCCGCGGCAAGGGCCGCGACAGCCATGTCGGCGGCAACCGCATCGACCGATGAGCCGTGCACCAGCGCCGGATTGAGCCCCGCATCCGGCACGTCGGGGACGACGATCGCTCCCGCTTCCCGCAGCACGTCAAGCGCACTCTGGTCGTCGCAGACGGCTACCACGACCTCGACCATCGGCGAGCCGGTCGCCGCCCGGATCGTGTCGGCGGCCATCGCCAGCGCGAGAGCCATCCGGACATCCGGGGCGAGGTCGATCCGGGTCTTCGCCACCGTCAGCCGTTTGACCGGGACGACGATCGCCCAACTCTCCGCCCGGGCCGTCATGTCTGGCATCCTCGCAAGTCAGCGGGTCGGCTCGACTCGCCGAGGGCGGAGGTCGGGTTCAGGTGCGACGGCAGCGGGTCGGTTTCTGGTACCGGCTGGTGATCGTCATCGTCAAGCCCCTGATGTTCGTGCTCACCAAGCGGGACTGGCGCGGGATGGAGAACGTCCCGAGCGAGGGCGGCATCATCGTCGCCGCCAACCACGTCAGTGAGTTGGATCCACTCGTCATCGGTCATTTCCTCGTCGATCTGGGCCGTGCACCGCGGTTCCTGGCGAAGTCGGAGCTGTTCCGCAAGCCCCCGATGAAGTGGATCGTCGAAGGTGCGAAGCAGATTCCGGTGAACCGTAGGGCGACGGATGCGTCCGCAGCGGTTGCGCCTGCCGTCGTGGCGCTCAATCAAGGGGAATGCGTGCTCATCTATCCGGAGGGAAGCGCGACACGTGACCCGAACCTGTGGCCGATGAAAGCGCGTACCGGCGTGGCCCGCGTCGCGCTGTTGTCAGGGGCGCCCGTCATCCCGATTGCGATGTGGGGCCCGGAGGCCGTGCTGCCCTACAAGGCTCGACGCCCGAAGCTGTTCCCGCGCCGGACGATGCAGGTGCTCGCCGGCCCGCCGGTCGACCTTACGTCGTATGCCGGTAAGCCGCTCACCGCAGACCTGCTGCACAAAGCCACCGACACGATCATGCGGCGCGTTGCCGATCACCTCGCTGAACTTCGCGGCGGAACGCCACCGGCCGAGTTCTACGACATGAAGAAGGCCGGCCCGGCGACTCCGCCCGTCAAGGAATCCGCATGACCAAGGCCGCTGTGTTCGGTGCCGGCTCGTGGGGAACGGCGTTTGCGCAAGTGCTCGTCGACTCCGGCACCGACACCACCGTGTGGGCGCGCCGGCCGGAAATCGCCGCGTCCATCAACGCCGCGCACCGCAATCCCGACTACCTGCCCGACATCGAGCTGCCGCCGACTCTGCGCGCAACTGCGGACCCCGAAGAAGCCTTTGCCGGCGCGGATGTCGTCGTCCTCGCCGTTCCGTCCGGAACATTGCGCGACAACCTCAAGAGCTGGGTCGACATCGTCCCGGATCGTGCTGTGCTCGTCAGCTTGATGAAAGGCGTCGAGCTCGGTACGTCCAAGCGGATGAGTGAGGTCATCATCGAGGTGACCGACGTCGCGCCCGAGCGCGTGGCCGTGATCAGCGGCCCCAACCTTGCCAAAGAGATCGCGCTGCGCCAGCCGGCCGCAAGTGTTGTCGCCTGCACCGATCTGGAGATGGCAGGCCGCCTCCAACGCGCATGCAACTCGGGCTATTTCCGTCCTTACACCAACCACGACGTGTTGGGGTGCGAGCTCGGCGGCGCCGTCAAGAACGTCATTGCACTGGCCGTCGGGATGTCGGTCGGTCTTGGTTTCGGCGACAACGCGCGCGCATCGTTGATCACGCGTGGCTTGGCGGAGACCTCCCGACTCGGCGAAGCCTTGGGTGCCGATCCGATGACTTTCGCCGGTCTTGCCGGGCTTGGTGACCTCGTCGCGACATGTATGTCGCCGCTGTCGCGTAATCGCACGTTCGGTGAAAACCTTGGTCGCGGCATGACCATGGACGAAGTGGCGGCGATCACCCGTCAGACGGCGGAAGGCGTGAAGTCGTGTGAGTCGATCCTCGATCTCGCGCGGATGAACGGCGTGAGGTTC
>Ga0207707_10006098_pt1 | contig 10544 bp, 8 predicted proteins | sample KBSC83BmetaG_FD_184336 | JGI IMG/M metagenome (GOLD analysis project Ga0207707, IMG submission 184336) | Corn rhizosphere microbial communities from Kellogg Biological Station, Michigan, USA - KBS C8-3B metaG (SPAdes) (version 2) | ecosystem: Host-associated > Plants > Roots > Rhizosphere ... | reverse complement strand
CCCCGGTCCGAAGATTCTCGGTCTCGACGCGCACTCCGATCTCCATCGACGTTCGGCCCACATAGTTGACGCTCGACTTCATGATGACGAGATCACCGACGTGAATCGGCTCGCGGAAATCCACCCGATCGACCGACACGGTCACGCACACCCGCCGCGCATGCCTGATAGCCGACACGGCCGCCGTCGTATCCATCATCGAGAGCACCACGCCGCCGAACACGTTTCCGAGGAGGTTTGCATGTTGCGGCATCATGAGTTGTCCGGTCTCGTACTGCGTCTCGCGAACCGACTTCGCACTATTGTCGTGCCTGGCACTCGATTGATCGGGCTTCGATTTCTGGGCGCTCGACTCGGCACCAGACTGCGGGTGCTTGGATCTCTCACCCTCCCGTGCTGCTCTGGTCGCTGATTTCTCGACTGATTTGGATCGGCTCACGTCTGGCGTCCCCTCGCTCGAGCTGGCGATTTCGGGTTTGACCTCTTCCTCGACACCTGCTGAATCCGCTCTCCGTACGCAGTCGCATCATTGAACGCCCGCGACAATGCGTGCCGTGTCTGGGCATCCACGCGTGGCTTGTCGAGCCAGAATATCTGGACGAAGCTCGAGGCGACGAGACCCAACCTCCACTCCCGTCCGCGACGATCCCGCATCGACAGCGCGTTGGCCTTGTGGACCGAGTCATAGTGCGAGATGACGTCGTAGCCGTCGTGTCTCCACCTCCGATTCACGAGTCCGCCCTCGCCCGCCGCTTCCTGAACGGTGGAGTCCCGGATCATTCTGTCCAGCTCAGCCGGCCTTCCATTCCGAAGGTCGATGACCGCGCGCGTGGTGTCGTCCTGGTCGTGGTCGTTGGTCCGCTCGATCGAGAGCCGGTGCTCCAGCGCCACATAAGGACCGAGGACATTCAGGATGTCCGTCTCCCCGACCGCGGTGATGTCGACATCGTCCTCCGGATCATCATCCGGACCGAGGAGCTGTGCCCTCGGATGCTGCCGGTGGTATTCCTCGGAGAGGTGGACGATCGCGGTATCGTCATAAATCACTGTCGAGTCGCCGCTGGCCAGCTCGCGACGAAACACCCGCTCGCCGCTCAATAGCGCCCGCGGAAATGAGCGATCGATCTCTCCGACGAAGATCTCGTAGTAGCGGCCACCCGTGCGCGCGAGAATCAGCGGTGAGCCGCGGATCTTGAGCCCGGAATTGTCGCTCCGCACCCAATACGTCTGATCGCCCGCCGACACCAGGAACTCGGCAGTGGGGGGAACAGGGGGTGGAAGGGCGCAGGCGCCGAGGAGGGCGAGGAGAACGAGTTTGGTGTTGCGCATCGTTGCCAAATATACCGGGTTTGTCCACGATTTTCGGACCAAATTGCCCTCTGAAGTAGTACTATTCGAAGGCGTTCAGTCGTCCTTGCGAAGCTGCTCTTCGCTGTGATTAGATTTGCTCCGTCCCCTGCCGACATCCATACAATAGAAGCATGCAATTTCAGAAGATCACGCTCACGCTAGCGTCTTTTGTGGCCGCGTCAGTGCTCGCCTGCACGGGCACGCACGAGGCTGGCACCACTAACACGACGCCTGATCCCAGGATAATTCCATCGTCTGTCCCGGGCGATCGCGCCGTGAGCTCGCCCAGCGAAGCGAACGTCAGTCGTAGTGCGGTCGCGAACACGAACGCACCCGTGACCCCGAGCGTTCCCAGATCTGCCGCCGACACCGACACAACGGTGCGTCCACGAATCGTCGTCGGGAATCATCCCACTCCGCCGGTTCTCGACTCTCTCATCAAGGGAACGCTTCCGGTGCGCGGGCTGTACGTCTTCCGCTTCGGTGCCAACCCGCGGCGCCTCAAGCATCTCATCGGGATCGCCGACTCGACGGAGATCAACGCGCTCATCATCGATGTAAAGGACGAATTCGGGCTCAACTTCGATTCGTCCGACCCGATGGTGAAAAAGAACGCGGGGACTCAGGTCAAGGCGCATAATCTCGGGGCGCTGGTCGACACGATTCGAGCCCACGGAATCCTTCCGGTCGCGCGCATCGTGGTCTTCAAGGATTCTGTTACGGCCAGAAACAATCCGAATCACACCATCCGGAAAGCGGACGGCACACCCTGGCACGACAAGAAGGGGCAGACCTGGGTGAATCCGTATGCGAATGCGATCTGGGAGTACAACTTTCGGGTGGCTGAGGAAGCGATCAAGATGGGGTTCGGGGAGATCCAGTTCGATTACATCCGATTCCCCGAGCCGTACAAGAGTCTGCCACCGCAGGTATTTCCGGAGCAGGCCGGCCGCAGCAAGCCGCAGGTGCTCGCCGAATTTCTGACTGCCGCGCGGGCTCGCTTCGCCAAGCTCGGCGTCAGAACGACCGCGGACATCTTCGGCCTCGTAACGACGGTTGGTGGCGCGCTCGAGGTCGGGCAGAAGTGGGAACCGATCGCGCAGTCGGTGGATGTCGTGCTGCCGATGGTGTACCCGTCGCACTATCCGCCGGGCTCATTCCAGCTGCCGCACCCCAATGCGGACCCCTATGATGTCGTCCATATAGCGATCTCCCGCGCCCGCGAGCGCGATGCGAAGTTGGGAATAACGGGCGAGCACGTGCGGCCGTGGCTGCAGGCATTCAGCATCGGGAACCCGAAGTACGGCCCGCACGAGCTCGAGGAGCAGAAGCGCGGGGTGTACGATTCCGGCTACGATGGGTGGGTGCTGTGGGAGCCAGGCTCGAGGTACGACAAGTTCTTGCCAGCGCTGGAGAAGACGTTCGTGTCGAGGAAGAAGAATCCTCCGGTGCCCCGACCGGCGAATAGGCTCGACTGAGAACTGAAACTACAAGGTCAAAAGAACGCGATCCGAGATCTGAGAAACTCAAGATCTCAGGAGTTAGTCACCGCTCTCTGACCGTATTTCACGCGTATCCGATTACAACCCACCGCCTGTACCGTAGCGCCACCCAGATATGTCGCAGGGAAGCTTCTAAACCCTGGTATCTGCGCTGCTGAGATCTCGGATCACGTTCAGTTGCAGTTTCAGTCCCTCAGCCTAATCCCGCGTAAAAAGAACCAAAAATTGTGGGGCGTCGGCTTCACCGACACCACTATATTAAGCCCCGATGAAAACCACGGTCTCTATCTCCGGAATGACGTGCGCGCACTGCGTCCGCGCCGTGTTCACATCTCTCGCGGGCGTCGAGGGGATCGACCGGGCTGACGTTTCCATCGGCCGCGCCGTCATCGAGCACGATGGTACCGTGACTCCTGAGCAAATCCGCAGCGCCATCGCGGTCGCGGGTTACGACGTCACGGATTTCAAGAACGACGGGCGCTCCCTCCCTCTCGCGCCATGAACCCTCCGACCCACAACGCACCCATGGAAGTGGAGGAGGACGAGCGGACACTGGGCGCTCTGCTCGCGCCGGACATCCTCGTCATGCTCGAGGAGAGTCCCGACGCAATTGGCGCCGAGACTGAGGAGCTCCACGCAAAGGACCTCGCGGACGTAGCGCAGACGTTGCCGCGGGAGATGGTGGCGCCGTTCCTGTCCGCCCTACCGGTAGAACGGGCAGCGGATGTACTCGAGTACCTGAACGAGGATCTCCGCAGCGAAGTCCTGGAGACGATGAGCGTCCGCCAGGCGGCCGAGCTCGTCACGGAGATGACTCCGGACGATCGCGCGGATACGCTCGAGCGCCTCGAGGAAGAAACAACCGAGGGAATTCTCTCCGAGATTCCGGCGGCCGAGCGCGCCGAGACGGAGAAGCTCCTCGCCTACGAGCCGGATACCGCTGGTGGACTGATGACGACGGAGTTCGTCTCAGTGTCCGAGGACACGCCGGTCGATGAGGCGCTTGCAGCCGTGCGCCGGATCGCGAGATCTGAGCGTCGCGAGGCGATGAATACGATTTATACCACGGATTCCGCGGGACGCGTGAAGGGTGTGATGTCGCTGCGCGAACTGCTCGCGGCGCCCGAAGGGGGCAAGGTATCGGACATCGCCTGGCAGGAGGTGCAGACCGTTCCTGTTTCGTCCGACCGTGAAGAGGTGGCGAAACTGGTCCGCGAGTACGATTTGGTCGCGGTCCCCGTCGTGGACGAGAACGGCGTGATCCAGGGCGTCGTGACTGTCGACGACGTCATCGACGCACTCGTCGAGGAGCACACGGAAGACGTGCAGCGCTTCGGCGGTATGGAAGCCCTCGACATGCCGTACACCCAGATCGGTTTTTTTTCGATGATCGGGAAGCGCGCGCCGTGGCTCGCCGCGCTTTTTCTGAGCGAGATGCTCACGACGACCGCGATGGGCCACTTCCAGGGCGAGCTCGAGAAAGCGGTTGTGCTGGCGTTGTTCGTCCCGCTCATCATCAGCTCCGGCGGCAACTCAGGCTCGCAGGCGACCTCGCTCATCATCCGATCGCTTGCACTGGGCGAGATCAAGCTGCGCGATTGGTGGAAGATCATGCTGAGAGAGCTACCGTCCGGCCTGATGCTCGGCGCGATTCTCGGCCTGATGGGAATCGCCCGCATCCTGCTCTGGCAATCCCTGGGTATCGCGAGTTATCCGCATCCGAATCTGCTTGCGCTCACGATCGGCGTGGCCCTGGTGGGCGTCGTGACCTTCGGTTCCCTGGCCGGTTCGATGCTGCCGTTCATTCTGCAGAAACTCGGCTTCGATCCCGCGAGCGCGTCCGCTCCGTTCGTCGCTACGCTTGTGGACGTCACAGGGTTGTCGATCTACTTCTACGTCGCGCTCCTGATTCTTCGGGGCACGCTCCTTTAGCTTCTGCCTTGGTGCGCCGGGATCACAGCAGCCGTTGGTCGTGCGCGTCCGATCAGTAGCGCGCCGTGAAGTGAGTGCGAACCCGTTCCGCACACGTGCGCTCCGAAGGGAGCGGACGCGCTCACGACGATCTCGCTCGGACTGCCAACGCCGCGCCGAGAGATCTCGTGAGGAAGGGCGGTGAGGGTGTCCTCGGAGGGGCACCCGCAGAAAGAGCCCGTCGTTTGGGCGCGCACGGCGCGTCCCAACGACGGGCGTTCGAGGACACTGCCCCGAAGAGGACATCCTCGCCGACCGACCGCGCGCGCAGTTACTGTGTGGCGCCGACCTTCACGGGCACAGGCTTGGCGCCAGACGCGCCTGGAGCAGGAGCGCGCCGTTTGGCTTTGTCGGCATCAGCGACAACGGACACGATTCCGTGCTCGAGCCACGCGTGTTCGCCGCGCAGAACTTCCATCGCGAGCTTATACAGCGCGGGATCGTTCGGTCCAAAGAGCGCATCGAAGTGCGCCTTGATGCGGTCGCGGGCCTCGATACAGAACACGTCGGCAAGCGTTACCGCCTCCGGCCTTCCCAGCTTCGACAACATCTGCGCTCTCGCGCAAGCCGCGGACATCGCGTACAGCTCCGCCCCGATATCCACCGCCCGGAACAGCACCATCTGCCTTCGCTCGAGCTTGGGTCCGAATCGCACCATCGCGTGAAAGATCGAGCGACCCAGATGACGCGTCGTCCGCTCGATGTAACGCACGTGGCGCGCGAGCTTGCCGAACTCGCCGTACCGCCTGAGCCTCGACGCGTTGAACCAGCGCGACGGATACCACGTCAGATAGAACGGTGTCGCGTTCGCCATCGCCGCGAGTTTTTCCTTGAACGACGTCTCCGGACTGACGATGTCGAAGGCGAGCTTGAAGTGATAATCCACCGCTTCTCTCGCGATGAACAGCCGCATGATCTCCGACGATCCCTCGAAGATGAGATTGATGCGGAAGTCTCGCATCGCCCTCTCGAGGGGTATGGCAGGTTCGCCGCGACGCGCGAGCGATTCCGCCATCTCGTATCCGCGGCCGCCGCGGATCTGCAGCGTGTCGTCGATGATTCTCCAGCCGGCTTCTGTGTTGAACAGCTTCGCGATCGCGGCCTCGAGCCGGATGTCGTAGCCGCCCTTCTCGTAGAGCGCTGCCGACAATTCGGCAACGGCCTCCATCGCAAAAGTGTACGCCGTCATCCGCGCCAGCTTCTGCGCGACCGCCTCGTGCTTGCCGATCGGCTGCCCCCACTGCACGCGCTCGTTGCACCACTTGCGCGCGATCGAGACCATTTGCTTTCCCGCGCCCGCGCAACCGGCGGGAATGGTGAGCCTGCCGGTGTTCAACGTGACGAGCGCGAGCTTCAATCCCTTTCCTTCGTCCCAAAGGATGTTCTCGCGGGGGACCTTCACGTTGTTGAAGCGGATGACGCCATTCTCGAGCGCTTTCAGTCCCATGAAGCGCAGGCGATGCACCACCTCGACGCCAGGCATGGACGATTCGACGATAAAGGCGGTGATCTGCTTGCGCGACTTGCCCGCAATCACCTTTTCCGGTGTCTGAGCCATCACCACGAACAGCTCGGCGCGCGTTCCGTTGGTGCACCAGAGCTTTTCGCCATTGATAATGAAGTGCTTTCCATCCGGCGTTGGGGTCGCCGTGCAGCGCATGTTGGCCGGATCGGAACCGGCATCGACTTCCGTCAGCGCGAACGCTGAGATCGCGCCCTTGGCCAGTCGCGGAAAGTATTTGCGCTTCTGTTCTTCGGTGCCGAACAGCTTGAGCGGTTGCGGAACCCCGATCGACTGGTGGGCAGAGAGAAGCGCTGTAATCGATCCGTCCTTGGACGTCACCATCTCAATCGCGCGGATGTAACTCATTTGCGAAAGGCCGAGGCCGCCGTATTCCTTTCCGATCTTGATGCCGAAGGCGCCCATGTCGCGCAGCTCCTGGACGAGGGGCTCGGGTAGCTCTCCAGTGCGATCGATTTCCTCGGAATCCACGCTCTCCATGAATCGGCGCAGCTTGTCCATGAACGGCTTGGCGCGCGCTTCTTCCGCTACGTCGGACGGCGGGTGCGGATGGATCAGATCGAGTCGGAATCTTCCCAGGAAGAGCTCGCGGACGAAGCTCGGATGAGCCCATTCGGTCTCGCGCGCCGACTCGGCTACGTCACGCGCTTCTTTTTCGCTCGCTGCTCCAGCAGATGTTTCGCTCATGTGCGTTTTAGGAAGATAGCTAGTCCTATAATAGAGATGGCCGCAAACGAAAACCACTGGATGGCGTAGTTGCGGTGCGGGCCTTCGTCCAGCGGCGTCTGTTCCACGCGCGGCGGCGCGCTAGGCGATGTCGCCGAATCAGTTAGAACGACGTAATAATTCGCGATCGGATACGGAAAGGCTTTCATGATCGCCGATCTGTCGAGGCGGCGGAACGAGCGGGGTCGCGCCGGATTCGGCGCCGGGAAGGGGCCCTGCGTCGGGAACGTTTCGACAAAACCATGGCCATTGAGCGTGTCGGCCTCGTGCCACGGCCCGGGATCGAGCGTTGTGCCGTCCGCCGAGTAGACCCAACCGCGATTGACGAGCACGGCGGTGTCTTTATGGGCACGGAGAAGCGGCGTGAGAATGTTGACACCCGGCGACCCATTACGCCCGCGCAGCGTGTAGATGATCTCCTGCGCGTTGTCGTAAATCCCGCGCAGGTGCACTCTCCGAAAGTGAGCGGCGGCGGTATCGCGCGGCAGCGAATCGAGCTCGACTTCGGGGGCGAACCGTCGCGCGGCGACGATCTCGTTCGCCTTTTGTCGCGCCCAGAGTCTTCGAATTTGCCAGCAACCGAGGAGGATGCAGGCGATCGCAATCGAGATTGCTAAGACGCTAAGGATCCATTTGCGCGGGGTCACCAGCGAAATATGGCTTATGGAGTACATTCTCACCGACACTGAGGCAATCGTCGACACTGTCAGATCGCGCTAGCGGCGGGTCGAATGAGCATATACGTCGAAATCCGAATACGTGCTCCGATGCAGGATCTCTGGGATCAGAGCCAGCGTCCGGAGCTCCACGAGAGGTGGGACCTCCGCTTTTCGGAGATTACGTATCTCCCGCGCCCGGATGCAGCACAGCCCCAACGGTTTCGCTACGCCACACGAATAGGGGCCGGACTCACGATCGAAGGAGAGGGCGAAAGTGTTGGCGCAAAGGATCTGGCCGATGGCCAGCGCGTCTCAGCTCTCGCCTTCAGCTCGTCCGATCCGCGCTCGCTCATCCTTCGTGGCAGCGGATACTGGAAGTACATCCCAACCGAAGACGGGATTCGATTTCTCACCCGATACGATTACGAAACGCGTTTTGGACGGTTGGGGAGGATTGTCGATCGCCTGGCGTTTCGGCCATTGATCGGCTGGGCGACAGCATGGAGTTTCGACCGGCTGCGACTCCTGCTCGAGCACGGCGTCGATCCCCGTTCAGCCCGCCGCCAGTGGATCATTCACGCCGTTGCACGTATGGGCCTGGCAATCATCTTCGCATATCATGGCCTGGTGCCGAAGCTGCTCCTTCACAACGCGGATGAATCGGCAATGCTTCGCGATGTCGGCGTTTCTCCGGACAAGTTGCGCGCGATTGTCTTTGCATTCGGATTTGGTGAAATACTCTTCGCGTTCTGCGTGCTTGTCTTCTGGCGGTTTCGATGGCCCGCTGTGTTGACGGCCGCGTTCGCCCTCCTCGCTACGGTCGGCGTTGCGTACGGATCACCTCGCTATCTTGGCGGCGCGTTCAATCCGGTCTCACTCAATCTCGCAATGCTTTGCCTCGCGATTGTCGACTTGATCAGTCTCGCGGAATCACCGACGGCCTCCAATTGCCTTCGCACGCCTCCCCCCGATCAGGCGTGACCTCGATTTATCAGCGTGTCCTCGGCTCGGACTTTGAGCGACTGCATCCGATGATCCAGCGGCGGTTCGGATTCTCGAGCGGCGACGGGATCGCCTCGATCGGCCGCGGAGTGATGGAAGAAGTCTGGAGAGGGCTTCCGTACACGCTTCCCTTTCTTTACGTGGGCACTTGGCGACGAATCATGTTTCCCGAGACGGGCAAAGACATTCCCTTCACGATCGAGAACTACGCTTTCGTCGACGAGTTCGGTCGTGAGACAGTGACGTGGGTTCGTACTTTCGAGTCCAGTCGGCGCCGGCGCTTCGACGCTTACATGATTTTTAGCGAACAGCGCAATCGCATCGTCGACTTCCTCGGGACGCACGAGCATTTGGCGGTTGACATCGACCTTCGTGTGGATGAGAAAGGAGGTCTGCAATTGCGGTCAGGGGAACAGCGATTTTACGAAGGCAAGGTCGCGTTTCGATTCCCAATGTTGTTCAGTGGGGTAGCCGATGTACACGAGTGGTACGACGACGACGCACAGTGCTTTCGAATCGTCGTCGATGTCCGCAATCGGATTTGGGGGCGCCTGTTCGGCTATCGCGGCCGGTTCCAGGTGGTATGGAAGTCGGTGCGGCCGGGCGAAATCCCGTTAGACCTTCTGCCCAAGAGACAGGAGCGGCGCGAGTAGAGAATCATCGCCGTCTCGCCGCGGTTGCGGTGATCCCGCGAATGAACGCGACCTCCGCGGCGTCGTACGGCGTCCCGTCGCGCCTGAAGATGTCGTGGAACCATACCGCGGGCTCAGCTGTGTACTCCCGATCCCACGAGTCCCACGGATAGATCGTCTGCGTCTTGCCGGAGGCGAAGCCCCAGTTGAACGCGCCGACATGCCGCCGAGCGAAAATCGGCAGGATCTTCTGGAAGGTGCTCCCCCGCGGGCGAGCCATGTACTCGGAGCAGATAATCGGCCGACCGTAGCGCTCGAGAGCAGTGACGAGTCGCTCGACATTCGCGCTGTCGTCGTAGCTATGAAAGGTGATGACGTCCGAGCTGTCGAGCATGTACGCGGTAAAGGGCTTGACCTTCGTCGGATCGATCCAGTCGCCCCTCCACGGCGCGGCGGTGAGCGGCTGCGACGGATTCATCTCTCGCGCCCACACGAATGCCTTCCGGATCAGGATGAAGGAGTGCGCCTGCTTATCGAGGGGTTCGTACGCCAGGTACACTGGACGATTGGTGTTGTCCGGCTCATTGAACACGTCCCACGCGATAACGCGACGGTCCTTCGCGAAGCGCCCCACGACGCCCTGCACGTAGCCTCGTAACCGCTCGAAGCTGGCGGTGTCCGCGAGAAACGCAGCACCTGGACTTTGCACCCAGCCGGAGTTGTGAACGTGCGGGATCGGTGCGCGCTGCCGGCCGAGATGCGGCATCGGATCCCATACCGCGTCGAACAGCACGAACATCGGTCGAATGTGGTGTCGGTCGGCGATCGTGAGGAACTGGTCCATGCGGTTCAGAAAGCCAATCGAATCCTGCTGCCAGAGGAGATTGTGCAGGAAGACGCGCATCGTGTTGAAGCCGAGCGACTCTGCCCAGCCGAGCTCGCGGTCGATGGTAGTTGGGTCGAACCTCGTCGCCTGCCACATCTCGAGCTGATTGATCGCCGTGCTGGGAATGAAGTTGCTACCGACGAGCCACCCCGTGGAATCTGCCCACGCGCGCGCCCGCTCCTTCGTCCAGACAGCGCGCGCGGATCCGCGCGTCGCGACCTGCTTTCTCACCGGTTGTGCGCGCAGATCGCCGAACGTGGCGCAGTTCATTGCTGCGCCGAACAACAAGGCAAA
>Ga0207707_10006096_pt1 | contig 10545 bp, 11 predicted proteins | sample KBSC83BmetaG_FD_184336 | JGI IMG/M metagenome (GOLD analysis project Ga0207707, IMG submission 184336) | Corn rhizosphere microbial communities from Kellogg Biological Station, Michigan, USA - KBS C8-3B metaG (SPAdes) (version 2) | ecosystem: Host-associated > Plants > Roots > Rhizosphere ... | reverse complement strand
TAGAATTCATGAAGCAGTTCCAGGTATCCGGCGCGAGCAAGAGTAATGAGCGGCGAGGAATCCGAGATGACGATCACGAGCCCAGGCGATCAAGAGCGCGGCGATCTTCTTCCAGATCCGAGAGGCGTAGTGCATCGGTACTTCGTGGCGGCCGCGAAGACCATGAACTCCTCGACCGATGTTTGACACAATTCGGCTGCGCGCCCCAGCGACACTTTGCTCTCACGATAGAGTTCCAAGGTGAGGAGCATAGCAGCATCTCGCGAAGGTCCGCGGGATTGACGCCCGCCGCTTCGAGCAGCTCTGCCGGAAGTGTGACTTGAACTCCGTTCATGTCGCTTCAGCTTAGCGGTTCGACGCCCGCGTGGGTGGTGTCCGTAAAAGTCGCCGCTTTTCATTTATCTGACTAACGGGCTGTGCGGCTGCTTTGAATAGCGATGTAGGATAGCAGGAGTGACTTCGCGCTTTCGTCCCTACATTGTCGGCATTGGCGGCGCTACCAAGCTGCAATCGTCGGCGGAAAAAGCTTTGCGGTATGCGTTGTCGCTGGCGGAGGCGGCGGGGGCGGACACAGAACTCTTCGACGGGCCTAGCATTCATTTGCCGATGTACACGGCGGAGGCGGGGGAGCGGCCGGCGGACGTGCGGCGGTTGATCGAGGCGCTGCGGCGGGCCCATGGAGTAATCATTTCCACCCCGTGCTATCACGGGTCGGCTTCGGGGCTGCTTAAGAACGCGCTGGATTACGTCGAGGACATGGCGCAGGATTCGCAGCCATATTTCGATGGGCGCGCGGTCGGGCTGATTGTGTGCGGGTCGGGATGGCAATCGACGGCGATCACGTTGTCGGCGCTGCGGTCGATCGTGCATGCGCTGCGGGGGTGGCCGACGCCGATGGGGGTCGCGATCAACACGCTCAACAAAACTTTCGATGAGAACGGCACGGTGGTGGAAGAGACGGCGGCGCGGCAGATTGGGATTCTAGTCAAGCAAGTGGTGGACTTCGCGCGCATGAGCGGCGCACGAGGGGACAAAATCGCGTGAGCCAGACCGCTCCGAACCGCTGGATGATTCCTGTGGGCGCGGTCGCGGTGCACATCTGCATCGGGTCGGTTTACGCGTGGAGCACTTTCAACCGGCCGATTCAAGCGATCTTTCCGGGCAATCCGTGGTGGTTCAGTCCGCCTTACATCACGTTCACGATGGCGCTGATGCTGCTGGGGCTGAGCGCGGCGTTCGGGGGGCCGTGGGTGGAGCGCAAGGGTCCACGGGTGGCGGCGACGACGGCGGCGCTCTTTTTCGGAAGCGGGTTGGTGATCGGCGGGATCGGGCTGGCGACCAAGCAATCGGTACTGGTGTTTGTGGGAATGGGAGTGATCAGCGGGATCGGCTGCGGGTTGGGCTACATTGCGCCGGTAAGCACGTTGGTGCGTTGGTTTCCGGATCGCCGGGGAATGGCTACAGGACTGGCCATCATGGGGTTCGGCGGCGGCGCATTTCTGGCGGGGTACTTGAATGTTTATTTCATGGCGCAATTGGGTGTGGCGCGCACTATGATCGCGTTGGGCGTGGCCTATTGCGTCATCATGCTCGCGGGCGCGCGCATTTTGCGTAAGCCGCCGGAGGGGTGGCAGCCGGATGGATGGGTGCCGCCGGCCGGTGTGATTGGACAAGGCCTGACGCGCGATGAAGCCTTGCGTACGGTGCAGTTTTATTTGCTGTGGGCGATTCTCTTCATCAACGTCACGGCGGGGATCGGTATTCTGGCGCAGGCTTCGCCGATGATGCAGGATTTGTTCCGCAAAACGCCGCTGGCGGCGGCGGCAGTGGTTTCTTTAATCAGTTTGTTTAATGCGGGCGGCAGGCTTTTCTGGGCGTCGCTCTCCGATTTCATCGGGCGGCGCAACACCTACACATTGTTTTTCGTGGTGCAGTTTGCGTTGTTCCTGCTGATACCGCGGTTGGCGGCGGCGCAGAGCTGGGGATGGTTCGAAACCAGTTTGCTGATCGTATTCACTATGTATGGCGGGGGGTTCGCGACGATACCGGCGTTTTTGGCGGATCTATTTGGTCCGCGTTTTGTGGGAGCGATTCACGGAGTGTTGTTGACGGCGTGGAGCGCGGCGGCGGTGGTGGGCCCGGTGATCATCACGGAGTTATCGAATCGAGCGAAGGCGGCGCTGGCACCAGGCGCGAGCCGGATTCACATTTACGATCAGCCGCTGGCGGTGCTGGCGGGGTTGCTGGCAATGGGCTTCGTGTTGACCTTGCTGGTGCGGCCATTAAAAAGGATCGCGTGATGGCAAAGCCGTTCCGGCGCCGGCCGCTCCCGCTTCCGGTGCGCTGCCTGATGGGGGCGTGGATTCATGGGGTAGTGGCGTCCGTGGTCTACGTTTTCGAGAGCCTGGGTATCACGGAGCGGGTGTTGCGCAACGGGAACGCGCGGCATCAGAAACAGTTGGCGAAGAGGAATCCGTTTAACGCCTATGTTCCCGACGAGCACGACGTCATTATTGCGACGTATGCCAAGAGCGGAACGAACTGGATGATGCAGATCGCGCATCAGCTCTTATTTCACGGCAAGGGCGAATTCAATCACATTCACGATGTGGTTCCGTGGCCGGATTCGCCGCCGCCGCTGGGCAAGTATGCGATTCCGGTGGAAGACCCGTCGGTGTGGATGGCGTCGCCGGAGAAGAAGCGCGTCATCAAGACGCATATGAATTGGGAGCTGATTCCGTATTCGGAAAGCGCGCGTTATATTGCGGTGATTCGCGATCCCAAGGATGTTTTTGTCTCGAACTATTTTTTTTCGAAAGCGATTGGCGGGCCGGCGATTCCTTCGCTTGAAACCTGGTACCGGATGTTTGTTTCGCAGAGCTTTTTAGTGGGCGGCTCTTGGGCGGTGAACGCGGCCGGGTATTGGGCGCAGCGCCATCGTCCTAATGTTCTGGTGCTTTCGTTCAAATCGATGAAACGGGATTTACCGGGTACTGTGCGGCGGGTGGCGGAGTTTTTGGATGTGCGGGTAGCGGATGATGTGATCGAAAGTGTATGCATGCAGGCCGGATTTGCTTACATGAAGGGCATCGACTCCAAATTCTCGGTGTGGAAAATTGCGCCGTGGAGTTCGAACGGAACCATGATGCGCAAGGGCGCGCAGGGAGGTTCGTCGGAACTGTTGAGCGCGAAGCAGCAGCGGCACATTGACCGGTACTTCATGGGCGAGCTAAAGCGGCTGGGTTGCGATTTGCCTTACGATGAATTTTGTGACCTCGCCCCCTAAGGGATTCACGGTTTGGCTGACAGGCATGTCCGGCGCCGGCAAGAGCACGGTCTCGCGTATCCTCGAACAAAGGCTGCGCGCGATTAACGCACGCGTGGAAGTGTTGGATGGCGACGTGGTGCGGACGCATCTTTCGAAGGGCCTGGGCTTCAGCCGGGAGGACCGCGACGAGAACATCCGGCGTATCGCTTTCGTGTGCGAATTGCTTTCGCGGCACGGGGTGATCGTGATCGCGGCAGTGATCTCACCCTATCGCGAGGCGCGCGATGAGGCTCGTGAGAGGATTCCGGAGTTCATCGAAGTTTATTTGGAGTGCGCTCTGGAAGTACTCATCGAACGCGACACAAAAGGTCTGTACCGGAAGGCGCTGGCGGGCGAGATTGCGCACTTCACGGGGATTTCCGATCCCTATGAAGCGCCTTACAGCGCGGAGGTAAATCTTCGCTCGGACCGGGAGACGCCGGAAGAAAGCGTGGAGAAAATTTGGGACGCGCTGACGGAGCGGGGTTTGATTTCCAATGATCGATCTGCATTCGCACACTAATCAATCCGACGGCACTTTTTCGCCGGCGGAGCTGATCGCGGAGGCGCGCCGGGTGGGCGTGCGCACGCTGGCGATTACGGATCACGATACGTTCGCGGGCTACGACCAGGCCGGAGTCGATGCGCGCGAGGCCGGGGTGGAATTGCTGTGCGGGATCGAAATCTCGACGAAGTTGCACGGGCAGACGGCGCACTTGCTGGGATATTTTTTGGGCGACGGCGATTTAACGGAGCTGCGCGGGTGGCTGCTGGAAATGCAAAGGTCGCGGCGCGAGCGTAATCTTCGTCTGGTTGCCCGGCTGCGCGAACTGGGAGTCGATATCACTCTCGAAGAGGCGCAGGCGCGCGGACGCGGCGAAACGGGGCGGCCGCACTTTGCGCAGATCTTAGTTGAGAAAGGCTACGTGAAGACGGTTCAAGAAGCCTTCGACGAATTCCTGGGGGAATCGGCGAAGGGTTATGTGGACCGGCGTGAGCCGCAGTTCGCCGAGGGTGTCGAGCGCATCCGCAAGGCGGGAGGGATCGCGTCCCTGGCGCATCCGGTGCGGTTGAAGGGCGACTTCCCTGCTCTGCTTCCGGGGATGCGCGAGGCGGGGTTGAATGCGATTGAGGCGTATCACAGCGATCACGGGCCGGAAGATACGGAGAAATTTCTGGCGCTTGCGGCGCGATACGGAATGCTGGTTACGGGCGGGTCGGACTTTCATGGGGCGGTGAAACCGGGACTGGAACTGGGCACGGGGCGCGGCGGCAATCTGCACATCCCGGATGACTTGGTGGAGCGGCTGCGGTGACGCCCGTTGATGCACAGCACGCGAGCCGCAGATCCACATTGGTGGCGCTGTTAGTGGCGGGCGCGTTCTTCATGGAGAACCTGGACGGCACTGTGATCGCGACGGCGCTGCCGCAGATGGCGCAGTCGTTCGGCGCGCATCCGGTGGATCTCAACTTGGGCATGACGGTTTACATGCTCACGCTGGCGGTATTCATTCCGGTGAGCGGATGGGTGGCGGACCGGCTGGGCGCGCGCACAGTGTTTTCGACGGCGATCGGGTTGTTCACGGTGGCGTCGATGATTTGCGGGGTGAGCAATACGCTCACGCAATTTACAGCGGCGCGGGTGTTGCAGGGGATGGGCGGGGCCATGATGGTTCCGGTGGGGCGGCTGGTGGTGTTGCGCATCACCGAGAAAAAAGATTTGATGCGCTCGATGTCTTACATCACCTGGCCGGGATTGATGGCTCCGGTGCTGGGGCCGCCGCTGGGTGGGTTCATTACGACCTATTCGTCGTGGCGTTGGATTTTTTATTTGAACGTCCCGCTGGGTGTAGCGGGAACGGTGCTGGCGATTTTGTGGACCGATAACCAGCGCGAAAATTCCAAGCGGAGTTTCGATTGGCTGGGGTTTGCGTTGGCGGGGTCGGCGTGCATCGGTTTTATGTACAGCCTGGAATTGATGGGGCAGCAGACGTCGCGCTGGCTGACGGTTTGGATTCTGCTGGGCTACAGTTTGCTGGCCGGGGCGCTGGCGGCGCTGCATATGCGGCGCACGGAACATCCGCTGATCGATTTTGCGTGTTTGAAGCGGCAGACGTTCGCGGTTTCGATCTGGGGCGGATCGTTGTTTCGCACGGGCATCATGGCGTCACCATTCTTGCTGCCGCTGATGTTCCAGGTGGCCTTCGGCTTAAGCGCGTTTCAATCCGGAATGCTGGTGCTGACGATGTTTGCGGGCAATCTGGCGATGAAGTCGGTGACGACGCCGGTGCTGCGGCGCTGGGGATTCCGCGCGGTGCTGATCGTCAACGGCGTGATTTCGGCGGTGCTGATCGTGGCGCTGGGGTTGTTGTCGCCGGCGACGCCGAAAGCCGCGATGATCGCGGTGCTGTTCTTGCACGGGTTGTCGCGGTCCATGCAATTCACGGCGCTCAACACGCTGGCGTTCGTCGATATTCCAAAGACGCTGATGAGTTCGGCTACCAGTTTCGCGGCCGTGGTGCAGCAGATGGGGATGGGGCTGGGCGTGGCGGTGGGTGCGGTGGCGCTGCGCGGCGCGGGATGGCTGCGCGGGGAGCGGGCGGGCATGCTGTCGCTAATGGATTTCCACCTGGCGTTTTGGATGATGGGGGCGCTGGGGATTCTGGCGGTGCTGGATTGCTTCACGTTGCCGCGGGAGGCGGGGGCGGAGGTGAGCGGGCATCAAGCCGCGTGATATCACTGCGGCGGGGGACCGGAGGGCGTGCCGGCGAAGACGTCGAACAGCATACTGGCGACATAGCCGACTCCCATGCCGCCGAGCGTACAGGCCACGTAGGCTAAGGCGGGCGAGGCGCCGAGCGAACCCTGAAAACCCCAGGCACCGGCCATTCCGATCATTCCACCCACCAGCGCAGAGAGCAAGCGTCTTAGCATGCTTGACTATCGGGCGGGAGGGACGGGGGAGGCGCTAGAGTTTTGCGCTCCCTGAAACGGGGAAGATGCCTTAGGGGTGGCGTTGATTCAATTGCAGTACCAGGGGCTCCGGAGAACTAGTGCGGGCTCGCGGATGGGAACCGATGGACGCAGATAGCTGCCAAAAGAAGAGTCGTTTCGGTGAGGGATGGATCTAATTTTATATGGATCGAAATGAGAACCTTCGACGGGTGAAAGCGGATTATCAGATTGCGTTTGGGGAGTGGGCGGCTCGGGTGGGGCGGTTGCGGACTACTAATGACGGGGAACTGGACGCGGCGCGGGCTCAGGCTGAGGCGGCGGAGGCGGTTTACCGGGAAACGCGGGATGAGTTAGCGGACGCCGTGAGTGGTTAGTTCGATGAAAATAGTGCGGCCGGGTTGGGGGAGGGCGTCTACTAGCGGCGTTAGTGCAATCGGGTCGGAGTATTTTCGGTTGAAGGCGTTGCGGATGCCGAATTGGACGTCGAAGTTGGTGAACAGGTGCTTGGAGGTGATGGTGAAGTCAGCCAGGTAAACCGGGGGTACGAAACTGCCGGCCAGAGTCCGGCGGGTGCTGTAATATTGCATGCTGCTGCTGGCGTCGAACTTTCTCCCCAGGGGTACGGCGAAGCGTAGCTTGGCCAGGTGGTCGGGGGAATTTATGAGGACTCCGTGCGAGTCAAAATCATTGGACTTCTGGAAGGCGTAGCTGGCAGTGGCTTCGAGCCAGGAGAACGGGCGGCCATTGAGTTCGATCTCGGCGCCGCTGGCGCGCACTTTACCGTGGTTTTGCACCTGACTTAATCCGTCCGGAGTGAAGACGCCCTGGAGAAAACTGTTCAGCTGATAGCGGTAGACTGCGGCGACCAGGTTCATGTGCCGTCCCAGTTTTCGCTCCACATCGACCTCGAAAGTATCCGCGCTTTCCGGGCGCAGCGCGGGATTCGCGACCGCGTAGAACCCATCCCCATAGAACAACTGGAAGCTGCTGGGGTTGCGGAAGCTGCGGCCGAACAGGAACTTGTAAGACCACTTATCGGTGGGTTGGTAAATGAGGGCGGCGCGCGGAGACACGAAGTTCGCCCGGTAAACGGACAGATCGTAGCGCGCGCCCAGGTTCAGGCTCCAATGCGCGGATAGGGCCTTTTCGTCTTGCACAAAAAACGCGAGAGTCCGGTCGCGCCGATCGATATTTACGAAGACCATGGGGACCGGCTCAATGTCCTGGGAACCCTGGTAGGCGCGCAGGTCGATGGTGCCTTCGGCTCCGACGGTCACAGTACCGAGCCGCGACGCATTGAAGCGGTAGCTGAGGCGCGTGCCGATCCAGTCGGATTCGGAGAAGGTACGGTTGTCTTCGACCACGGTGCCCGTGGGCGTGTCGAGCGGATAGTCGAAGCGTCCTCGAAGGTGATCGGCGTTGAAATAAGTTCGCCATTGCAGGGTGCCGCGGGCGAACTCGCGCGCGTAGGCGGCTTCGACGTAGCCGGCGCTTTCAATCAATTGGGTTCCGCGGTCATTGAAGATGGTGGGGCCCCAGGAGATGGGCTGGATCTTGTTGCGGTCTGAGAGGACGCCAGTGAAAGTCCAGTTGCGCCAGAGGAGGGTCCCGAAGAAGTGATAACCCTTTTCGGAATCCATGTTGAGGGCTTGGCCGTTGTGCGTCTTGAATTGGGGGAAATACAGGGGGCTTGCGCCGCTGTTGTTGAACACCGAGCCGGAAAACAGGAAGCTGGCGTGTTTCCCGAGGGGCTCGGCGATCATGACCTGGGCCTTTTTTTCGCCGAAGCTGCCGGTGTCGGCGATGAGCGAGGGAGGGCCGGCTTCCTCCGGCGATTTGGTGACGATGTTGATGGTGGCGAAGATGCCGTTGCTGCCGTAGAGCGCTGAGGACGGGCCGCGGATGATTTCGATCTGTTTGATCAGGCTCATTTCGATGGGGAAATCGACGCCGAACCAGAGCATGGAATCGAAGATATGGTCGGCCATATTGTGGCCGTTGACCATGACCAGAAAGCGGCTAGCGTAGTCTCCGGGGATATTAAAGCCGCGCACGCCGACGCTGTGATAGGAGCGGTCGTACGTTCCGTAGAAACCGCGGACCGAGGCTAATGCTTCGCCGAGTGTGCGGTAGCCGTACTTGCGGAGGTCTTGGGCGGTGAGGACAGTGACGCTGGCCGGGGCGTCTTCGAGAGGTTGGGGGTGGAGGGCGGCGGCTTCGACCTGGAGGTCTAGGAGTTGTTCGAGGGTGAGGTCGGTCAGGTCGGGAGGGGATGGGGGCTGGGCGGGGGCTGGGGCTGCGCAGAGCAGGGCGCAGAGTGTGATGAGGAGGATTGGATTTCGGGTATGCGCGCTCATCACTTGCTGGGCTCATCGGCTTGGGGGGCGGGAGTCTGAGGGCGTAACTGGGGCGAAAAATGGGGACACGCCTGCTCTTTTGACGGCGGCAGGGGCGGGGGGACTAGCCCGGAGTGTCCCCATTTTTCTGATATAGTAATTGCCCATGAACCGGAAAATCATTGCGCGCGTTTCGGCTGGGGTGTTGTTTTTGCTGTTGGCGTTTGTGGCTTACACGCAGAATCAAAACCAGCCTCCTAAGCTGACTCTGAACAAAGTCAAAGACGATTTGTTTGAAATCGAAGGGGACGGGGGAAATGTCGGGGTGTACGTCACTTCGGAAGGTGTGATTTTGATCGATGATAAGTTCGATCAGGATCATGAAGCGATTATGGCGGCGGTGAAGCAGGCGACTCCGCAGCCGGTGAAATACGTGATCAGCACGCATTATCACGCGGATCATAGCGGCGGGAACGCCAAGATGTATGGCGCGGGCGTGGACATCATCTCGACGGCGAATTCGCGAAAGAACATTGTGGAGAAGAAGCAGTCGAACGCGCCCCCGGGGGTGATGCCGGCGCGGATCGTGTTTACCGACGAGACTTCCGTGTTCCTGGGCGGCAAGGAAGTGCGCGCGCATTTCTATGGGCGCGGGCATACGAACGGGGATGCGGTCATCTACTTCCCGGCGCTGCGCACCATTCACACTGGCGATTTGATGGCGGGGAACAGTCCGCTGGTGGATTATAACGGTGGTGGCAGTGTGGTCGAGTGGACCAAGACGCTGGACGGGGCGCTGAAGTTGGATTTCGACACGGTGATTCCGGGGCACGGTCCGGTGACGAACAAGGCCGGGTTGCAGGCTTATCGTGACAACATCGCTACGATGCGCGACCGGGTTACCAAGGAGATCCGCAGCGGTAAGGGACAGGCAGAGATCGCCAAGTTCATGGAGACGGAGTATAAGTGGGCTCCGAACAGTTTGCAGCAGCAGTGGAGCGTACCGGGCTTTATGACGGAGCTGAAGTAAGACCTTGTTGTTGGAGAATTGGGCCGGTGTCTCGCGGTGGTGCGGGACGCCGGCTTTTTTATTGCGCTGGGGGTTTGGGGAGTTGCTGTAATAGCTGGACGAAGAGATTGTCGGGGGCGGCGGCGATGGCGGCGCGGAGGCCGCCGTTGGGATTTACCAGGGTCACGGGCTTGGCTTCATGGGAAGCTACTGTCAGGCCGGCAGAGGCTACGGCTTTTAGGGCTGAGTCTAGGTCGCGGACGACTAGGCGGAGGAGCGGGGAGCCGGGGTCGCGGGGGCGGCTGTGGACGGGCTTGCGGTCGATGCCGGAGAATTCCAGGAACTCAATTTGGAACGTCGTGCCGGGAACCAGGGCGGTGGTACGGCGCAGTTCGGCGCGCGGGAGGCCCATGAGTGTAAGACGCGGCTTGTCGTATTGGAGCGTGCTGGGTTGGGGCTGGAAGCCTAGGGCGTCGCGGAAGACTCGCATCATGCGTTCGGTGTCACTGACGGTGAAGGCGAAGCTGACGGAGAGCATGTTGCCGGGCGGAGTGGCCGGCGGGGAGTCGGGCTGGATTAGCTCGACGTAGAAGCCGTCAGGGTCGCGGAGCATGATGGCGCTGCTGTCGTTCAGGCGCACGGGTTCGCTGCCGGTGGTTACGATGGGGGACCCCGATTTTTTTACGCGGGCCAGGATCGGGTTGAGATCGCGCACGGTTAGGATGAGCGTGGCGGCGCCGGGGTCTTGATAGCGGGGGTGGATGGGGGTGCGGTCGACGCCTTTCCATTCGACTAGTTCGGCGCGCATGGGGGATCCTTGGACCATACCTACGCCGACACGGTATTGGGCTCCGGGGGCATCGTACAAATTCACGATGGCGGGGGTGTCGAGGTAGGGGCGGGGGCCGGTGGGCGGGGTGCCCTGGAGGTCCATGCCT
>Ga0207707_10006090_pt1 | contig 10554 bp, 9 predicted proteins | sample KBSC83BmetaG_FD_184336 | JGI IMG/M metagenome (GOLD analysis project Ga0207707, IMG submission 184336) | Corn rhizosphere microbial communities from Kellogg Biological Station, Michigan, USA - KBS C8-3B metaG (SPAdes) (version 2) | ecosystem: Host-associated > Plants > Roots > Rhizosphere ... | reverse complement strand
GAAGTACGACGTCGACGAACCACGCGTCGCGCCAATAGCTGACGCATCCGACGCGAGCCGAGGCGACGCGGCGATCAGACGTGACGCGCGAGGCGCATCGCCGGTGGCGATGGCGCGAAGCAGTCCCCAGAGCTCTGGGTCTTCGCTGGGTCCAGCTCTCGTGGCCGTCACGATTAGAGTCTCCTCCGGCCGAGGGCGTCGTCGCCCCTGAACATGGTCCGACATCGCGGAGTGCACAACACTAGCCGAGCGTCGTTAGACACAGCCGCGGACGTCGCCTACGTTCCACTTCCTCATGCGTCTCTGGACACTCCACCCGCGCCATCTCGACGCGGCCGGCCTGGTTGCGCTCTGGCGCGAAGCGCTCCTCGCGCAGGCGGTGCTGCTCGGCCGTACGCGTGGCTACACGCGGCACCCCCAGTTGCAGCGTTTTCACGCGGCCGACGATCCGGTGGCGAGCATCGCCGGCTATCTGCGTGTCGTCGCCGAGGAGGCCGCGTCGCGCAGCTACAAGTTCGACACGGCGCGTATTGTGACAATCGAGCGTCCGGCTCGGCCGATTGCCGAGACGAAGGGGCAGCTCCTCTACGAGTGGGAGCATCTCGGTCGCAAGCTTCAGCGCCGCTCGCCGGAGTGGTTTCGCGATCGCGTTGTTGGAGCGAAGCCGACGCCCCACCCCTTGTTTCGGATCGTCGCCGGCGGCGTGCGCGACTGGGAGCGAATCAGCGAAGGCGAGCGAACGGGAGCTCCTTGAGTCGCTTCGCCGTCAACTCCCGCCGGCCGCGAGTGTCGTCGCACGTGCCTGCACGAGTCGGGTCACGAGATCGTACGGCAGCGTAGCGTTCGCGCGGAACCGCAGGGTGCATTTCTCGACCTCGTACGTCTCGCCTGGCGACGCGAGCGCTGCTACCTGCTCGGCGCTCACCGGGTAGAGGCTGTAGTGTCGCTTCCACGCGGTAACCCAGACGAGCGGCCGGCCTTCGAGGGTGAACCCAGGCATCCCGAATCGCTCGCAGCCTAACGTGCGCCTCATGCTGCATAAGTCGCAAGGCTCGCTCTCGCCAGGCCGAGGCTGCAGGAATCAGCTCGCCCCTGTGCGGGGTGCAAAGCACTGCGTCGTCACCGACAGACGGGCCAGGGAGGCTCCGCTGGTGACCGGCGGCATCGCATCGCCAAGCACAGCATAAAGTCTTGTGGCCGCGCGCAAACATCTGCACCATTGGCCGGTCGCTTCTCCACCATCCCTGACGTCGAGCAGCATGAGTCGAGCACTTGCACTCGTCGATTCCTCGGACGAGTCTCGGAGGTTCGAACGAGCAAGTGTCCCGGGCTATCTGCTCGAGACCAAGCTGTACGTCCCGCGGGCACGCTCGGACCTCGTCCCACGTCCTCGGCTCCTCGAAACGCTCCGCCGCGGAGCTGGGCAGAAGCTCACGGTTGTCATCGCACCAGCAGGTTTCGGTAAGACAACCGTCCTCGCCGGCTGGCTCGGAGAAGACGACGACGCGAGAGCCTGGGTGTCGCTCGATGCCAGCGACAACGAGCCGTCGCTCTTCTGGGCCTACTTCGTTCGCGCGCTGCAGCGGATTCACCCTGGTGTCGGACGGCGAGCCCTCACACTGCTCGAGTCGCAGCAGCCGCCGGCGATCGAGTCCGTGCTCACGGCTCTGCTCAACGAGATCGATGCGATCGACGCCGACTTTAGCATCGTCCTCGACGACTACCACGTCATCGATGCTGCACCGATTCATAGCGGGCTGACGTTCCTGCTCGATCATCTGCCGCGACGCATGCACCTTGTCGTCGCAAGCCGCGCCGAGCCGCCGCTGCCGCTCGCGCGCATGCGTGCACGTGGGGAGCTCACGGAGCTTCGCGCTGCCAATCTGCGCTTCACGACCGACGAGGCGTCCACGTTTCTCACGCAGGTGATGGAGCGCGAGATCTCGCCTGACGATGCGACGACGCTCGAGCGACGGACCGAGGGTTGGATCGCCGGCCTCAAGCTCGCGGCGCTTTCGATGAAGGCGCGAGGAGACGTCGTCGGGTTCGTCGAGGACTTCTCCGGCAACAATCGGTATGTCGCCGACTACCTCGTTGAGGAAGTACTCAAGTCCGAGTCGGACGACGTCCGGCGGTTTCTCCTTCGCACGGCGATTCTGGATCGATTGAGCGGCTCGCTCTGTGACGCGGTCACCGGCGAAACGGGATCGCAGGCGCTGCTCGAAGACCTCGAGCGACGGAACCTGTTCGTCGTCGCCCTCGACGACCGCGGTGAATGGTATCGCTACCATCATCTCTTTGCAGACGTCCTGCAGCGACAAGCGCGTGCCGAGGATCCGGACGCGGCGCGCTCGTCCCATCACCGGGCGAGCGTCTGGTATGCGGACCATGGCTCTCATGTAGCTGCCGTCCTCCACGCGCTCGCCGCCGAAGACGTCGAGCGTGCCGCGGAGCTTCTCGAGAAAAGCTGGCCCGAAAAGAATCGGAGCTACGAGTCTGCCCAGTGGCTCGCTCGAGTGAAGTCGCTGCCGGAGACGGTCGTGCGAAAGCGACCAGTGCTCAGCATGGGTTACGCATGGGGCTTGCTGAACGGTGGCGAGCTCGAAGCCGCCGAGCAATGGTTGCGGTGCGTCGAACAGCAGCTGCAGGCGGCCGACAATGGGGATTTCCAATCGCTCACCGCCGAACTGGCCGCGGCTCGCGTCTATCTCGCACAGTCGTTAGGTGACACGCCCGGAACGCTCGAGCATGCGACGCGAGCGCTCGAGCTCATTCCAGAGGGTGACGATGCGGCGCGCGCCACGGCTCTCGCGCTCTTGGCGCTCGCGAAATGGGGACGCGGAGATCTCGAGGGCGCATACCGAACCTTCGCCGACGCACTCGCGACGATGCGAAGGGTCGGACACGACCACGACGTGATTCGCGGGACCTTCGTCCTCGGCGACATCCGCGTCGGACAGGGCCGTCTTCGCGAGGCGGTGAGTATTTACGAAAGTGGACTCGCTCTCGCGCGTGACCCCGCGTACTCCGGACTCGCAGACACCGACGAGCTGCACCTCGGCCTGAGCGAGGTCTATCGCGAATGGAACAACTTATCGTCGGCGACGAAGCATCTCGACGCCATCGCAGGAGCGGCGGCGCGCACGGCGTACAAAGGCAACAAGATGCGATGGTGCACGGCGATGGCTCGCGTTCGCGAAGCGCAGGGCGATCTCGACGGTGCCCTCGAGCTGTTGAGGGAGGCCGAGGCCAACGAGCGCCGCGATCCGATCCCGCGCGTTCGCCCGATCCCCGCTTTGCGCGCACGCATTCGCCTCGCGCAGGGCGATCTGCACGGCGCGACGGAATGGGCGCGCGTCGCGAAGCTCTCCGTCGATGACACACTGAGCTACCTCCGCGAGTTCGAGCATGTCACGCTCGCCCGAGTTCTTCTCGTCAAGCAGGGCCACGACGCGGTCAGGCTGCTCGAGCGCCTGACGAGCGCGGCGGAAGCCGGAGGCAGAATCGGAAGCCTCATCGAGATCCTCGTGCTCCACGCGCTCGCGCAACACGCGCTGGGCAACCTTCGTCAGGCCCTCGATTCGTTGGCGCGAGCGCTGGGCCTCGCCGAGCCGGAAGGCTATCTGCGGGTGTTTCTCGACGAAGGCAGCCGCATGCGCGAGCTGCTGCGACACGCGATCACTCGCGGACTTGCCGGCGAGTACACCCGCCGTGTGCTCGCAGCCTTCGATGCGCCAAAGCCGCCCGCGGCCGCTCCTGCTGGCGCCACCACCGCGGGCCTGCTCCAGCCTCTCACGACGAGGGAGCTCGAGATCCTGCGGCTCATCGCGGCAGGACTGCGCAATCAGGAGATCGCCGATCACCTCGCGATCAGCGCCGCGACCGTCAAGCGGCACATCGCAAATGCCTACGGGAAGCTCGGCGCCGGTCATCGCACGGCGGCGCTGGCGCGCGCAGCAGAGCTGAAGCTGCTCTGACGCTGTCTTCGGGTAGCGTTTTCGCTACACCCCCCGACTACACCCCCTCTGCACCTTTCGGTCGATTCGGCCAGCGCCGGTCTCCGGCACATTGGGCTCACCTCTTACTGGAGACCCCAATGAACATCACGACCGTCGTCACCGCCGCCCTGAGCTGCACCGTCATCGCCGCCAGTAGCCTGTCCGCCCAGACCACCGAGTCGTCGGCCGCGCCCACCACGCAGGCGCGCTGGGAGTTGGTCGTGCCGAGCGGCACCATGATCCCGACGGGTGCGCAGCGCGATGCCGTGAAGCGTGGCAACATGAACGCAGTGCAGATCACCTACGTCGCCCAGCCTTCGCTCGCCATCGTGTCCACCTTCGGTTGGGCGCGCAGCAAGGACGTCGCGACCGCCGGCGCTCCGAAGCTCGACGTCTTCACCTACGACATCGGCGGCGAGCTCCGCGCGCCTCGATGGATCGGCAGCGAAACGATGTCCTTCAGCCCGTTCGCGGGCATCGGCGCCGGTGGACGCAGCTACAACTATCGCAAGCTCGACGTCGACGCGACGCACAATCTCGCCGCGTACGCGAGTGCCGGTGCCGAGCTGGGGATGCGCCGCCTTCGCCTGCGACTCGAGGCGCGCGACTACGTGGCCGGATTCAAGCCGCTGGCAGGTGCGGGCGCGTCACGCACCGGCAACGACGTCGTCCTGATGGTTGGCCTGCGGCTCGTCTCGCGCTAATCGGGACGCCGAAGATGACCGCGACCATGAGCATGACCTCCCGTCGATCAGAGTGGCTCGTTCCGACCTTGCTCATCCTCCTGAGCCTCGTGCCGGCGATCGCCGGCACGGCAAGGCTCGCGGAGCTGGCGAGCCACGCGCAAGTCACGAAGGCCAACGCTCGGTTCTTCGCGCAGCCCCTCCCGGTGGTCCTCCACATCCTGACGGTGATTCCGTACAGCATGATCGGAGCGTTCCAGTTCTCGGCCGGCTTCCGCCGCCGGAATCGCGCCTGGCACCGGGCCGCCGGACGAGTGCTGGGCGTGTGTGGTCTGATCGTGGCACTGACGGGCCTGTGGATGGCGCACTTCTATCCGTGGCCCGAGGGCGACGGTGTGGGTGTCTACGTCGAGCGTCTGATTTTTGGAACTGCAATGCTGGCTTCAGTGGTGCTCGGGCTCGACGCGGTGCGCCGCCGCGACTTCGCGTCGCACGGTGCGTGGATGACGCGAGCGTACGCGATTGGCCTCGGCGCCGGGACGCAGGTGCTGACGCACCTCCCGTGGTTCATTCTCGTCGGCAAGCCGGGCGAGTCGGCGCGCACGGTCTTGATGGGCGCGGGTTGGGTGATCAACGTCGTGGTGGCCGAGTGGATCATTCGGCGAGGCAATCAGATCCACCACACGGTCATATCCGCATCGCGATCGCGGGATCGATCCGCGCGGCACGTGATGCTGGAATCCAGCAGGCGATAACCCCAACCACAGCCATTGCCGCCATGACAACGCCGAACGTGACGGCATCATGCGGGGCGACGCCGAATAAGAGGTTTCTCATCACGCCCGTCGTGGCGTACGCGCCCACGCCGCCAATGGCTAGACCGACGACGAGCAGCACGCCACCCTCGCCGAGGATCATCCGCTGGATGCGCTTCCTGTCCGCCCCGAGGCTCATGCGGATGCCGATCTCGTTCGTGCGCGCGCTCACCGAGAAGGCGAGCACCCCGGCGATGCCCACCGCGGCGATAATGACCGCGAGCCCCCCAAGCGACGATATCAACACCGCATTCAGTCGCTGCGGCGCGACGCTCTGCGACTTGTATTCGCTCATCGTCATCACATCCTCGATGAGCGCGTTCGGCGCATGCTCGCGCACGATACGCGTCGCGACTGGCGCGAGTCCCGTGAGGTGTCCGTCGGCGCGAACGACGAACACGGCGAACGTCGCGGGCATACCACTCAATGGCGTGTACACCACGAGCTCCGGCGCAGCCTTCGGTGTCATATCGCGCGTGTTGCCGGCGACACCGATCACGGTGCGCCAGTGCAAGGCATTCGCAGACCCTTCCTCCTTGACTGCGATGCGCTTGCCAATCGGATCGCGATTGGGGAAGAACTGATCGGCCAGCGTCTTGTTGATGATGACGTTGTCGCGCGATTCGTCGGCAGCATCGAAGCCGCGTCCCCGGAGGAGAGGAATACCCGCGGCCGCGAAGTAACTAGGGTCGGCTGGACGGAAATCGGCGCGCGCCACGGCCTCGCCAGTGCTCGCAGTTGGGCCGTCGGCCCGCACCAAGCTGTAATTGCCGAGAGCCTGCAGCGGCTCCGACGAGCTGACGCCGACGCGCGAGACGCCCGGCAGCGACGCAAGTGCTGAACGCACGTCCTCGAATCGCGCGCGGACAACGGCATACGCATTGGTGTCGCCCGGAGCCAAGGCGGTGAGCAGGTTCACCCGCAGGGTCAGCACGTCGTCGGTTGTGAGCCCCGTGTCGATTCGCGAAAGGCTCATCATCGTGCGAGTCAGCAGCCCGGCACCCGCGAGGAGTACCACGGAGACCGCGACCTGCAGCACGACGAGACCGCGCTGCAGACGCTGGCGTCTCAGGCTTCCACTCACCCGCTGCGGACCGGCGAGCACGCTCGAGCCCACGTTTGCCTCGCGCGGAAGTGACGCCAGCAGCGACAACAACAGCGCAAGGCCGATGGCGACGGCAACCGCAAAGGTGAAGACGGTGGAGTCCAGCCGGATCTCGCTCGCGCGGGACGTGTAGCGCCGCGTGAACGCCGTTAGCAATCGCACTCCGGCGACCGCGATGCCGACGCCGAAGCCGCAGCCTGCCATCGCGAGCATCAGATTCTCGACTAGGAGCAACCGCCGCAAGCGTGATCGGCTTGCGCCGAGCGCCGTTCGAACCACCAACTCATGTTCGCGGCGAACGCAGCGCATGAGCGTGAGGTTGGCCACGTTTGCGGCCGATACAACCAACACGAATGCCGCCGCGGCCATGAGCAGCCACAGTGTGAGCCGTACACGTTCACCGAGGACGTCCTTGAAGGGAATGACGGCGACCTGATAGCGCTCGCCCGCCGAATATGCCTCCGGAAAGGCGCGCTGCAGGCCGGCGTACACCGTCGCCACCTGGACTTTCGCCTGGTCGAGCGTCGCGCCGGATTTCAGTCGCGCGACGAGCTGCGTCATGCGATGCGTACGGTTCTGCTGCATCGCCGCGCTCAGATGATGCGCGCTGTTCACGAGGTTGAGCAGCGCGTCAACACGTTCCGGGAAGAAGGGCGCGGGCTGCACGACACCAATCACCGTCACCGGCCGGTCGTTGAGCAGAATCGTACTGCCGACGATCCTGGCATCTCCGCCGAACCGCGTCTTCCAGTATTCGTACGAGAGGACCGCGACCGGTGCGGCCGAGGGTCCGTCGTCAGCCGTGTGCGTCAGGCGGCCGAGGACCGGCGATAGTCCCATGACCTCGAAGTAGTTGCCCGTAACGAGGCCGACGCTGATGCGCACGGGACCTTCGCTCGAGCGATGCACGACGCTGATCGACGAGTACTCCGCGATCCCGGAGAACGATGACACGCCGGTGCGGAGATCGCGCACCTCGGGGACCGAGAAGCTGATGTCGGCCTGGCCGGGTCCGTTCGCGGACTGGCGGAGGTACACGAGCCGATCGCCGTCCTTGTTCGGGACTGGTTTGAGTAGCACGCCGCGGACGGCGCTGAAGATCGCGGCGTTGGCGCCGATGCCTAACGCGAGCGCGATGACGACGACAGTCGTGAACGCCGCGCTCCGCCACAGCGAGCGCCGTGCGTACCGGAGGTCGCGTCGGAGCTGCTCGATCCACTGCCCGCCCCACATCTCCCGCGTGACTTCGGCGACGTGCGTGACGTTGCCGAACTCGCGGCGCGCGGCGGCCTCGGCGTCGGCGCGCGACGCACCGCGCGTCATGCGCTGCGCGATATCCATCTCCAGGTGGCTGCGCAGTTCCTCGTCGAGCTCGTCGTCTCTCACGATTCCTCCCGGCGCTGCGGCGGATTGAGGATGCCGGCGATGGCGTGCGTCATGCGCTCCCACTTCGACCGATCGGCGGCGAGCCGCTTGCGTCCGGCCGTGGTGAGTCGGTACACGCGGACGTGCTGTCCCTTGTCGGAGCGATCCCACGAGCCTTCGACGAGCTTCGCGCGCTCGAGTCGGTGGAGAGCGGGATAGAGGGAGCCGGTGTCGACCTGCAGCGCGTCGTCGGAGTTGGCGCGGATCTGCTGGCCGATGCCGAAGCCGTGCTGGGGGCCCCAGCGCAGCGTTTGGAGAATGATGAAGTCGAGCGTCCCCTGGAGGAGCTCGATGCGCGATTGTCCCTTGGCCATGGTCGCGAAAGATGTAGGCCACCTACAGCTTGATGTAGGCTGCCTACATCTTTCGGGAAAGTCAAGAAGCAGTCCGAGGCCGGCGACTAGCGCGAGCCGCTGCCAGGTGTAAACTGCTAGTATGAACGACAAGGCGCTCAGTCGTCGCGGGTTCGTCGGCCAGTCCGTCGCGGCAGCGGCCGCCGCACCCGCGCTCGTCGGCCTCGGCGAGCCTCGCTCGGCCGCGCCGCTCCGGATCGTCTGCGTCGGCGGCCATCCCGACGATCCGGAATCGGGATGCGGCGGTGCCCTCGCCCGTTATGCGGCGTCAGGCCACGACGTCACGATCGTCTATCTGACGCGTGGCGAGCGCGGCATCGACGGCAAGTCGCTGGAGGAGGCGGCGCGCATTCGCACCGCGGAATCCGAGGCCGCCTGCAAGATCCTCGGCGCGAAGCCGGTCTTCTTCGGCCAGATCGACGGCGCGACGGAGGTGACGCACGCACACGTCGACGCGATGACTCGCCTCCTCGCCGCCCGCGCGCCCGATATTCTCTTCGCGCACTGGCCGATAGACACGCACATGGATCATCAAGTTGCAGGTATGCTCACGATCCGCGCCTGGATGCGAGCGCGAACCCCGGCGCTCTACTTCTTCGAGGTGAACAGCGGCAGTCAGACGGAAGGATTCCTACCCAACACCTATGTCGACATCACGCCGGTCGTCGAGCAGAAGAAGCACGCGCTCTTCGCGCACGTGAGTCAGGACGGTCAGGGGATCTGGCGCGAGCACCACGAGATCATGGCGCAGTGGCGCGGCCGTGAGGCGGGTGTCACAGCCGCCGAGGCTTATGTCCACCTCGACCGCACTACCGCCGCGACGAAGCTGCCGGGTACTTGACTACCAGATTCCGGGAATCAACCGAAATCGCACGCGATCGACATACGCCGCATATCCCGCCAACTCGCGCCGCAGCAATTGCTCCTCATGTCGGAGCCGCGTCACCATGAGTGCGATCGGAATCACCGCGAAAACCGCCGCGAAATAGGACAGCAGCCACAAGCTGAGTCCGAGGAAAATCAGCGGGTCCGCGGCGTAGAACGGGTGTCGAACGACGCCATACGGTCCGGAGTCGATGACGGTGTGTGAACGCTCCTTTTGAAGGCGAACGACTGTCACAGCAAAGGCGTTCGCGCGCAGTGCGAGGCTCTTGAGACTCCAGCCCGCGACAAACAAGCCGAGGCCGCAGTATTCCAGCAACGGCGCGGGCGCGGCGAAGACATGCCATCGAAACGCGTCGAGTGCGGCGATTATAGGCAGTCCGAGGAAGCCCGTGGCGAGCACGCCGAGCAGGAGAGCGCGGTCGGCCATGCCCTGTTGCTCGTGAAGCGGCAGTCGGGCGCGCTCGTGGAGGAGGTCGGGACTGACGCGATAGACCGCGACGGCGCCGACGGCGCGAACGAGGAGCATCGTCGCAAGCATCACCCATGCACGCGCCCACGCAATCGTGCCCGCGGCGATGAACATCACGACGGCGACGAGTACGGTGTCCGCGATCAGCCTGCGGATGACTCGGAACATTGTGTCCTTGGGGAGCTCGCCTCCCATCGGCGCACATCGTTAGGCATGCCGCGGCGACTCGTGTCGGGACGCATCGGGTGGGACAGAGGTGAGGCTCGCCAGCTGGGCGTCGAGCTTCCGAAGATCTGGCCAGCCGTACATCCCGCCAAACTCTCTGCGCTCATTCAGCTGCCGTTCGCCACCCAACTGCTCGTAGAAGTTGCAGGCCGGCTCGTTGTCCACTTCCGTGAAAAGTGCCATCGACCTCAATCCATGCTCCAGGAGTCGGTGGACAGCTGCCGCGACCATGCGCTTGCCCAGTCCCCGCCGCTGGTACGGGCGCAGAAGATAGATCTTGTTGAGACGCGCCGCCCATTTCGGATCGTCCGTCGTCGGATGACACCAGATGAAACCGACGAGTTGCTTCGTGGTGGTCTCGAGGACGAGAACGAAATGCGTGGTGTCCGTCTCAGCGAGCTTCTCGCGCCACTGCCATTCTCGAGTCGCGTAGGTCGGTCCCGAGCCGAATGGTCCGACGTGCGTCTCGTTGAACGTGCGGACATGAAGCTCGGCAAGCGAATGCAGATCAGCCATCGCGGCCTCGCGCAGCACCAACTCGCTCATGGTCACCGGCGGTGCCGTCATCTGTGACGCGGCCCTGAGTGTGTGCGGAT
>Ga0207707_10006089_pt1 | contig 10554 bp, 6 predicted proteins | sample KBSC83BmetaG_FD_184336 | JGI IMG/M metagenome (GOLD analysis project Ga0207707, IMG submission 184336) | Corn rhizosphere microbial communities from Kellogg Biological Station, Michigan, USA - KBS C8-3B metaG (SPAdes) (version 2) | ecosystem: Host-associated > Plants > Roots > Rhizosphere ... | reverse complement strand
GGCGCTTATGAGAGTAAGGCCATCCTGCCCCGCCTCGGCAATGATGTCGCTCAGGCGTTTGCCGGTATCGGTGCGCAGATTTTTCGCCTCGTTCACGGCATCCATAAGCTGATTGAAGTCGGTCGCTTCGACGATGAGCGGCGCTGCCTGCGCCTCCTGTGCGGCGAGCGTCACCGCGAACCCTTCATTTTTCGCGTGGAGCTGGTTTTCCTCTCCCGCAAGCACAAGATAGACGCCCGCGAGAGCGATGAGGAAAATCCCCGTAAAAATCGCCGCCACGCGCGCCCACAGCATCATGGTTTTCGCGAAAAGATTTTCCTGATAGCGCCCGCCGAGCGCCTCCGGCATAAGATTGATAATCGGTTCGGATGAAGAATAAGGCCTGCCCGCTGCTTCGTATGCGATGAAAAGCCCTGGTTCGAGCCCTTCCATCGAATCATCCGGCACGAACATCTGCGCCGGAATGCCCGTAAGATCGGTAAGCTTATTCGAGGTTTCTTCCATGCGCACTTTATCGAAAACGAAAATCTTCTCCACGTTCACGCCGTACGTGCCGTTCACATAGCTCGTCAGCTGGCGGACTTTATCTTCAATGAGGCCGATCTCGCGCACCGCGGCCGGAGAATTTTCAAAATTATGAGAGATGATGCTGCCGTATGCATACACGGCGAACTCAACGCCATCCTCGCCGACGAGCACGAACATGAACGGCTTGTCGCTTTGCCGGCTCACGAAGCGGCCGAGGCTGTAAAGATGGAATTCGCATGCGCCGACTTTCCACCCGTTTTCGAGGAACACTTTAAAATATTGATCAAGGATCGGCTTCGACGTCCCCGCGATGAAAATGCCCATCCCGCGGTCATCGATGGCATCGATCCGCGTCCAATCGCTGTAGCTCCCGCCTTTCGGCCATGGGAGCGAGGTTTCGATCTTCAGCTTCGCCGATTGCACGATGTCCGCGTCGGACATCTCGGGCAGCACCGCGGTTTCGGTATAGAGATGATTCGGCGGAATCGAAAGCACGAAGATCGGCTCGTTCGAAATCCCAACAGCTCCTTCATCTTCAGGAATTTTCCGGATGATCGCATCAATGGCGTTTTTCAGCTCTTCGGGCTTCTTCAATTCGCCATTCACAATCGATCCTTCGGGTAGCTTATAAATATTCGAAGCGATGACCTTCGATTGGCCATACCGCACCGTGCGCGCAACAGCCGCGATGCTCGAGTTCTCGACGTCGAGGCCGATCACGATGATATGCGGCAGCACTATGTTTGAAATGAATTTTAAAATTTTTGCGATCATGGGGATTATTGATCGGTTTTCGTGATGCCGGTTATCTGTCCGTCGCCGTTCAGCGTGACCCGCGCCTGAATGGAGCGCTGCACCGTTTCCGTTCCCACGATCACCGTGCCCGTGGCATTCACAATGACGGGACTTCCCGCGGTTACGCTAACCGCAGCGGTTCCATCGGTTTCGGTGAGCGTATAGGCGCCGCTATAGCTTGCGTTTCTGCCAAGCTTAATTGCGGCATCTTCAATGCCCGCCTCGGCGAGCGCTTCCGCCTTGTCGGACTGGCTCGCAAATTGCCCGTTCGAGACAGCCGTATTCCCCTGCACGCCAAGGATCACGCCGGCGGTGAAAAGAAAGAGCGCGATAAGCACTACCGTGATAAGCGCCACAACCCCATTGCGTCGTGAAATAGTCATGACATATATGCGGCCGCTAGAGCGGCACCGCCGTAGTTCGAAGGGTGTACGTCGTATTGGAATCAATGACTCCATTATTATTATACCCTGCCGTAATCGAGATTTGCACCGATGTGGTTGAAGGACTCGGATTCGTTATGGAAGTGAAGGAAAGATTCGAAATGATGATGCTCGAGGGCGTAATTGCGGCCGCTGCGCCCGATCCTTGCTGCATGAGGATCGCGCCGTTCGAGAGCGAGAACACGGTCGGATTATTGGTTGACGAGCTCATGGCGAGGCTGAGCGCCGCACCGGCGCTGTTGATCTTCGTTGCAGCATGCACCTGATTCACGATGCGCGAGAGCGCCTGCGTTTCATTGAGCTGCACTTCGGTAAGTTCGCCGATATAAATTTTCGATTTCGTGGCGAAGCTGAACACGGCCGCGCCGAGCGTGCCGATGATGCCGAAGATCACGATATAAATAATGAGTTCGAGGATGGTAAATCCCCTGCGGTGTTTGGAGTTATTGCGCATAGTTCAGAATCACGCGGTCCACGCGCGGCGTAACCGCATTGTCGGTCGTCGAGAGGTACACTTTATAGCGAAGATATCTTTTATTATTATGGCATGCCGCTTTGATCTCGACCTGGCTCAGCGCGCCGATCGGGGCATAAAACGAGCTTGTATCGCAGCCGAGCGTGCTCGGATTCCATGCAACGTAGCTCCACGGTCCGCTCGGTGAATTCGATGCCGCAAACTGGAACGTAACCGACGTGTTCACCGGCATACTTCCCTCAAAATATATCGAATTCGGCGCGACGCCGTTCGTCGATGCCGTATCGATCACGTCGGATGTGAGCGAGCCGGATGTCTGGTAAAGCACCTGCGTGGTGAGCGATGGGTACGTCGAATATGTATCAAGAGCCGTGCCGTCCGATTTCACCATGCGGAAATAATATGTCTGATTGGGCGTTGCGGAATTCTGCTGAACGACCCAGTCCCATTCTCCCCAGTTCCCCGACGCGACCGCATTCGGATTTGCAGGCGAATTATTTTGCTCAACATAGGATTCGGTCACCGTTGACGACGTAAGGAGAAACGTCGGGATCGTCGATCCATTCGTGACCGACGCATTGTCGAACCCGCGCCACACGAGCGCGCTCCCGATCGCGCCCACATCGCTCCATGGGCCTCCCGTTGCCGTCGCGAATTGCAATTTGAACGCCTGCCCCGCGGCAAAGAGCGGATTAATAGTCACGCCGACATTCATGCGCAGGCGGATCGTAGAGCCGGATGCCACGCCGCTTGCGGGCGTGTCGAGCGCCGCGAGCGAAGAGCCGGGCGTGATATTATTTCCATTCGTGAACCATTGGTAGTGCGCCTGCGTGAGCGTCGGCGAGCCCGCGATATATTTTGCGAAAATAACCTCGCGATAACGCGGCAAACTCGATTGCGAGTCCGTCGTGAACGTCACGTCATGGGTATGGTTTGATGCCGCGGCAAAATCGCTTGACCCTCCGGAGGATGCCGGATCATTTGAAGTATTCGACGGGCCGGAACTCGTGATCGTCGTCGTTGCGTGCGTGTGCGTTGCGCTGCCGCCCGATCCGCCATAGGTATCGCTTCCCTGCAGCATCCGTCCATTCAGATCCTGCCCGACGCCCGACATGACGCTCCAGAGCGTCGAAGACGGCGCGCCATCGAACATCGCAATCATGTCATTCGGAATCGATCCCGTGGAGCCGAGCTGCGCAAAAACAACATTGCGGTATGGAGGCTGATTCGGAGCGGATGGCGTCTGACCTGAAACCGTATGCGTGTGCGCACTCCCCGCAACCGTGAGCGTGTTCTTATTGACAAGCTGGAGCGTGTCGACCGGCGCCGCGAGCGTGGCCGTAATCGTGTGCGTGTGCGTGGCCGAGCCACCCGTTGCAACCACGTTATCGCCACGCAGGTATCTGCCCGCCATTGATGAATAATATGTCCAGCCCGAAGGCAGCGAGCTCGATGATATGTCGAATGCGGCGATCGCGCCCGCGGGAAGCTGGGTCGGATTCAATGCTTCGATGAATTTCAAACTTTCATAGGGCGGTTTAATGTCATCCGTACTGATCGAAATATTCGTAACCGGATGAACGTGCCCGGCCTCCGGAAGGCTGCTGCCGCCGGTATTATTGCTCACGCCTCCCGCGCTTGCGCCTGTCGTTTGCGAAACATACGTCACGGTATGCGTGCCGGTATCGGAGCCGAGAATGCTCGCGCCATAGGTCGAGCTGCCCATCGGAAATGCCTGATAGAAGGGATCGCTCACGTTGCACGAAATACAGGTCCAGCCGGCAGGAATCGAAGCGCCGTCCCAAAAAATGATCGTCACGGCGGGGCCGGTCGTGAATGTCGGATAACGGTTGTAGCCGTCGAGGGCGGTTCCGTCGGAATACGCCACGCGGAAATAATACGTCATGTTCGCAACCGTGCCGTTCGGCGCAAGCGACCAATCCCATTCGCCATGTCCATTCGCGGGAATCGCATTCGGCGTTGCGGCAGCCGGTTCGTTTTCTTGATACGTCTCTTTTACGGTGGATGACGAAAGGATTAACGATGTAAGGGCCGCACCATCGCTTACGCTCGCATTGTCGTAGCCGATCCATGTGGTGGATGATCCAACGGATCCGACATCCGACCACGGACCCGACTGCGACGTTGAGAACTGCAATTTGAAGATCGTGCTCGTTGCGAGCGAACTCGTCGCGACCGCAAGGTTCATGCGCAGGCGGATCGCCGCAGGATTCGCGCCAGATTCGGCGAGTGCCGCATCGGCCGACGCGGCAGTGACGGAGGGCGTGATGGTATTTGCATTCGCATACCATTGATAATGATCCTGCGTCACGACCGGGTTCGGAATGTTCGAGTATTTCGCGAAAATGACATCGCGATAGAGCGGCCAGCTTGATTGCGTATCGAGCGTGAACGTCACGTTATGCGTATGCGAAGCCGAGGCGGCGTTATTCCTCGACCCCGAACGCGGATCGCTCGTCGTGCCCGACGGACCGGAACTCGTGATCGTCGTTGTTGCGTGCGTGTGCGTCGCGCTGCCGCCTGTCGCACCGTATGTGTCGCCTCCTTTAATCAGAAAGCCATTGAAATCGTCGCCGACATCGGAAACGCTCGTCCAGTTCGAAGGCAATGGCGTTGCGCCGAACATCGCAATAAGCCCATTCGGGATTGACGACGTCGCATTCAATTTTGCAAACACCACAGTAATAAAAGGCGGCGCGTTATTTGCAGCAGGCGTCGAACCCGACACGGTATGTGTATGGCTTCCGCCGGCTACGGAAAGCGAGTTGCGGTTTGCGTTGAGAAGGCCGTTATTCGCCGCGCCGAGCGTGGCCGTAATCGTGTGCGTGTGCGTGGCCGAACCGCCCGTCGTCGTAGCATTTTCACCGCGCAGATAATTGCCTGCCATTGCGGAATAATAGGTCCAGCCCGAAGGCAGCGAGCTCGACGACACGTCGAACATGCCGATCGCGCCCGCAGGAAGCTGCGCGGGATTATGCGCCTCGATGAACCGCAAGTTTTTGAACGGCGGGCGGATGTCTGCCGTACTCACCGCAATATTGCTCACCGCATGCGTATGGGTCGCGAGCGGGAAATTCGATCCGGCCTGGCTGTCGACGGCAGTCGATGCGCCCGTCGTCATTGAAATGAATGTTGCTGTGTGCGTTCCTGTGTCGGATCCGCCGGTCGATGCGCCGTAGGTGGAGCTCGCGCGCGGGAACACGCCGAAGAATTGATCGCCGCTCACGCACGAGATACAGCTCCATCCGGAAGGAAGCGTCGCTCCATCATAAAGCAGAACGACATCGCCCGCGCCGGGCGTCGGGCCTTGAGCCGCCGCCTTGAAGGTTGCTCCTCGTGCGCCCCAGTTATCGGCAGTGCCGAGCGTGAAGGCGGCCGCAATCGGCGCAGCGACAGCCTGCACTTGATACTCCATCGCCGCCGGCTGATTGTTCAGCGGATTATCGATTGGGTTCGCAACCATCGTGAACCCCGTCCCGGCACTCGTCACTGTATTTTGCGCGTCATGCGTCGAAACGCCCACGATCAATTCTCCGCTCGCGGCAGGGCTCATGCTTCCGGAACTCGGCGCCGTGCTGTTTCCGGATCCGCCGGCCGTAGCGTCGAGCGGCGACGTCGGATCAGCGCCCGCGAACTCGGCCACATCAACCGTTATTTCCGTACCGCTTGCCGTCGAGACCTTCACGCTGTCCGTCCCTCCTGTGATGTTCTTCGCATAATAAATGGAAGTTTTCGCGCCGCCGCCGTCGGTCGTCACTGCACCGGCAAGCGAATATGCGTTGCCGACCGTATCCGTCACATTCGTCGGCGCGTTCGGCCATGATGCAATCGTGACCACGATAAGATTGCCGCTCGTGACCGCCGACGGAAATGCAGTCGTGAGCGATGCGGCGCTCGTAACGGTCGAAGATGCTTTCTGCACGAGCGTGATCCCCGCCGCACCCACGTTATGCGATGCCGTTTTAACGAGTAAAAAAACAGCGCCAACGGCAAGCAGGACGACCGCGCCAAGGAGAATGAGTCTTCGGGTTTTCATATGCTTCCACTGTTCCTCTTATATAAAGTATATCAAACCAAAACCCCCGATTTTCGGGGGTTTTGTGCGTAAACGGCGCCGTGAACGAACCGATGCCTCGCCTCACAGATTTTTCTCGATCGCGTTCCAGTCAACCACGCTCCACCACGCTTCAATATAATCGGGGCGTTTGTTTTGATATTTGAGATAGTAGGCGTGCTCCCAAACATCGAGGCCGAGAATCGGCGTCTCCCCCTTCATAAGCGGACTGTCCTGGTTCGCGGTCGTCGTGATCATGAATTTCCCCTGCGCGTCGCGCACGAGCCATGCCCAGCCGGAACCGAAAACGCCAGCCGCGGCTTTCGCAAATTCTTCTTTGAACTTCGCGAAGTCGCCGAATGTCGACGTGATGATCTTCGCTGCTTCTCCCGACGGCTCGCCGCCGGTCTTGGGCCCCATGATCGTCCAGAAGAATGAATGATTCATGTGTCCTCCGCCATGATTGCGGATGGCCATGCGAATGTCCTGCGGCACGGCGTCGATGTCGGCCAATAAATCTTTTAACGGCTTCTCGGCGATCTCGGGATGTTTCTCGAGCGCTTCGTTGAGCTTCGTTACGTACGTTTGATGGTGCTTCGTGTGATGGAGTTCCATCGTCTTCGCGTCGATGTACGGTTCGAGCGCGTCATACGCGTACGGCAATTTCGGCAATTCGTATTTCATATTTTTTAAATATAATTATTTTATAGTTAAGGATTTGTTTAAGTACGGCCTTTCCTCAATTGTATCATACGATAACGCGCCGGACGCGTTGCGCGCGAAATTAGAATATAATAGAATGACGACGCAATTGGGGGATCGTCTAATGGTAGGACAGCGGCCTTTGAAGCCGTGAATCGGGGTTCGAATCCCTGTCCCCCAGCCAATCTTTTTCTTTTATTCTGAGAGTCGGCTCGTTTCCTACTGGAAACGGCCTCGCTCTCGGCACCTTCGTGCCTGCGAGACACTCTCAGAATAAAAGAAAAAAGATCTTCGTGGTCAGGGAATCGAACAGAGGGGTGGATCGGAGGGGAAACATTTTCCCCTCCGTGTAGGAGGGTCGCGTTCTTACGCGACAGTCCGGAACCGAGGGTTCCGAAAGCGCAGCGAGGCGCATGCCGAGCGAGCAGTGAGATTCCCTGTCCCCCAGCAGTCTAGTACAAGGTGTTAAACGCCCAAGAGGGGTTAAACCCTAAAAATTCTCGCCGGACTCCCGACGGCGTTAAAGTACTTGAATATCGAGTAGGGCTCCTGAAATTCAATAATTTTTAAATTTTCACGATCGCAGTTTGAGCATCAATCACCTCAATTTCAAGAGAAATCGAGGAGGGTTATAATAGTGATATGGCTCTAAAATATAAAATCGTAGTTTTCGTCCCCTTGTCTCATGCCAATCAAGTTCGAGAAGTACTCGGCAAGGCTGGCGCAGGAAAAATAGGAAAATATTCTTTTTGTAGTTTTAGCACTCGCGGAACCGGGCGCTTCAAGCCGGAGGAGGGATCTCATCCTTCAATAGGCGAAATCGGAAAACTCGAGGCGGTCGAGGAAGAAAGAATTGAAGTTGTGTGCGATGCCAAAATCGTCGGCAATGTCCTAGCAAGAATAAAAGAGGTCCATCCTTACGATGAAGTTGCATATGATCTATATCCCCTGGAAACTTGGGAGAGATAGGCTCTTTATTTTATCTTTGCACCAACGCCACTCATGAAAAAATTTTTTGCAACGACGTTTTCCTCGCTTAAGGTAAGAAACTATCGTCTATACGCCACCTCGCAGTTCATCTCGTACATCGGCACCTTTCTCTCGGCGCTCGCGCAGGATTGGCTTGTCCTGCAGCTCACGAATTCCGGCGTCATGCTCGGACTCGTTTCGGCGCTCCAATTTTTGCCAGTGCTTATCCTTACGCCGTATGGCGGCGTGATCGCTGATCGCTTTCCCAAATTAAAACTCCTCTATATCACGCAAACCATATCACTCGTTCTTTCGGCGCTCCTCGGCATCCTCGTCCTCACGGGAGCCGTGCAGCTATGGATGGTATTTCTGTTTGCGCTTTTCCTCGGTCTCACGACGAGCCTCGATAACCCGGCGCGACAAAGTTTTGTGTATGAAATGGTCGGCAAGGATCACATCAAAAACGCGGTGAGCCTGTGGGCAATCATCATCAGCGGCTCGCGTATCATCGGCCCCACGATCGCCGGCATTTTGATTGCACTTGTCGGCATCGGCTGGTGCTTCGTGATCAATGCGGCTTCGTACATCGCTGTTCTTATCGGACTCTTCATGATGGTGCCGGGCGAACTTTACACAACGCCGCCGATCGCCGCGGAAAAAGGACAGATCATGGAAGGATTCAGGTATGTGAGAAAAACACCGATTCTTTTCGATCCCCTGCTTATGATGGCCATCATCGGAACATTTACATTTGAGTTTCAGGCAAGCTTGCCGCTCTTCGCCCGCTTTGTGCTGCATGGCGACGCAGGAACATACGCACTGATAACGGTTTCGGTGAGCGTCGGCATGCTCATCGGCGGACTCTTTAATACGCGCATCCAGAACATAACGGAAAAGTTATTGGTGGTGGCCGCATTCTTCTTAGGAATTTTTTCGATCGTTCCGGCGCTTCTTTCAAATATTATTTTCCTTGTAGTGAGTTTCGCGCTCATGGGATTATTCATGATTATGTTTGCGAATTTGAGCAACAGCATTCTTCAGCTGAATACCGATAGCGCCATGCGCGGGCGCGTGATGGCATTATGGTCGATGGCGTTCGTTGGCTCAACGACGATCGGCGGTCCGATTATCGGCTGGATTGGACAGATGTTCGGCGCCCGATGGACGCTCGGCATTGGCGGCGCAGCGGCAATTTTAGCAGCCGTGTACGGCTGGAATGTTATCTCCCGGCGTGCTTCCGGAATAAATACGTCGCTACCGGAATGGCGACCGCGATGATGCCGACGCACCATACAACGCCGATCCATAAATGATCCCCCACTGAGTTGCCGATCATAAGCGCACGCATGGTTTCGATGACGTGCGTGAACGGCTGGTTTTCTGCGAACGCGCGGAGCCACGGCGTCATGGTGTCCGTGGGGACGAACGCGGCGCTCGCGAACGTGAGCGGAAATACGAAGAAGAATCCCATCCATTGCACGGACTCCGGCGTCTTCGCGATGAGCCCCATGATGGCGGCGATCCACGACACGGCAAATGTGAAAAGAAGGATGACGCCGATAATGAGCATCCAATCGCCGAATGACGCGGCCGGCCGGAAGCCAACCAGGAATCCCACGCCGATCATGATCGCCGACTGGATGATGTTCCGCACGAGATCGGCCACCACATGGCCCATCATGACGGCCCAGCTTGCGATGGGAAGCGATTTCAAGCGATCGATGATGCCGCGCTGCAGATCGGTCGCAACGCTGAGCGATGTCGTGAGCGCCCCGAACGCGAGGCTCTGCACCAAAATGCCGGGAACCAAAAAATTTACGTAGCTCGTGGACCCCGTGTTGATGGCACCGCCGAACACATAGCGAAAGAGCAGCATGAACATGATCGGCTGGATCGTGAGGCCGAGCAGCTGGTCTTTGTTCTTGAAAATATGCTTCAGACTTCTCGTGATGAGCACCCCGGCGTCGCTTGCCACCCAATATGTTTTCGAATGATTATTGTTCATCGGTTTTGTCGTGCTCCGCTTTGTGTCCGGTCAATTTTAAAAATACGTCGTCGAGCGTGGGCTTGTGAACGGAGAGCGTTTCGATTTCAACGCCGCCGCGCTCCATGTGATCAAGAACGGCTTTTATCTCGTGCACGCTGCCGCCCGTCGCGATCACAATTTTTCGCTCGCTCTCATCCTTCTCCTGCAGCTGCCCATCCACGATCGCGACCGCCTTCTGAAAATCGCCGCCGCTTTTTATAACGAGCTCCAAGCGTTCTTTGCCTGCGCGGTTTTTCAATTCTTCCGACGTTCCCGCAGCAATAATTTTTCCGCCATCGATCACGGCGATTTTATCCGCAAGCCGGTCGGCCTCTTCCAAATATTGCGTCGTAAGAAGAATGCTCACGCCCGAATGCACGAGCTGCTTGATGATGTCCCACATGCCGAGGCGGCTTCGCGGATCAAGGCCGGTCGTCGGCTCGTCCAAAAAAAGCACGGGCGGGGTCGTGATAATGCTCAAGGCACGGACGAGGCGCCGTCGCATGCCGCCGGAATAAGTTTTCACCTGCCGATCGGCGGC
>Ga0207707_10006086_pt1 | contig 10556 bp, 11 predicted proteins | sample KBSC83BmetaG_FD_184336 | JGI IMG/M metagenome (GOLD analysis project Ga0207707, IMG submission 184336) | Corn rhizosphere microbial communities from Kellogg Biological Station, Michigan, USA - KBS C8-3B metaG (SPAdes) (version 2) | ecosystem: Host-associated > Plants > Roots > Rhizosphere ... | reverse complement strand
GGCGAATTGGCACTTCTCAACGTCCAACGCACGCGTCAAACTCAAGCATCTCTATCCTTCAATCTGAATGAATCGGGCGACTAGCCATCGGACGCCGACGGTCCTCGCGCTCACATGTAGAAGCTGTACCTCGGCGCGATTTCCTGACCATCGGGAACGTATTTCAACACTTCGCCCACGTGCCTCGCGGCAGCAATTGTGATCGGAAAACCATTGTCGAACTGCGTGTTGTTCCAATTCATCTTGGTGAGCGCGAGTACTTCCTCCGCAACATGCTGAAGTGGTTGACCCAGCGCTTGGCATCGCAGTTGCAAGGGGCGGGGGACGTACATGCCAGGATAGGTGCGGAAGAATTCGACGCTGCCGCGCGTGTAGAGGAGTGCCTGATCCTTGTCGAAGCGCAGCAACGTGCCGCGCAACGGCGGATAGACGCCTAGTCGGTAGAGGCGGGTCATCGATTTCTGCACCCACACGAAGTCGGCGTAATCGATGTCGCGTTCGTCGATCGCCTTGTGGAATCCGTCCAGTTCGTTCTGATCGAACTTCGAGGTCTTGTGTAGCACAACCCTGGCCGGCCAATGTCCATGTTGGTCTCTGAAGACTTTGAGCGAGCCGCGCAGCAGCTCGTATGCATCGATTGCTTTCAGATGCGGTCTGCGATCCTCCTCGCTTTCGACCATCCGTCCTCCGCGCAAGATCAGGCCCTCGCCTCTCTCGTCGAACATCTGGGCCGTGCTGATGCGGACCTGGTCGCCCTCTATGGACCGGTAGAAACTCAGCCCGACGAAGGAGGTCCTGAGCTGCCGCGCATCGCGCGATAGACGCCAAGGCAGGCCGCCCGCCTTGTAGTAGGTGGCTGTTAGCAGATTCCAGGCGATGGTAGCCGGGTCCTGTGTCCGCCGCTCGCTTGTCTCCTTCAGCTTGCGCGGGATCTTGAACGAGGGGTCGTAGGTCGTCGGCCAAAGCAGTTGGATCGGAAGCCTCAGGCGCATGCACGCAGCCTTGAGCATGCCGCGGAAATCCAAGGCGGGCCCGGCCTCAGTCTCGTCGTCGTCTTCGCCGCCGGCGGCGTCGCGCGCATTATAGGTACGCTCGATTATCTCGATCGGCAGTGCTACGAGCACTACGTCGGGCTTCACCATGCGTTCGGACAATACGCCGATCTCGTTGGAGATCGTTTCTACGATCGCCTGCGTGACTTCCCGCTGACCGGGTATCGCGACCAGTCTTGCTATCTCGCGGAGGGGCATGACGCGCTGCAGTTCGTTCGACGTGACGAACTCGCATCGGAACGTGGTCTCGAGATCGACGCCCGGGAACGAAGGAAAGAGGTTCGGTTGACGGCTCTGCTTGGCCGCAAAGCCCCTCGTACATCGTTCGACCCAGCGCGCCGTTCCCTCCACCGTTTCGGCGCTTCCGACCACACCCAGCTTGATGCGTCTCGGCGCGCCCTCCATTCCGACGTCGAACGGTCCGTAGTCCATGATGCCGAAGCGGATGTCGGGATGGCGAAACGCGCTACCGAATTCCAACTCCGGTTCTCGCAGATGGGTGAGCTTCACGAAACGTCCTCGACCGTCTCGCCGGCTAAAGCGAATTCGAACAACGGCGAAGACGGGTCAATCTCCTGCGATTTCCAGAGATCGTCGGGGACACCCACGTCTAGTTCCATCGCATCCATCTCGCGAAAAGACAGGAAGGGGTACCGCTGCGTCAGGAGATCCTCGGTACGGTGCGTCGCCAGAAAATCCCGCCACATCACGAATTGTCCCATGACCGCGGCGTTGTTTTCGATCTCCTTTATCTTCTTCAATCGCTCACCGGCGAAGGCGTCCGTGTCCTGTCCGTTGTACGTGAAATGGTAGGTCGGCGTGATCTCGGCGAACCACTTGCCAGCGATATTGACGAAACGGTGCATGAAGGCCGAATGGCGCCAATAAGCAGCCTGAGTGGGATCTTTCTTTTTCTTGCCGTACCGACCGACGACGCGGCGCGTCGTCGTGTTCTGCAGGCTGCGATAGGCGTAGTTCAGATTGTCCCGATCGCGGGGCTTGCGGAAATAGAAGACACCCGAATCGCGGTCATGGTACAGTTCCGGCCTAACGAATTCCCCGATAGCCCTGTTGAGAAGAGCTACGAAATCGCGCTGGCGGTCATCGTCGTCGCTGTCCGACCATTCCGCGGTGTCGAATTCTTCCATCGCCTCCCATTCGCAGAGCTTCTTCCATGGCCATTGGTCCAGGGGATGGAACGAAAGCAACGCCTTCGAACGTACGATCCATTCGCCACCGGCCTGCTTTTCGATCTCTCGGAGCGCGGTTCCGAAGGCCTTGTCGTTCGCATGCTCGGTCGGTGCCCAATAGACTCTGGGGCCGAAACGCACTTTCAGAAGGTTCGAAAGGATCTGTTCGCTTTTCCTGACGCTCGGTCCCGATGCCCCGGGCCGGACCGTTGTCGCGACCGAGATCAGGGCGACCTTCGAGTCGCGCGTGAACTCGTCCTTGAGCTTTTCGAAGACGACCTTTCGAGACTTGAGGCGTTCGGAGTCTGCGAACCACTCTTTCAAAGACTTCCAATAGGCTTTGCCGTCCTTCAGGGATACGACTATCAACAGGACCGGGGCCGTACCTTGGGTCCAATAAGCGATATCGGCATCTGAGCAAGTGAATTCGAACGTCTCTTCGGTATCGCCTTGCAGTCGTTCGCGCTCCGTCGCCTTGCCCTGTACCTGCAGGAGCAGGTTGCCCACTTCTCCCGTCTCTGCGTCCCGCAATTCGATGTAGCCGTCGATTCCGGCTTCGACCCCGCCGGTCGGATAGAACATGAAGCCCATCGAGAGGACGACTCCCTCGATCAGCGACATGCCCCTCTGTCCGATGATGTCGCTCTTTCCGATCTTCTTCATGGATTTGCGGTACCGCTTGGCTGCAATCGCGGATCGATTGAATGATGTCTTCGGGCAATACGGGGACGAGAGGGAATCCGAACTTTCCGCTTGATACCAAGCGAGCAGGCGCCTTTTCAACAAGCTTTCGTTCGAGCGGATGATGCACGATATCGTCTATCTGGGGGATGCTGGCCGATGGTCGAACCGCTGGGCTTTCTTTCTCAGTTCCCCCAAACGGCGCAACTATAGCGTGCGCCGCAATGGGCGCTAGGGGTCTTGTTGTCGGCGTTAGTAACGACGCGATTCCCGCGAGCGATCCGAGCCTGCGGCAAGGCACGGCGAAAAGCCTCCGACAGGTGCGCGCTCGCTGGATGCCTGCTGTGGGTCAAAAACGGATTCCATCACACACTAGACAGGCACCTCCACCCGTACACACTGCGCCCGAGACGGCATCTCTGGAGGGCCTAGGGAGACAGTCTCGCAAAGGCCATGCGGTGTATTGCCCGCGTGGTCTTCTGTTTTAGAATGGGGTTTTTGGGTGGACGGCCGCTTCCGGCGCAAAGCGGACATTCGGCGATCTGTCCATGTCTGCTAAGGGCCAATTGCAGACATGCCGCCAACGGAGTTCACGATCTTGAGCGGCTGCACCTTCTCGTCACTGATCCAGGCGCCCGACACACGCTGCTCCCGCCGGCAGCGCCGCTTCTGCGGGTAACACAACCTCGTTGACAAACTTCGCGACTCCTCTGGGAAGGGAGGAGGCGGATGCCAACGCCATCACGAGGTTGCGGTCCGGAAGGTTCAAAATGAGCTGGCTCTGCCAGCCGGCAGCAAAATAGGCCGGCGACCCGTCGCGTATCGGCTTTGTCCACCACAGGTATCCGTAACCGGCGTTGGCCGGCTCACCGCCGTCGCTGTGCTTGTGCGTGGAATCGAGGACGTAGGCCTCCGATACCACCTGGCGCTCCCGCCACCGGCCTCGCTGAAGATAAAGCAGGCCGATCTTCGCCATGTCCCTGCCGGTCAATAGCAGTCCGCTAAACCCGGGCAGGTTTCCGTCCCCATCGACGACAGCCCAGAAGTAGCTATCAATCTGCAGCGGCGCGAAGAGTTCATTTTTGGCAAACTCTGCAATGTTGCCGCCGACCGCACGCCTCAGGATGATCGCGATCAGATTGGTCCCCTCATCGTCATAGTAAAAATGGGTGCCCGGCGGGTACCTGACCGTGCGCCTGATCATCCAGACGCTGGAATTCCAGACGCCCCGGACATCCACCATCTCGCGCGGATCGAAGCCCGACGACATCGTCAAGAGATCGCGCAACGTGATATCGGCCGCGCGCGGATCAATCGTCCTTTCAGTCGCTTCGGCAACCAGTTCAGGTAGCTTCTGATCCAACCGCAACAGGCCTTTGTCGATGGCTATGCCGACGAGAATGGATAACACGCTCTTCGTCACCGAATACATCGGCCATTGCTGTTCGGGCGAATTGGAGGCGTAGTATTCATGAAGGATGCAGTTGCCGCGCGCTAGCACCAGCGCCCTGGCGGACGGGTATTGCGCGGCGATTGTCGTCGAGAGCTTTGCAAGTGTTTCCGCCGTCGATGCAGTGGCTTGCTGTGCCGTGGTCGGCCGGGCCGGAAACCCAGCGGCAATGAAGAGCGAGATGCCGATTGCCGCCATAGAAGGTCGCGCGCTGCCCATTGTCCTTCCCCCGCTGTTCGGTTCGTACCGCCTCTTGATTGCCGAGTCAGGAGCGGAAGTCGAGCGCCACCTCGCCTATGGCCGCTTTGGGCCATGAGCCGACATTTCGGCCTTGGCAAACGTGTTATTAATGCTTTGCCATAAAGGCGATGATAGCTTGATCGTAAGCGTCGGGATTTTCCGATGGAACGGTGTGTGAGCTTGCAGCGATCTCAACTCTCTTACGATTGGGCAAGCAGACTTCTAACTGATCTATGACCCGATGAAACACGGCGGGGCTTCGCTCGCCATTCATCAAAAGCGTTGGGGCGGTGATTGCTTTGGCCATTTCGCAAGTGAAAGCCGGCCTTGGACGCGATGTGGTCGCGTCAGCCTGATATGACGCGACGTTGTCCATATTCATCTTTTTGTCCGCGTCAGAACGCCGCTCATAGGCTCCCGGACCGCCAACAGTATTAAGGAACATAGGAATGCCGCGCTCTACATCGCCAACCTTGAGAGCTTCCCGGGCGGGACCGATTTTGCTGCCCCAATCTTTTAACAGCTCCCCGGTGTTTGGGAGACCGTTCAACAAACCCAAGGCGGGTGGTTCGTTCAACGCGAGACCGACGACCATCTCAGGGTGCTTTGCCGCAAAAAAGAGTGCCGCGAATGCTCCGGAAGAATGCGCCACGATCCTCGCCTTTGAATACCCCAGAGCGCGAACCAACCCTGCAAGGTCTTCACCGTGCACGTCGGCTGCGCCATCGGGCGCACCTTCGGGGCTTCGGTCGTTCGGATAGTTGTTCCTTCGGCTATAGGCGATTGCCCTGTATCGTTCCGCAAACTTCGGAAGATGCTCGCCCCACATCCGATAGTCCTGGAGGCCGCCGTGAACGAATATGACCGGCTCACCTTGCCCGACTTCAATATAGGCAAGCTCAGTGCCGTTGGTCGAAATCCGCTTAACGTCATCGGCCACGGTCATGGTACTGGCGGCTCCCAAAAGTATTAGTGCGAATGCAAAAGAGCGAAGACGCATTTGGCTGCACTCATTAAGATTTCGAGCGAGACCCTCGTAGCCCATGTGCACGCCAATGTCCGCTAAGGGTGTCAGCAACGGGCCAGAAGCGGAAGTGATCACTTCGCGGCGTCTCATGTTCGCCTCTTGAGGCTTAGGACGGGGCATCGTAGCGGCTCACACCTGCACCGGGGAAGACCCCAATTTCCGCTTTGGGTCAAAAGCCGACATCGTCAGGACGCTCGGGCGTGTCCGCTTTGGACCCGATAGCGGACATCGGCGGGCACGGTCGAAATGTCGGCTAAGGGCCATGAGCCGACATCGTTCCAATCAAGCGGCGATACTTGTCAGGCTCCTTAGCCGCCGTAGGGGAAGCAGCGATTGCGATCGAGTGTGAGACCGAAATGCGCTCCCAGTGCAGCGATGGCCGCGTCCTGCTGAGGATAAGGATCGGCATTGGATGCGGCAACGATGATGATCCGGAACCCGCCGCGATCCTTGCCACCCGGTGGCAGCATCGCTGTAGTCAGTGCATTGCCCTCCCTGTCGCGCAGCGTGAGGAAAAGCGGCATCTCTCGCTGTACGTGGGCCTCAAGGCCGATGTCGCGCTCGATCGCGTTGGGCCGCTCGGGACGCCAGGACTGGACTGCCTTCTCCCGCTCGCGGCGGAAATATTTCTCAACTGTGTGGCCCATCAGGCGCGACTCATGCATCGCTTCACCTTCCGTCTCGATACGGAACCAGGTCTTGCCCTTCGGCGCGTCGCAAACATACTGCATTTCGCCCGTCCCGCGATCGCCGCAATTCTAGGGCGGCGGGCCTGCAAAGCCAATATGTGACTCGCTCCCGTGTATAGCGCTGAACGATCAGAGGGGCTAAGAGTTCTTGATTGGACGTTGAAGTTCTAGTGAACCTAAACAATACTAGGTCGACCGGAATAATCCTCTTCAAGGAGCGTCCCGATGCCTGACGTAAGGGAAAAGCAACGCGAAGCCCGCCGGAAGATCATTCGCCAATGGGCGAAGCTTCCGAAGGATAAACGGCAGTCTATGGAGGGGATTTCTGAATTCGCCAGGACCGCTGCTCAGCAGAACGAGAACGCATTCGTCCGCAGTCGTCGCGATCCGTATCAGAAGGTCATGGGATGGCTATTGCCGCGCGCCCATCTCTGAACGACTGAGTCCTCTGCACATGCTTCGAAGGCGACACCGGGTTCTTCAGCTTGACCCCATGGGCGAACGGCCCGCGCGATTTAGGGAGCAAACCACGCACCTTGTCGCAAACCACATTGAGCGGGATTTTGTGAATTCCGATCAGGCGACCCGATTTCCGTTTAGGGTCAAACGCGGACCTCGCCGACCGATCAGGCATTGGTCCGCTCTACCCCCAGAACCGGACATGTCGGCGTTCGCCGCAAATGTCAGCTTTGGGCCAATAGCTGCTAAATGCACCGAAGCAAACAGGATCGTTATTCGATAACCTCGTCGGCGCGACCGAGCAGAATCCGCGACACTTCCAGCCCTATCGCCTTGGCCGCCTTCAGATTGATCACAAGTTCGAACTTCGTCGGTTGCTCGACAGCCAACTCGCCCGGATTCGCTCCCTTAAGAATCTTGTCGACATATATTGCAAGCCGCTGGAATGAATCGTTGAGGTTGGGCCCGTAGGTCATGGTGCCGCCCGATTTGGCGAATTCGGACCATCCAGAAATAACCGGAATGCGCTGTAGTACTGCAAATTCAATGATCCGCTTCCGATGTTGCATGACGAGCCCATCCGGCAGGGCGATCATTGCTTCGGCGCCCGCGGCACGTATGCGCTCGAACGCTGGCTCGATTTCGGCGGCCGACCGCATTTGAGCATAGGAAACCTCGATATCGAGCCGTTTGGCGCCCTGATCGGATTCTTTCAGCTCGCGTTGCTCGCCGGGATGCAATGGATTGGATAATATCGCCACGCGCGTGACGTGCGGAAACGCCTCAAGCAACAGCTCGACCCGCTTCGCATTCACCTCGTAGGACATGAACGTAGCGCCGGTGAAATTTCCACCTGGTCGGCTGAAGCTATTCACCAGCCCAGCCTCCACCGGATCGCCGCTATAACCGAACACCACGGGGGTCGCGTCGATTACTCGGCGCACGAAGGGCACGATCGCTCCCTGGGCCACGATTACTTGTACATTTAGCGCCAGCAGTTCGCGGACGAGTTCTGGCACTCGATCACCGACGTCGGTCGGCCAACGTGTCTCGATTACGATGGATCGGCCCTCGACATAGCCTAACTGCCGCAATCCCTGCTGAACAGCCCCAAGGAACTCCGATCCCTGTGGCGTGCCGATGGCAATCCATCCGATCCGTGGCACCGTTGCCGGTTGTTGCGCCTGCACGCCGAGCGGCCACGCCACCGCCGCACCACCGAGAAGCGTGATGAACTCGCGCCGCTTCATGTCTCCCCCAAGGGTCAGGACAAGGCATCGTGCGCCTTAAACGAGTGCTTTGATAGGGGCTGAAACAGGCGTTCACCATCGCGATGAGGTGCTGGCCGATGTCCGAGTTGGGTCATTAGCTGACATCCGACCCTTGCTCGATGTTGTCCGCTCTGGCTCTGAAGGCGGACTTAACGGCGCTGGCACCCGAGGTCAGCTATGGGCCATAAGCAGACATTGGCTCGACACTCCGAACGCCGGATACAAGCCAAGAGCAGACGATCAAGCCTCCCAGCCGGGTCGAGGGGCTATGTGGTGCGCCATGGAGACAGCCGCGGAATCCACCGCGGGACGTTGGCCCGGAATTCCTCGTACTCGGCCCCAAAACTCTGAGCAAGCACCGGCTCCTCGTACGTCAGGACAAAGGCATGGAAGGCGAGCCACATGAGCCCGCCGTAAGTCATGAGACGCCAGTCGCCGAACAGGATCGCTTGTCCCAGAATGACGGCGACCACGGAAACATAAATAGGATTACGCACGTAGCGATACAGACCCGTGACCACCAGCTTCTGTGTCGGCGCGATCGGGGCTGGCGTTCCCAGCCCCTGCAGTGCAAACCGCGCGAACGAATCCACAACTCCGGGCACTCCGGCAATGATCAACATAAGTCCGATGGCGCGGGTCAGTTCAAAGCCGAAAAAAGCCGGCCGGAACTCCCAATGTGTGATCCACCACGGGACGAACCCCGCCAGCACCAAGGGCGCGACGGCGAAGAATAGAGCAGAGCCTAAGATGGCAACCGCCTTCGACACGAGTAGCCCTTAACGCTACTGGTACCAATGTTGAAATCCACACTACTCTAACCAACCGCGAACCGGAAGACGGGCCAAAAAGCTCCTTCCATCTAAGGCCCCCTGTCGGAAGCGCCATGTCGCCTTCGGGCCAATAACGGAACCATGCACCGCAGCAAACAGCATCGTTATTCGATCACTTCATCGGCGCGGGCGAGAAAGGTGTGCGAAATCTCGAGGCCAAGGGTATTCGCCGTCTTCAGATTGAGCACAAGCTCAAATTTTGCCGGCTGAACGACCGGCAGAGTCTCGGGCTTCTCGCCCTTCAGGATTCGTCCGACATAGACGCCCGCCTGATGATACATCTCGAATGTGTTCGACCCATAGCTTACAAGGCCACCACGGTCGACCGGCTCCCGTCGCCAGTACATCGCCGGAAGTGCGTAACGCGCGGCCTGCTCGACAATGCGGTTCGACCGCGTCAGGAAAAAGGGACTGGCGCCGATCAGGAGCGCTGCAGCCCTGCTTCGCACGATGTCCGCAAACGCCGCGTCCAGGGTGCTGTCGTTGTTGGCGTGTACAACGACAGTCTGGTGTCCATTCGTTGCCGCGGCCTTTTGAGCACCGGCAATTTGCGAGTCGGACAATTCGGTCATCTGCGAGTCGATCAACAGCGCTATTTTTGAGGGGCCACGCAGCAGTTCACTCAGCAAGCCGATCTGCTTCTCCAAAATGATGGTTTGAAACGATGTCACCCCGTGAGATTCCGGCCTGGCCGGTTCATGCTTTCGACCAGTCCAGAACGAACGGGATCGTTACCTATATTGAATACGATCGGTATCGTGGCGGTCGCCGCTTTGGCCGCAGCCGCCGAAACCAGACCGCCGCCGGTCGTCACGACTGCAACCCTTTGCTCAATCAAATTCTCCATCAGAGCCGGCAGGCGATTGTACTGACCGTCAGCGAAGCGGATTTCAATTCGGACCTCGCGCCCCTCCGCATAGCCAGTGTCGGCGAGCCCTTGCCTGAAGGCGGCCAGCATGGGGCCGTCGGCCTCGGCAGACCTTGCGCTCAGATAGCCAATCACCGGCACCGATTGCTGCTGCGCGCGCACGGCGAACGGCGGCATCATTGCCGATCCTGAAATCAATTGGATGAAATCGCGCCGTCGCATTCGACTTCTCCCAAAGGTTCGGCCGCGCCAACCGGCCTAATACGCTGCAGAAGTAAAGCAGGAAATTGGCTTCGGCGGAATGGACTTCGAGGGCTTCAGCTGCTCGATCAAAGTCGGCTATGGATCAAAAGCAGACGTCTAGCCAAGGTCCGGTCTGGGACCAAAGCGGACGCGAATTGATCAGCGCGCCCAGCCCAAAATGGATTTTTGCTGCTGCCATAGGGATGGCAACGGTCGCAACAGGTCGTCGATCTGCAGCGTGCTGGGTTGTTGCCCGGTAACAATTGCGTCCACAATGTCGGGCGAGAGCAAGGTTAGTCGGAGTATCCGGCTGACGTAGGAGTCATTGACCTGTTCGGCCTTGGCCAACTCCGCCGAGGTGTTGTATTCGCCGCCTTCCAGCATTTGCCGCCAGCGGTGGGCGCGGACGATGGCCTTGACGAGCGCCGTATCGACGCGCGGGGCAGGTGACCATGGTGCCTCTCCAGGAGGTGTCAGGATCTGCTTGCGACGGCCACGTTGGAGGAAAGTGACGGGGACACTAACCGTGGCAGTGCGCCGTCCTTGCTGCTGC
>Ga0207707_10006084_pt1 | contig 10559 bp, 9 predicted proteins | sample KBSC83BmetaG_FD_184336 | JGI IMG/M metagenome (GOLD analysis project Ga0207707, IMG submission 184336) | Corn rhizosphere microbial communities from Kellogg Biological Station, Michigan, USA - KBS C8-3B metaG (SPAdes) (version 2) | ecosystem: Host-associated > Plants > Roots > Rhizosphere ... | reverse complement strand
GCCGATGCTCGTCTTGATCTGCTGCAGGTCGCAGACATCGAGCCGCATGCTCACGGCGCGGCCGCCGGCATCCTCGATCTCCGCCCTGACGCGCTGTGCGGCTGCGCCGTCGATATCGGTGACGAAAGCCATGCCGCCGCGTGCCGCCCAGCCTTTGGCGATGGCGCGCCCGATGCCGGCGCCGGCGCCGGTGACAAAGGCGACGCGGCCGGAGAACTGCCCGTCCGGCATCGGCTCAGGACGCGCTGTTGTGGCCGGCGCGGAAGGCCTGCTGCAGCCGCCGCCTCAGCCGCACGACGCCCGCATCGCTGATCGAGAGATGCTCCTTCTCGCGCGCCTCCTCGACCGGCCCGAGCCCTTCCATGATCTCGCGGTCCTGATCGGCCACGGCATGCACCTGCTTGCCGTGCCGCGCCCACCACCAGCGCCAGCGCAGCCGCTCCCAGCCATTGGCGACGCGCCGCGCCCGGACATAGAAGGCGCAGGCGGTATTCTCGTTGATCGGCGTCGGCAGGATGACGACCCGGTAGATGCCGCGATCGCTGCCGTCGGCGATGTCGAGCCGCAGCAGATTGGGCAGCACGAACTCGACCTCGCCCTCGACCGGCCCGACGCTGCCATCCGCGAGATAGCCGAGCTTGCCGAGCCGGAATCCGTTCTCGTCTTCATGGGTGATGCGGAATTCCTTGAATTTCGCGCGCTTGCGCTGGGTGACCGCGCCGACATGCAGGAAGATCGCATGCAGCGGATCGACGATATTGTCCATGATGTTCAGCCAGTTCGTCTTCCAGACATATTCCGTCCGGAAGGACATCCAGGCGTCGTCGGCGAGCTCGGGCGGCACGGTGAGCGGCCGCATGTTCTCGCGGTCGCCATAGAACATCCAGATATAGCCGGCCCGGTCTTCCGCCGGATAGGACTTCACGCCGTTGCGCTGCTCCGACAGATCGGCGCCCTCCTCCAGCGGTATGCCGGCGCAGCTCCCCGAGCCGTCGAAGCGCCAGCCATGATAGGAGCAGACCAGCAGATCGCCGGCGACCTTGCCTTTGGACAGCGGCGCGCGCCGATGCGGGCAGTGATTCTCGAAGACGTGCGGCTGGCCCTTGCCGTCGCGCCACACCATCAGCTTCTCGGAGAAGCGCTCGATCGCCTGCGGCTCGGTAGCGAGCGCGGAAGAGGGCAGGATCGGATACCAGTGGTTGGGCAGACCGGTCGCAAGCCCCGGCGGCAGCATCGGCCGCTGCGATTGCGAAAGGATCTGGGTATTGGCAACCATCGTCCGTTCCTCGGCCGCTATTCGCTCATCTTCAGCCCCTGCTTGGCGAAGATCCTGGTCAGATAATCCACCACTTGCGGCGGCGTGTCTGCCAGATCCTGCACCAGCATGGTCATGTCCTGCGCCGACATGGGCGCGAAATCGTCACTGATCTTCTCGCTCATGGCGAGCAGCTCGGGATCCTTGGCCGCGGCGATGAAGGCCTGGTTATAGGCATCGACGATCGGTTTTGGCGTGTCCGGCGGCAGCGCCAGGAACTTGTCGGTCGCGGTGATGCTGGCCCAGTATTTAAAGGCCTTCACGGCCAGCGGATCGGTGATCTTGCCTGCCATCTGGTCGGTGAAGACCGGCACGCCCGGCAGATCGGCCCGGCCGACGAACTTGCCCTTCACGAGCGCGCCCGACTGGGTGAGAATCGCGAACTTACCCGATTCCACCTGCTGCTTGAGCTGAAACATGTTGCCGGTTGCGGTCATGTCGATCTCACCACGATCGAGTGCGATCATGAGATCGTTGGTGCCCTGATAGCCCGTCACCCAGCGCGCATTCCAGCCGAGGAACTCGACGCCCCAGACGGTGATCTGCATGGCGGCGCGCGGCCAGCCGCCGACCGAGCCCATGACGACCGGCTTCTGCTTCAGGTCGTGCAGGCGCTTCTCGCCGTCCTTGCTGACGACGATCGCATAGCCGCCGCGGCCGATACCGCCGAAATAATGGAATTTGGTCGGATCGTAATGGCCGGCCTTGCGGTAGTTCATCGGATCGACCTGGCTGTTCGCCCCCACCGAGAAGACGAGACCGTCCGGCTTGGTCTGGTTCAGCATGAAGTTGACGGCGTTGATGCCGAAGGCGCCCGGCATGTTCTGCACGATGATGGTCGGCTGGCCCGGCAGATGCTTGGCGAGGAAGGGGGCCAGCAGCCGGCCCGACACGTCGGTCCCGCCGCCGGCGGCGAAGCCGATCAGCATGGTGATCTTCTGGCCCTTGAAGTCGGGCGTGTCGGCCGGGCGGGCGGGTGCCGGCCCGAGCAGCAGCGCCAGGCTCGCCACCGCGCCCAGGAAGCAGCCCGACAGGATCCTGCTCATTCTTGCGCCCTCCTCCTCGAGCCCGCTCGAACCCCTGCCCGGCGGCCGCACGCCTCAATGGCCGGTCGGGATGTTGCCGTAGAGCTGCGCGATGAAGCCGGAATCGTCGATCTGGCGGATGTGATGCATGTCCCACAGCTCGAGCGGATTCACCTTCTGCGCATCCTTGTCCTGCCGCAACGCCTCCTGATAGACGTTGGCGATCGCCGCCATGGAGGGGACCAGCTTCGGCTCGAGCGGCGGGCCGATGATGCGGTAGGTCTCGGCCGCCTGCTCGCGCGTGAGCTTGCCCTCCTTTGTATAGCGCCGCTCGATGATGTCGATCGTCTCCTCAGGGCGCGTCTTGAAGAAATGGATGCCCTCCATGATCGCCTTCAGCATGCGCTGGACGAGATCGGGATGCTTTTCCACGAATCCCAGGCTCGAGGAGATGGTCGTGTGCCAGATCATCGGCATCGGCTCGATGTCGATGATCTTGAGTCCGGCGGCTGCTGCGAGCTGGCCGCCGGGCGGCGGCAGCAGGACTGCATCGAACTCGCCCCGACGCACGAGCTCCCACAGAGAGGGCATGCTCAGCCCTTCGGGATCCCCCTTGCGCGTCGGGTCCATGGCGTTCTTGGTATATTGCAGCTGATTGAGCAGCTCGAGATCGTCGCGATCGACATCGAGCCCGCGCTGCTTCAGATAGAGCCAGTTGTTCAGCTCCGGATGCGAGCCGCGCGTGCCCACCTTCTTGCCGCGCAGGCCGGCGATGCCGGTAATGCCCGAATCCGGGCGCACCACGAGCTGGTGATCGACATAATTGACCGTCTGGCCGAGATAGACCCAGCTGTCGCCGCGGGCGCGGTGGCCGTAGGTCGAGACATGGTTGCCGCCGACGAACTCGACATCGCCGGCAGGCACCGCGCGGTGCGCCTCCGAGGAGGAGATGTAGCGGTCGTATTCGACATCGAGCCCGTATTTCTCCCAGGCGCCGGATTCGGCAATGACATGCAACAGGCTCAGATGGAAGCTCGACCGGTACGGAAAGGCGACATGATCCACCATTGTCTTCTCCTCGATCGGCCGCTGCGGCTCGGCCTTATTTTCTCGACCTCCGGGGATTGCTAGCGCCGTCTTTTCCCGCCTACCAATGCAAAGATTCGGGAGATTATTACGGATCGCGCACTAATTCCGCCGATATCTGCATTGGTCTCGAACGGGCGGCGGCTGTACCACTCATTCCGGGGAATGCGGAGGAAAGCGATGCGGTTCGGCGCTTTGTGTCTCGCCGGCTTGATGCTGGCGGCCTGCTCTTCGGCGATGGCGGCGGAGAGTGCCGCCGGCTTCTACAAGAACAAGACCATCACGCTGGTGATCGGCGCCGACCCCGGCGGCACCTATGACCCGCCGGGCCGGCTGCTCGCCCGCCATCTGCCCAAGCACATCCCGGGCACGCCGCGGATGGTCGTGGAGGACATGCCGGGCGCCGGCAGCGCGCTCGCCGCGAACTATCTGATGGGCGCGCCGCAGGACGGCACCGTGCTGGTCGGCCTGCTCGGCACGATCGCGCTGGCGCAAGCGCTGGGCGAGGTCAAGCTCCAGGCCGACCTCACCAAGCTGCAATGGATCGGCAATATGGCGGAGCAGGCCGAGGTCGTGCTCGTCTGGCATACGGCCCCCGCGAACACGATCGAGGACGCGAAGAGGGTCGCGCTGATCATGGGCGCGCCCTCTCCGGGCACCAATACCGGCATGATGCCGCGCATCCTCAATCATGTGCTCGGCACCAAATTCAAGGTCATCACCGGCTACGGCTTCGCCAGCCTCGATGTCGCCATGGAGCGCGGCGAGATTCACGGCCAGGCGGGCGCGTCCTGGATGCCGCGCGGCAAATATGCCGACATGGTCAAGGCCGGCACCTTGCGGGTGCTGCTGCAGAGCAGCTTCCGGGATCCGAGCCTGGGCGACGTGCCGCTGCTGCAGGATCTCGTCGACAAGAACAGCGAGGGCGGCCAGCTCATCGAGCTCTTCAGCTCGCCGGGCGTCATCGGCAAGCCCACCATCGCCGGGCCCGGCGTTCCGAAGGAACGTGTCGCGCTGCTGCGCAAGGCCTATGAGGAGACCATGATCGATCCGGCCTTCCTGGCCGATGCCGAGCGCATCGGCGTGCCCATTCATCCCGTCTCCGGCGAAGAGCTGCAGTCCGTGGTCAAGCGCATCGCCGAAATGCCGCCGGCCCGGATTGCGGCGGCGAAGGCGGCGCTGGCGGATTGAAATTTTTGCCCCTCTCCCGCTTGCGGGAGAGGGTGGCGCCGCGCAGCGGCTACGGGTGAGGGTATCGCGGAAACATCCCCTCACCCTCCCAACGCTTCGCGTCGGGTCTCTCCCTCTCCCGCAAGCGGGAGAGGGGCCCGTCAGGCGACCTTGGCGCGCTGCTGCGCCGGCACCTCCGGCAAGGCGAAGAATTTCTTCGCGTTGTCGTGGAAGATCTTGCGCAGATCCGCCTCCGGCAGCTCGATCTCGTTGAACAGCTTCATCGCGATGGACGGATTCCAGCAGGGATAATCCGTGCCGTAGATGATGTGGTCGATGCCGAAGAATTTGAGGGCGAACTTCATCGCGTCGGCATTGGGCTGCACCATGTCGGTGTACATCCGCTTGATGTAGGTGCTGGGCGGATGCGGCAGGTCGCTCTTGCGCGAGAAGCTGCCGACGCCGGCCTGCGGCGTGGTCTTGTCGAGCCGGCCGGCCTGGTAGGGCAGCACGCCGCCGGTATGCGACATGTAGATCTTGAGTTTGGGATGACGCTCCATGATGCCCGAGAAGATCAGGCGCGCCGCCGCGACGCTGACATCCATCACCCGGCCGAGGCTCATATAGAGCACGCCGTCATAGCCTTCGAGCAGCTCGCTGAACATGGTGTCGGTCGGATGCAGGAAGAGCACGACGCCCAGCTCCTCGACCCGGGCGTAGAAGTCCTCGAGGAACGGCTCGTCGATGCGACCGCCATTGCCGACGCTGCTCGGGATGTTGACGCCGAGCATGCCGCATTTCTTCACGGCATGGTCGAGCACCTCGACGGCGATGTCGCCATCGGTCAAGGGGACCGCGCCGATGCCCCAGAAGCGGCCGCGATATTTGCGCTGCGCCGCGGCGGTCTCCTCGTTCCAGAACATGGCGTCGTCGCGCCCCATCTCCGGCGACACGTCGGAGAAATGCACCGAGATCGGACCGAGGGAGGAGATGACGTCCACCTCGTTGCCGTCCTCCTGCATCCGGGCCATCTGGTCCTCGAGGTCGAACCACTTCGTTCCCCAATCGAAGGTCGGCTCCTCGCCTTCGCGGCGCCAATAGGTGAAGCCACCGATGTCATTGGTCCGGCAGTAGGGATAGCCATTGCGCTTGCACAGATAGTCGAAGAAGGCGCGCGGCCGGTAATGGAAGTGGGAATCGATGATGTGCATGGACCGGTCTCCTCACTGCCGGCGCGTCCCTCGAGCGCCGCACCGGCCGACAAGCAACCCCCGAATTCATCGAGGTTAACAAGTTAAAAGCCCGGCCGCTAATGCAAAGATTCCCCCTACTCTTGCGGAGGCCGCATCGGCCTGGCACCGGCGCCGTCGGCCTTCGGGTTCATGCGCGATGGGCATCAAAGGCCCGACTCTTTGCATTGGTCAGCGCGCGACGGCGGACGCTACTGTTTCGCCGACCGCAAGAGGAGTTCGTCGCGTGGATCATGTCTCTTTCCCGTACCGGTCGTTCTCGCATCTCACTTTGCTGCACGTCGTCTCCGAATCGGGCGCATGGGAGAAGTACGGGCTCGAGGTCGAGTACAACCGCTACATCTCCTCCTCCGAGGCGCATCGCTCGGTGCCGACCGGGGAGGTCGAATTCGTCGGCGGCAACCATATCTCGACCTATGCGCATCGTGCCCATAGCGGCGACGATTGGGTCTATCTCGGCCAGAGCTCCAACCTCGCCGACTATCAGCTGGTCGTGCGGCATGATTCGGAGATCGACGGCGTCGCCGGGCTGCGCGGCAAGAAGGTGATCACCCGCGGCGCCCATCCCAGCCTCAACCATTGGCTGATCCTCAAGCAGCGCGGGCTCGACATCGACCGCGACGATTGCGAGCTCGTCAATCAGCTCAAATACAAGCGCGGCGAGCTCGATTCCATGAATCGCGACGACCCGGAAGCGCTCAATATGCCAACGCTGTCGCAGCTCGTGCAGAACCGCGAATTCGACGCCGCCTTCGTCGCGACGCCGCAGGGCGAGTTCGCCAAGGCGGCCGGCCTCAAGGTGATCGACATCGAAGCGCTGCCGATGATCTGGCACACGACGGTCTCGTCCAGCATGAGCTTCGTCCAGAAGCATCCCGACATCGTCGAGCGGCTGCTGAAGGGGCTGATCGAGGGCATCCACTTCTTCAAGACCAAGCCGGAAGAGACGATCGACATATTGACGCGTCTCTACACGATCGAGGGGCGGCTCACCCGGGAGCAGGCAGCCGCCACCTATGCGATCATCGCCCCGACCCTGGAGCCCAAGCTCTTTCCGGCGATGGCGGCGATCGCCAACGTCTATGCCGAGGCGGTGCGGCAGGACAAGGATGCGCTGAAGGTCAATCCGATGGAGCTGTGGGATATGCACCATCTCCGCCGGATCGACGATTCCGGCTTGGTCCGCCAGCTCTACGGCAACAGCTTGGCGCAGTACACGCCCAAGCTGTGATCCCCGACTCCGTGAAACCGAAGGGCAGCGCCATGAAGGCATCGGTTGCTTCCGCGCTTGGCATTCTCTCGCTCGTCCTGGCGACGGGCATGACGCCGGCGCGCGCCGACGAGCCGGTCGATTTCAAGGGCGAGACCGTGACGCTGCTGGTCGGCTTCGCGGCGGGCGGCGGCACCGATGCGACGGCGCGGCTGATGGCGCCCTTCTTCGGCAAATATCTGCCCGGCCATCCGACCGTCATCGTGCGCAACATGCCGGGTGCCTTCGGCATGACCTCGCTCAACTACATCCTGCAGCAGACCAAGCCGGACGGTCTCACCCTGTCGCTGGGCGCCAACAGCCAGGTCGATCCGGTCAATTACCGCAAGGCGCCGATCCACTATGATCCGCGCGATTTCGTCTATATCGGCGGCATCGGCCGCGGCGGCTCGGCGCTGCTGGCCAATGAAGAGGCCGTGCCCCGCCTCTCCGACAAGAAGGCGGCGCCCGTGGTCATGGGATCGGTCGGCAGCTGGCCACGCGGCGGCATGCAGACCACCGTCTGGGGCATCGAGTTTCTGGGCTGGAACGCCCGCTGGGTGTCCGGCTACCAGGGCAACAATGATCTGATCCTGGCGCTCGACCGCGGCGAGGTCGACATGACCTCGACCAGCAACAAGTTCCAGATCGACAAGCTGGTCGCCAGCGGCCGCTTCCGCATCCTCTATCAGAACGGCTCGCTCGAGAATGGCCGCTTCGTCGGACGGCCCGACCTGCCCGGCGTGCCCGTCTTCGAGGAAGTCATGCGCGACAAGATCGCCGATCCTCTGGCCGAGAAGGCGTTTCAATACTGGGTCGCGATCACCGCCACCGACAAGTTCCTGGCGCTCGCCCCCAAGACGCCGGCGCCGATCAGCGCCGCTTATCGCACCGCCTTCCTCAGCACGGTCAAGGATCCGGAGTTCGTCAAGCTCGGCCCGAAGCTCAGCGAGGATTTCGCCGCCATCTCGGCCGAGGACATCGCGCGGCTGATCGGAACGCTCGCCGACACCCCGGACGAGGTGGTGACCTATATGACACAGCTCCTCGCCAAGCAGGGGCTCGAGGACGACGGCAAGAAACGCTGAGAGGCGCGACAAGGCGGGATCAATGAATTCTTAGAGTTTGGCAGCACAGGATCGCGCCGGCACCCACCTTCAGATTTGGGACATGCTCTTTCGGTCGAAATCTCCCGTCTCTCCCGAGCCCGGCCAAAAATTCAGGTCGGCCCCGACGGCCGGCGCGATTCATCCCAAGATGGTCTGGACGGTGGACGAGGTGCACAGCGCGAGCGACGGCCGCGCCTATGCCGTGCTGGTGAATGGTGCCGACAGCAGCCGGCGCAAGAGTGTCGCGGTAGGCGCCCTCCTCGACCCGACGCTCTACAGACCAATCCGCGCCTAGAGCAGCATCCTTCTCGAATCGTGCCGCCTGGGCCCGACACGCGTCCCGGATCAGGGCCCGCCGATTTGCATTGGAGCCCGCCGCCGATGCGGTGCTAGGCTTTGCCCCGGGGAAGATTGCCCAGAAAATGCAAGCGCAAGTTTGCCAAGAACCGTAGCGAAGGGCCAGCAATGCACATCTGCCAAAATCGAGGAATGCGACAGGCGACGCTATCGCTGGCCTGCGTTTTGTTGGGCTTTCTGACGGCGTCGTCCGCCGAGGCCGCCGACCTCGCAGGCAAGCGCGTCGAGATCACGGTCGGGTTCAGCGCCGGCGGCGCGCCCGATACGGAAGCCCGTCTCGCCGCGCAGCATCTGGGCCGCTTCTTCCCCGGCCACCCGACTTTCATCGTCGTCAACAAGCCGGGCGCCGAGACCGTCATCCAGGCCAACTATATGGCGAAGCTGGCGCCATCCGATGGCACCTCCATCGGCTTTTTCAGCCGCGCCTCGGCGCTGCAACAGATCGCAAGCCGACCCAACATCAAGTTCGACCTGACCGAATTCCAATGGTTCTGGGCCTACGCGCCGCAAAATCTGGTCGCGTTCATCCGTCGCGATCGCCATATCGACTCGATCGCGACGGCGAAAGCCGCGCAGACTCCCATCGTCTTCGGCGCACGGTCGCCAGGATCGACCGATTTTCTCGGCGGCAAGGCGCTCGAGATGCTCGGCATTCCGTTACATATCGTCCTCGGCTATGAGGGCGGACAGATGACGCTCGGCTTCGAGCGCGGCGAGCTCGAATGCCTGGCTTTCACGACCGAAGCGCTGCGGCAGCGTCCCGACTGGTTGAAACCCGACGGGCTGGCCGTTCTGCTTGTCGAGTTCGGCTCCATCCGCTCGGAATCCGACGTCCCCTTCGGCCCCGAGCTGCATCCACTGCCCGGCCGTGAATCGATTTATGCGCTGGTCAACAAGGCGCTCGGCCTTCCCGTTGGCGCCTTCGCCGGGCCGCCCGGTATGAGCGCCGACATGGTCGAGGCCTATCGGGAGGCCTTCGTACAGATGGCGGCCGACCCGCAGTTCCGGGCCGACGCCGAGCGCCGCCATCTCGAGCCGGGCCGCCAGTCTGGGCCTGAGGTGACGCAGATGTTGCACGCGTTCCTGACCTCCTCGCCCGAGGCCCGGAAGGAGTTCGCCGCGCTGGTTCAGTAGCCTCGTTCTTGCGGCGCTGCCCCAGCCGCCGCCGACGCCGGCCTCACTTCTTCGCGACGATGGCGCGGGCCTTGGCGATCAAGGCCGGAGGCGTCGCATAGATCTGCCCGATGAGCGTCTCGATTTCCTGGCCGCTCGCCGGTTTCACCTCCAGCTTCAGATGCGCCGCCTCCTCGAGGAACGCCGCATCCTTCATCGTGCTGTCGAAAGCGGCGCGCAACGCCGCCAGGCGATCCTGCGGCACGCCGGGCGGCGCGAAAAACGGTCGGCCGGCGAGGGTCGGCGCCAGGATGACCGTCAGCACCCGCTTCTGCTCGTCGCTGGTCGCGAGCTCAGTGACCGCAGGGACGTCGGGCAGATCGGGATTGCGCTTCAGCCCCAGTAGCACCAGCGGCACGATCTGGCCGTCCTTGAACCACTGGGCATGCAGGCTGCGCAGGCTGGAATAGGTCTGGCAGATGGATTGCACCTCGCCATGCTCGAGGGCGAGGATGGCGGCCGAGCTGTCTGGATAGCCCGAGACGAGCTCGAACTGCGCGCCGAACAGATTCTTCAGCAGCATCGGAAAGACATAGGTCGTCGTCCCGGGGGCCATCGTGCCGACGATGAGCTTGTGCTTCAGGAGATCATCCCAGCTTTTGACGGCCGCCGTCTTCCAGGCGACGCAGGTCGCGTCCTCGCTGGTGATGCTGCCGATCCAGGACAGCTTGGCCGGATCGAACTTGACCGCCTCGGTGCCGAGCAGCGGCTCGGTAATCATCGCGTTGCTGAAGGTCGCGATCACCGACCCGTCGCGCGGTGCGACATTGTAGAGATAGTTGCTGGCGCGGATGCCGCCGGCACCCGGCATATTGTTGACACGAT
>Ga0207707_10006082_pt1 | contig 10562 bp, 7 predicted proteins | sample KBSC83BmetaG_FD_184336 | JGI IMG/M metagenome (GOLD analysis project Ga0207707, IMG submission 184336) | Corn rhizosphere microbial communities from Kellogg Biological Station, Michigan, USA - KBS C8-3B metaG (SPAdes) (version 2) | ecosystem: Host-associated > Plants > Roots > Rhizosphere ... | reverse complement strand
CGCGCTGCACGCGTCGTGAAAGTGATACCGTCACTGGGGATTCCTGTTCGCTGGAATTTCTGGAGGCTCGGCTATATTAAGGGATCGTGACTGAAGCCACCAATCCAGTGGTTGTTCGCACGCATCACTCGTTGCGGGATCGTCCATGGACTCCATTCCTTTCAAGCTCGAAGCGGATTACGCGCCTGCCGGGGATCAACCGGAGGCTATTGACAAGCTGGTCGAGGGGCTGAACGAGGGGCTCGCGCACCAGACGCTGCTGGGCGTGACCGGCTCGGGCAAGACTTACGCGGCGGCCAACGTGATCGAGCGCGTGCAGCGCCCGACGATGGTGCTGGCGCACAACAAGACGCTGGCGGCGCAGCTGTACGGGGAGTTCCGCGAGTTCTTCCCGCACAATTCGGTCGAGTACTTCGTCTCTTACTACGATTACTACCAGCCCGAAGCGTACGTGCCGTCCTCGGACACGTACATAGAGAAGGACTCCTCGGTGAACGAGCACATCGAGCAGATGCGTCTGTCGGCGACCAAGGCGCTGCTCGAGCGCCCGGACTCGATCATCGTCGCGACGGTGTCCTCGATCTATGGCCTCGGGGATCCGCGCACGTATCTGTCGATGATTCTGCACATCGTGCGCGGAGACCGCCTGGATCAGCGCAAGTTGTTACGCCGTCTGGCCGAGATGCAATACACCCGCAACGAGCTGGACCTGACGCAGGGCACTTACCGGGTGCGCGGGGATGTCATCGACATTTTTCCTGCCGAATCGGAGCGGGAGGCGGTTCGTGTCGAATTGTTCGATGACGTCATCGAGTCGATCACGCTGTTCGATCCTCTCACTGGCGCGATTTCGCGCAAGGTGCCGCGCTTCACCGTCTACCCGGGAACACATTATGTAACACCGCGCGACCGGTTGAGCGGGGCGGTCGATCAGATCCGCGAGGATCTGCGCATCCGCCTGAAGGAGCTGCGCGATGCCGGGAAGCTGCTCGAGGCACAGCGGCTCGAGCAGCGCACCATGTTCGACATGGAAATGATGAAAGAGGTCGGCTACTGCTCGGGGATCGAGAACTATTCCCGTTACCTCTCGGGCCGGGCCGCGGGCGAGCCGCCGCCGTGCCTGTTCGACTACCTGCCGCCGAAGTCGTTGCTGATCGTGGACGAGAGCCACCAGACGATCCCGCAGCTTGGAGCGATGTACCGCGGCGACCGCTCCCGCAAGGAGGTTCTGGTGGAGTACGGCTTCCGCCTGCCCTCGGCACTGGATAACCGGCCGCTCAAATTCGAGGAGTGGGAGCAACTCGCGCCGCAGATGATCTTCGTCTCGGCAACTCCCGGAAAGTACGAAGCCTCCCGCGCCGGACAGGTGGTCGAGCAGGTGGTCCGTCCGACGGGCCTGGTGGATCCGCAGGTGGAGGTCCGTCCCGTCGGCACCCAGGTAGACGATGTGTTGTCGGAGATCCGCAAGCGCGTGGAGCTCAACGAGCGCGTGCTCATCACCACGCTGACGAAGAGAATGGCGGAGGACCTGACGGAGTACCTGCACGAACACGACGTCCGTGTCCGCTACCTGCATGCGGATATCGAGACGGTCGAGCGCACCGAGATCATTCGCGACCTGCGCCTGGGGAAGTTCGACGTCCTCGTCGGTATCAACCTGCTGCGCGAGGGGTTGGACCTGCCGGAGGTCTCCCTGGTCGCCATCCTGGATGCGGACAAAGAGGGTTTCCTGCGCTCGGACAACTCGCTCATCCAGACGATCGGCAGGGCGGCGCGGCACATCAACGGGCGGGCGATCCTGTACGCCGATACGGTGACCGGCTCCATGCAGCGCGCGCTGGAGGAGACCAACCGCCGCCGCAAGAAGCAGCTCGAATTCAACGAGGCGCACGGCATCACCCCGCGGGGCATACAGAAAGGCGTGGCCGATATCATGGAAGGCGCGCGTTCGGAGCCGAGCAAGTCCGATAGCCGCCGGCGCACCGGCCAGCCGGCGGGACGTGCGGGCAGCGTGGCCATCGAGGACACGCTGACCAGCGCCGAGATGCGTCCCGAGCAACTCGTCCGCCGCATCAAGAAGCTGGAGGCGGAAATGCTCAAGCGAGCCCGCAACCTCGAATTCGAGACCGCCGCAAAGCTGCGCGATGAGATCGAGCGCCTGAAAAAGGTGGAATTGGGCTTCGCCGGCTAGGGACTGGCGCACGGCGCGGCGGCGGGTCCGGCCGGCGGCGATTCCCGGGTTGCCCGCTGTGGGCCAGTTCGCCCACACAGGAACGAATCGTGCGGTAGGCTCTGACGCATGAACGTCCCAGGCCAAACAGCGGGAACCCGCATCGTCCTGTTGACGGTGGTGGTGGTGGTCGGCGTCCTGAAGGTCGCCGAGGACGTGTTCGTCCCCCTGGCGCTCGCTCTGCTGCTGACCTTCATGCTGGCGCCCCTGGTGGAGGTCCTGCACCGGGGACATGTCAACCGCACTCTGGGCGTGATCGTCTCCCTGGCGATCGCGCTGACGTTGATCGCCGGGCTCGGGGATCTGGTGGTCAACCAGGTGACCGATCTCGCCCGTTCCGTTCCCAACTATCAAAGTGAGCTGCGTCACCGGATCGTGGAGCTGCGCGGGGTGCTGCGTATCAGCGACTCGGAGACGACCCGGGCGGTGGAACAGATTGCCCGCGAGTTGCAACGGGTGGCGCCACCGGAGCCCAAGACGCCGGGAGTGAGCAGGGTTCAGGTGGTGCAGACACCCAAGACCGCACTGGAGACCTTGGGCGATGTCGTGGTGCCGCTGCTGCGGCCGCTCGGCACGGCGTTCGTCGTCATCGTGCTGGTCGCTTTCCTGCTCATGCGCCTCCACGACTTGCGTGAGCGCGTCATCCGCGTGCTCGGTGCGCGCAATCTGTTCCTGACGACCGAGGCGCTGGATGATGCCGGGCAACGCATCAGCCGCTACCTGCTGATGCAGATCCTGATCAACGGATGGACGGGGTCATGCGTGACGGCGGGCTTGTGGTACCTGGGAGTCCCCAACGCCGCCCTCTGGGGTGTGCTCACCCTGCTGCTGCGCTTCATTCCCTACGTCGGCGTCTGGGCGGCGGCGGCGATGCCGCTCATTCTGTCGGTGGCCGCCTTCGATGACTGGACGCGCCCGCTGGGCGTCGTCGGCCTGTTCGGGGCGCTGGAATTGTTCAACTACGTCGTCCTCGAGCCGTGGCTGTACGGAAGCCGTACCGGGCTGTCGCCGGTGGCACTGCTGCTGGCAGCGGCGTTCTGGACATGGGTCTGGGGCTTCGCCGGGTTGTTCCTTGCCGTGCCCCTGACGGTGTGCGTGGTCGTCATGGGCAAATACATCCCGCAGCTGAACTTCCTCTACGTGCTGCTGGGGGATCAGCCGGTGTTGGAGCCGCATCAGCGCTTGTATCAACGCTTGCTGCGCAGCGGCCGCGACCAGGCGGACAGTCTGCTGGAGGAAGTGCTGCGCTCGAGCACCATGCTCGAGGTCTGCGACTCGTTGATCGTGCCGACCGTGCAGCTGGTGGAGTCGGATTTCGATCGCGGCACGCTCACACCTTCGCGCCGCAAAACGGTCCTGCAGCACGTGAGCGATTGGGCCGAAGAGCAGCTCGATGCCCAACGTGCCCGGTCGCGGCGGCGCGGCTTTGCTGCCAACTCGCCCCCCAGCGTCATCTGTATTCCGGCAGACGACAAGGCTGACGACATCACGGCCAAGTTGCTGGCCGCGGCGCTGCTGGAGAATGGCGTCGAAGCGTGGATCGCCGGAGTCGATGGCCTGGAGAGGGAGCTGAACGCCCTGCGGGCGGAAGGAGGGCCGCGCGCCGTGGTCGTGTCCGCGCTTCCGCCGAATGCCGTTGCCCCCGCGCGGACGGTCTGCAAACAGATACGTGAGATCGCGACCGACGTGCCCGTTTTCGCGGGCCTGTGGCAGGACCAGGCTGACTTGCAGCGAGCCCGGGAGCGCCTCGAATCCGCCGGTGCCCAGCAGGTGCTCACCAGCTTTGCCGATTGCCTCACGGCGATCCGTAGCGTGACTACAGAGCCCGCGCCGGAAGCGGGGGAACCGCCGCATACGCCGCTGCACTCGGGCCATCACGCGACGCAGGCCTGAAACGACACGGGGCAAACCCGGTACTGCCCGAGTTTGCCCCGAATCTGGTAGGCGCGAGTGGGATCGAACCACCGACCACCACCATGTCAAGGTGATGCTCTACCACTGAGCTACGCGCCTGAAAACGCCACTTTCCGTGCGGGGTGCGAACGATACAAGAGCCCCGCCGCACAAGCAATCCGCGCGTGCGCGGAACCCCAAGAGTTCCAAGTACTTATGCGTTTCTAAAGTGCCCCGAGCCGCTGGAAGAACCAGAAGGTCGCTGGCACCCCCAGCGCGTAACCCCACACGATCTCCGGCCGGGCCTGCCAACCGGCGAGCCCGGAGATCCGACCTGCCGCTCGTGCCGCGGGGACGAGGAGGGCCAGCACGGCCACGATGAAGACGATCTGGCCGACCTCGACCCCCAGGTTGAAGCACAGCAGCGCCACGGCCAGCTCGTCGGTCGGGAGACCGACCTCGCGCAGGGCGGCGGCGAAACCAAAGCCATGGAGCAAGCCGAAGGCGCAGGAGACGAGCAGGGGATAGCGTCTCGCCAGTGACTGGGGCAGCGGACGGGCGATCTCCCATGCCAGGAACAGGATGGAGAGCGCGATGGCCGCCTCGACCGGGGCCGAGGGGAGCCGTACTAACCCTAACGCCGAGAGGGACAGCGTGACGGAGTGCGCCAGTGTGAACCCAGTGATGGCGAGAATCACTCGCCGGAGCGTCCCCGCCAGGACCAGCAGCCCCGTGACGAACAGCAGGTGATCGAATCCCGTCCAGATATGCCGGATTCCCAGCTCCAGATAGCTGAGTGCAACGCGCATCCAGGTGGACTCGCGGGGTATCGACCATGCAGCTGCTTCCGGCGGCAGCACCTGGGTCAATGTTGAGCCCTGGGTTCGGCTGAGGCGGAACAGCGTCGATAGCGAGGGGTTGTAGATCGGGTAGTGGACGCGAAGGGTCTGACCTTCCAGCCCGCCGCCCGCACACGCAACCATCACCACCTCCTGCGGAGTCGGCGGTGGGACGCGATGCTCGCTCACGACACGGCAGTCGGCGGGCCAGACAAGAACGGGGAGATCGTCATCGGTCACCGTGGGCGGCACGCGTATGCGTGCTTCGTAGAGACCCGCGCTCTGCTCCTTGATGTCGACGGACAACGGTCGCGCGTCGTGCGCGCTGGCAAGCGGCTGAATCAGCCATGCGGCGACGAGAGAGAGAACGGCGAGTCGAAGAGTGCGCATCAGACTGCAGTCGCCTACCGCGAGCGGGCAACGGGCGCAGCACCCGCGACCGGCGCGGCCGCGGCGATTGCGACATCGGTCTTTTGTACCCGGTAGCGTGTGATCAGGTCTTTGATGGCCTTCTCGCGGTAGGCAGCGACTACGTCGCGCAGCAGATCGTCGCTGACCTCCTGTCTGATCTGCGCCAGCTCCGGCAGTCGTGCGGCCTCGCGCTGTCTCACCAACACCAGGTGGTAGCCATAATTCGACCTGATCGGCCCCTGCCAGTGATCGGAGGGCTGCAGCGCTGTCACGTGTGAGGCGAAGTTCGCGCCGAGCTGATTCTCGACGAAAGCCGCCGTGCGCCTGATGTAATTCTGCAGATAGGGAGGGCGATCCCCGTAGCGCGGGGCCCGGTCGAACCCCACGTGGTGCGCTTCCAGCTCCCGTTTGAGCCGCTCCGCGGCCCTCTCGCCTCCCTCCGGCCGCACGATCGCATCCTCGAGGAAGACCTGAGTGAACGTGATCGTCGGGGCCTCGCGGTAGCGATCCTCGTGGGCATGCAAGTAGCCCAGCAGCGCGGCATCGTTGGGAGCGAACGACTCCGTGGCGGTGTCATCGAGGAGATAAAGCATCTTCTGCACCAGGCGCCGGCGGATCACATAGTCGCCTTCCGCCAGGCCCATGGCGGAGGCTTCCCGGAATAGCGCCTCCTCGCGCACATACCGGTCGCTCAGCGGGTGGCCGTCACTGTCCACCATGTCGAACATCAGACCGCCCGAGAGGTTGGAATTGTGCGGAATGGCGAGAAAATCGATGCCGGTTCTCGCCTTGGTCTGCTTCAGGAAGCGCCACAGATCCTCCGGGCGGATGCTTTCATAGTTGCTGAAGGGCACGAACGCCCTGGCAGCCTCACCGTCGGCATCGCTGATCACGCAGCGGTGCAGGTTCTTGCCGCCATCGGGCATCGCCGTCCACTCCCAGCCGATGAGCGTGGTGAACGTGCCGGGGACGTAGTTCTTCTCCGCCGCCGCGATCTCCGACTCCCAGGTCGCCTGGCGGATGACGGGGGAGGCGAGCTGCTGCAGCATTTCCTTGCGCTCGGCGCACTTCGCGTTGTTCTGCGCGCGCATCACCCCGCCGGATCTCGGATCCTGGCGCAGCGCGAGCATCTTGCGGCCCCACTCGGTCGCCAGCACCCGGGGATCCTTGTCCTTCAGCAGGATCTCCATCCCCAACATTTCGGCGTGGTCGGTCACGGCCAGAAAGTCCAGCGGCCGCCGCATCTGGATCTTCGTCCCCAAGTTCGGGTTGTCGATGGGGATCCCCCGGGCGAAGCGGTACGCCATTTCCGGTGTCACCCCGAGATTGCCGGTCGCGTAGGCGTCGATCGAGTAGTTCGTGTGCAGGTGCAGGTCGCCCCAGTACAGATGCGTCTGCCCGTCAGCGCCTGCGGCCCGCGCCACTGCACACACCAGGGCCGCCACCAACATCGAGACCGTTTGTTTTTTCATGGTTGGAAATTGTGGCGGGCGCGTATTGACAAGCAACGGATCGAGTGGCTATAGCTACCGATAAGCTCCCCCTTGTTGGTTGACGGACGGCAGGCGAATGGCGCGCTACACGATCAGACAGCTGGAGGTGTTCGTGGAGGCAGCGCGCGATTGCAACTTCGCGCGCACCGCCGACCGCCTCGGCATCTCCCAGCCTGCCGTCAGCGATCACATTCGGGCGTTGGAACGCAATCTGGGTGCGGCTTTGTTCGCGCGACGCCGTGGCGCGACGGTCGTGCTCACGGGCGCAGGGGAGAGGTTGTCCGTCGAGGCCCGGGCGGTCCTGGATCAGACAGCGAGCCTCTCACGCCGCAACGCGGCGCTGGCAGCACCCGTGCGCGTGAGGATGTTCGCCGGCCCGCACATTTTCGAGCGCATGCTGAGGGCGGCTCTGGCGGACTTCTATCGCGCCTATCCGCAGATCGAGCTCGAGGTCGTGGCGGAGTGGCCGACGGACGATGTGGCCTCGCTGGTCAGAAGGCGGGAGCTGGACCTCGCGCTGTTCACGGCCGTTGACGGCCGCTGAGAGTGCTGAGCGCTGAGATCGGCGGACTCAAGCGCGTCCTGCTGATGAGACCGGGCGACCCGCGGCCGGAGGTGCAGACCGTGGCGGCGTTCCTGAAGGGGACGCTCGAGCTGGGAAAGGCCGCCTGAGGTCTGGTCCCGGATGGCGGCCCGATGCGCGCGGGTCTGCCGCGGCGATGCGCGCGGGGCACCGACGGCGATGTGTGGGGGCGGCCACCGTCCCGATACGCGCAGGCCCGCCCGTCCCCCCGCCTGTGCCTTGGCGGTCCTGTGCCCTTGCGGCCGGGGCAGGGATTGCGCACACTTCGCGGTTCTGCGAGAGGGTGCCTCCCTGCCGAGGCGGCAAACGGGGGCGCCCTCTCTTTGCCTTTGCTTTGCCAAATGGGTACCAGGGCTTCTGCATGGTTGTCGTGACATTGCCGGACGGCAGTCAACGCCGTTTCGATCATCCCGTGACCGTCGATGAAGTCGCGGGCAGCATCGGTGCGGGCTTGCGCAAAGCCGCCCTCGCCGGGCGCGTCGACGGCAAGCTCGTGGATACCTCCTACCTGGTCGGACGGGACGCCGCGGTCTCGATCGTGACGGACAAGGAGCCGGATGGGCTGGAGGTCATTCGCCACTCGACGGCCCACCTGCTCGCGCAGGCCGTGAAGGAGCTGTACCCCGACGCCCAGGTGACCATCGGGCCGGTGATCGAGGATGGCTTCTACTACGACTTTGCCTACAAGCGGCCCTTCAACACCGAGGATCTTGCGGCCATCGAGGCGAAGATGCAGCAGCTGGCGACGGCCGACGAAAAGGTCTCGCGCCGGGTGATGCCGCGCAACGAGGCGGTCGAGTTCTTCAAGGGCCTGGGTGAGATCTACAAGGCCGAGATCATCGCGAGCATTCCCGAGAAGGAGGAGATCAGCCTCTACGGGCAGGGGAACTGGATCGACCTGTGCCGTGGGCCGCACGTGCCCTCCACGGGCAAGCTCAAGGCGTTCAAGCTGACCCGGGTCGCTGGCGCGTATTGGCGCGGCGACTCGCGCAACGAGATGCTCCAGCGCATCTATGGCACCGCCTGGCCGGACAAGAAGCAGCTCGATGAGTATCTGCACCGCCTGGAAGAGGCGGAGAAGCGCGACCATCGCCGCATCGGCCGCGAGCTGGACCTGTTTCATCTGCAGGAGGAAGCCCCGGGAGCGGTGTTCTGGCATCCCAAGGGCTGGACGGTCTTCCAGACGCTCATCGCCTACATGCGCGAGCGGCAGCGGGCCGCCGGCTATCAGGAAGTGAGCGCGCCGGAGCTGATGGACGCGGGCCTGTGGCAACTGTCGGGGCACCTGGAGAAGTTCGGCGAGAACATGTTTCTCACCAAGACCCCGGACGAGCGCCTCTACGCCATCAAGCCGATGAATTGCCCGGGCCACATCCAGATCTTCAAGCACGGACTGCGGAGCTATCGGGAGCTTCCGACGCGCCTGGCCGAGTTCGGCAAGGTGCACCGTTATGAGCCCTCCGGTGCGCTGCATGGTCTGATGCGGGTGCGCGCCTTCACTCAGGATGATGCTCACATCTTTATCACCGAGCAGCAGATCACGGAGGAGTCCGTGGCGGTGACGAAGCTGCTGCTGGATATCTATCGGGACTTCGGCTTCGATGATGTGCGGATCAAGTTCGCCGACCGGCCGCCCAAGCGGGTGGGGTCGGACGAAGTATGGGATCGCGCCGAGGCCGCACTCAAGGCCGCTTCCCTGGCCGCGGGGATCGAGTACACGCTGAATCCGGGCGAGGGCGCTTTTTATGGCCCGAAGCTCGAATTCGTGCTCCGGGATGCGATCGGCCGCGACTGGCAGTGCGGCACGATCCAGGTGGATCTGAATCTGCCCGGCCGGCTGGGGGCGTATTACATCGACGAGCACAGCGCGAAGGTCACCCCGGTGATGCTCCACCGGGCCATTTTCGGCTCCCTCGAGCGCTTCCTCGCCATCCTTCTGGAGCACCACGCGGGGCGCCTGCCGGCCTGGCTCGCGCCTGTGCAGTGTGTACTCATGAGTATCACCGGCCGGCAGGACGAATATGTCCTCAAAGTTACGGAAAGCCTGAAAAATCAGGGCTTTCGCATCGAGTCCGACTTGCGCAACGAGAAGGTCGGCTTTAAGATTCGCGAACACACGCTGAAGCGTGTTCCGTATCTTCTGGTAGCGGGCGACAAGGAAGTGGCCGCCAATCTGGTTTCAGTGCGCACACTCAGCGGCAAGGATCTGGGCACGATGTCACCGCAGACGTTCGCCGAACGCCTGCACATCGAGCTCGACAGCCGCGGGCGCCGTTTGGTGGAGGGTTGACGCATCGCTAGTGCAAGTAAGCGGGTCCGGCGCAACGATGAGATCAGCGCGCCGCAGCTGCGTGTGATTGCGGCCGATGGGTCGCAGGCCGGGGTCATGTCCCGTTTCGAGGCTCTGCAGATGGCGACCACTGCCGAGCTGGACCTGGTGGAAGTCTCCCCGACGGCCGAGCCGCCGGTGGTGCGCATCATGGACTACGGGAAATTCCTGTTCGAGCAGAACAAGAAGGCCCACTCCGCGAAGCGCAAGCAGAAGCAGATTCAGGTCAAGGAAGTGAAGTTTCGTCCCGGTACGGGAGAGGCGGATTACCAGATCAAGCTGCGTAATCTGGTCCGCTTCCTGACCGAGGGGGACAAGGCCAAGGTAACCTTGAGGTTCCGCGGCCGAGAGATGGTGCACCAGGACATCGGGCGCAAGCTCCTGGCGCGGGTTTCGGAAGATCTCGCACCGCATTCGGTGATCGAGCAGAACCCGCTGATGGAAGGCAAGCAGATGATCATGGTCTTTGCACCTAAGAAGAAGTAACAGTTCCAAGTCTTTAAAAGATAAGGAATTGTTCGCCCGTAGCGGGCTCCTGCGCGAGAGCGGGGAAGCCTTGCGACCGGATGGCTACAAGTAGGAGTTGTTACGTCATGCCCAAGTTGAAAACCAACCGGGCCGCGGCGAAGCGTTTTCGCAAGACAGCGAAAGGCTTCAAGCGGTACTCGGCCCATCGCCGCCACAATCTCGGCCACAAGGACCCGAAGGTCAAACGCCACGCGCGTTCCGGGGGCTCGAGTCTCGTCGACAAGACCGATACCGGTCGACTCGAGCAGCTGCTCCC
>Ga0207707_10006081_pt1 | contig 10562 bp, 5 predicted proteins | sample KBSC83BmetaG_FD_184336 | JGI IMG/M metagenome (GOLD analysis project Ga0207707, IMG submission 184336) | Corn rhizosphere microbial communities from Kellogg Biological Station, Michigan, USA - KBS C8-3B metaG (SPAdes) (version 2) | ecosystem: Host-associated > Plants > Roots > Rhizosphere ... | reverse complement strand
GCTGAAGTCGGTCGGCGGAAGCTTCAGCTGGTCGTCGAAGATCCGGTGCGCCATCACGAACGGCAGCAGCGAGTTGTCCATGTTCGTGAGAATGACGGCGCCGATCTTCTCGTCGGGGAGCATCGCAACGAGCGCGCTCATGCCGTCGATGTTGCCGCCATGGTGAACGACGATGTGGCCCTTGTAGTCGTTCAGAAACCACCCCATCCCGTACGACATGAGATGCGCGTCGGGGAAGTAGAGACTCCACGGCAGCTCGTACTTCATCACCGTCTGCGCCGTGTGCGTCTGCGCGAGATTCGCGCTCGACACGATCTGCTTGCCGCCATACTTCCCGTCGCCGAGCTGCAGGCGAAGCCACTGTGCCATGTCGAGCACCGTGGAGTTGATCGAGCCAGCGGGACCGATGTTGTCGATGTTGGCGTACGGCACGAGCGTCACGGCCCGGTCGATCTCCGCGTAGGGCTGCGCAACGTTAGGCAGAGCGGGCAGGGCTCGAACGCTCGTCGAGCTCTCCCGCATCCCGAGCGGCGCGAAGATCCGCTCCCGGATCAGCGTATCCCAGTCCTGGCCGGTCGCCGCGGCGGCCGCCTGACCGGCCGCGAGGTACATCATATTCTGGTAGCCGAAGTTGGAGCGGAAGCTCCACGAGGGCTTGAGATAGCGTAAGCGGCGCAGGACTTCGTCGCGACTGTAATTCGCGGCGTACCACATGAAGTCGCCGCGAGTCAAGCCGCTCCGATGCGACAGCGCGTCCCGCACCGTCAGCTCACGCGACGCGTACGGGTCGTACATCCGGAAGCCCGGCAGATACGTCGTGAGCGGAGCGTCCCACTTCATCTTCCCGTCGTCGACCAGCATCGCGACGGTCGCCGACGTGAACGCCTTCGTCGACGACCCGATCGCGAACACGGTGTGCGGATCGACCGGCGTGGGGTCGCCAAGCTTCCGCACGCCGTAGCCCTTCGCGAACACGACCGAATCGTTCCGCACGATGGCGATCGCCATCCCCGGCACCTTCCAGTCTTTCATCGCCTTCGCGGCGTACGCGTCGAAGCTCCGCAGGTCGGTGGCAGCGGGCTTCTGAGCGCGCGCCGTACCAGCCGACGCCAAGAGCGCGGCGGCGCCAGCAATCAGGGGCCGTCGCAACAACTCGAGCGCAGATGTCATCTGTCGCGGCCTTGCGCGGGTGACCCAACCGCGGCAACCGATGCGCGACCGCGCGGCCGCCAGATGTAGAACACCGGCGCACCGAGCGCGACGAAGCCGAGTCCGATGGACGAGATCCCCGGCTGCGTAATGATCGTGTTGAGCACGAGCGCGACCGCGGCGACGACGAACAGGATCGGCGTCAGCGGATACCCCGGAACGCGGAATGGTCGCGCGACGTTAGGCTCGGACCGGCGCAGCATCATGACCGCCAGCGCGCCGAGCGCGTAGAAGATCCAGCCCGTGAATACGGCATACGTGAGCAGCTGGCTGAACGTGCCACTCGCGGCGAGCAGCGCGCCCCACGCCGTGAGCGTCACGATCGCGATCGCCGGCGTTCCGAACCGCGGGTGCACCGACGTCAACTTCTGAAAGAACAGTCCGTCGCGCGCCATCGCGTAGTACATGCGCGGCGTCGTGAGCACGAGGCCGTTGAGGGCACTGAAGATCGAGACGAGGATCAGCGCGGTCACGACCGCCCCGGCCACCGGGCCGAGAATCGTGCCGATCGCATCGGCCGCGACACGCTGGCTGTTCGCCACGCCGGCCGGCCCGAGCGCGCGCACGTACCCGAGGTTCGCCATCAGGTACAGCACGATGAGGAGGAACGTCGCGATGCTGATCGCGCGCGGGAACGTCCGCTGTGGGTGCTTTGCCTCCCCGGCCGAGAACGTCACGTACTGCCAACCCTCGTAGGCCCAGAGCACGGCGATCATCGCCGCACCGAAGCCGGCAGCGAGCGACCCGTTAGGCACATCGATCGGCGCGGTCGGGAGCCCTGCGCCGCCGGTGCCTCGGAGCGTCAGGACCACGCTGAGAAGAAACAGGACGCCGAACTTGGCGCCCGTCGTCCAGTTCTGCACCGTGGAGCTGCCACGGGTACCGCGAATGTTGATCAGCGCGACGACCAGGATCACCGCGAGCGAGATCACCGGTCCCGGCACATGGAACGGGAGCAGCGGCGACAGATAGTTCGCGAATGCCACCGCGAGCGCGGCGATCGATCCGCTCGCGATGACGAGGAAGCTCGCCCATCCATAGAGAAACGCCGGCAGCGGCCCGAACGCATCGCGGAGATACGCGTAGAGGCCGCCGGCCTCGGGCTTCATCGCGCCGAGCTCCGCGTACGTGAGCGCGCCGAGCAGCGACAGGAACCCCGCCACCGCCCACACCGTGAACGCGAGCCCGGTGTGGCCACCGGTTTGCCGCATCACGATGCTCGGCACCAGATAGATCCCGGAGCCGATCACGGTCCCGATCGTGATCAGCAGCAGGTCCGTGAAGCCAAGGCTTCGGCGAAGTTCGTTAGGGCCGGTCATGAGCGTCCCGGATTGGTGTCGGCGGGTGACGACGCGACGAGCGTGAAGAATGCCCGATTCGTCGTTAGGTCGCGATGGAGGCCGGTCACCTGGTAGCCGCGTCGCAACGCGCGCTGGAAGCTCTCGCGCGTCGCGAGCCGCCACGTACCGGCGAGTTCGGGCGTCGTCGTGATGACCTGATGCAGGTCGGCCGGGATCTCGATGAGCGCGTGTGGTACGGCGGTGTCGTCGAGATCCACCTGAATGTCGCCGGCGCGCGGGAACGGCGTCAGCACCGGCACCGATCCACTTGCTGCGAGCGGACCGTTCCACGTCGGCCGCTCACCCACGACGCCCGTCGTTGGCAGCATGACGATGAGGCGGTCGGTCGGCAGCCCGAGATGCAGTGGGCTCGAGGTGATGCCGTACATGTTCTCGACGTAGTCGACCAGGCTGACGCCCAGCCGATTGAAGTTGAGATGGGCGTTTCGCGCCTGCAGCGGGTCGAACGTCCACAGCACGCGCGGGATCCCGCGTTGGGCGAGGATGGCGCGCTGCATCTCCTTGAGGTGGCGACCGACGCCCATGCCGCGGGCGTCCTCGCGGACGCCAAGCATGTGTGACCAGTGGATCGGCTGGCCGTCGCGCAGGCCGGCGAGCCCATACACGAAGCCAACGAGGGTGCCGCTGTCGTCGAACGCGCCGATCGCGAGTCCACCGATCTTGGTGGTGACGCGGAGCAGGGAGGCCGGCACACGGTCGAACGTGCTTCCCCAGACGTGGCCCTGCAGGTCGAAGCACGCGGCAGCGTCCTCGGGCGTGACGAGCGGCCGATACGTCAGGCCCGAATGCGTTTGTATCTCGACGCGGGCATGGGGGTCGGCGGATCCGGAGGCGCGGGCGGGATCGTCGAGATCGAGCGGCATGGGCCGGCTGACTGGTGGGCGGGCAAGAGCGAGCGACAACGTACGGCAGTGGCGGGCATACCACAATGGTCGACCAAATCGGTCGCTGTGAACGCCCGATCGATCGTCAGGCCTGCGCGGGTCACATGAGCGTCACTGATCGCTCGGGGCGTCCCCTGTGGTTGCGGACCGCCCGTGTTCGCACTTAGCTTGGCGGCCGTGTCGATCTCGGTCCCGCGCCGCGCGGCGCGCAGATCCACTTCGCCGTCGGTCGCGGACGCGTCGGCGGAGGGCACCGCGCGCTCCGACACCGTCTCGCGCGTCTATCAGGAGCTGCGGAGCCTGATCGTCTGGGGGCATCTGCCACCCGGTGCTCGGATCGCCGAGCGAGCCGTCGCCGAACGCTTGGGATTGAGTCGAACGCCCGTACGCAGCGCGCTGCATCGTCTGCAGCAGGAGGGATTCGTCTCGTCGGCGGGCCGCGGGCAGGATCAGCGTCTCATCGTGGCGCCGCTGACGCAGGAGGATGGCCGTGAGATCATTCTCATCGTCGGCCACCTCGAGGGCCTGGCCGCGCACACCGCGGCCGCGCTGCCTGACGAGCGGCGGAAGCGGATCGTGGCGCGACTCCGGGAGATCAACAAGGACCTGGCCGAGGAGTCGAAGCGGCGGGAGTTCGGGCGAATCTTCGATCTCGACCAGGAGTTTCATCGGGCGTACGTCGAGGGAGTAGTGGGTCCTCGGCTCCTCGCGCTGCACCGGTCCATCAAGCCGCAGATCGAGCGATACACGCGCCTGTACGTGAGCGTGCTGGTGGACGAGTTGCCGACGTCGGTGAAGGAGCACGAGGTGATCGTGCGGGCGATCGCCTCAGGGGATCCCCGGGCGGCCCAGCGGTCCGTGGAGACGAACTGGCGGAACGCGGCCGCTCGGTTGTCGCGCGTGATCGAGCAGCTGGGTGAGCGTGGTGCCTGGCACGCGTGGGGTCCGGCGTCGTCGGCTCGTCGCGCTCGTTAGGCTGCCTGGCTGCTGGCTGCTCTAACGGCTTTACGGTCGGCATCGCTGTCTTGTCGGCGGGGCGTCGGTCCTCCGGCAGCTTACGCGCTTACACGGCTCGAGCCAACGGGTACTTAGCTCCTCGTGAATAAAGTGGCTCGGCCCCGTTGTCTCGGGCCTACGCGCTAACGCCGCCTACGGCCCGACGCCCGCCTCCCGCCGCACTCGGGGCTGACCGTCAGGAGCCAGCAGCAAGGCTCGCCGCCCAATGGGAACGCGGCGAGCCTCCGCCACCATTAGGTCGCGCACATGCTGCTCGCTGCCGCACGGCAGAATCATCTCGACGCGCCACGCGCCAACACATACCTTGTCACACGCAATCTGGTATACCAAAACTGTCGACCAACGACCCACGATGATGCTCCATCGGATCCGCCATATCGGCCTGGCCCTGATCATCCCCACGAGCGCCCTCAGCGCCCAGACACCGGCCGACCCCGCCACCGCGTTCGATAAACGCGAGGTCATGGTCCCCATGCGCGACGGCGTGAAGCTCCACACGCTCATCTTCACGCCCAAGAACCAGACCGGGAACCTCCCGATCATCTTCACCCGCACGCCCTACGGCATCGCCGGTGCGCAGGGAGCGTTCACCACGTCGTACGCCGAGATGGCGGAAGACGGCTACATCTTCGCCTTTCAGGACATCCGCGGCCGGTTCACGTCCGAGGGCCAGTTCGTGATGCTTCGCCCGCCACGCGACAAGAAGGACCCCAAGTCGGTCGACGAGGCGAGCGACACGTACGACACGATCGACTGGATGCTCAAGAACGTCCCGAACAACAACGGGCGCGTCGGCATGCTCGGCGTCTCGTATCCGGGATGGCTCACCGTCATGGCGATGCTCGACCCGCACCCCGCGCTCAAGGCCGTGTCGCCGCAGGCGTCACCGTCCTCGATGTTCCTCGGCGACGACTTCCACCACAACGGCGCGTTCCGCCTCTCCTACGGGTTCGAGTACGTCGCGATGATGGAGAGCGGCAAGGAAGTCACGCCGTTCACGCCTGACCAGTACGACACCTACAGCTGGTATCTGTCGTTGGGCTCGCTCAAGAAAGTCACCGACAGCCTTCCGCAGGGCAAGCTGCCGACGTGGAAGAACTACGTCGCCCATCCCAACTTCGACGCGTTCTGGCAGCGCGAGAACGTCGTGAAGTACATCGACCGGGTGAACGTACCGACGCTCAACGTCGCCGGCTGGTGGGACCAGGAAGACTTCTACGGACCGATCACGATCTACCGCGCGCTCGAGCCGCACGACACCAAGCACCTGAACTACCTCGTCGTCGGGCCGTGGAACCACGGCGGCTGGCGCGGCCGCACCGGCGACAAGCTTGGCGCGATCGAGTTCGGCAGCAACACGGCGCAATACTATAGAAAGAACATCGAGCTGCCGTGGTTCAACTACTGGCTCAAGGACAAGGGCAAGCTCGAGCTGGCGGAAGCGACGACGTTCGAGACAGGCGCGAACCAGTGGCGCTCGTACGACAGCTGGCCGCCGAAGCACGAGGTCACCGAACGGCAGCTCTACTTCCAGCCCGGCGGGAAGCTCGCCTTCGAGCCGCCGCCGGCAACGAAACCCGACAGCGCCTTCGACGCGTACGTAGCGGATCCGGCCAAGCCGGTCCCGTATCGCGTGCGGCCCATTCTCCCGACGTACGGCCCGGGCTCGACGTGGTCGCAGTGGCTGGTGGACGACCAGCGCTTTGCGTCGGATCGTCCTGACGTCTCCGTATGGCAGACCGCTCCGCTCGATGACGACATCGTGATCGCCGGCGACGTGCTCGCGAAGATCTTCGCGTCCACCACCGGCTCCGACGCCGACTTCGTTGTGAAGCTGATCGACGTGTACCCGGACAAGTACGACGCCGACCCGAAGCTGGGCGGCTATCAGCTGATGGTGTCGAACGACGTCTTCCGCAGCCGCTTCCGAAAGAGCTACGAGAAGCCGGAGGCGCTCACGCCTAACAAGGTGGAGGAGATTCCGGTGGACCTGCACACGCAGAGCTACCGGTTCAAGAAGGGGCACCGGATCATGGTGCAGATGCAGAGCTCGTGGTTCCCGCTGATCGACCGGAATCCGCAGACGTTCGTCCCGAACATCTACAACGCGAAGCCATCGGACTTCCGGGCCGCGACGCAGAAGATCTTCCGTTCGCCGCAGCAGGCGTCGTTCATCTCGCTCCCCGTCGTGCAACCGAAGGTCGTGCAATAGGCAAGCTTGGTTAGGCCCTAGCCAGGCCTCGTCTGGCATCCAAACGAGAAGTGGGAACGGAAACGGCCGGAAACAACGGCTTTTGCGGATCGCTCCGCGTGGAGGAAAACTCCACTCGCAACGAGCCGTGGTTTCTTGGGAACTGTCTCGGGAGGCATGAGCGTCCCGAGGTTGTTCCCCTTCAAAATCAGCTCGTTGCGATTTGGATCGTCTCGGGCTCCGGAGCGATCCGCCCGATCAGTAGTTTCCGGCCGTTTCCGTTTCCTCTTCCTGAAGGTTGCGTAGCATCGTAGCAGGTCACTCGGAGAACCATCGTGAACCATCGACTGATTTCACTCGGAACCATCCTGACGTTAGGCGCCAGCACGATCGCGTCGGCGCAGGGGACACGGATGCTCAGGCATCCGACGGTCAGTAAAGACCTCGTCGCGTTCGCGTACGCCGGGGACCTCTGGACCGTCTCACGCAGCGGCGGTCAGGCGCGACGCCTCACCGCGACCCCCACGGTCGAGACCGAACCGTACTTCTCGCCGGACGGATCGAAGATCGCGTTCACCGCGACCGTGGGCGGCAACACCGACGTGTACGTCGTCCCCTCCACGGGCGGCGAACCGACACGCCTAACGTTTCACCCGGGCGCGGACCGCGTACGCGGGTGGACGCCCGACGGCAAGAAGGTGGTGTTCGCATCGGCCCGAGTGAGCCCGCCGCACAACTCGTACTTCCGGCTCTTCACCATCGGCCTCGACGGCGGGCTTCCCGAGCTGCTCCCCATGCCGCGCGCGTACACCGGCACGCTCTCGGCTGACGGGAAGCGCGTGGCGTACGAGGAAGTCTCCACGGTGATGTTCCCGGGATGGATCGAGGCGAGCGGCTGGCGTCACTATCGGGGTGGTCGCACGCATCCCATCAGCGTGATGAATCTCGCCGACCATTCCGTCACGAAGCTGCCATGGAAGGACAGCAACGACTCGTATCCCGAGTGGATCGGGAACACGGTGTACTTCCTGTCCGATCGCGGGTTCACCACGAACCTGTTCTCGTACAACGCCGACACGAAGGAGCTGAAGCAGCTCACGCATCACGACGACTTCGACATCGCGAACGCGACCGCCGGACCGGATGCCGTCGTCTACGAGCAGGCTGGCTATATCCACCTGGTCGACGCGAAGACCGGGCAGTCGCGCCAGCTGAACATCGACGCGTCAGGCGACCTGCCGTGGGCGCGTGCCGGCTACAAGAAGGTGGCCGGCATGATCCGCAATGCATCGCTCTCACCGGCCGGCGTGCGCGTCGCGATCGAAGCGCGCGGTGACATCTTCACCGTGCCGGTAGAGAAGGGCGACTACCGGAACCTGACGCACAGCACCGCCGTGAACGACCGCAGCCCCGTCTGGTCGCCGGACGGGACGCAGCTCGCCTGGCTCTCGGACGCGAGCGGCGAGTACAAGCTCATGATTGCCGAGCAGACGGGTATCAGCAAACCGCGCGCGATCTCGCTGCCGGCGCCGGCTTTCTACTCCGAGCTCGCGTGGTCTCCGGACTGCAAGCTGCTGCTCTTCCAGGACAACCATCTGAACTTGTGGACGATCGACGTCGCGAGCGGGAAGACGACGAAGATCGACTCTGAAACGTTCAGCGACCCGAGTCGGTCGATCGACCCGGTGTGGTCGCCGGATTCGCGGTGGATCGCGTACTCGAAGAATCTGAGCAATGCAATGCGGGCGATCTTCGCGTACTCGGTCGCCGACGGAAAGTCGCATCAGATCACCGACGGCATGTCCGACGCGATCTCGCCGGCGTTCGACGCGAGCGGCAAGTACCTCTACTTCCTCGCGAGCACGAACTTCGGGCCTAACGCGGGCTGGCTCGAGATGAGCTCCGAGGAGCGCCCGGTTCGTCGCTCCATCTATCTCGCGGTGTTGTCGGCGACCGAGCCGTCGCCGCTCCTGCCGGAGCCCGGTGACGAGCCGGGCCCGCCACCTGCTCCGCCCGCGGGCGCGGCCGCCGGGGCCGCGGCCGCCGCGGCCGGCGGCGCGAAGGCTCCCAAGCCCGACTCCACGACGCGCATTGACATCGCCGGGATGAGCCAGCGCGTGCTGTCGCTGCCCATCCCGCCGGGCGACTTCGCGAGCCTGACGGGAGGCCCGGCCGGCACGATCTTCTACACGGAGCCGATGCCCGGTGCTGGTTTCGGTGCGCGCCGGGTCAACCGATACGTGCTCAAGGAGCGCGCGGCCACCCCGTTCATCGAGGGCGTCCGCTCCTACTCGCTCTCGGCGGACCGAAAGAAGCTGCTGTACCAGGCGGGCGCCGGCGAGGACGGCGGCAACTGGGGCGTCGTCGGTACCGACAGGCCCGCGAAGGTTGGTGAGGGCGCGATCAACGTCGCACAGCTCGCGGCGTGGGTGGACCCGCGCGCCGAGTGGGCACAGATCGCGCGCGAGACGTGGCGCTTCCAGCGTGACTTCTTCTACGATGCGAAGATGCACGGCGCCGACTGGAACGCGGTGTGGGCGAAGTACAGCCCACTCGTCCCGTACATCGGGCATCGCGATGACCTGGGTTACCTCGTCGCGACGATCGGCGGCGAGCTCGTGGTCGGGCACTCGTACCTGACGGGTCCAGGCGACGAGCCCGAGGATACGCCGGTGTCGGTTGGCATGTTGGGTGCCGATTACTCGATCGAGAACGGGCGGTATCGCATCAAGAAGGTCCTGACCGGCGAGAATTGGAATCCCGATCTTCGCGCACCGCTCAGCGCGCCCGGCATCCAGGTGTCCGAAGGCGACTACATCCTCGAGGTGAACGGCGTGCCGCTCGCGCCGCCGACGAACATCTACAAGGCATTCGAGGCTACTGCGGGTCGTCAGACGATCATCCGCGTCGGCAAGACACCGTCGGCCGAGGGGTCTCGTCTCGTGACGGTCGTTCCGGTGGGCAGCGAGGACGCCCTGCGCAGTCGTGCGTGGGTCGAGAACAATCGTCGGATCGTCGACTCGCTGTCGAACGGGCGGCTCGCGTACGTGTGGCTGCCTAACACGGCGGGTGGCGGATACACCTACTTCACGCGCTACTTCTATGCGCAGCAGCAGAAGGAGGGCTCGATCATCGACGAGCGCTACAACCAGGGTGGTCAGGTGGCCGACTACATCGTGAACGAGCTCGATCGAAAGCTCATGGGATACTTCGCGATGCGTGACGGCAAGACGGTCACGTCACCGATGGCCGGCATCTTTGGCCCGAAGGTGATGATCGTCAACGAGTCGGCGGGTTCGGGTGGTGACGCGCTGCCCTACATGTTCAAGCAGCGGAAGCTCGGACCACTGGTCGGCACGCGGACGTGGGGTGGTCTCGTCGGCACGATTGGCGTTCCGACGACGATCGACGGCGGCGGCATCACCGCGCCGGGCCTCGCGTTCTATGACACGAACGGCAAGTGGGCGGTCGAGAACGAGGGGATCACGCCGGACGTCGAAGTCGAATACTCGGCCGACCAGGTGCTGAAGGGTCGGGATCCGCAGCTGGATCGTGCGGTGCAGGAGGCGCTCAAGCTGCTGGAGCAGAACCCGACCAAGCGTGCCCCGCGTCCTGCCCCGATCGATCGGGCGTCCAGGAAGCCCTAGTGGAGCGGTTGGCATCGCGTTAGGTAGGTTTTCAACCGAGGAACGCAGAACGCGCAGACGGCGCTTCGCGCCGCCGCAGAATGACACAGAAAACAGCTCGGCACCTCTGACGCCGCGCGCAACGAGCCTGTTTTAATAGGAACTGCCTCGGGCCGGCTATGAACCGACCGAGGCAGTTCCCATCAAAAACAGGCTCGTTACGTGAGGAGCTTCCACTGACGCGAAGCCTTTCTGCGTCATCTGCGTCGCCCGC
>Ga0207707_10006077_pt1 | contig 10569 bp, 13 predicted proteins | sample KBSC83BmetaG_FD_184336 | JGI IMG/M metagenome (GOLD analysis project Ga0207707, IMG submission 184336) | Corn rhizosphere microbial communities from Kellogg Biological Station, Michigan, USA - KBS C8-3B metaG (SPAdes) (version 2) | ecosystem: Host-associated > Plants > Roots > Rhizosphere ... | reverse complement strand
TGTCGATTCGGCGGACGTCGTTCGACTCACCTTAAGGAAGGAACATTCTATGCAATACATGATGCTGGTTTACCTGGACGAAAAGGCGTTGAGTGAGGCTGAGAGCGAGTCCTGTTACCGCGAGTCGACGCAGCTTGCGCAGGAGCTGGATGCCAGCGGACACTATTTGGCGGCCGCGCCGCTGCAGCCGACGTCAACTGCCACCAGCGTGCAGGTGCGCAACGGCAAGCGCCTGGTAACCGACGGCCCCTTTGCGGAGACGCGTGAGCAACTCGGGGGCTACTTCCTGATCGAGGCGAGCGATCTGGATGAAGCGATCGGTATCGCCGCGCGAATTCCCATCGCGAGCCGCGGGACCATCGAAATCCGGCCCGTGATCGAACTGGCGGGGCTGCCGTCTCAGTCAGCGGCAGGGCGTCTGGCAGGTCTCGCAAAATAGAATTCTGGAGGGAGACAAAACACTTATGGCAAACAAAACCAATGGAGTACGCGTTCTAGTGGGCACGCGCAAGGGCGCGTTCATCTTGACATCGGATGGTAAGCGCAAAAAGTGGGAGGTCAGCGGTCCCCACTTTGCGGGCTGGGAAATTTACCATCTGAAGGGATCGCCGGTGGACCCGAACCGCCTGTATGCCTCGCAATCGAGCGGCTGGTTCGGGCAGTTAATTCAGCGTTCGAGCGATGGCGGTAAAACCTGGGAGCCGGTGGATAACAAGTTTGTCTACGATGGCGTCCCCGGCACGCACCAGTGGTACGACGGCACCCCGCATCCCTGGGAGTTCAAGCGCGTCTGGCATATCGAACCGTCGCTGACCGATCCAGACACGGTTTACGCCGGGATTGAAGACGCCGCGTTGTTCCGCTCTACCGATGGTGGGAAGTCCTGGGGAGAACTCTCCGGCTTGCGCGGACACGGCTCCGGACCCCGCTGGCAGCCTGGCGCCGGGGGCATGTGCCTGCACACCATTTTGCTCGACCCGAGCGTTCCCGGCAGGATCTTCATCGCTATCTCCGCGGCGGGAGCCTTCCGCAGCGATGACGCGGGCGCAACCTGGCGTCCTATCAACCAGGGGCTGAGGTCGGAACACATCCCCGACCCGACGGCAGAGGTGGGCCATTGCGTTCACCGTCTCGCCATGCACCCCTCGCGCCCCGGTGTTCTCTTCATGCAAAAGCACTGGGACGTGATGCGTAGCGATAACGCGGGGGATTCCTGGCGCGAGGTCAGCGGCAACTTGCCCACTGATTTCGGTTTTGTCATCGACGTGCACGCCCATGAACCGGAAACCATCTACGTCGTCCCCATCAAAAGCGATTCCGAGCATTTCCCGCTCGACGGCAAGCTGCGCGTGTATCGCAGCCGCACCGGCGGAAACGATTGGGAGCCGCTCACCAAAGGCTTGCCGCAGAGCGACTGCTACGTAAATGTTCTGCGCGATGCGATGGCGGTGGATTCGCTGGATTCGTGCGGTATCTATTTTGGAACTACCGGTGGGCAGGTGTATGCATCGGCCGATGCCGGAGACAATTGGGCCCCCATCGTGCGTGATCTTCCCCCGGTGCTCTCGGTCGAGGTGCAGTCGCTGTCATGATCCGGGTGGTGCTCCCGGCGCATCTGCGCAACCTTGCGAAAGCCAATGGCGAGGTGACGGTTGAGGTAGCAGGCAAAGCGACCATCGGTTCGGTCCTCGACGCCCTGGAGGCCACTTATCCCATGCTGCAGGGGACCATCCGCGATCATGTCAGCAAACAACGCCGCCCCTTCGTGCGGTTCTTCGCCTGCGCAGAAGATTTGTCTCACGATTCTGCGGACGCCCCGTTGCCGGACGCAATTGCGTCCGGCACGGAGCCCTTCTTGATCGTCGGCGCTATCGCCGGCGGCTAAACGCAGGCTTACGGCTTCTTCGGTATCGCGCCGGGGCCGAACAGGTCCGATAGGTCGTTAGAATTAGCCGCATCGCCCAGCGGCGGACCCACGCGGAAGATTTCCTGCATGGTGAGCAAGTCGGACGAATGCGTGTAATTCAACGGGCTCGCGTACGGCAGGCCGTCGACGTTCGCGTGCGCATGGGGTGAAATAACGATCTCGGCTATGGTGTGATTAAAGTCGTCGGCGTTGTCGCCCGCGACGCCGTCACCTTCGGCTTCGTCCCACCACAAAATAATCACGCCGTGGTTTTTGTAGGCGTTTGACGCCATGATGACCGGAACAATCTGGCTCAGAAAGTCGTCGCCCTGTTTGATGTTGGCTGCGTCCCCAGTCAGGCCTTTGTAGCCCCCGGTGAGCGCCGTATGCATATCGTTGAACTGGTTCGGCGTGATCCAGTTGTAATCGGCCACGGTGTCGTTGGCAAGATCGGTAAACAACTGCTGCAAGGGTGCATATTGCTGGGACAGTGGATTGGAGGGTGTGGCGTTGTTGCCGCCGTTGGTGTCAGTGAAGAACACCATGGGATTGTGTTTAGCGGCGTAATTGTACTGGATGGAGCCGTTGAAAGCGTTGACGCCACTGGCAAATTTTCCCGAGAGGCTGGCGATCGGCGAGGTCCACTGATCGCGCGGCAGAGGGACGTTATCGAAGACGCTGCCATCGGGAGTCAAGTCGATATCTTCCTGATACGAGCGCCAGGTGTTTCCATTCAGTGTGAGGAGATTGCTCAAGTGCAGCGGCGTGTTTTGATTCGTACCTCCGCTGGCCTTGAAAGGGTCGTTATCGTTCAACACGCCAAAATTAGTGCCGGCTTCGGCCCACAAATAGTTCGGCTCGGAAGGATGAATATGAGGATTGCTGCCGTTGGGAGTGGCCAGAACACTGTGGTACGCGGAGGCATAAGCAGTCTGCTCACTGATGTTAACCAGCTTCCCGTTTATGACCGCATAGGCGGTTCCGTTTACCAGACTGTTAATGAAGGGAGCGTTGGGATTCTGATAAATTTGTTGGATTCCACCGGTGAACTTGTTGGCCGGCTGGGTCCAATTGTGATTCTCCATCGCAATCACGAATACCGTCTTGATGTTGTCGGCGTTGGCAGTGAGGCTGCTCAACGCACCCAGGAGTGCGAACGCACCGAGGGCGTGACGTCTGACTTGCAACATTAAAAAAACCTCCAGAATGCGGGAATCGCGGCGCGTCTAAGCACGCCGCCTATTCTGAATACCAAGGCCGTTTGGCAAAACGATGACCGGCGTGTGACGGATTGAAGACACTTGCTATGATGAGCATTCCACCATGGCAGACCCGGGGTCAGAGCTTGCGCCGATGTCAGAGGCGATCACTGAAAATATTCGCGTCGAAGTTTTATCCCGGTACTCGGCGGAGAATTCGCGGCCGCTGGAGGATAACTGGGTGTTCCAGTACACGGTGCGCATCACCAACCAGGGACCGGAGACGGTGCAACTGATCAGCCGGCACTGGATCATCACGGATGGCTCGCAGCACACCGAAGAGGTGCGGGGTCCGGGAGTGGTGGGGGAGCAGCCGGTGCTGGCGCCGGGCGAATCCTTCCAATATTCATCGTGGTGCCCGCTGAAGACGCCGACGGGCAATATGCGCGGCACCTATCAGATGGCACGCGCCAGCGGGGACCAGTTCGATATCGAGATCGCGCCCTTCGCCTTGAAGGCCCGCTACGCGGTCAACTGACCCTCCTTAGCTACCTCAAACCGGGTATTGTCAACCCGGGAAAAGTCGTGGTAAAAAATGGGACGGAGGCTCGAAAAGCTATGTTGATTCGACGACTCTTTGGATGGTCTCTGGTGGCCGCATGCGCGGCTCTGGTCCTGCTGGGCGCAGACGCGAAGTCCACCACGCTGCAAGGGGTTTTGATCGATAAAGAATGTTCTGCTAGAGCGGAAACCCGCATGGTGTCCGGCGCCAATCCGCATTTAGAGGGCGGGATGCTGTGGGCTTACACGCATGAGAAAAAGTGCCTGTTGATGCCTGCTTGCCAGCGTAGCGGCTACGGCGTGTTCACATATGAGAGCAACAAGTTTGTCGCGTTTGATACCGCCGGCAACCAGAAAGCTCTTGCACTGATTCAGGCTGCGAAAAAAGACGACGACTTTCGCATTGAAGTCGGGGGCGAAGTGGACGGCGACAAGATCAAGGTCACCAGTTTGAAACTGCTGCCGTAAACCTCAGTTGCCCTGGCACTTGCCGCCGGGGCAGCGGTTGTTTTCCTCACAGACGTATTCGAACAGGCCCACCGCGTCCCATTCGGGCTTGGCTTTGATCTGGAATTCCTGGGACCACGGCTTGGTGAAGGTCTTGGGATCGTCGATGGTCAGCAGATAGGATATGGTGTCTTTATCCTTCCACTGAATGCGCTCGGTGGTAGTCAGCGCGTCGCTGTGCATGCGGAATTCTTTGGGATCGGTGTAGAAGTAATCGTCCATCATCCAGCGTTTGAAATTCTTGGTGACGATCACCAGGGTGTCGCCTTCCCAATGCCCCACGGGATCGCCGTAGAACGACGGCTCGATATCTTTGCGGTGCGGGCGACCGTCCAGAGGAATGATGCGCGACATGCGCTGGAATTCGTGGACGATGGTGAGGTAGTTCTTGGTCTGGAAGAACTGCATGGCGTTGGCGGAGAGCATGCCGGCTGGGAATCCGGCGGGCATGCAGAAATCGCGCGGTTCATCGTGGCGGGGATCGCCAGTGCGCGGCTCGAGGAACGCCTCGCCCCCGGGTTTGAGCGGAGCAAAGTTTTTGCGGTCGAAGGTGGTGGCGGAACTGCGGCCGCGCTCGGCGCCGGGCAAGTAGGTAGGCCACTGGTAGGTGCCGGTGAAGTCCGGCTTACCGTCCGCGGTGCGCGGAATCGCGGGGGTAGATGCTTGCGCGTAAACCGGAGCGAACGCCGCGGCAGCGGCCAGGAGCGAAAGTTGAATCGTCAGTTTTTTCATGGCGCCCTCCTAGCGTTTGGTCTGGTCTTCCTGATTGGCCGTGAACACCATGCGCCCATCCGGGTAAGTGACTTTCGACCCAAAGGCGTTGTTGGACCCGTCCTTGGCCTTGAACCCGTCGACCGTAACGGTGGACCCAACCTGGATCGCGCTCTTCATGATGCCGCGACGCATTAACTGGCCCGGAGCGCCTCCCGAAAAAGCGTAATTAGTGACCTTGCCGTCCTCGCCCTTCACGTCCAGGTAGAACCAGATGTGGGGGTTCTGCCATTCCACCTTGGTGACGGTTCCGATCACTTTTATCGGCTTGGTGTCGTCATATTCGGCAGCGAAGGAATGATGGGCCAGGAGGGGTGCAGAACCTGCCAACGCTATCAATAAAAACGAATAGAACGGTCGGATCATGCTCACAGCATATCAATAACATGCCGCCCTTTGGACTGCTAATCTTTAAGCATGCGCCAGGTTCTGATCATAGGCATCCCCATGGCGGTGATTTTGATTCTCGCCGCCATGGTCGCCTATGAGCGGCACACGGAAAGCAAGGAGGCGCGCAAGCGCACGCAGCACCTAAAGCGCTGGTTAAACGATCAGGGTCCTGCGCCCCACGAATAATTTAGCGCGCACTCACCTTGTTGTTGCCAATGCCGGAGTGTGCGGCTTCGGCGATGGTGGCATCGGCGTCAGCCTTCACGATGTAGCCGGCCTTCAGATTCTTCTCGGTAACTTCCTTCACCTTGGCGACGTAGGCGGCATGCGTGGGATAGAGCATCGCGAGGCGCGCGTCATCCCAAGTGAAGTACGAACCCATCAAGTTGCAATTGCGTTCGCCGCCAGCGGCTCCACCTTCGTTCTGTCCGGTGTTGGTGGCAGTGGGGACGGCGTGCTGCGCCAGTTCGATACCGCCGTGGGCGTTGCCGAGTTGGTCATGAACCACTTCCCAGCGCGGGCCTTGCGGTCCGCGGGCGGGCGTGGCCTGGGCAGGTGCGTCGGGCAACTGCTTGAGTTCGATGTGGCTGGCCACGGGCGGCGCGGTGCCGTCCTTCAGCCAGCGCGTGGTGTGATCGAGCAGGGCGTTTAACACGTAATGTTCGGGGATGCGGCTGAACGGCGGGTTCTTGCAGACGTTGGTGCCGGCGACGCCATCGCCGTTCCCCGCGGCTCCGTTGCCCGCGCCGCCGCTGATGGAGGGGCCGTTGATCAAGGGCGAACCATCCACCGGGTCCATTCCGGAGACGCGTAGGCCGAGGCCCGCCATCATGCGCGAGAACTTGGCGTCGAGGTGCGAGGTGCCGGCCACTTCCCATTGGCGGTACTTATCGGTGTCTGGTTGGCGATTGTTCGCCTGGCCGGTGACATCGGTTTCATTCAGCAGTTTGAAAACTTTGACATTGAGATCTTCGCTGACTTTGCCACCGCCGCCATGCAGCACCACGGCATCGTAAACTTTCGGGATCAGAGGATGCACAGAGTGGAAGTAGATCCACAGGCGTCCGGCGGATTGCGAGTGCCCGATGGCCACCAACCGCGCCGCTTTGAGATTACCCATTACTTTGGCGTTGCCTTGGCCGCGAATCGCGACGGCTGCCGCCGTGAAGGCGTCGTAGCATAGCGAATCGTCGCTGACTTTTCCGCCGTCGGTGATGTCGAGCGAGGCGTAGCGGACCGGGCTCCATTCCTTGAGCGAGTTCACGCCGACTCTTTGATCGGAGACTCCCACCCAGGCGTAGCCGGCGCGGAGCATGTGCTCAGCCGACTGGAACCAATCGTATTCGCCGTCGTGACCTTGCGAGACGTTGTACCACTCAACTACCACGGTGCCGTTGAACTTAGCGGCCGATTTCGGACGGCGCACCACGATGCGGGTCTTATAGGGATGGTTCGAGTCCTTGACGGTGCCGGGCTGGCCGGGCGTGATGTTATAGGCGTTGGCCTTGCCTTCAATGAAGAACTCTTGTTCCACGTAGCCTTGCTTTTCGAGGTCGATGGGCGTGGCGTTGTAAGGATAGCCGTGCTCCGGATTGCGGAGGGCAGTCGTGTTCGCGATGGGTCCGGTGACGGTGACGGCAGGCAGCGGCAGGGTAGCATCGAACGCGCAGGCGGCGCCGGCGACTAAAAGGACGAGTCCGGTCAAACGGCCCGCGAAGTGGTTCTGAGTCATAAGTGAAATATCAGCCTCGGGTCTACTCTATCAAGATCAACGCTACAATGGAAAACCTCATCATGACGGGCGCTGAAATTCTTTTGAAGACTCTAGCGGGGAATGGCGTCGAGGTGTGCTTCATGAATCCGGGCACGTCGGAGATGCACTTCGTGGCGGCGCTCGACAAAGTCGCGGGCTGCCGCGGCGTCTTGTGCCTGTTCGAGGGAGTGTGCGCGGGAGCCGCCGACGGCTATGCGCGGATGACGGGACGGCCCGCGGCGACGCTGGTGCATTTGGGTCCGGGCCTGGGCAATGCGCTCGCAAATTTTCACAATGCACGTAAGGCGCGGAGTCCGGTGGTGAGCATTGTCGGCGAACACACACGTCATCATCTGACGTACGACGCGCCGCTGTCGGCCGACATCGCGGCGTTTGCGCAGCCGGTTTCCGAGTACGTGCGCACGGTGATGGAGCCGGATGAAGTCGGGCGCGCTGCTTCTGAAACGATTGCCGCGGCGATTGCTCCGCCGGGACAGGTGGCGACGCTGATCATACCCGCGGATTTGTCGTGGTCTGAGGCGCAGGGTTGCGGTCCCGTAATCGCGCGGGCGCCGCGCAGGCTGCCATCGCAGCAGACGATTTCGAACGTGTCGCGGCGCATGACGTCCACTCGCACGGGTCTGCTGCTGGGCGGGACGGCGGTAAACGATCGTGCGCTCCGAGCTGCGGGACGACTGGCGACGCACACCGGCGTGCGTGTCTTCATGGATCGCTACGCTCCGCGGCTGGCTTGCGGCCGCGGGCGCTTCACACCAACGCGCATTCCCTACTTCCCGGAGGCTGCGCTGCCGCTGCTGGCCGATCTGGAACATTTGATCCTGGTAGAATCGCAGGCGCCGGTGACCTTCTTCGGATACCCGGACTCGCCCAGTTATTTGCTGCCGGCAGCGTGCGCGGTGACTACGCTCGCGGAGCGCACGGAAGACGGCACAGGAGCCCTCGAAGCGCTTATGGAAGAATGCGGTGCCGGTTCGGCCGTGATTGCGACGACACATTCGGTAGCGGCGTCTATACCCGCCGACGGGCCACTCACCGCGAAATCCATCGGCGCGATAGTGGCCGCGCTGCTGCCAGAAGCGGCGATCGTATCGGACGAAATGATTTCCGTCGGTGGCGATGTGTTGCCGTATTTAGTCGACGCGGCTCCGCACGACGAATTGCCGGTGACGGGTGGCTCCATCGGGCAAGGGATTCCCGTGGCGCTGGGCGCGGCGATGGCGTGTCCGGACCGAAAAGTAGTGGTCCTGCAAGCCGATGGCAGCGCGATGTACACGCTGCAAGCCCTGTGGACCATCGCGCGAGAGAACCTCGAAGTCGTTACCGTGATTTTCGCCAACCGCCGCTACCGGATTCTAGACGTCGAAATGCGCCGCACCGGCGCTCACGGTTACGGGGAGCGAGCCAACCAGATGATCGATATCGGGCGGCCCGATCTGGATTGGGTGAAGTTGGCGACGGGGATGGGTGTCAGCGCTACTCGCGCTACCACCGTTGCCCAATTCTCAAAACAATTCGGCGCGGCGATGGCGGAAAAGGGCGCGAGGCTGATCGAAGCGGTGATCGACTAAGTCACTTGGCGACGGGCGGCGCGGGCTCGATATGATCGATTAATTTGCGATACGCCCGCGGATCGCCGTAGGGCACAAAGTTCGCATAGTGCGAATGCGGCCGCAGCAACTTGCGGGCATGCTTGATGGGGCAAAAGTGTTGCTCTGTCCGCGCGGCGATCTCGACTATGTACGCCAGCAATCCGTTGGCGTAGGAACAGTAAACGCAGCCGATTTTTTCGATCACGTTGAGATAGCGCAGACTGCCGCGGTCGAACACCAGATAGTCCTGGCGCGGCACCTTCGGGATACCGTAAACCGGAAAGCAAACGGCTTGGTAAATGGTCACCGCCAGATCCAGCAGCAGAAACGGAATCGAGCACAGATAAATGATGGGTGAGGTCAGGATGACAAGCGGGTGAATGCCCCGCAGATAAGGCCACAGTGACTTCTTGAAGAGGTGATGCTCGGAAAAGTCAATGGCTTCTTGGATATCCATACATCCGTTTGCGGAGCACGGGAAGGGCCGTTTCCGGCAAAAAAGCGCACATTTGCCTGGGGGGTTACAATGAGATTGCCACTCAATGCCGGCCCAACTTGACCTCTCCAAGCTGAGCGTTACCCAATTCGCCGAGCGCTTTCGCGGCGAGATGATTCCGCTGAGTAACACGTTTTCGTATTTCTGCGCTTCCGTTCCGATGTCGGAGGAGGACCTCAAGGAATACTTGGAAGAGCCCGTAGCGGCGCTGCCTCCCGCGATCGCCGGGGCGCTGCCGAAGATTTCTATTTTGCTGGTTCCCTATTTGGAGCGCGGCGATGGGCACGAGAAGCGCAAGACGGCGCCGCCCGCGGCGGATTACGTTTCGATCGAGCGGCCTCCGGAAGGGCGCTTGTCTCCTTACACGCAACTGAAGCTGGGAGACGAAACGGTTCTGGCGTTCGCGCTGAAGGATCAGGAAGTGGCGGAATACCACTACCGCTTCTACCATCTGCTGGCGACGCTGATGGCGGATCACTGGACGGACGATGTCGAAACCCGCTACATCCGCGTGCTGCGCGATGAGTTGAGTGCGGATGTGCACGGTGAAGTGGACGAACCGAGCTGGCGTCTGAAGCAGGCCATGCGCCGCTCGCAGAACGTACGCAACGGCAAGGCGTTTCGCGAGTACGCGCGGCAGTCTTTCGCCGATACGCTGACGCTGTACCTGCATGGCATCTGTTGCGATATTGACGTCGATACCGGACCGCGGCAGTTGCCTAGCCGGAATTTGCGGAAGCGCCTGCTGCTGCTCGAAGAAGTGTTTCCACCGCCGCAGGGTTACGCGGTGTTCCCCGAGCAACTCGAAGCGTAATCCAATCTTGTGTGTGGCATCGCCGGATTCACGCATTCTAACGGGCGTCGCCAACCGGAGCGCATCTGGGAAATCACGCGCTCGCTAATCCATCGCGGCCCTGACCGGCAGGACGTGTGGGAATCTTCGAACGTCTCGCTGGGCGCGGTGCGGCTCAAGATCATCGATCTTGAGCATGGCGATCAGCCCATGGTCAGCGAAGATGGCGACACCGTTCTGGTCTTCAACGGAGAAATCTACAACCACGCGGATCTGCGGCGTGAGCTCGAAGCTCTGGGGCATCGTTTCGACTCGCGCTGCGACACGGAGGTGGTCCTGCGCGCATTTCTCGAATGGGATGTGCGATCGTTCGCAAAGCTGCGCGGCATGTTCGGCGCGGCGCTGTGGACGGAATCGCGACGGCGTTTAGTGCTGGTGCGCGATCGTGTGGGCATCAAGCCGCTTTACTATCGCAAGCACTGCGATAATCTGTATTTCGGCTCGGAGATGAAGGCCATTCTGCTGCATCCCGGGCTGGACCGGCGCATGAACCTGCGGGCACTCGAACGGTATCTTTCCTGTA
>Ga0207707_10006076_pt1 | contig 10569 bp, 8 predicted proteins | sample KBSC83BmetaG_FD_184336 | JGI IMG/M metagenome (GOLD analysis project Ga0207707, IMG submission 184336) | Corn rhizosphere microbial communities from Kellogg Biological Station, Michigan, USA - KBS C8-3B metaG (SPAdes) (version 2) | ecosystem: Host-associated > Plants > Roots > Rhizosphere ... | reverse complement strand
CCGGGCGCATCATCGCTCCATAAAAGCCATACCAGGGGGAGCGCCGATGTCCGCGTTGTCACGCCGTCATTTCCTTTCGCTTTCGGGATCGGCCGCCGCCATGGCGTTGTCCGGCGCGGCCAACGCCGCGATGGGGCCGAACGACAAGTTTGACCTCGTGATCAGGGGCGGCGAGGTGCTCGATCCCAGCCAGTCGCTGCGTGCGAAACGCGATATCGGCATCCGCTGGGGCGTGGTGGAGGCGATCGAGGAAAGCATTCCGCCTGCGCGTGCGCTGAAGAGCATCGATGCGACCGGCAAGCTCGTCATGCCCGGCCTCATCGACCTGCATTGCCATGTCTACCCCTACGGCTCGGCGATCGGCATTCCCGCCGACGAGCTGGTGCAGTTCCAGGGCACCACGACCGTGGTCTCGGCGGGTGATGCCGGCGTCAACAATCTCGCGGCGATGCGCCGCTTCATCGTGGCGCAGACGCGGACCCGCATGTACGCCTTCCTGCATATCGCCAACAACGGGCTGTCGTCCTTCCCGGTCGCCGAGCTCTACAACATCGACAATGCGCAGGTCGAAGCCTGCGCGATGGGACTTGCCGAAAATCCTGATTTCCTCATCGGGGTGAAGGTGCGGATGTCGGAGAACGTCATCTACAAGCACGGCCTCGAGCCCTTGAAGCGCGGCATCCAGGCCTGCGAGATGTGCGGCTGGCCGGCCCGGATGATGGTCCATATCGGCGGCGTCGAGACCAAGGAATTGATGAGTGACATCCTCAATCTCTTGCGGCCCGGCGACGTGCTGACCCACTGCTATTCCGGCGCGCCGAACAATTCCGGCGCCTTCACCAACATCGTGCAGGACGGCAAGCTGTTGCCGGCGGCGCTGGCGGCCAAGCAGCGCGGCGTGATCTTCGACGTCGGCCATGGCGGCGGCAGCTTCGATTTCACGGTGGCGGACGTGGCGATCCCCGGCGGCTGCACGCCGGATACGATCTCCTCCGACATCCATGTCTTCTCCGGCAATTCGCCCGGCGTGCCGTTCCTGCCCAACGTCATGAGCAAGTTCATGACCCTGGGCTTTACGCTGGAGCAGGTGGTGACGATGGCGACCACCACGCCCGCGAAAATCATCAACCGCGCGCCGAAGATCGGCACGCTGCAGGTCGGAGCGCCCGGCGACGTCGCGATCATGGAGCTGGTGGAGGGGCCGGTGACTTTCCTCGACACCCGCAACAACAAGCGCGACGGCGAGGCCTATCTGAAACCGGTGCAGACCGTGATGAACGGCGTGCCGTTCGGCCGGCCCTACCAGGCGCCGTTCTCGGTGCGGTGAGGGCCGCGCTTCCAACCATCGCCAATCAATACTCTCCTGATCCCGGGATGCGAGACACCATGCGAATTTGCGTGAACCTGAAATCGGTCGTTGGCATCGTTGCCGTGTCGGCAGTGTCCTTCATGTCGCCTTCGAGCGCCGCGACGTTCGTCTATGTCGGCAACGCCGACAGCCAGGACATCACCGTGCTGGAGCTCCAATCGAACGGCGACCTGATGCCGGTCGAGACCACGGCCGTACCGGGCCCCACGAAACCCGGCAGCTCGCTGCCGCTCGCGGTCAGCCCGGACAAGAAGCGTCTTTATGCCGGCTTGCGCAACGAGCCCTATTCCGTGGTGACCTTCATGGTCGACGGCAAGACCGGCAAATTGAAGCCGGCGGGGTCCGGTCCGCTGGCCGATTCCATGGCCTATATCGCGACCGACCGCAGCGGAAAGTTTCTGCTCAGCGCCTCCTATGGCGGCAACAGGATCGCGGTCAATCCGATCGGGCCGGGCGGCGTGGTGCAGTCGGCGCAGCAGATCGTGCCGACGGAGCCAAACGCGCATTGCATCCTGACCGATCCGTCGAACCGCTATGTGCTGCATACCAGCCTCGGCGGCGATCTCGTGTACCAGGAGAAATTCGACGCTGGCACCGGAAAGCTCAAGCCCAATAATCCGCCGAGCGTGAGCGTCAAGGCCAAGGCCGGCCCGCGTCACCTGGTGTTCGCGCCGAAGGGGAAATTCGTCTACCTGGTCGACGAGCTTGACGCGTCGATCTACGTCTTCCCGTGGGATGGGAAGACCGGCACCCTCAAGAAGGAGATCCAGGTCACATCAGCGCTGCCCAGGGGGTTCGAGGGCAAGCCATGGGCGGCGGACATCCACCTCACGCCGGACGGCAAATACCTCTACGCCTCCGAGCGCACCACCAGCACGCTGGCAGCCTTCAGCGTCGATTCCAGAACGGGATTGCTGACGCCGATCGATTCCTATCCGACCGAGAAGCAGCCGCGCAGCTTCAGCATCGATCCGACCGGCCGCTATCTCTTGGCGGTCGGACAATTATCCAACAGCATGACGGCCTATTCCATCGACAAGACGACCGGCAAGCTCGGCAAGCTGAAGGAGTACTTGATGGGCAAGAGCCCGAACTGGGTCGAGATCGTCAGTTTCTAGACCGGAATGATTTTTGTTCACCTCGCCCCGCTCTTGTCCGCCGAAGCCCGCCTTCGGGGCGAAGGCGGATGCGGGGAGAGGGAGTAGACTGAACCCGCGGGATCACGCCCGCTTCTCCACATTGGCAATCCGCACGGGCACGCCGAACTCCCTGCGGCAGACGTCGGCGAGCACGGCGACGCCTTCGCGGATCTGTTCTTCGGAAGGGCTGGCGAAACAGAGCCGGAGCCGGCAGCCGGCAAAACCCTTGTTGGTCGACCATTCCGGCCCGGGATTGATGGCGACGCCGGCGGCGAGCGCCGCCTGGTAGAGTTTCAGCGTATCGACATGGTCGGGCAGCTTCACCCAGAGGAAGATGCCGCCCTTCGGGTCCTCGAACTCGGCCGACGTGCCGAACTGTTCGGCCAAAGCCTCCATCAGCGTATCGAGCTTGCGGCGTAGCCCCCTGGTCAGTTTCGGCACATGGGTCGCAAAATGCGGCGCGCAATATTCCGCGAGCACCATCTGCTCCAGCGCGCCGGAGCCGGCGTCGGTCTTCAGCGCCAGCATCCGCGACAGCATGGCCCAGGGCGCGACGATGAAGCCGACGCGGAGCGCGGGCGCGATCGATTTGGAGAACGAGCCGATATGGATCACGCCGCCGTTTTTGGCCATGGCGTAGATCGCGGGCGGACGTTGGCCGTCCCAGATCAGGTCGGCATAGCAATCATCCTCGAAGATCGGCACGCCGTAGTCCTGCGACAGCCTCAAGAGCTCGGCGCGCCGTGATTCCGGCATGATGGTGCCGGTCGGGTTCTGCACCGTCGGGATGGTGTAGATGTATTTCGGACGAATGCCTTTCGTCTTGAGATCGGCGAGGGTTTTCGCCAGCACGTCCATCCGCATGCCTTCGCCGTCGAGCGGGATGCCGATGGTGCTGACGCCGAGCCGGGTGAGGCGGTTCAGCGAGCCCTGATAGGTTTCCTGCTCGACGATCACGGTGTCGCCGCGCGCCAGCAAGGTCTGGTTGACGAGGTCGAGCGCCTGCAGCGAGCCCGAGACGATCAGGATGTCGTCGGCGGTCGCAGCGATCCCGGCATCGCGCTTCAGCTTGTCACAGAGAAACTCGCGCAGCGGCTGGTAGCCCTGCGGGCCGCTGGCAAGCCCGTAGGTCGCGAGGTTCTTGCCTTCGCGCTTCAGGACCGCGGTCACCGCGTCGAGCAGGCCATCGACCGGAACCTGGTCGGGATCGTTGTTGCCGCCGACAAAGCTGTATTTCGCTAACCCCGTCCATTTCGCCGCCGGCGCCGGCAATCCGGGCGGCAACAGCGGCGCGAAGTCGAAGCTGGTAGAGACGGACATTGGACGTTCACTCCCGATTTTCTTCTGGTGCTTTTTTCTAATTCTTGCCGACGACCTTGACCGGCCGGCCCTGGCTGATGAAGGCATAATGCCCGGGGCCGACGCTGCCGACCATCAGCGCCTCGACCACGGGCTCGGCGATGTCACCGCTGGCTGCCCAGTCGACGATGAAATTGGCGCCAGTGCCGCCGCGCACATCGTTGGCTGCGATCGACACTTCGACAGTGGCGAAGGGTTTGAGCGCGACCGGCGCCTTCAAATAGCTCTCCACCATCTTCCCGGTTGTGTCGAAATAGGCGATGCGCTTCAGCACCAGGGGCCTCGTCTCGGAGGCGTTATGGACGCTGAGCGTCACCGAGAAATCTGCGCGCAGCCGGCCCTGGCTCATCGCGACGCTGGAATAGACCGGCACGTAGAACGCGCCGGATACGGCCAGCGTTTCGCCGGGAACGGGGGCAAGCGAACTGGAAAAGTTCTGCTCGATGCTGCCGCCTTGCGCGAAGGCGGGCGCAAGCGGAACCGCCATGATCGAAAGTAGCAGAAGGGCTGCGCGGATGTGACACATTGCTCGTTTGATCGTGCTGCCCGGCCCTCTAGGTTGCGCGGAGGAGATTCCCGAAAACATGCATGAACTCATTCGCGATATCACTCTTTGCATCCTGTCCGCCTGGGTGCTTGGACTTTTGGCGCATTTCTCCCGCCAGCCGCTGATCCTCGCCTACCTTATCGCCGGGTTTTTCATTGGTCCATTCGGCGCGGGCCTGGTCAAGTCCCAGGAATCGATCGGCGTCATCTCCGAGCTCGGCCTGATCTTCATGCTGTTCATGATCGGGCTCGAGATCGACCTGAAGAAGATCGTCCGCGCCGGCCGGGTGATCCTGTTCGCCGCCGGCGGCCAGCTCATCGGCGGCTGCCTGTTCGGTATCCTGTTCTTCGCCGGCATCGGCCAGGCGCTCGGCGGCGGCAGGTTCGACGCGCTCTATCTGTGCGTGGCCTGCGCGCTCTCCTCGACCGTCATCATCGTCAAGGTACTCTACGAGAAGCGCGAGCTGGATACGCTGCCCGGGCGGATCACACTCGGCATCCTGGTGCTGCAGGACATTTTTGCGATCCTGTTCCTGGCGGTGCAGCCGAGCCTCGACGATCTCAAGGCGTCGGTGATCCTGCTGTCGATCGCCCGCGTCGGGGCGCTGGTCGCGGTCGCCTTCGTTCTCAGCCGCTACGTGTTGCCCCGGCTGTTCCACCACATCGCGCGCCGGCCTGAACTGCTGCTGCTCGGGGCGCTGGCCTGGTGCTTCCTGATCGGCGGGATCGCCGAACGGCTGGAACTGTCGCGGGAGATGGGGGCGCTGGTGGCCGGCGTCTCGCTGTCGACCTTTCCCTACGCGCTCGATGTCACCGCCAAGGTCACCACCTTGCGCGATTTCTTCATCACGCTGTTTTTCGTCGGCCTCGGCATGACCATCCCGATCCCCGGCCTTTCGGTCATTGGCCTCGCGCTGATCATCGCGGCCTTCACCGTGGCGAGCCGCCTGATCACGACGTTCGTCCCGCTCTATTTGATGAAGCAGGGGTTGCGCGCCAGCCTGCTGCCGGCGATCAACCTCGCGCAGATATCGGAATTCTCGCTGGTCGTGATCCAGACCGGGGTTGCCGCTGGCCACATCTCGACGGCGGCCTCGAGCGCGGTCTCCTTCGCCTTCGTCGTGCTGGCGGTATTGAGCACGTTCGTGATGATGCGGAGCGGCGAGGTCACGCGCGCCCTGATCGCGCCGTTGAAGCGGATCGGCATCCGCGACCTCGACCATGTCCATGGTGCGGTGGACGACGGCGGCGAGGGCGGGCATGGCGAGACGCGGCGGATCGTCATCCTCGGCTTCTTTCGGGCGGCCAGTGCACTGCTGAGCCAGATCGAGCGGCAGAACGAGGCGCTGCTGGAGCAGATCAGCGTCGTCGATTTCAACCCGCTTGTCTTCCGGACCCTGCGGGAGCGCGGCGTGCATGTGATCTATGGCGACATCAGCCATATCGACACGCTGGTCCATGCCGGCATCGGCAAGGCCGAGATCATCATCCTGAGCGTGCCGGATTCGCTGCTGGTCGGCGCCAACAACGAGAAGCTGGTCCGTCATGCGCGCGGCCTCAATCCGACCGCCAGGATCGTGGCGACCGCCGATCTCCTGTCCGATGTCGGCGATCTCTACGCGGCCGGCGCCGACTATGTCACGGTGACGCGGATTAGCGATGCGAGGGAGCTCTATTCCGTGATCGAGGCGGCGGATGCGCGCCTCCTGGAGGACAAGCGGGCCGAGATGGACGCCGAGCTCGGCGAGCGGCGCGAGGTTCTGCCATAGGCGAACGGCGCGATCGTCAGTACCGTATGGCGGAATGAGGTCCGGGCCGCCCCTTGCCGCTGCCCCGATCTGCATCTTGATGCTGGCGCAGGCGCAAAAGTCCGGCTAATCCATCCCGGCAAGAATAGCGAGAGACGATAAGCGTATGGCGGATACGATTCCTGACGTGCTGCAAGCCTTCGCCCGGGGCGAGCTTGTGGTCGTGACCGATGACGACGATCGCGAGGGCGAGGGCGATCTGATCGTCGCGGCCTCGCTCTGCACCGCGGAGAAGATGGCGTTCATCATCCGCCACACCTCCGGCATCGTCTGCGCGCCGATCACGCCCGAGGAGGCGCGGCGGCTGCGGCTCGATCCGATGGTCGCCCACAACGATTCCGCCCATACCACCGCCTTCACGGTGTCGATCGACTACAAGCCCGACGGCGGCACCGGCATCTCGGCGGACGAGCGCGCGTCCTGCTGCCGGGCGCTCGCCAACCCCAATGCCGGCGCGAGCGACTTCGCCCGGCCGGGCCATATCTTCCCATTGATCGCGCGCGACGGCGGCGTGCTCTTGCGCTCCGGCCATACCGAGGCCGCGGTCGACCTCTGCAAATTGAGTGGCCTGCCGCCGGTCGGCGTCATCTCCGAATTGATGAACGACGACGGCACGGTCATGAAGGGCGAGCAGGTGGCCCGGTTCGCGGCCGCCCACAAGCTCAAGCATGTCACCATCGCCGACATGATCGCCTATCGCCAGGCGCGCGAGAAGCTGATCGAGCGGGTTTCGACCTTCGTCACCGAAAGCCCGATCGGGCCGCTGCAGGGCTATGCCTATCGCTCGCCGTTCGACGAGATCGCCCATGCCGCCTTCGTCTATAACGGCATCGGCGACGGCAAGAGGGTGCTGACCCGGCTGCACAAGCCCAATATCGTGAAAGACCTCTTCACCGGCCAGGCGCGGATGCAGATCGTGCTGCAGCACTTCAAGAAGGCCGGCCGCGGCGTGCTGGTCTATCTGCGCGACGGTGCGGCGGGTGTTCCCGTCGAGCCCGTCGGCGAACCGAAGACGGCGGAAGCCGATCGCCACAGGCAGTGGCGCGAGGTCGGTGTCGGCGCGCAGATCTTGCGCGATCTCGGCGTGAGCTCGATCATCAACCTGACTTCCTCCGTGCATGACTACAAGGGACTGTCCGGTTTCGGGATCGAGATCGTCGCCAACGAGCGGCTTGAAGGATGAAGCACGTCGTCATGACGTTTCAATTGCGCTTCCACGCGTAGCGCTTTAATTTATCGACCAATTTCTTGAAGGAACGACGCGAAAGGATTTTTCATGAGCGTGCGCCCCCAAGCCAAGGACAAGCCGGCTTCGGCCGCTTTTCAATGGGACGATCCGTTCCTGCTCGACGACCAGCTCACCGAGGACGAGCGCCTGATCCGCGACACCGCGCGCGCCTATGCGCAGGACAAGCTACTGCCGCGGGTGATCAAGGCCTATCTCGAGGAGAAGACCGATCGCGAGATATTCAACGAGATGGGCGAGCTCGGCCTGATCGGCGTCACGCTGCCGGAAGAATATGGCTGCGCCAATGCAAGCTACGTTGCTTATGGCCTGGTGGCGCGCGAGATCGAGCGCGTCGATTCCGGCTATCGATCGATGAACTCGGTGCAGACCTCGCTGGTGATGTATCCGATCTATGCCTATGGTGACGAAACCCAGCGCAAGAAATACCTGCCCAAGCTTGCGACCGGAGAATGGGTCGGCTGCTTCGGCCTGACCGAGCCGGATGCCGGTTCCGATCCCGGCGGCATGAAGACCCGCGTCGAGAAGGTGTCGGACGGCTACCGGCTGAATGGCGCCAAGATGTGGATTTCGAACGCGCCGATCGCCGACGTGTTTGTGGTCTGGGCCAAGTCCGCCGCGCATGACAACCAGATCCGCGGTTTCATCCTGGAGAAGGGCATGAAGGGCCTCTCCGCACCGAAGATCGGCGGCAAGCTTTCGCTTCGCGCCTCCGTCACCGGCGAGATTGTCATGGATAACGTCGTGGTGCCCGAAAGCGCGCTGTTGCCGAATGTTTCGGGCCTGAAGGGCCCGTTCGGCTGCCTCAACCGCGCCCGCTACGGCATCTCCTGGGGCGCCATGGGCGCGGCCGAAGACTGCTTCCACCGCGCCCGGCAGTACACGCTGGACCGCAAGCAGTTCAACCGGCCGCTGGCGGCGACGCAGCTCGTGCAGAAGAAGCTCGCCGACATGGAGACCGAGATCGCGCTGGGCCTGCAGGCTTCCTTGCGCGTCGGCCGGCTGATGGACGAGGGCAAGATGGCGCCGGAGATGATCTCGATCGTCAAGCGCAACAATTGCGGCAAGGCGCTCGACATCGCCCGCATGGCGCGCGACATGCACGGCGGCAACGGCATCCAGATCGAGTATCACGTGATGCGCCACGCCGCGAACCTGGAAACCGTGAACACCTATGAAGGCACCCATGACGTGCACGCGCTGATCCTGGGACGCGCCATCACCGGCATCCAGGCGTTTTCGTAGGCGTGACCGGTGTTCCGCGGCTGCCGTTGTTCTCTGCTGTCATCGTCCGCGAAAGCGGACGATCCAGTATTCCAGAGGCCTCTCACGTGACCTCGAACGGCTGCGTTTACTGGATACCCCGCCTTCGCGGGGCATGACGACTGACTGTGGAATATTAAATGGCCGAAAACGACGACGTTCCGTTCAACCGCGATTTCCCGTTAAAGCCCGGCGTGGTCGAGGAAGTTCGTCCCGGCGTGCGGCGCGTGCTGTGCGACAATCCGAGCCCGTTCACCTTCACCGGCACGGTCAGCTACATCGTGGGCCAGGGCAAGGTCGCCATCATCGATCCCGGCCCGGACAGCGAAGCGCATGCCAAAGCGTTGCTGGACGCCGTGCGCGGCGAGACCGTGACCCATATCCTGGTCACCCACACCCATCGCGACCATTCGCCGAACACCGGCCGTATCCAGCAGGCGACCGGCGCCACCGTCTATGCCGAGGGCCCGCACCGCGCCTCGCGGCCGCGCTTCGAGAGCGAGAAGCACAATCCTGAATCCGGCGCCGACCGCGACTTCAGGCCGGATGTCGAGGTGAAGCATGGCGACTTCATCGAGGGCTCAGGCTTCAGCCTGCAGGCGGTCGCAACCCCCGGCCATACCGCGAACCATCTCGCCTTCGCCTGGCCGGAACGCAAGATGAGCTTTGTCGGCGATCACGTCATGGGCTGGTCGACCTCGATCGTGGCCCCGCCCGACGGCTCCATGATCGACTACATGGCTTCCCTCGATCGCCTCGCCGAGCGCGAGGAGGAGCTTTACTTCTCCGGCCACGGCCCGGAAATTCCGGACGGCCCGCGCTACGTGCGGTTCCTGATCCGTCACCGCAGGGCGCGCGAGGCTTCGATCCTGCATCGGCTGGCCAAGGGCGAGGCCGACATCCCGACCATGGTACGCGCGATCTATATTGGCATCGACCCGCGGCTGATGACGGCCGCCGGTTATTCCGTGCTGGCGCATCTGGAGGACCTGGTCGGCCGCGGTGTGGTCTTGACCGACGGCGATCCCGTGATCGGCGGAACGTATCGGTTGGCGAATGGCGAGTAGCGAATAGTGGCAGGGAAGCCGTCACCCACCATTCGCCATTCGCTACTCCCTGTTCGCCATTCGCTATTTTTTCACCGTCTTCGCCGGGGCCTTGGCCGGCGGCGGCGCGGCCTTCTTCACCGGCTTCAGCGCGGCGGCTTCGGCCGCGGTATTGATGTCGTCGATCAGCTTGGCGACGCGCGCGGCGTTGGAGCCGAGATCGCTCTCGAAATAGCGCGACGAAGAGCGGATATCGACGCGCGAATCCTCGCCGTCGGGCACGACGCGGATGGAGACGTCCTCGCGGAAACCCATGATCGGCGTCCGCGCCACCGCCTCGATGCGGCCGATCCGGCGTGGCGGCTGCGGCGCGCGCTCGTCGATCACGAGCCATTTGCGCTTGTGAACGAGCTGCAGCGCGATCGTATAGGCGCGGTCGACCGTAATCTCCAGCTCCACCGGTTCGATGTCGGGATAGGCCTGCCGCTGCTGCTCGGCCGAATAGAGGCCGGCATAGACCGCGGTGTTGGCGCCGTCACCGCTGCGCAACCGCCCCAGCGCCTCGAAGCGCGGCGGGTCGATCGGATCGGTGGTGATGTCATGGATCGGCGGCAGCTTGCGGTATTGCCAGGCAAGATAAGCCGGGTAGGCGAGCACGACCGCGTCGATCACGAAGGCGAGCAGGATGCGCGCCATGCCACGCGTGCCGTTCTGCCAGATCGCGGCGAAGCCGGCGAGGCCAATCAGGATGGAAAGGCCGGCGAGGCCTAGCGCGCCGAAAAACGTCGCCCGC
>Ga0207707_10006071_pt1 | contig 10572 bp, 10 predicted proteins | sample KBSC83BmetaG_FD_184336 | JGI IMG/M metagenome (GOLD analysis project Ga0207707, IMG submission 184336) | Corn rhizosphere microbial communities from Kellogg Biological Station, Michigan, USA - KBS C8-3B metaG (SPAdes) (version 2) | ecosystem: Host-associated > Plants > Roots > Rhizosphere ... | reverse complement strand
TGCACGACGTCGATGTGCCCTTCGCCGATGAGGCGGTCGAAATCCCAGCTCGTCGCCTGCTGCTCGCCGGCCGCGAAGCGCAGTTGCGGGAACTCTTCCTTGAAGGCGGCGTAGCCGGCAGGCTGCTCCGGATGGACGAAGTCCTCGACCCAGTACGGGTCGAACTCGGCCAGCACGCCGAGCATGCGGCTGGTCTGCTCCGCGGTGCGGGTCCGCGGCCGGTCGCCGTCCACCACGTACCAGCCGGGGTCGACCATCATGGCACGACCGGGACCGAGTGCCTCCCTGATCGCCACGAGGTTGTCGCGGTCGAGCATCGGGTCGATGCCGAAGCCGCCCCAGCCGAACTTCACCCCGGAGAAACCCAGCTCGGTGTACCGGCGGGCGGCGGCGGCGTTCTCCTCCGGTGTCCGGCGGAACAGCGTCGACGCATACGCGTGCAACCGGTCACGCCGCCGCCCGCCCAGCGCTGACGCGAGGTCCTGGCCGTCTGCCTGGGCGCGGATCGACCACAGGCAGTTGTCGACGGCCGAGATGCACTGCATCGCGACGCCGCGCCGCCCGTAGTAGGCGGTCGCGATGTACATCTCCTGCCAGCACCGCTCGACCTCAAGCGGGTCCCGGCCGACAAGTATGTCGGCGATCGTGCGGAAACCCATCGCGCTCATGCTCGCGCCCCTGATGACCCGTGCGGCGACCGGGCCGAAGGTCTCGATGTCCGACCAGCCGGTGAGGCCGGCATCGGTGCTGACCCGGACAAGCAGCAGCCAGTCGCCCTGGTCAGTCGCCTCTGCGACACCGGAGTGCGATCCGTACACCTCGTCGCCGCGCAGCAGGAAGGGCGCTACGTCGGTGATCTTCACGAGCGCTCACCGGCTTCCGGCAGCGGGCCCGGCAGGTCGGTCGGCCACGGGATGCGCCGCTCCGCGAGGCACGGCCGGAACGATTCCGCGTATCCGGTCATCAGCCGGGCACCCTGCCGCCTGTCATCATCGGCCATCTCGTCGGCGTAGTCGTGTCCCTTCAGCTGGCGCATGACCGCCATCTGACTGTCGTGCCGCCGGATCAGCTCGGCCTTGCGCCAGGCGTGCTCACCGGAGAGGGCGACGAAGTGGGTGGCCTCGAACCCGTACCCCTCGCCGGGGTTGACGTAGAAGATGCGCGGCACGCGCGCGAGCGGCTTTGTCTCCGGGACAAACGACGCCAGGTTCGTGAACAGCGCCGCGTCGGTGACGGCCTTGCCCGTCACCACGTGGTCGTCGTTGTACTCCGACGTCCAGTGCGTGATGATCAGCTCTGCCTTGAGCTGGCGCAGCGCCACGATGAGCTTGTTCCGCAGCTCCAGGCTGTCGAACAGGGCGCCGTCGTCGTAGCCGAGGCAGCGGTACTCCGCGCCGAAGGCAGCGGCGACCGAGCGCATCTCGGTCTCGCGTACTTCGGCGGCGCGCTCGGCACTGGCCTCCCCGTCGAATGGCAGCCCCTTGTTGCCATTCGTGACGCAGAGGAAGCTGACGGACGCTCCGCTCTCGGCCAGCCGCAGCAGGGTGCCGAGGCAGCGCATCTCATCGTCCTGGTGCGCGAAGACGGACACGACTTTCACGGCAGGCTCCCTTCGTTCTCGCCCCCGCCGGTGAGCCGGGCCAGGGACGCCCCGAGTGCCCCGTCCACGGTAAGAAAACTGCCGGAGACGTAGGCCGCCTGCTCGGAGCACAGGTAGGCCACGGCCTGTGCGATGTCCTCGCCGGTCCCGAAGCGGCCAAGCGGCAGACTGCCCGCCACCCGGTCCAGGTGGGCCTCGCCGTAGAAGGCCACCTCGGCGTCGGTGCGGATCCAGCCCGGCACGACCGCGTTCACGCGGATGCCGTCGGCGGCCCATTCGTGCGCCAGCGTCCGCACGACCTGGGCGAGCGCCCCGTGCGCGGCGTTGTAGGCAAGGCAGTTGGCGAACGGGTAGGTCGCGTGCAGCGATCCCACCGCGGTCAGCGCGGAGCCCCGGCGCAGGTGTCCCGCCGCCCGCAGGCCGCGGAACAGCGTAAAGGCGGCAAGCGGCCCGACGGCGAAGCTGCGCTCTAGGCTTTCCCTGGTCGCCTTGTCCGACGGGACATGCTCCTCGTAGGCCACCGCGTGGACAACGGCCGTGACCGCCGCGCCGCTGGGCACGGCCGCCGTCACTTGTCCGGCGAAGTCGGCCTCGGCGGCGTCGGCGACGACGGCCTCTGCCCTGCCGCCCGCGCGCACGATCGCGTCCATGGTGCGCGCCGCCCGCTCGGCGCTCAGGTCGGCGCACAGCACCAGGTCCCGGTCGGCGGCGAGCCGGACGGCGCAGGCCCCGCCGATGGTGCCGCCCGCCCCGACGACGACGGCGACCCGATCGCTCATCGCCCGGCCTCGTTCGGGATCACCTTGTTTCCGGAGGCCTCGCCGCCGGCCTTCTCCTCGACGGCCCCTTCGTCGACCACGGCGCGCAGGAGCGCCATCAGCCGCTCCATCTCCTCCCTGGCGTGGGCGTCGAGGCCGTCTCCGACGGGGCCGCGACGCATGTCGTTCGGGAAGACGCCCTGCCGCACCAGCAGGTGCTTTTCGATGGCGACGTAGCTGTCAAGGCTCGTCTGCTGCGTCACCATCAGCGCCAGCGGCCCCGCGATCCGGTAGGCGCGCGGGTAGTTCCCGTCCGTCAGCGCCTTCCACAGGGCCGCGAGCGCCCACACCAGCTCGCCGGCCGGCATGGTGCCGACGGCTCCCCGCCGGAAGCTGTCGATCAGGTACAGGCCGCCGGTGCCTTCGAACACGCGGGCCTGGCCGTGGGTGAGCTCGAGCAGTTTCGACAGGCGCGGGCCGATGGGCGGTGCCTCCGGCTTGAACAGGACCCGGTCACCGAGTTCGGCGTGCAGCTTCGCCTGCAGCGCGAGCGACAGCGGGGTGCCCACGTAGCCGCTGGCGTCCTGGACGAACAGCGGCAGCGTCACCGCAGCCGCGATATCCGTGAAGTACCTGAGCAGTTCGTCGTCGTCGACCCGGTGCAGGCCCGGAGGAGTGGCCATGATCGCCGTGGCGCCGCAGTCCTGGGCGTGCCGGGCGTGCCTGATCGCGACCGACGTGGATTCCGCACCGACGCTCACCACCGTGGCACCCCGGTCGGCCGCCAGCTTGGCTGTGAGCGCGACCAGTTCGTCGCGCTCCTCCGACGACAGCCGCAGCACCTCGGAGACCATCGCGAAGGTCACGCCGTCCGCCCCGTTGGCGAACAGCCAGTCAAACTGCCGCTCCATGGTGGCGTGATCGATCCGGCCGTTGGCATCGAATGGCGTCTGGAACACGGGAAGCACGCCGGCGAGCCGCGGGGCGTTCATGCGCCTTCCCGGGTCTGGGTTCCCGGCCGACGGCGGGTGCCGGTCGCCAGTCCGATGCGGGTGACATGCTGAGGTAGAAACATCGCTCTCTTTCCGCGGGCCGCGCGTCCGGCCCGTTTCGATGGGTGAACCCTGAACGCGGTCAAAGACCGAGCAGGCGCAGGGAGTCCCGGTAACAGATCTCGTCGATATCCGTGTCTGTGATGTCCGCCATGCCGAGCCGCCGGCACAGCGCGGCGGACTGGCGCAGGCCCGCCGCTGTCCGCTCGGCCGTGGAGAACGGATAGTCGCTGCCGAAGAGGATCCGGTCGAAGACCCGGTATTCCTTCGCGGTCGTCAGCGCCTGCGCCAGCTGCCACGGACGGGTGTCAAGCGCGGAGGCGTCGATGTAGAAGTGCTCGTGACGCCTGATCGTGCTCAGCGCCTCGTCCGCCCACGGGTGACCGAAGTGCGCGATCCACATGCGCAGGCCGGGGAACGTGCGCGCCACGAGGTCCAGTTGCAGGGGACGGGCGTACTCCGCGATGGCGGCGGCAGTGAAGGTGGTGCCCTGGTGCCAGATCACCGGGATCCGGTAGTGATCGGCCACTTCCATCAGGTCAAGGCAGGCTTTGTCATGCGGGTGGAAGTGCTGGTAGGTCGGTCCCAGCTTCAGGCCCCGCAGGCCGAGTTCCTCGACGGCGCGGACGAGCCGCTGCGTCGCGTCCGGGCGCCCCGGGTTCACGCTGGCGAAGCCGATCAGCTCCGGCTTGCCCGCCACGTGCTCGGCCACGTACTCGTTGGGAACCACGACGCCGACCGGCTCGGCGTCGAAGGCCAGTACGATTGACGTGTCCACCGACTGTGCCGCCTGCATGTGCTCCTCCAGGCGCACGTCCCAGCTGACCTTGCCCCAGGCCCGGATCTCGTCCTCCGCGAGCGGCGCGTGCACGTGGTGGCCGTGCTGGCCGAGATGGGTGTGGACGTCGACTTTGGCGATGCTCATGAGACGTCCTCCGCGACGGGGTCTCCGACGGACTTCGCCACCTGCGTCATCGCCACGATGATCTCCTCGAGGCGGGCGTTCATCCGGTCGGTCGGTCCGCTGATGCTGATTGCGTGGGTGACGCGTCCGTGGTAGTCCCGCAACGGCACGCCCACGCATTTGAGCCCGGTCTCGGCCTCTTCGTCGTCCAGCGCGTAGCCATGCACGCGGACGGCCGCCAAGTCGGCGAGGATCGCCTCAGACGTCACAAGCGTGTGCTCGGTAAGCCGCTTCGGCTGGTGTGCGGCGAGCAGGGACAGTACCTGTTCTTCCGGCAGGTGGGCGAGGATCGACTTGCCCAGGCTGGAGACGAACCAATCGTCGCGGTCGCCGACCGTCGCGCCCCGGCGGATCGACCGGCCGCTCTCCAGCGCCTCGATGATCACGATCTCGCCCGCCTGGTGCACCGCGAGGTTGACGGTCTCGTCGAACTGGGCCAGTAGGTCCTGCATGTACGGAAGCACGGCTTGCCGGAACGGGTGCGCGGTCCGCGCTGCCTTGCCGATCTCGATGAGCCGGGCGCCCAGGCTGTAGGTCCGCGTCTCCTCGTCGCGTTCCAGCCAGCCACGGGATACGAGGTGCCGCAGGTAGCGGGTCGCGGTGGAGGGCTCCATGCCGCAGGCGGCCGACACCATCGACAGCGTCTGGCGGCTGTTGACGAGAAACGACTCGACGACGGCGATCAGGCGGTCGCTGCGCGAGATGGGTGAAGCGTCGGTCATGTCGCGTCCCCCGGGGTAGTGAGCGCGCTCTGGCGCCGCGGATTGACGACAGGTACCGCGTCGAGCAGCACCTGTGTGTACGGATGCTTGGGCGCCGAGAACAGCTCGTCTCTGGCAGCGACCTCGACGAGCCGTCCCCGCTGCATCACGCCGATCTCCTCGCACAGGTAGCGGACCACGCCGAGGTCGTGTGAGATGAACAGGTACGTCAGGCCGAGCTGGGCTTGCAGATCGCGCAGCAGATTGAGGATCTGCGCGCGGATCGACACGTCGAGCGCCGAGACGGCCTCGTCGAGCACGACGAAGTCTGGGCTGAGCGCGAGCGCGCGGGCGATCGCCACCCGCTGCGCCTGACCGCCGGAAAGCTCACTGGGACGGCGGCCGGTCATCGCGGCCGGCAGCTGCACGAGGTCGAGCAACTCGGCGACCCGCTGCGCCCGCTGGCTACGAGATCCCGCGCGGTGCGCCGCCAGCGGCGCGGCGATGATCTCGGCCACCGACTTGCGCCGGTTAAGCGAACCGTGCGGATCTTGGAAGACCACCTGAATCTGAGATCGCAGCCGCCGCAGTTGCCCGCCGGACAACGTGCCCATGTCCCGGCCGTCAAAGCAGATCGAGCCCTCATCCGGCCTGGTCAGCCGCAGAATGCAGCGGCTGAGGGTGGACTTGCCTGAACCGGACTCGCCGACTAGGCCGAACGCGGCGCCGCGCCGGATGTCGACTGAGACGCCGTCAACGGCCCGGAACTGGCCGCCGTCACGGGTGCGGAACGACTTCACAACGTCCCGCACCGATACCAGGGGACCGTCAGCCATCGATGACTCCTTGCGTCAGCCGGGCAGCCTGCTGCCCGCGGTTCCCCCTGGAAGCATTGTCCGTGAGGGGCCTGATGCAACGGGCCTCCGCCACGCCGACCTCGGACCCGCCGATCCCGGGACCGCCGACGCTGTGCAACTCGATCTCCCCGGTGGCGCAGGCCTCGTCCGCGTACGGGCACCGCGACCGGAACGCGCACCCGGCGGGGAGAGAGCCAGCCACGGGCGGCTGGCCCGCGATTGTGGGCAGCGGCCGGCTGATGTCGGCGGCGAGGTCCACGCTCGCCGACAGCAGGGCGGCGCTGTAAGGGTGCACCGGGCGCTCGAAGAAATCGGTTGCCGCGGCCTGCTCAACCACCTGACCCGCGTACATCACCGCGATCTTGTCGCAGAATCCCGACGCCACAGCGAGGTCGTGAGTGATGAGGACGCTGGCGACGCCGTGCTCTCGGCACAGCCGGTCGAGGAGATCGAGGACCAGCGCCTGCGTCGTGACGTCCAGAGCCGTGGTCGGCTCGTCGCAGAGCAGGACCTCGGGCTGGCAGGCGAGCGCGATCGCGATCATGACGCGCTGGCGCATGCCGCCGGAGAACTCATGCGGGTAGGCGCCGAGACGTTCCCGTGGGCTTGGCACGCCCACGTCGCCGAGCAGTTCGACCGCACGGTTCCTGGCCTGGGCGCGGCTCACCGGCTCGTGCAGCCGGATCGCCTCCGTGATCTGGGCGCCGATGGTCATCAGCGGGTCGAGAGACGTGGCCGGATCCTGGTAGATCATCGAGATTCGCGCGCCGCGGACCTTGTCGATCTCCCGGCGGCGCATCGCCAGCAGGTCGGTTCCGTTGAGCAGGACCTGACCGCCAGAGACCCGGACCGGGGCCCGGTGCAGGCCAATGACCGACAGCGCGGTCAGCGTCTTGCCCGATCCGGACTCGCCGACGATGCCGAGACGCTCACCAGGCGCTAGCTGGAAGCTGACCGACCGCACGACCGGGGTCTTGCCGACCGACACCTCCAGGTCGCGCACGTCGAGCAGCGGCGCGGGTGGGGAGGCCGCGGTCATTTCCGCACCGTCCTTCCGCCACGGGCCGCACGGCGTGCGGCCCGCCGGGCACCCGGGGAGCTCAGCCTGTTCGCGACCAGGTTCAGGCACAGGACCGTCAGCAGGATCATGATGGCCGGCGCCAGCGCGTAGCTCGGATCGTTGTACAGGTAGCCGTAGCCCTGCTGGAGCAGGACACCCCAGGATGTCTGGGGCGGCTGCACGCCGAGGCCGACGAAGCTGAGGCTCGCCTCAAGGATGATCGCGCTCGCCGCGTTGATCGCGGCCTGACTGGCCAGCGCGGGGAAGATGTTAGGCAGCACCTCCGTGCTCAGCAGCCGGATCTTGCCAGCGCCGTAGGCGATGCCCGCTGAGTAGTAGTCGAGTCCGGTCTCCTGGATCGTGACGCTCCGCGCCATCCGGGCCGAACTGGGCGTCAGCAGGATCCCCGTGATCAGCGTCAGCGACAGCAGCGACGCGCCGAAGGCGGCCACGCAGACGAGCGCGAACAGGATCTGCGGTATGGCCATCGTGATGTCGGCGCCGCGCATGAGGATCTCATCGACCCAGCCGCCGCGGTCGGCCGCGGTGGCCCCCCAGACCGTGCCGAGCACGAAGGCGAGCGCGACGCTGCCTGCGCAGACCATCAGCGTCAGCCGACCTCCGTAGAGGAGCCTGCTCAGCAAGTCGCGGCCCACCTCGTCGGTGCCGAGCCAGTGCTGCCCGGTCGCCGCGGCGAACGGGTGGGTGGGGTCGATCTGGTCGGGGCCGGCGCTGACGACGAGCGGCGCGCAAACGCACAGCAAGACGATGAGCAGCAGGAGCAGGGCGCTGACGGGGGGAATCCCGAGCCGGGCGCGCCGCGGGTGCCGCACCGGGGCAGCTGCGATGACCGCCTCAGCCATGACGCCCCCTGGTCCGCGGATCGAGCCGCCACGAGATCAGGTCGACGGCGAGCGACACCAGGATGAACAGGGTGCTGATGAGCAGGACCACCGACTGCAGGATTGCGTAGTCCCGGTTGAAGGCCGACTGGATGGACAGCACGCCAAGCCCGGAGAAGCCGAAGGCGTACTCGACGATGACGCTGCCGCCAAGGGTGTAGCCGGTGATCAGCCCGATCATCGTCAGGCTGGGCAATGTCGCGTTTGGCAGCGCGTGCCGTAGTAGCACGCGGGCCTCGGAGGCGCCTTTGCCGGCCGCCGTCCTGGTGTAGTTGGAATCGAGAGAGGTCACCAGTTCATTCCTCAGGTAGCGCAGAACTAGTGGTGCGGCACCGACGGCCAAAGAGATCGCCGGCAAGATCATATCCCGCAGGTTCTGCACGGGATTCGTCAGGAACGGCACGTAGCCGCGCGCCGGCAGCAGGTGTACTTGCACGCTGAAAACGATGATCAAGACGATCCCCGCGACGAAAGGCGGGAAAGCCATTCCGGCCGATGACACTGCCGTGATAATTCCGTCCAGCCATCCGCCTGGGCGTCGCGCCGAGGCGATGGCGGCGGGGACGGCGATTACCACGGACAGCGCCACGCTAATGATCGTCAGTTCCAGGGTGGGGCCGATGGCGGCCCCGATGAGCGAGCTGACCGGCTGGCCGGTGAAGTAGGAGGTGCCGAGGTTTCCGTGCAGAATTCCGGAAATCCAGGTGAGGTACTGACTGGCGAGCGGACGATCGAGGCCCGCGCTCTTCGTCAGCCGGTTGATCATCTCCTGGGTGACTCCCTGGGACGTGCCCAGCCTGGCCGTAACCGGGCTGCCCGGCAGCGCACGGAGCACGATGAAGATCAACATTGAGACTGCGATGAGGAGCACGATACTGATCGCTATTCGTCTGATCACGTACCTCACCACGTCACCTCCCTAACCGCTTTCCCGCCGCTCTTCCCGTCCTTGGTCAGCCGGTGAAGTAGGCGTTTTCCAGGTGAATGGTGCCGGTGCTGTCAACCCAGATGCCGCCGACGTCGCTCTTGGCCGCGCTCACCGTGGCGAACTGGACCGGAACGAAGATCGGTGCCTGCTGGTTGACCAGTTCCTGTGCCTGATCCCAGGCCGCCTTCTGCTTCGCGGGATCGGGACTCGAGATGGCGGTCGCATAGGCCGAGTCGAAAGCGGCGTTGTTCCAGTTGCACTCGCAGCGTCCCTTGAGCACGAACTGGAACTCGTCCTGGGGAGAGGAGGTGTAGGACTGGAAGTTGGGGACGATCATGTTGGGGAACGACTTGCCCGCCGGGTAGAACTTGGTCGGCCACGTGGAGATGTCCGTGTTCTGGATCTTCAGGTTGATGCCGATCTGCTTCAGGCTCGCCTGGAGGATCTCTCCGCTGACGTTCCACTCCGGGTACTGGTTCGAGACACCCCACCAGGTGATCGTGGCGCCCGGCTTGACGCCCGCCTCGGCGAACAACTGCTTCGCCTTCGTCAGGTTGTAGCTGTAGTTGGTGAGATTGCCGCCGTAATCCGGGTTGTTGTCGGCCAGCGGGTCGTTGGTCGTGGAGACCGTTCCCTGGCCGGAGTACGCGGCCTTGAGGATGGACTTCTGGTCGATGGCGTACGCCAGTGCCTCGCGGGCCTTGACATTGTTGAACGGCGGCGCCGTCGTGTCGACTTCCCAGCTCACGTACTGGCCGATCACCGCCGGCTTGATGACCTGCAGGTTCGGGTTGGCACCGAGGGCCGCCACCTGGGAGAGCGGCACCGACCACAGGGCGTCGAGGCTGCCGGCCTGCAGTGCGGTCACCGCCGAGGAGGAGTCCGCGGCCAGGGCGAAGTTGATGCCGCTGAGCTTCGGCTTGGTGCCGAAGTAGTCCGGGTTGGGCACGAGGTCCAGGTGGTTATTGGCGGCGAAGCTCTTGACCTTGAACGGCCCGGTCACCGCCGGGTCGCTCTCCATCGTCGACATCGCGCCGGTGTCGATGATCTTGACCTGGACAATCGACTGCGGGAACAGGGCGTCGGGCGCGCTCAGCGTGAAGACGACCGTGTCGGGGCCGCTAGCGGTCACCGAGGTGATCGGGGCGACGTTGTTCTTCAGCTGCGTCGCGGTGTTCGGATTTTGGTAGTACTTGATCGTGGAGACCACGTCGGCGGAGGTCAGGCTCTTGCCGTTGGAGAACTTGACCCCGGGGCGCAGCTTGAACGTCCAGGTCTTCTGGTCGCTGGAGGCCGACCACGAGGTGGCCAGGTCGGGCACGATCTTGTTGCTCTGGTCCTGCGTTACCAGCCCGTCCCACATCAGGCTGAACAGGTTCTGGTCCATGGCCGTCGACTTGGTGACCGGGTTCAGTATGTCGATCGCGGTCGCGCTGCCGACGGTCAGAACGCCGCCAGCCTTCGCGGGCGCTGACGTCTGATTCCCCGCGGTGCCCGACGGCTGATTCCCTGAGGTACCCGACGACGCGCTCGTCGCCTGGCCTCCGCATGCGGCAAGTGCTCCGACCATCGCGACTGCCGCCGCCGCGATCACCGCTCGTGACTTCATCGCCACTCCTCATCCTCTGGATGACTTCCCGACTGATTTCCATTGAGTGAAAATAACTTCCATCCAATGGAAACCAGTCAGCTTTAAGCAAGCTAAGGAGGGGATGTTCCTGTTGGAACACGGAACTGTCGCGATTATGTA
>Ga0207707_10006068_pt1 | contig 10575 bp, 10 predicted proteins | sample KBSC83BmetaG_FD_184336 | JGI IMG/M metagenome (GOLD analysis project Ga0207707, IMG submission 184336) | Corn rhizosphere microbial communities from Kellogg Biological Station, Michigan, USA - KBS C8-3B metaG (SPAdes) (version 2) | ecosystem: Host-associated > Plants > Roots > Rhizosphere ... | reverse complement strand
GGTCGCGTCAGGCGGACGGAGCTCGAGCACCATGATCGTGATGAGAATCGCGATCACGCCGTCGCTGAATGCCTCCAGGCGCGACTTGTTCATCGGCATCTCTCGTGTCGGTGAATGCAACCTGATACGGAACTTCGGGGTATTAATAACGGTTCAACGGGTAGCTCGCACGACATTCAGGAGGCCGGTCATGATTCGATCGATTCTACGGGGCATCGCGGTATGCGGCGTAGCACTGGCCGCGCTCGCGATGATGTCTCGCACCGGCAGCGCGCCGGCGGCGGTGACGCTACCCGTCGCGCAGTTGGGAGGCGAGTTGGCGGCCGCGCCGGGAGAGGAGGTAGCGATCTTCTCTGGCGGATGTTTCTGGGGGGTGCAGGCCGTGTTCCAGCACATGAACGGCGTCATTAGCGCCGTGTCCGGCTACACTGGCGGCAGCCTGAAGAATCCGGGCTACGAGCAGGTGAGCACGGGCACAACGGGACACGCGGAGTCGGTGCGCGTCACCTTCGATCCATCCAAGGTGTCGTATGCGGATTTGCTGCGGGTGTTCTTCTCGGTGGCTACGGATCCCACGGAGCTCAACTATCAGGGCCCCGACCACGGCACGCAGTACCGCTCGGTGCTCTGGTACACCACGCCCGATCAGCAGCGCACCGCGAAGGCGTACATCGACCAGCTCACGAAGTCGAAGGCGTATTCGAAACCGATCGTGACTGAAGTGCAGGCGGCGAAGCCGTTTTATCCGGCGGAGGCCTATCACCAGGACTACGCTACGCGGCATCCCGACGACGGCTACATAGCCGTGAACGACGCGCCGAAGGTCGTGAATCTCAAGCGACTCTTCCCGGCAATGTATCGCGACCAGCCAGTACTGGTTGGCTCGACTCAGCAGTAACGCGCACTATCGTTACGGCAGCGTTTTCGCCGTAACGCGCACTATAGTCCCCCACGGATCGGCGGCGAGTACGTCGCCGTCCGTGCGGGTGACCGTGGCTCCCGCATCCTCCAGCGCGCGGGCGGTCGCGTCCACATCCATCTGATTCGGAAGCACCACGCTCCACTCGAGCAGTCGTGCGTCTTCCGGCTTCGTGCGAGGCGAATTCGCCGCCCAAGTGTTCGTGCCCAGGTGGTGATGGTAGCCGCCCGCCGACATGAACAGCGCTCCCGGAAATTCGAGAACGACTTTGTCGAGCCCGAGCCCGTCGTGGTAGAAGCGGGCCGCGGCATCCAGGTCGCTCACGAACAGATGCACGTGGCCGATGCGCGTGCCCGCGGGCATCCCACTCCACGCCGCGCCTCGGCTCGCGCGCACGAGGTCCGCCGCGTCGAGCGTATTCGTCGCCATCTCGAGCGCGCGGTTCGCAACGCGCCACTCCTCGCGCGGGCGGTCCGAGTACACCTCGATCCCGAGTCCATCCGGGTCCGTCAGATACACGGCCTCGCTCACGAGGTGATCCGCCATCCCGGCGTACGCGCCGATCTCCGCCAGGTGCGCGATGAACGCGCCCAGCGCGGCGCGATTCGGAACGAGAATCGCGAAGTGGTAGAGGCCGAGTCGTCCGCGTGGCGGCACTGGAGTGGCGCCGTCGCGATGATGAAGCTCGATGAGCGGCGCCGGATCATCGTGCGCGCCGAGCACTGCGTGGGTGGCGTCGCGTGCGATGGTGCGCAGCCCGATGACGCGCTCGTAGTACTCGACGGAGCGCGCGAGGTTAGCCACCTGCAGCCGCACGCGGCCGAGCCTCGCCTCGCCGTGCAGCCGATGGCCAGCCGGCGCGATCGTGTAGGCGAATTCGCTGTCGGCCATCAGTACGCGACGGTCATCCGCGCGCGCGGATGCGTTGGATGCTCGATCTCGTCCAGCAGCGCCACCGCGTAGTCGTCGAACGAGATGAAGCTCTTGCCGGCAGCGTCGGCGAGCAGCTGATCGTCGCCGCGGCGATAGTGGCCCGTGCGCGGGCCGGGTCCGATCTCCACCGCGGGGCTCATGAACGTCCAGTTCACATCGTTCTTCGACGCCCGGTAGATGTCGAGCGCCTCCTTGTGCTGAATCGCCTCGGGCTTGTACGCGTCAGGGAAACCAGGTGCGTCCATGAGCATCGTGCCGGGTGCGACCTCGAGACTGCCCGCGCCGCCAACGATTACGAGCCGCTTCACGCCGGCCTTCGACGCGCCTGCCAGGAGCGCGCGCGCGGCGCTCGCGAGCGAGGACGCGGCGCGCCCGGACGGGCTCGGACGCGGAGACAGCGAGCTGACGATGACGTCAGCCCCCGCCACGACGCGCGCGACGCTCGCCGCGTCGGTGCCGTCGCCATCGACCACGCGCATACGGTCATCATACGAGTGAAAGGACGCGACATCGCGGACGACGCCCGTCACTTGGTGGCCGCGCTCGAGCGCCTCGCGCGCGATGCTCCGCGCGACGGTGCCGCCGGCGCCGAACAAAACGATCTTCACGGCGCCGGCCGTCCCCGTCGAGCCATCATCGCGCTGATCGAGTACGCGCCCGCGCCCGCGAGCGCCAGCGCGAGTGCCATGCCAAAGTTGCCGAACACGAACTCCATTCCCTTCGGCAGGAAGAATCCATTCTTGGCGTGCACGATGAGGATCGCGCAGAACATGTCGATGGCGAGCAGCAGCCCGGCAATACGCGTAACGACTCCGAGAACGATCGCGATTCCGCCCACGAGCTCGAGCACTGCCGCGAGCGGTGCCACCAGCGCGGCGAAGGGAACGCCCATATGCGTGAACATCGTGGTGATGCTGGCGATGCCGATGGTGAAGACCTTCTGATAGCCGTGCATGATGAAGATCGTGCCCACGACAAGCCGGAGCACGAGCAGCGCAGTATCGAATCGTTTGTCGGTGACAGCCGGGATCGAGGTCATATCACGTGCCGGGGCGAGAGGTGAGTGTGCAACTGAGGCGAGGGTGCAGTAACTTGCGTGCATGACTCGCGCGGCGATCCGCCGAGCCCGGTTCAGTAAACGTGTGTGCCGAGCGATGCGTCCGCTTAGTGCGCGACACTGCACGCCGCGCTCCATCGCGGCGGTCGCGACTCAATCAACCAGGGAAATCGAGTGAGAAGTTCCCGATCCACCGCCAGCCGCGGAGTTGCCGCCGTCACTCTCATCGCGCTCGTGCTCGGCGCTGGCTCCCTCGCGGCGCAGGGGCGGTCGCGCGGCGGTGCGCCCCCTGACCAATCCGCTCCGTCGCGGCCGAGCGTTCCACCGGTGCTCTGGGAGCCCGAGCAGATATTCCCTCTCGCCGTTGCGCACGCGGCGGACCTGCACCTCACGGATGATCAGCGCGCGAAAATCGAGACGATCGGCTCCGAGCTCCGCGCGAAAAACGCGCCGCTGCTCGAGTCGATCGACACGCTCCGCCCGCCGCGACCCGAGATCGGCGATGCGAGCGCGACCGCGCCCACTCCGCCGCCACCCACGGCGGAGCAGATAGCAGCGGTGGTCGCGCGCCGGCACGCGCTGGGCGATGCGCGTGCTCAGTTGCACGACAACACCCGGCTCGCGCGCGACAGCCTGATGACGGTGCTATCGCCCGATCAACAGACGCGGCTCCAGTCGCTGGAGCAGTCGGCGCGCATCGCCGCCGAGCACGGGGATCCAGGCGAAGGTGAAGGCCAGCGCGGCGGACGCCACGGAGGCGGAAACGGTCGGCCGCTCTAAGAAACCCCTTAACCGGGTGTGCGAGTGTACATTGGGGCATCGCGGCTGGACTGCTCGCGACGGCGACCTTCCCAGTTACGGTGTCCAATGTCCGACTCGCGCGACATGCCCGGGGATGAGATCGAACGAGTCGCAGCGCTCCGGCGCGCAGAGTTGCTCGACACTCCTCCCGAAGAGGTCTTCGATCGACTGACGCGCCTCGCGTCGAAGTTGCTGGGCGCGCCGGTCGCCGTAGTGTCGCTAGTCGACGCCGACCGCGAGTTCATTAAAAGCTCGGTGGGACTTCCGAGCGACTGGAGCGGGCGCCGCGGGACGACTCGCAGTCACTCGCTCGCGGAAATCGCGATCGCTGCCAGGTCCGCGATCGCCATCGAAGACGCGCGCGTGCATCCGCTGGTGAAGGACAACCCGATTCTTCCCGCGCTGGGAGCGGTATCCTACGCCGCCGTCCCGCTGCTCTCGAAGGAAGGACACGCGCTTGGCAGCGTCTACGTGCTGGACAAGGAGCCGCGCGCCTGGTCCGACAAGGACATTGCGGCGTTGACGGCCGTCGCGGCCGCCGCCGAAACCGAGATCGCGCTTCGGGTCGCGCTCAGAGAAACCGACCACGCGCGAGCGGCGCTGAAGACCATGCTGGAGCACGTTCCCTACGCGGTCTTCACGGTGGATCATGGCTGGCGATGCACGTTCGTGAACGACAAAGCGAAGGAGCTGCTGAGCCCCGAGTGCACGACAATGCTAGGCGAATCGTTGTGGAGTGCCTGCCCGCACGTCGTGGGAACCGCTCTCGAATCCCAGTTGCGAGACGCGCAGATGTCGGCGAGTAGTGGCAGCTTCGATGGCTATTTCGCGCCGCTCGACGCCTGGTACGAGGCGTCGGCCGAGGTGAGCGAGGAGGGATTGACGGTCTTCTTCAAGGACGTCAGCGCGAAGAAGCGCGCCTCGGACGCGCTTGGCGAGAGCGAACGTCGCTATCGCTTCGTGTTCGAGGAAGGATTGACGTGTAACCTGGTCACGACGCCGGAGGGCCACTTCCTGGCGTGCAATCAGGCATTCGTCACCGCGCTTGGCTTCGCCTCGATGGCGGAGGCGCTCTCCGCGAACGCGCAGATGCTCTGGCAGGACTTGTCCAGACGGGACGCCATGCTCAGGACACTGCGCACACGTGGTCGCGTCGGTCCAGTGGAGGTGGAGATCATGCGCGTCGACGGCGTTCCGCTCACGGCCACCCTTACCGCCGTCGCACGCTTCGAGGGCGGCGTGCTCACCGAGATTCACTCTTCGCTGCTCGACACAACCGAACAGAAAAAACTCGAAGCCCAGTTTCGCCAAGCGCAGAAAATGGAGGCCGTTGGCCAGCTTGCCGGTGGAATGGCCCACGACTTCAACAATTTGCTCACCGTCATCAAGGCCTACGTCCAGCTCGCGCTAGTAGAGCTTCACGACCACGCGCCGCTGCGCGCGGACATCAAGGTCATCGGCGACGCGGCCGACCGCGCGGCCGAGCTCACGCGACAGTTGCTCGCATTCAGCAGACAGCAGGTGCTATTGCCGCAGCGCGTGAATCTGCGAGCGATCGTGACGGGGATTGAGCCGCTCGTCCGCACGCTGCTCGGCCCCGAGATAACACTGGTCGCGGACGTAACGCAGATCGTGCCGGACATCGAGGCCGATCGGTCGCAACTGGAACAGGTATTGATGAACCTCGCAGTGAACTCGCGCGACGCGATGCCTGCGGGAGGCAGCCTCACCTTCGCGATTGGACGTGAGGAGGTGACGCACTCGAACCAACACGACCATCCAGGCACACCGCCGGGCTCGTACGCGACGCTCGCGGTGCGCGATTCGGGCGCGGGAATGCCGCCGGAGATCGTGACGCAGATCTTCGAACCGTTCTTCACTACCAAGGGACCGGGAAAGGGCACGGGACTCGGCCTGTCCACCGTGTACGGCATCGTGAAGCAGTCTGGCGGTCACGTCACCGTGACGAGCGCGCCGGGGAAGGGAACCACCTTCACAGTCTACCTTCCCGCGTCGCTCGGCGAGGCGGAGCCGCTTCGCCGCACGTCGGACGCCGATCGCGCCGCGCTTCTCGCGCGCGGGGATCGCACGGTGCTCGTGGTGGACGACGATGCGTCCGTGCGCCGCGCGCTCTCGCGCTCGCTCTCGCGCATTGGATACGCGGTACTGGAAGCGGCGGACGGCGAGAGCGCGATGAAGATCGCCACGGCACAGACGACGCCCATCGATCTGCTTCTCACGGATGTCGAGATGCCAGGCATGCATGGCACGAGGCTCGCCGAACAGCTGCGCGCGGTGCTGCCCCGACTTCCGGTGCTGTTCATGTCGGGCTACTCGGATGTGAACGGTCCGTTTCAGCCGTCGCTGAGCTCACCGCAGTATCGCTTCGTCGCGAAGCCGTTCACCAGCGAGGAGCTGATGTCGGCCGTGCAGGCCGCGGTGGAAAGCTGGCCGCACTGACCTCGCGTCGTCGGTTCTTCGTATCTTTCGTGATATGAGTCGCCAGCTCATTTCCTCGAACACCGAGTGGGAGCCGTTCGTCGGCTATTCGCGCGCCGTACGTGTTGGTGCGATGGTGTTCGTCGCGGGTACCACCGCCACGGATGCGAACGGCGCCGTGGTCGCACAAGGCGACGCTTACGCGCAGACGCGCCAGGCGCTGGAGAACATCGCGCGTGCGCTCGCGCAGGCGGGGGCATCGATGGCGGATGTCGTGCGCACCCGGATGTTCGTCACCGACATTTCGCGTTGGCAGGAGTACGGTCGCGCGCACGGGGAAGTCTTTCGAGAGATACGCCCTGCTTCGTCGATGATCGAGGTGGCGGGGCTCGTGAATCCCGCCATGCTCGTCGAGATCGAGGCGGATGCCGTAGTCGCGCTTGACTCCGCCACGAGTCTCCGTCATCCATCATGACGTGATCCGGACTGCGATGTACTCCATTCGCTGCGCGTTCGTGGCACTCATTGCACTTTCGCTGGTGACAGCGCGACCAGCGATGCTGCTGGCGCACGCCGGTCCGATGGCGGAGCACACGTGCGGCATGCAGATGGAGCATGGCGCGGAACATCCGGGGCACCACTGCGGCGGCGCCGATGCCGGCAGCTGCTGCGATGACTGCCTCTGCGTCTGTGCGGTGGGCACGCAATTCACGCAGCCCGCGATCGCGATCGTTGCCCACGAGCTTCGTACCTCGACTCCGCAGCCGAGTCCCGTCGAATCCCCGCGCGTGCGCTGGTCGCCCGCGCTCCGGCTCCCACCACCGATCGGTCCACCAGGCTCCACTCGCAGCTGATTCGTGCGACGCGGGACACGCCTGCGGCGCCTTCTCGAGTGGAACGGAGACCATGCTTCGCCAATTGATCGTTTGTGCCTGCGTTGCTGCGCCAATGTGCGTGGCGGCGCAGCAGCCAGCGCGCCCCGACAGCGCCCACGCCGACAGCGCGCGCGCCGATACGTCGGCTGCCGACACCACCCATGCTTCCGAGATGGCGCGCGCACACGCCGCTGCGCGCCTTGCCACCGTCACCATCACCGCCGCGGCGGTGAAGCCAGCCGAATCGCGACAAGCGGTGGAGGTTACGCCGCTCGACATCCAGCGCTCCCCTGCGACATCACCCTGGGAGCTGCTACGCCAAACCGCCGGCGTCGAGGTGCACCTCCAGGGGCAGGGACCAGGATTTTCCTCCGATGCTTCCGTGCGCGGCTTCAGCTCCGATCACTCAACGGATCTGGCGCTCTGGATTGACGGCGTACCGGTGAACGAGCCGGTGAACGGACACGCCGAGGGCTACAACGACTGGAGCCTGATCTTCCCGCAGGCGATTCAGGATCTCGATGTCATCAAGGGTCCCACGAGCGCGCTGTTCGGCAACTTCGCGCTGTCCGGAATCGTGAACGTGCGTACGCTCGATCGCCTCGATGGAACGCGTGCGTGGGTGAACGGCGGATCGGCGGGACACATCGAGGGCACGGTGCTCTCCGGATTCGGCGCGGATTCCGCCATGCACGGAGTAATCGGCGCGCGCGCCGTGCACGAGGGAGGATGGCGCCCCAACAGCGACTACGATCTCGGGCAGGGGCACCTGCGACTGGTGCGTGATCTGTCGCCGAGCACCACGATCGACGGCGGCGTCGAGCTGTATGGCTCACAATGGAATTCGGCCGGCTATCTCAGCGAGTCCGAATTCGCGAACCACGACTACGACATCGTGTCGAACCGGAGCGACGGCGGGCACAAGCTGCGGGCGCAGGAGCGCGCGAGTCTTCGAGTGCTCGACGGCAACATGCTCTGGCGGTCCACAATCTACGCGACCCAGGGCGACTGGCGGCTGTTCCTCACGATTCCGCCCGCTGGCGGAATCTTCGAGGGCAACGGGAGTCAGACCGAGGAGATGGACAAGCGATTCGGTTTCGGCGCGACATCGGCGGTCACGTGGCAGCTGTCGCGCGCCGAGCTCACGGTGGGCGGCGAGGGTCGCTTCGATCAGTCGCATTACGAGAATTGGTTCACCACGGATCGCGCGCGAGATTCGGCGCAGGCGCTGCTGCACGCGCACCAGACGAGCGGCGGTCTCTTTGCGCAGGCCGGCATCGATGTCACCAACCGCCTTCGCCTCGACCTCGGCGCGCGCTACGATCTGCTGGACACGCGATCGGAGCCTGATGGCGAGGAACCGTCTCAGGAGGCTCACGGGATTTTCACGCCCAAGATGGGAGCGCTGGTCAAGCTCACCGACGCATTCGGTGTGTACGCGAACGTCTCGAGGGGCTTCCGTTCGACGGATGGAGTGATCGCGGATCCATCGCTGCCCTTCATCACCGTGTGGGCGTACGAGAGCGGGTTGAAGTTCAATGGCGGTGGCGTGAGCGCGACAGCGGCGCTCTTCCGGATGGATGTGAGCAACGAGCAGACGTTCAATCCGCTCACGGCTGGTTCGAGCAGCGGCGGTGCGAGCCGGCATCAGGGTGTCGAGCTCGGGCTGCGAGCGCCGCTCACGAAGTCGCTCACGCTCTCGGGCGACTGGACGTTCAACGACGCTCGCTACAAGAACTTCATCTCGCAGGCGGAGGACGACGAAACGCAGATCGACACGCTGTCGGGGCTGCGCGTCTACAACACCGCGAAGTACATCGGATCGGCGGCGCTGGAGCTCGCGCCGCCCAGCGCGCCGTGGTCCGTGCGCGTGACCACGAATGCGGTGGGCCCGTACTCGCCGTTCGACGAGCCGGGCGTGGTGCTGCCCGCGTACGCTCTCTTGCACGCGAATGCAACTTGGCGCATCGGGCACACGGAGCTCGGGCTCGGCGTGCGGAATCTGCTGAACAAGGCGTACCCGGAGCTCGTGGCCGGCGGCCTGTACGCGCCCGGACAACCGCGCGCGGTGTTCGGCACCGTGCGCTACGACTTCTGAGCGCTACATCCGGTCGACGATCTTCGCCTTGATCGATTCGTACTCGGAGTCGGTGATGAGTCCGTCGGTGAGCATCTCCTTCGCACGCTGGAGGCGCGCGAGCGGATCATCACCGGCGTCGCCGGCGCTCCCTGCGTTGAGCGGGCCGGCGCCGCCGCCAGCACCGCCGAGTTGTATGCCGCCGGACTTGGCGCGCAGCTCGTCGAGGTCGCGCACTCGGCGCTTCTCGCGCCACGACTGCTCCTGCGCCTGCGCGGCGCGGTAAACCTGCTCCGCCTGGGATTTCCGCAGGCCGTGCGACAAGATCGTGCCGGCCGACTCGCCGGAGGACGCGAGATCCTGGCGACCGCGTGAGGTGATCGTGAGATCGGCGCCGAAGACGCCCACGCGCAAGTTGGCGTTATCGATGTCCTGCCAGCGCATGTCGGTTGGTGAGTACCCGCCGAAAATGCCGCGCTCGATGCGAATGAGCCGGCCGCTCGTCGCAGCCACGAGCACGCGCCGGTGCGCCAGCGCGAACAGTCGCCGCTGTACCGCGTACGCCACGAGCGTTTCGCCGGCCACGAGCAGTGCCTGGAGATGCTGCACCGCCTGCGAGAGACGTGGATCGCCGTCGCCAGCGGCGGGCGCGGCGCCGGAGACCGGCGTGGGCGCAGACGCGGGCGACGGTGCCGGCGGGGAGGAGGGCGTGGCCATCGTCAAAACCTCGAGTGAATGCGGAAGCAACACGAATGCACTACGATGGTGCGCACCCAGCCCTCCTGACAAGAGTGCGCAGCGAGTGCGCTTCGCCTTGACAGAAAGGATCGAGCTGGCGAGGTTAGCAATGTCACCCGTCGCGATCCGGCCCCTCTGAGCTTTCGAGGGGCTGCGTCGTTCTGGTATTCCTTTGCTCGATTGAATTCCCATGTCGTCCAGGAAGCGTTCCACCTCGCACGGAGCGGACGGCCGCGCCCACGCCTCGTCGACGTCGCCACTCATGCGCAACAGGCGTGGACCAACACGCGACGGTACCGACCCTTCGATCTGCCACGCGACACGAGTGTCGGCGTCCTCGATCGCGGAGCGGTCGAGCGCGCGTCATCCAGCGCCAATGAGCCGTTTACCGCGGAGACCGTAACAAACAACGCCCCGCGCAGAATCGGCGGGGCGTTGCACATTGTGCTGGCGGCGTCGCGTGAGCGACGCGTCAGATCACGGATCGCAGGTGATGATTCCGTCCAGGCTCGTCGAAGCGGCCTGGCTGCCGAAACCGGCGTAGCACTTCTTGGACGTGGCGGCGTGGCTCGACGTCGCCTTCCAGCCCTTCGCGTCCGCGGCCATGTTCGACATGGACACGCCCTGCGAGGTCGTGAAGTTCAACGCGCTGAGGTCCGTGCTGTACGTCTGGTTGCCAGAGAAATACGCTTCCTGCGAGGTCGCCAGGTTGCGAAGATCGGACTTCTCGGACGCC
>Ga0207707_10006067_pt1 | contig 10575 bp, 9 predicted proteins | sample KBSC83BmetaG_FD_184336 | JGI IMG/M metagenome (GOLD analysis project Ga0207707, IMG submission 184336) | Corn rhizosphere microbial communities from Kellogg Biological Station, Michigan, USA - KBS C8-3B metaG (SPAdes) (version 2) | ecosystem: Host-associated > Plants > Roots > Rhizosphere ... | reverse complement strand
CACGAGCTCCGGTACGCGCTCGCCCTCAGTGGTCGTGGCGACGACCTGGATGTCGCGCTCCGCCTCCATCATCGCGCGCAGCCCCTCGAGTACGAGCGGATGATCGTCCACCAGCATCACGCGGATCATGACGTAATCACCACGACACCTCGGTCATTGGATGGGAAATCGGACTTCGACGCTCGTGCCGTCCGCGCCCGAGTCGATCTCGAGCGATCCGTTCATTATCTCCACGCGGTCTCGCATCCCGCGCAGTCCGAAGTGTCCGCCCGTAACGCCGACATCGCTCTCACTCTCGAGCACTCCCGCGACATCGAACCCGCGGCCATCGTCGCGCACCTCGAGCACCAGCTCGTTACCCTCGACCACGAGTCGCACGCCGTGCTCGCTCGCGTCCGCGTGCCGCGTTGCGTTCGCGAGCGCCTCCTGCAGAATGCGGTAGATCGCGATCTTGAGCGACACCGACACTTCGGGAATATTCTCGCCGACCTCGAGATCAACGGCGTTGCCGGTGATCGACTCGTGCTGCACGACCAGCCCCTCGATGATCGCTCCTACAGGCCGCCGCTCGAACTCCGGCGGCCGAAATGCGCCGATGAAACTGCGAATCTCGCCCAACGCGCGCTCGAGCGCGGCGGCGATGCGCCGGAGTCCGATGGACGCCTCGCCTGCCTGCAGCTCCGGTCTGATGCGCAGCAGATGCACCTGCGACAGAGCACTGAAAATGTCCTGCACCGGTCCATCATGAATGTCGAGCACCACCTGTTGCAGATCGCGCTCGGCCGCCTGCAGCAGGCCGTGCGCTGCCGTCCGGTCGGAGGCAGCCGTGCCGGGCGGCGCGCGCCTCGAGGTCGTGCGCGAGTGAAGCCGGGCGCTCCGACCCCTCAATGCGTGCCCGCGCTGGTGGCGTGCGTCGCGTTCGCGACCGCGGACGCAAGCTCGCCGTACGCGCCCTCTGTGAGCTCTTTGAAGGGCATCGCGCGATAGGTGATCTTCCCGTCGGGCGACAGCACGAACGCGACGCGATTGTCGATGTGGTACTTGGGAATGAAGACGCCGTACGTACGACCGATCGCGCCGCTCGAGTCGCTCACGAACACCATCGGGAAGTTCGCGTCGCGCGCCCACGACTGCTGCGTGGTGTCGGCATCGGCGCTGATCGAGACGACCACGACTCCCTTACCGCCGGCGAAGAGCTTCTCGTAGCGATCGCGATACGCCTCCATCTGCACCGTGCACCCCTGGGTGCGCGACTTCGGGAAGAAAGCGAGCACGACGGTCTTGCCCTTGAGGTCGGAGAGGTGCAGCTGGTCGCGCAGCAAACCGTAGCGCGTGGAGGCGGGTCCGCTGAAGTCGGGCGCCTGCTGGCCGACCTTCGGCACGTGCGAGCTGTCGGCGACCTGCGCCGCGGCCATGGTGGGCACGATGGCCAATGCAGCGGCCGCGACGAGAGCTCGCCGCGCAAACATGGAATGACGCATAGAGGCTCCGGAGGGCAGGGGGGTGCATCGCAAGATGAGAACACGGGCGAACCGGCGCAACGGCCCAAAGGTCCCGGGACTCGCCCGTGTCGCCAGCGACCGGAAAGCCGGTACGGAGCTAGCGCAGAGCTGTGATGGGATCGGTGCGTGCGGCGCGCCACGCCGGCAGCAGGCAGGCGCCAAGCGCGGAGAGAATCATGACCACCAGCGCGGCCACAAATGCACGCGGATCACGCGGGCTCACGTTGTACAGCATATAGGCAAGCAGGCGGGTCGACGCGACCGCCACGACCCCACCGAGGAGGATGCCCAAGGCGGTGAGTCCGAGCGCATCGGAGAGAACGAGGCGCAACAGCGTGGAAGGAGCCGCTCCGAGCGCGGTGCGCAGGCCAAGCTCGCGGCGACGCTGCGACACCGCATATGCCATCATGCCGTAGAGGCCGACGCTCGCGAGCAGCACGGCAAGCACGCCAAAAAGACCGAGCAGCGCAACTGCGACTCGTTGAGCGGATGTCGCCCGCTCGACTTGCTCGCGCATCGTGATCACCTCGTACGGAGCGAGACGAGGGTCGAGGGCGTGAATCTCGCGCGTGAGGCTCGACCTGAGCGCGTCGGGCGGCTTCGAGGTGCGAATGAAAATGCCAACCTGCGTGGAAAAGTTCTGACGCAGAGGGATGTAGAAGAGTGCCTTCGGTGCGTCGAGCAGCGATTCGAATTTGATGTTTTTCGCGATTCCGACGATCCGGCGCCACCGACCCTGTACCCGCAAGCGTTTGCCGATCGGATTGTCACCGCGCCAGAATTGCGAGACCAGCGTTTCACTCACGATTGCGACGGGCTCCGACGACTCATCATCGGCGGTCGTGAAGTCGCGCCCGGAGGGAAGCCCGATCCCCATTGTTGCGAAGTATCCGGGGGTCACGGCATTGTAGCTCGCTGTCGGTTGCTCGTCCGACTTGGGAACGAAACCATCCACTGCAAGGGGACTGTCGCCGTACGGTCGATTGGAGAATGGCGTGCTGCTGGCAAGGGAGGCGGTGTCGACGCCCCCAATAGAGCGGATGCGCTGGAGGAGACGTTCGTCGAACGTCTTCGCGCGCGCGCTATCGTAGCCCGCCGCGAATAGATTGATCGACGTCGTCACCACCTCGTGCGTCGAAAAGCCCGGACTGGCTGATCGCATGCCCTGCAGACTCTCGAAGACGAGTCCGGCGCTCACGAGAAGCACAAAGCTGAGCGCCATCTGGAAGACGACGAGGACGTTGCGCAGCCGTGAGCGGTCTCGAGTTCCGGATGCGGCTCGTGAATCGGCCTTGAGCGCTGCCGAGAGATCCACTCGGCTGGATTGCATGGCGGGAACCGCGGCGAAGAAGATTACCGAGCTGATACCGATCGCTGCGCTCAACAGCCATACTCGCCAGTCGAAATCTCCGTGGAACGTGTAGGTAATACCTCCCGGTGCTGGAAAAAACAGCGTGAGCGCATTGCGCAGCCAGTACGCCAGGAGCACGCCGCACGCTGTGGCAATCATCGAGAGCAGCATTGCCTCCGTGAAAAGCTGGCGCATCAGACGGAGACGTCGCGCGCCGAGCGCGAGACGCACGGTAATCTCGTGGCGCCGGACGAATGAGCGCACGAGCAGCAGATTGGCCACGTTCGCGCACGCTATGAGCAGGACGAACACGGCGACACCGAAGCCGATCCTAAGTGTTGGCAACAGGTTCTGCGCGTTATCGAACGTGCCTCTCCACAGCGGAAGAAGGCGTACTCCTCGTCCACGATCAACGTCGGGATAGGCGGACTCGAGCCGCCTGGCTGCTGCCGACATCTCGGCCTGTGCCTGGTCGATGGTCACTCCGCGCTTGAGGAGTGCAAAGCCTTCGATCCACTGTGCTCCGCGATCCTCGAGCTTGTAGCCACCCGGATCGAACGCGGCCTGCATCGATGTTGGCACCCAGAACTGCATCGAATAGCCGACGAACGTTCCGAGAAATCCCTCGGGCGCCACACCCACGATGACGTGCGACACATTGTTGTATCGCTGTGTCTTTCCGAGAATCGCCGGATCGCCGTGAAACCGATCCTTCCATTCTCTGTAGCTGATTACAGTGACGGGATGCGCGTTCCGTCCAGTTCCCTCATCCGGTGCGAATCCGCGTCCGAGCACTGGTCGTACGCCTAGGGCTTGGAAATAGCTCGGCGAGACCATCAGGCCGACTAAGCGTTCGGCGCGGTCGCCGGATGTGAGCGTGGTCCCGATGATCTTGCTTACGATGAATGCGTCGAACAGCGTCGATTCCCGTTCCAGGTCGACGAAATCCGGCCATGAGAGATCCCTGAATCCCGGAGCTCCGTTCTGGGTGCCAGCCACGGTAACGAGTCGTTGCTGATTCGCAACGCCGGGATAGGGGCGAAACAGTATGCCCTCCATCCAACCGCCCACAACGGCATTCGCACCGATGCCGAGAGTGAGACAAAGAATGGCTACCACAGAGAAGCCAGGCGCTCGGCGCAGCATCCGCAGGCCGAAGCGGGCATCCTGCGTGAGCCGCTCGAGCCAGAGACTGCCGGACATTTCGCGTGCCACCTCCTGCACGTGCCCGACGTTTCCGAACTCGCGATGCGCATGTGCTGTCGCTGCATCGGGAGATTCGCCCCGCGCAATTCGCTCGTCGATCGCCATGCGAAGATGTGTATTGAGCTCTTCACTGAGCTCCTCATCACCGTGGGCTCTATTCAGCCGAAGGAATCGCGCGAGATTCATGGTTCATTCTCGGCAAGAGGGGCCATCACACCTGCGATCGCGTCGGCCAGTTGCTGCCATTTCGAGCGTTCGGTGGAGAGTCGGCGTCGACCGGCGGCGGTCAGCCGATAAATCCGCACGCGCTGATTGTTCTCGGACGTCCCCCACTCGGCGTTAATGGCGCCTTGCCGCTCCAGCCGATGGAGAGCGGGATAGAGGGAGCCCGTATCGACTTGCAGTGCGTTGCGGGAGCTGGCCCGAATCATCTGCGCGATGCCGAAGCCGTAGCGTGGTCCCCAGGCGAGCGTCTGCAGGATCAGCATGTCGAGCGTGCCTTGCAGCAGCTCGATGCGTGACGCGGGCGGGTGTTTTTTTGGCATCGCGCGCCTCGGTAGGGGTAGAGCGTCTACGGATGTAGACAGCCTACACCCTTGCCGGAACATATAGGTCGAGCTGTGACACCCGTCAAGGGCGCCCTCATCTCGAGCTCAGCCGGCCCGACCGGAGCGATCCCGGACGCATGATGATCCGCCCGCGGATTCACTCATCCGAATCGGAGCCGGTCAATACCTGAAGGCCACCTTGATGCTCTCGCCGCCGCCCTTGTTGGACGCGATCTCGAGTGCCGTTCGATAGTCGCCGAGCGGGAAGGTGTGTGTGAGCAGCGGCGCCACGGGTGCGCGTCCGCTCGCGATGAGCGCTGCGCTCTCCGCGAATGCGCCGCGCCCCGCGCCGCCGTGCACCGGCGAGCCGTAGCAAAGCGAGCCGCGCACGGTGAGCTCCTTGAGCCAGAGCGGCGTAAAGTCCAGACCGTTCATCGTGCTCGAGTTGCCGAGCAGCACGATGATTCCGCCGGCGCGGGTTACGCGCATCGCGTCGTCCATCCCGCGCGCGCCGCCTATGCACACAAAGGTGCGATCGAAGCCGCCCACGCCCACCGGCTTCCCGATGATCGGCTTCAGCAGTCGCGTTCCTCCCGCCTCCGCGAGCGCCGCGGTGTAGTCGCCGCGCGCGGGCACCACCACCGTCGCGCCGAGTCGAGTAGCGTGCGCGCGCTGCGCATCGTAGCGCGCGAGCGCCGTGACACGTGCGTCGGGAGCGAGCGCGCGAAGTGCCGCGATCGTGAGGAGCCCGATCGACCCCGCGCCGATCACGAGCACGCGCTCTCCTGCCTCGGGGAGATTCTTGCGCACCGCGTGCACCGAGCACGCGAACGGCTCGATGAGCACGGCGCTCTCATCGCTCATGCCCACGGGAATCGGCAAGAGCGATGACTCGTGCGCTACGAGCTCCTCGCCCCAGCTCCCGCCAAGCCCGCGCGTGGTGCCGATGAGCATTCCCGGCGCTATGTCGCCGTCGGTGAAGTGTTTGCAGCGCGAGTGGTGTCCCTGCTCGCACGGCTCGCATCTGGGCTCAATGCCCCGCGGCTCGCAGCAGAGCAGCGGATTCGCGGTCACGCGCTCGCCTACCTTCACCGTCGTCACGCCGCCGCCAATCTCTATCACCTCGCCCACGTTCTCGTGGCCGAGCACGAACGGGAACGACGAGAACGGTGACGTGGACGGACTCGCGCCGAGCGAGATCACGTTGAGATCGCTGCCGCAGATGCCGCCGAGTATCGTCCGGATGCGCACCCAATGATCGGTTGGGAGACCGGGGCGATCGACGTCGCCGTAGCGGGTGCACGCGAGCGCGCCGGTGTGGAAGCGCTTCGAGATCTTTCCCGCCGCGAGCGTGGCGATGTACGTCGGAATCGGCGCCGCGAAGCGGATCGCCTTCACGTCTTGACGCTCAGAGGCGTGGCCACGCGGAGCGCGCGCGGCACGCACGAAATCTCGATCGTCGACGACGACGCGTGGTTGTACTCGCCGTCGGTCTCGTAGGCCGGCGGAGCGGAGAACGTAAGCGAGAAGCTCGCCGCCTGCTCCGACAGCACGAGGGCGTTGCGAACGTGCTTCCCGCTCGGCGCCGCCGCGAGCATCGAGATTCGCGTGAGCGGCGACGCGTCGAGAATCGAGATCGCGTCGAGCAGTCCGTCATCGATGCGCGCGTCCGGCGCGATCTGGAACATCCCGCCGAAATTCCTGCCGTTCGCGATGATGAGCATGAGGTGCGCGCGGGCGCCGCGCGCAACGGCGGCGGTCGCGATGTCGATGGTGAGCCCGCGAAAGCGGAAGAGCTGGCGGATTGCTGCGCCGAGGTAGAGCAGATCGCCGGTGAGCACCGGGATGTTCGCGAGATCGTCGAGCACCGCGATGTCGAAGCCGAATCCGGTGACGTTCAGGAAGTAGCGGTTCTCGATGCGCCCAACGTCGACCTGCATGTCGGGGCCATCGACGGCGAGTCGCGCGGTGGCGGCCAGGTCGCGTGCCGGGGCGCCGATGGTCTTCGCGAAATCGTTGCCCGTGCCCGCGGCTAGCAGCGCGAGGCGGCACGTGGAGCCCGCCTCGAGGATCGCGTTGGCGGCGTTGCTCCACGTACCGTCACCGCCGCATGCCACGATCGTCGTCGCGCCGTCCTGCAACGCGAGCGCCGCGAGGCGTTTTTCGTCGCCCGAGCGCTCGGTGAGTCGCACATCGGTCACGCCGACTGCTGCGAAGGTCTTACGAATGTCGGGGAGTAAACGCGAACCCCGCCCCCTTCCGGAGGCGGGGTTCACGATCACCGTTACGCGGTCGGTCATCGACGCGCGTAGGAGGCCAGCGTCTGCAGCGGGTGGAAAGTCTGGAGCCCGTTCTTCATCCACATCTCGCGGAACGGCGTGAAGTCGACGTCCCAATCCTCCAGCAGCCCGGTCATGGCCTGCGAGTGGATCGTGATGCCGCCGCGCTCTTCTTCGTTCTCGGAGAACTGGCCGGCCATGACGATCGTGGAGGTGTACGCCCCCTCATCGTCGTTCATGAACGCCTGGTAGCGGTGCTCCACCGGCGACCACTCGTGCTCGGTGACGCGCATGTCGACGATCGGCTCGCCACGGTCGGTGGCGTGGATGGTGATGTGTCCATCGCCGCGCTCCCACGTGAGCGAGATGTCCTGCATGTAGTGCGGCAGGTGCCAGCGCTCGATCGCGTGCTCGCGCGACTCGCGCGTGGTGGTCGCGAGGCGGAACGGGTAGAACGCCGAGCGTGGCATGGGTTGCCCGTGCTCGATGCGCGGCGACACGAGGATCGAGAGAATCAGCTCGCCGTAGTCGCCTACGGGGCTGTCGTGAAAGTCGAATGCCATTACGGAGAGCACGCTCGAACCGTGGTGCGGCTCGATGGGCTGAAGCTCCGGCGGAAGGATCGCGCGGGCATTCTCCGTTGGGAACTCGAAGAAACCGCCGATCGCGTCACGGAAATGATATTGCACGAATCCGTCAGATGTGCTCATACGAGAACTCCCTCTTCACGAAGTACGCGGGCGAGAATGCTCACGCCCTCGTCCAGCTGTTCGATGGTGTGCGATGACGACACCGACACGCGAAAGCGCGACCGGTGCTTGGCGACCGCGGGATAAATAATAGGCTGCAGGTAGAGCCCGGCCTCGAGGAGCTTGTGTCCAAGCTCGAAGATGCGCCGGTCGTTGCGCACCATGATCGGGAAGATCTGTGACGTCGAGTCGCCGACGTCCACGCCCTCCTCCTCGAGCCGGCCGCGCATGTGCGCGACGTTCGACCAGAGCTTGGTGCGCAGCTCGGGCTCCGCGATCGCGAGCTCGAGCGCCTTCAGCACTCCCGCCGTGACCACCGGCGACAGCGCGCAGGAGAACACGCGCGAGCGCGCAAACCCCTTGAGATAGTTGTACAGGTTCTGCGTGCCGGCGACGTAGCCGCCCTGTCCGCCCAGCGCCTTCGAGAAGGTGCCGATGTGAATGTCGACCTCGTCCTCGAGGCCGAACTTCTCCGCGACGCCGCGTCCGTTGGCGCCGTACACGAACGCCGAGTGCGCCTCGTCCAGCAGAATGCGCGCGCCGTATTTCTTCGCGACCGCAACGAGCTCCGGCAGCGGGCACTCGTCGCCATCCATCGAGTACACGCCCTCGATGGCCACGAGCTTTTTCCCCGTGGTCTGCTTGAGCTTCTTCTCGAGATCCGCCGGGTTGTTGTGGCGGAAGAAGCGCACGTTCGCCTTCGACAGAATCGCGCCGTCGACGATGCTCGCGTGCGCATTCTGGTCTGCGATGACCCAGTCGCCCGGACGCATGAGCGCCGAGATCATGCCGACGTTCGTGCTGTAGCCGGTGGGAAAGACCATCACCGCTTCCTTCTTCTTGAAGCGGGCGAGCGCGTTCTCGAGCTCGCAGTGTACGTCCATCGTGCCGCTCAGAATCGGCGATCCCGCGGCTCCCAGTCCATACTTGTCGAGAGCCGCTTTGCCGGCCTCGATCACCTCGCGCCGGTAGGACAGGCCGAGGTAGTTGTAGGAGGATAGATTGACGAGCTTTACGTGGTTCCTGTGCAGTCCCTCGGTGAGATCCACCGAGCCGCGCGGCGGCGTCGACATGGCCTGCGCGAACAGGTAGTAGCCCTCAGGTACGGCCTGATTGTACCACTCGTTGTACGGCTCGAGAATCGAAAACGGGTCATCGCTCGACGAGTAGAAAAAGCTGCTGTAATCGTAGTCCAGTGGATTCATGCTCGTTCGCGCTTCGACTCGTGTTGCCATTGGTGACCTCCACATGAATGCCGACAGCTCATCGCCGTCTACCTCTCGCGCTCACAGCCAAGCTCGCGGCATTGGACTCGCGCGCACGCTGCGAAGCGGCATGTTTTTTCTCGTGTATGCCATCTTCACGCTGACTATCTTCGATCTCGGACAGCGAATCGTCATCTGGCCCGCCGTTCTGCTGCGTCCCGCAAAGCGGCGGGCCATCGTGCGTGCATGGCTCCGCTTTCTCGCGCGAATCTCGCTCGGTATCTCCCGTTTTGCCGGCGGCGTCCGCGTAACGGTTCATGGTACACCGCCAACCGAAAGCTGCCTACTGGTAATGAATCACCAGTCCCTGCTCGACATCACCATCGCCGTTCATGCTGCCAACGGTCCACAAGCGGTCATTCCGACCCGCGAAAGATACGGCCGCGGCATTCCGGGCATCTCATCGCTCATTAAACTCGGCCAGTTCCCCCTCGTCACGCAACAGCCGCGCCCGGCGAAGTCGGAAGTCGCGGGGCTGCTGCGAGTCGCGAACGAGCTGGCCAACGGCGAAACGACGCTCATCATATACCCCGAAGGACACCGAACTACGGATGGCTCCATCTTTCCGTTCATGCGCAGCGGCCTGCGTTTGCTGTTGCAGCGCGCTCACCGGCCCATCTATTACATCGTCTCAGACGGGCTCTGGCACGCCCGCACCGTCAAGGAATCTCTGCACTCCTTCGCCAACAGCCGTGTCCACGTTGAAATTCGCGGACCGTTTCCACCGCCCGACAAGAGCTCGATCGATGCCTTCATCGATGATCTGCATGCGCGCATGACCGCAACCCTCGCCGAGATCCGCGCGCAATCGCCCCAACCCGCCACCGGTGCCTTCGAGTCCGTCGCTATCTGATCCCTCCCCGGCGCTCCGCCGCGAGCTCGCGGCGGGGCTCGACGACGCTCCGTCCGCGGACGCCTCGGCGCTCGCGGCGATGCTCGCACGCTCGTGCGGTCCTTCCACCGTTGCCATCATCCACTACGGATCGCACGCGCAGCGATCCGATGCCCGCCGCGAGAGCGCCTTCGACTTCTTCATCATCGTCGATCGCTACCGCGACGCGTACGACTCGCTCGCCCGCACCGCCGGCACCAGCTACTCGCCGCGCACCGCCGCCCTGCTCAACCACATCCTCGCGCCCAACGTGATCGCGGTAACCGATCGCGAGGCCGTGCCGCCGCTCGCCGCCAAGTGCGCCGTGCTCTCCCTCGAGGTTTTGCGACGCGCATGCTCGTCGCAGGCGCGAGATCATTTCGTTCAGGGACGGCTCTTCCAGTACGTGCAGCTCGCCTGGACTCGCGACGTGAAGGCGCGAGAAGCCGTCGAAAGCGCCATCGTCGAAGCGCGCGCTCGCTCGTTCGTGTGGGGTCGAACATCCCTTCCGCCGGTCTTCGACGCGGAAGAGTACTTTCGGGTGTTGCTCGAACGGTCCTTCTCCGCCGAGATTCGTCCCGAACGCGGCGGCCGCGTTGATGCCCTGGTGGGCGCGCAACACGACATCGTCATCCGCGTCTATGACGCTTTGCTCCAACGGCTTGCAGGGGAAAGTTTACTCCGCGAGGAGGGCAATGTCTACCATTTGACACGCCCCGCCGGCTTGCTCGAGCGGCTTCGCAACGGCTGGTATTTTCGCGTGAGCAAGCTTCGCGCGACGGCGCGATGGCTCAAGTACATCGT
>Ga0207707_10006066_pt1 | contig 10575 bp, 7 predicted proteins | sample KBSC83BmetaG_FD_184336 | JGI IMG/M metagenome (GOLD analysis project Ga0207707, IMG submission 184336) | Corn rhizosphere microbial communities from Kellogg Biological Station, Michigan, USA - KBS C8-3B metaG (SPAdes) (version 2) | ecosystem: Host-associated > Plants > Roots > Rhizosphere ... | reverse complement strand
ATGCAGATCGTGTTCCAGGATCCGTTTGCCTCGCTCAATCCGCGCATGAGCGCGGGCGACATTGTCGGCGAACCCCTCAGCGTCCATGGTCTCGCCTCGGGGACCGAGAAGCAGCAGCGGGTCGCAAAGCTGTTTCAGCAGGTGGGGCTGCGGCCCGACCAGATGAAGAGCTATCCGCACCAGTTCTCGGGCGGCCAGCGCCAGCGCATCTGCATCGCCCGCGCGCTCGCGCTGGGACCGCGGCTGATCGTGTGCGACGAGCCGGTCTCCGCGCTCGATGTCTCGATCCAGGCGCAGGTCATCAATCTCTTGATCGACCTGCAGCGCGAGCACGGCTTCTCCTATCTCTTTATCGCGCACGATCTCGCGGTCGTCTCCCACATCAGCCATCGCGTCGCCGTGATGTATCTCGGCCGCATTGTCGAGATCGCCGACAAGACCGAGCTGTTCAGGAACCCGCGCCATCCCTATACGCAGGCCCTGCTCGCCTCCGTGCCGGTCGCCGATCCCCGCGTTAAGCGGCTAAAGCCAATGGTCGATGGCGACGTGCCGAGCCCGGTCAATCCGCCCTCCGGCTGCGCTTTCCATACCCGCTGCCGCTACGCCATCGACCGCTGCAAGGTCGAGCGGCCGGCGCTGAAGGAGACGGCGTCCGGACACCAGGTGGCCTGCCTGCTCAATGACGGGACAGGGCGGGATCAGTAACAACTGTCGTCCCGGCCAAGCGAAGCGCGAGCCGGGACCCATGCCGCGAAATTTACCTGTGACGCGCGGTGGCTGACATCCTTCGACAAACGCGAGCCTGTGGGTATGGATCCCGGGTCGCTCGCGATGCTCGCTTGCCCGGGACGACATCAGAATGAGACCGCCTCGATCTCCACCACGATCTTGCCGGTCGTGACCTGCTCGCCCTCGACCACATCGATGGCCGACACGGTGCCGGCGATGCCGGCGGCATGGACGTGCTGCATCTTCATGGCTTCCAGCGTCATCACGGGCTGGCCGACGGCGACACGATCGCCGGGCTTCACCAGCACCGCCACGACGCGCCCGTTCATGGCCGCGCGAACCTTGCCATCGCCGCCGCTCGTAGCCGCCGTTTCGGGCGCCGCCAGCGTGAGATCGCGAACCACATGCGGCATGCCCCGATGCATAAAATGGAGGCGGTCGCCATCGCGGTGGAATTTGACGCTTTCCATCACGCCGTTGACACGGAAGCGGATGGCCTCGTCGTTGAGCTCCTCGATCTCGAAACGATGCTCGCCGCCATCGGCATTCACGAGGTAGCCGCCCTCGCGTTCACGGCCGATCTCCACCTCACGCGCCGCGCCACCGATGTCGATCCGCATCGGCACGGCAAAGGTCGCGGCAAGCGACCGGCCGCTACGCCATTCCCGCGCATGCGGATGACTGACGTGAAGCAGCAGCGCCGCCAGAGCCGCGTCGATGGAGCCCATCTGCGCCAACAGCTCATTGCGGTGCTCACCGATGAAAGCCGTCGTCGCCTCGCCCCTGGCAAAGGCCGGATGCCTGAGGCAGGACATCAGGAAGGCTTGATTGGTCGTCACGCCGAACGCGATCGTCTGCTCCAGTGCGCAGATCAGCCTGCCGCGCGCCTCGTCGCGGCTGGCGCGATGGCTGATGATCTTCGCGATCATGGAATCGTATAACGGCGGGATTTCCGAACCTGATTGCAGCGCATGCTCGACGCGGACGCTGTCCGGCATCTGCCAACGCTCCATGGTGCCGGATTGCGGCATGAAATCCTTCGCGGCATCTTCGGAGCACAGCCGGACTTCGATGGCGTGCCCGGAGAATGGGATGTCTTGCTGGCGCAGGCCAAGGGGCTCGCCGCTGGCTACCCGCAACTGCAATTCGACGAGATCGAGCCCGGTGATGGCCTCGGTCACGGGATGCTCGACCTGCAGGCGCGTATTCATCTCCATGAAGTAGAACGCGCCGCTGGCGTCGAGCAGGAACTCCAGCGTGCCGGCGCCCTCGTAAGCCAGCGCCTTCACCGCCGCGACCGCGACCGCGCCCATCTTTGCCCGCAGTTCCGGCGACACCGCCGGCGACGGCGCTTCCTCGATCAGCTTCTGGTGCCGCCGCTGCACCGAGCAATCGCGCTCGCCCAAATGGATGGCATTGCCGTAGCGATCGCCGAACACCTGAATCTCGACGTGCCGGGGATTCTGGATCGCTCGCTCCAGGATCACCGTGCCGTCGCCGAACGCGGCCTCGGCTTCCGAGCGCGCACTGCGCAGCGCATCGGCAAACGCGCTCGCCTCCGCCACCAGCCGCATGCCGCGGCCACCGCCGCCGGCGACCGCCTTGATCATCACGGGAAAGCCGATCCTGCCCGCTTCGGCCAGCATCGCGGCGTCGCTCTGGTCCGCGCCCTGGTAGCCAGGCACGCAGGGAACGCCGGCCTTTTGCATCAATTCCTTGGCGCCGGCCTTGTTGCCCATCGCCTTGATCGCTTCCGGCGACGGGCCGATGAAGACGAGGCCGGCATCGCGGCAGGCCTGCGCAAGGTCTTCGTTTTCGGCGAGGAAGCCGTAGCCGGGGTGCACCGCGCCGGCGCCGCTCGCCTTCGCGGCGGTAATGATGGCACCGATGTCGAGATAGGACCGCGCCGGCAGCGCCTCGCCGATCCGCACGGCCTGGTCCGCCTCGCGCACGTGCAGGGCATCGCGGTCGGCATCGGAATAGACGGCGACCACGCCATACCCCATGCGACGCGCCGTGCGCATGATGCGCAGCGCGATCTCGCCGCGATTGGCGATGAGAATCTTGAAGAACGGCGTCCGCCTGATCACATTGTTCATGGCCGCGCGACCGAGAACTGCACGCGTTGCGGCGCGCGCGCCTCCGACTCGCGGCAGATCGCCAACACCTCGGTCAGCACGCTCCTCGTATCGCGCGGATCGATCACGCCGTCGTCGAGCACACGGGCACTGGTCGAGAAGACGTCCATCTGGCCATCGAACACGCCAACGATTTCGGCCTTCATCGCCTCCAGCTTCTCCTTCGGAATCGGCTTGCCGCGGCGCGCCGCGGCCGCTTCGGTGACGATCGCCATGGTCTCGGCGGCCTGCTCGCCGCCCATGACCGCGGTCCTGGCATTCGGCCAGGAGAAGCAGAAGCGCGGATGGAAGCCGCGCCCGCACATGCCGTAATTGCCGGCGCCAAAGGACGCGCCGCAATAGAGGGTGATCTGCGGCACCGTCGCCGAGGTCACCGCCTGGATCATCTTCGAGCCGTGCTTGATCATGCCGGCCTCCTCATAGGCGCGGCCGACCATGTAGCCGGTGGTGTTGTTCATGTAGAGCAGCGGCGTGCGCGTCTGGCAGCAGGCCTGGATGAAATGCGTCGCCTTGTTGGCGCCGGGCACGTCGAGCGGACCGTTATTGGTGATGATGCCGATCGCCTGCCCCTCGATGCGGGCGTGACCGCAGACGGTAGCCGGGCCGTAATTCGGCGAGAACTCCGTGAAATCGGAATCGTCGACAAAGCGCGCAATGGCCTGACGCATGTCGACAGGACGCTTGTGGTCGATCGGCGCGATGCCCAGCAGTTCCTCCGCCTCGTAACGCGGCGGCTTGAATGAACCATTGCCTGTACTCGGCCGGTCCCATTCGAGAGCGGCCATGATCTCGCGCGCGATACGCAGCGCATCGCGGTCATCCTCGGCGAGATAGTCGCCGAGCCCGGAGATGCCGGTGTGCATCTCGGCGCCGCCAAGCTCCTCCTCCGTCGCGATCTCGCCGGTCGCGGCTTTCAAGAGCGGCGGTCCGGCAAGGAAAGCACGGGTACGACCGCGCACCATCACAATGTAGTCGGAGAGGCCGGTCTGGTAGGCGCCGCCCGCGGTCGACGAGCCGTGCGTCACCGTGACGACGGGCAGTCCCGCCGCCGACAGCCGCGCCAGATTGCGGAAGATGTTGCCGCCGCGGACGAAATCCTCGACGCGGTAGCGCAGGAGATTGGCGCCGGCGCTCTCGACGAGCTGCACATAAGGCAGCTTGTTCTCCAGCGCGAGTTCCTGCACCCGCAGCGTCTTGTCGAGCCCGAACGGCTGCAGCGCGCCGGCGTCGATGCCGGCGTCGTTGGCGCTCACCATGCAGCGGATGCCCGAGACAAAGCCGATGCCCGCGATCACGCCACCGCCGGGCACGCTCTTAAGGGGGTCGGCCACATCGAACATGTAGCCGGCCAGTGTGGAGAGCTCGATGAAGGGCGAACCGGGATCGAGCACCAGCGCCACGCGCTCGCGCGGCAACAATTGTCCGCGCTTGTGGAAGCGGTCTTTCGCGGCCGCCGAGGCATTGCGCGTCCGCTCTTCCAGCTCGCGCATCCGCGCGATCAGCGCCAGCATCCCTTCACGGTTCGTCCTGAACGTGTCGCTGGAAGTCGCAATCGTGGATTCAATGACAGCCATGAATTACTCCGTCATTCCGGGGCGATACGAAGCATCGAACCCGGAATCCCGAGGTTCCGGGTTCGCGCCTTGCGCGCTCCGGAACGACGATGGTCTTGTGCCGCACCTTCACGCGCTCTTTGCCGCGAAATGATCGCCGTAGGCCTGGCGCAGCTCGACCTTGCGCAGCTTGCCGGTTGCGGTCATCGGCATGTCGTCGAGGATCCGGATCATCTTCGGGACCTGGAAGCCGCCGAGCGACTTGCGGCAGTGCTCGGATATCTCCGCCTCGCTCGCCTGCGCGCCCGGCTTCAATTTGACGAAAGCAGAGACCGCCTCGCCCCATTGCGGATGCGGCAGGCCCACCACGGCGGCGTTCTGCACGGCCGGATGCGCCAGCAGCGCCTCCTCGATCTTGACGGAGGCGACGTTCTCGCCGCCGGACTTGATCATGTCCTTCTTGCGGTCGAGGAAAAGTACCTCGCCATTTTCGTCGATCAGCGCGAGGTCGCCGGTGTGATGCCAGCCGAACTTGCGCGCCTCTTCGGTCGCCTTCGGGTCCTTGTAATAGCCCATCATCACATTCGGCCCGCGATGCACGAGTTCGCCGACCTCGCCGCGCGGCAGGAGATTACCATGATCGTCCATGATCGCGGTTTCGTTCACGATCAGCGACTCGCCCCAGTAGTTGCCGAAGCGATCGAGCTGCACCTCCGGCCGCGACATCGTGGTTGCCGGATACATCTCCGTCTGCCCGCTGGACAGCACGAAATTCGGACAGAGGTCGGCCATGGCGCGCTCCAGCAGCGGCCGGCCCATCGGCGCCATGGTGTAGATGCAGCAGCGCAGGCCCGAAAGGTCGTATTCCCTGCGGCGCGGGTGATCGAGGATGGCCTGGTACATCAGCGACAGGCCGACGAACACGGTGAGCCTGTCGCGCACGATCGCCTCCATGCAGGCGACGGGATCGAAGCCGCGCATCAACGCCATCCGGCCGCCGACCGAGAGATAGCTCAGGAGCAGCACATGACCGGCGCAGTGGAAGATCGGGAACTGCCCGGTGATGCCGTCGTCACGCGACAGACCCATCTCGATGCAGTTGCTCATGACCGCCATCACCACGGCGAGATGGCAGTGCATCGCACCTTTCGGACGCGATGTCGTGCCGGATGTGTAGATGATCATCGCGAGATCGCGATCGCCAATCTCGATCTCGGGCTCGATGTCGGACTGGCCTTCCAGCAGGTCGTCGAATTCGGCGAGGCCCGCGGCCTTTGCCGTGCCGGCGAGATCGATCGCGATCAGGTCGACGCCGCGCTTTTGCAGTGCGGCGCGGCGATCGGCCTGGCCATGGAGGTTGTCGTCGATCAGCGCGAAGCGCACCTCGGCATGACCGAGGATGTAATCCATGTCGGCGGGGCCGAGCATGGTGTTGATGGGCACCCAGACCAGACCCGCGCGGTGAATGCCGAACAGCGCTTTGACGAATTCGACCGAGTTGTTGCAGATGGTCGAAATCTTCTCGCCGGGCTTCAAGCCCCGCGCCACGAGGTAGTTCGCGAACCGATTAGCGTCGCGCTCGATCTCGGTGAAGGTCACCTTCCGCGCGCCGTCCGTGACGGCGACGCGATCCGGAAAGCGCCGCGCCGCGCGCTTGAGGAGATCGCCGATCGCCACGCGCCCGATGCGGCCCGGTCCCGGCACGCCGCCGGTTGCTGCGAGGTCAGTCATGCGCTTCTCCCTCCGGACTATCGGTTGTCATTGCGAGCCAACGGGTCCGCGCGAATGCGCGGCCCGATGACAGGCTCCGCGAAGCAATCCATAGCGCAGCAAGCAGATAGGTGGATTGCTTCGCCGCTTCGCTCCTCGCAATGACGGCGGGGCCACTAATGCCTCGTCCCAAAGATCTTGCGCGCTTCCGCCGGTGACGCGATCTCGCGGCCCGCGCGCTTCGCACAAGCCGCGAGCGCCTCGACCAGTTGGCCATTCGAGGTCACCTTGGTGCCATCGCCGAGATAGAAGGTGTCCTCGAGCCCCGAGCGCAGATGCCCGCCGAGATCGGCGCAGCGCTGGTGCAGCGGCCAGATTTCCGCGCGCCCGATCGCCGTAACCTGCCAATGCGCGTCCGGCGCCTTCAGCTTCAACAGGATCGGCAGCAATTCCGGATCGGCGGGCATGCCGGAGGCCACGCCCATCACGAAATTATACTCGAGCGGGCCGGAATACATGCCGGTCTGCCGGTACATGCCGACACAGCGCACGATGCCGACGTCAAAACATTCGAACTCGGGAATGGTGCCGGCTTCCTTCATCACGTCGAGATAGTCCTGCACCTTCTCGACGGCGTTATCGAACATCATCGGTGGCCAGGCCCAGGTATTGTCCGCCTTTACCTTGAGGTAGTTCAGCGAGCCGGCATTGCAGGCGGCGATCTCGGGTTTGGTATCGCGCACGCAGTTGAGCGCGCCTTGGTAATTCGGGCCCGAAGTGCCGGTGGTGTGGTTGATGATCACGCCAGGACAGGCCTCGCGGATCGCCTGCTGGATTTCCTTGCTGACACCGACCTCCCAGGACGGCAAGTGGCCCTTGTTCGGCTCCTGCTGGCGCAGATGGATGTGCATGATGCTGGCGCCGGCGTTGAAGGCGGCCTTCGCCTCGCGCGCCATCTGCTCGGGCGTCACGGGCACGTTGTGCTGTTTGGGGTCGGTGAGCACGCCGTTCAGCGCGCAGGTGATGACGGCTTTGTCGCTCATGGCACTCATTCGTTTGCAATCGTCGTACAACCAAGTCTTGCATGATGGCGGCCCGCTCGCCACGCCTTCTTGCGTTGACAGGCTAAAACCCTTTGCAGCGCAACATCTTGCGTTCCAGCCCGTTAACGCAAGACCGCGAAATGCAGGCGCCACATAGCTTAGGCACAAGCACAGCCCGGCCAACGGGCAGACGATCGCGGGGAGGCAACCATGATCGACCGACGCTCTCTTCTGGCCGGCGTGGCCGCCGTTTCAACGCTCGGCATCCGCGCAGCTTACGCCGAGGATACGCCCGGCGTCACCGCCACCGAGATCAAGATCGGCAGCACGACCTCACTCAGCGGACCGGTCTCCGCACTCGGCGTGCAGGCGCGCTGCCAGGAAGCCTATTTCCGCATGATCAACGAGCAGGGCGGCGTTGGCGGCCGGCAGATCAAGTACATCTACTATGACGACGCCTTCAATCCGGCGAAGACCGTCGAGCAGGTGCGGCGGCTGATCGAAAGCGACAATGTCGCCTTCCTGTTCAACATGCTCGGCACCGCGCCGAACTCTGCGGTGGTGAAGTACATCAACGCGCAAAAGGTGCCGCATCTGTTCCTGTCGGTGAACGGCGACAAATGGGGCGACTACCAGACCTATCCCTGGACCATGGGCTTTGCGCCCAGCGCGCGCACCGAGGCGCAGATCTTCGCCAAGCATGCGCTGAGCCAGAAGGCGGACGCGAAATTCGGCGTGCTCTACCAGAACGACGATCTCGGCAAGGATTTCGTCGCCGGTCTGAAGGACGTGCTGGGGTCCAAATATGAATCGATGGCAACGGCCGTCTCGCACGAGGTGACCGATCCGACCATCGATTCCCAGATCGTATCGCTGAAATCGGCCAATCCGGACGTGCTGATCTCGGGCACGACGGCGAAATTCGCGGCGCAATCGATGCGCAAGATCTTCGAGCTTGGCTGGAAGCCGATGCATTTCATTCCGAGCGGCGCATCCTCGATCACCGCAACCATCATTCCGGTCGGCCCGGAGAAGGTGCAGGGCGTCATCACCTCGGTCTATCTGAAGGACGTCGCCGATCCCGCCTGGGCCGACGATCCCGGCATCAAGGAATATCTTGCCTTCATGGCGAAGTACTTTCCCGAAGGGAATCCCAAGGACGGCTACAATCTCTATGCCTACATGGTGGCCGGCGTGCTGATGCGGATCCTGAGGCAATGCAACGGCAACTTCTCGCGCGAGAACATCATGCGCGAAGCCAACAATCTGCACGATGTCGAGGTGCCTGCGCTGTTGCCCGGCATCCGCGTCAACACAAGCCCGACCAATCACCGCCCGCTGCAGCAGATGCAGTTGCAGCGCTGGGAAGGCAATGGCTGGACAAGGTTCGGGAACATCATTCAGGGCGCGAATATCTAGACGCGTCACGACAACCGGTCACCCGTATTCGTCATGCCCGGCCTCGTGCCGGGCATCCACGTCTTTTCTTTCGAGGCCGCAAGACGTGGATGGCCGGCACAAGCCCGGCCATGACGAGGGCTTGGTGACTTCACGAGATAGCGACTTCTCCCGCCGCCTGTCCGCTGCGGTAGATCGCGAGATCGCGCGAGCCGGAGAAGATCGCGCGGGGCTTCAGGCCGTAGAACCGGCGGATCGAATGGCTGAAATGGGTGGAATCGGGATAGCCGATGTCCTGCGCCAGATGCGCGAGGTTGAGGTCCTGGTTGGCGAAATGCAGGAGATGGCGGGCGCGCTTCCAGGCGCGGAACGAGCGGAAGGAGATGCCGGTCTCCTGCTTGAACAGATGCAGGAAGCGCGAGGCGGAAAGGCCGGCTTCCGCCGCGCAGCATGCTGCCGTCGCCGGTTCGCCGGAAAATCTGCCAATTCTCGCGATCGAGCGCACCACGCGCGGATCGAGCCGCCGCTGCGGCAAGACCTCGCCGAAGCACATCCGGTCGAACTCGGCCGCATCGATGTCGGTGCGGCATTTCTGCGTGAGCAGCGTTTCATAGGCGAGACGGATGCGGTTCGCGAACAGGTCGCGCTCGGCGCCCTGCAGCCGCTTCTCCCATTCCTCGAACGTGCCATCGCGAACGCTTTCCGGCTCGATGGTGATGCAGATGACGGAGCGATGGTCGCTCGCGATGGTGTGCCGCACATTCGGTGCGGTTGCGACCAGCTCGCCATAGGCTTCGCGACCGTCGGCCGTGGTGAGCCACAGGCCGCCCCGGAGCGCGACATAGACATGGAATGCGCCCGGGCAGCGCTCGCGCGGCCGCCCGAGGAGGCCGGCATAAAACACCCGCTCCGGCGTGATCAGCATCAAATGGCCTGACGTGCTGGCCCTGTCGTCCATGGCTGTCCTCCTCGCGCGGCTCTTGTCGGGCCGCTGCGACGGATAGCAGCTTAGCGCAAATTCGCGGGCTGTCACTGTTTGTCATTCCGGGGCGCTGCGCAGCATCGAGCCCGGAATCTCGAGATTCCGGGTCTGGTCCTTCGGACCATCCCGGAATGACACGTTTCATCAGGCCCGCACCCTCGGTGCGACATTCTGCTCGACCCCGGCCTTCTTCTCGGCCGCCACCGCGCGCTGGTACGCCTCGCGCTGCTGCAGCCGGTTCCAGTAGGCAGTGACATTGGAACCGAAGTCCTTGGCCAGCCCGATCGTGCCGGCAAGCCGCAGCGCGTAGCCGATCACGATGTCGGCTGCGGTGAAGCGGCCCCCGCACAACGTCTCGGATTTTGCGGTCGCGGCTTCCACCGCGCGCAGCCGGCCCAGGAACCATTTGGCATAATCGGTCGCGACCTGCGGATTGCGCCGCTCCTCCGGCTCGAGCTGGCTGTAGCGAAGCACCAGGGTCTGCGGAAAGGTCAGCGTGGCGTCGGAGAAATACATCCAGTTCAGGAACGCGCCGTACGCCGGATCGCTTTCGGCGACCATCAGCGGCGTCGGGCCGTATTTCATGCCGAGATAGTGGCAGATGCCGGACGACTCCGTCATTTTGGTCTCACCGTCGACCAGGAAAGGGATCGTGCCGAGCGGATTGAGCGCGAGATATTCCTTGGCAAAGACCCGCGGCGGGAACGGCAGCATTTTCAGCTCGTAGTCGAGCCCCATCTCCTCCAGCATCCAGAGCGGGCGGAACGAACGCGCGCCGTCGCAGTGATAGAGCGTGATCATCACCCGTCCCCCTTCTTCATCCCGGGCAATATGCCCATCATCTTGCACAGGACCATCAGCATCACCTCGTCCGCGCCGCCTCCGATCGAGGTCAGGCGGCTGTCGCGATAGGCGCGGCTGACCGGCGTTTCGTTCATAAAGCCCATGCCGCCCCAGAACTGCAAGCAGGCATCGGTCAGCTCGCGCCCGAGCCGGCCGGCTTTCAGCTTGGCCATGGTCGC